>Ga0207797_1000435_pt1 | contig 32261 bp, 31 predicted proteins | sample PRCRCaboRojoPR_6_FD_187275 | JGI IMG/M metagenome (GOLD analysis project Ga0207797, IMG submission 187275) | Marine sediment microbial community from Cabo Rojo, Puerto Rico - PR CR 10% Liquid 1 (SPAdes) | ecosystem: Environmental > Aquatic > Marine > Coastal > Sediment | place: Cabo Rojo, Puerto... | reverse complement strand
TCCCTGGTCCCTGATCGTGCTTCTCTCCGTTCCCGTGGCCGCGAAGCTCCTGCGGGTCATGGTGCGGGGGGTACCCCCCGACGCCGACGCCCGCACCGCGCAGCTGAACACCGTCTTCGGCGTCCTCCTGGTGATCTCCCTGGCCCTGGAGGCCCTCTGGTGAGGGCCGTTCCGTCCGGTCGCCGGCTCCTCGGGCCGTCGGCCCTGGCCTTCGGTCTCTGGGTGTGGGCGTTCGCCGTCCCGGCGGGAAACTTCTGGGTCAAGATCTCCGTCTCCGCCGCCGCCCTGGCCGCCCTCTCCCTGTGGCTGCGAAAGGACCTCCGGTCCGGGCTCCGCCTCGACGGCCGGGCGGTCCTGCTCGGGCTCGCGGCGGCCGCGGCCCTCTACGGGGTCTTCGCGGCCGGCCGCATCGTGTCCCTCCAGCTGTTCGGGTTTGCGGGCGACCAGATCGGGGCCGTCTACGACAAGGGCGGCGGCACGCCGTCCTGGACCATCGCCCTTCTGCTCTTCTTCGTGACGGGTCCCAGCGAGGAGATCTTCTGGCGGGGGTACCTTCAACGGGGGCTTCAGGAGCGGTTCGGCGGGTGGCGGGGGTACGTGACCGCCACGGCCCTCTACGCGGCGGTCCACGTCTGCTCCCTGAACTTCATGCTCACGGGTGCGGCCGCCGTGGCCGGCGCCTTCTGGGGGGCCTTCTACTGGCGCACCGGCAACCTCGCAGCCGCGGTGGTCTCCCACTCGGTCTGGTCTGCCGTGATCTTCGCCCTCCTGCCCCTCCGCTAGACCGCACCCCTCTCCAGCGCTTTGGGCACGGGGGCTCCCTCGAGCCCCGGACGCTCGAGCTTCTCGACGTAACCGGCGTACCGGACCAGCGCGGCCAGGGCCCGGGCCCCGCGCTCCGGGCTGGGAAGCACGGGCACGCCCAGGTCCTGGAGGGCCCGGATGAAGGGGTCCTCCCGGGTCCGGAAGGAGAAACCGATCACGGGCGCCCGGCGCCGGTTCCGGAGCTCGGCCACGGTCCGGGCCTGCTCGGCGAGGATCTTCCGGGCCTGCTCGGGCAGCCGGTCCGGCGGCACGCCCATGGCCTCCAGGATCCGTTTCACCGCCCTGGACGGCACGAGAAAGTAGACCAGGAGCCCGGCCGCCTCCGGATCGTCCAGGAGGATCTCCGGGATGGCCGAGAAGTAGTCGAGGGGGTTCTTGGTGAAGGTGAAGTCCACGGGGTTGCCCACGCTCCCGGTGCCCGGGACGTAGGGGGCGAGGCGCTCCAGGGTCGCCGGCGCGAGGGAGGGAAGCCTCAGGCCGGCCCGCCCGCAGGCGTCCGCCGCCGCCGCGCCCGGCCCGCCCGAGTGGGTCTGGATGACCGCCCCGTCCCCGCGGGGCCGGGCGCTCGAGCCCAGCACCCAGCAGAAGTCGAAGAGCTCCTCGATGGTGTCGGCCCGAATGACGCCGGACTGCCGGAACACGCCGTCGTAGAGGCGGTCCGGCCCGGCCATGGCCCCGGTGTGGCTCAGCCCGGCCCTGCGGCCGGCTTCGGAACCGCCCGCGTAGTAGGCGACGACGGGCTTGTGGGGCACGACGGCCCGGGCGGCCTCCACGAAGGCCCGCCCCCGGCGGATCGCCTCGATGTAGAGCCCGATCACCCGCGTGCGGGGGCAGGCGGCCAGGTACTCCAGGCCGTCCACCAGGTCGATGTCCGCCTCGTTGCCCACGCTGATGCCCGTGCTGAAGCCCAGCCCGAACCGGCCCAGGTGGTCGAACATCTGGGTCACAAAGCTTCCGCTCTGGCTCACCATGCCGATGAAGCCCGGCTCGCCGGTGTACTCGAAGAAGGTGGTGTTGAGCCGGATGTGCGGGTTCACCACGCCGATGCAGTTGGGGCCCAGGAAACGAATGCCGTGCCGGGCGGCCGTCTGCCTCAACTCGGCCTGAAGCGCCCTTCCCTCTTCGGTGCCGAGCTCGGCAAAGCCGCCCGAGACCACGATGGCCCGGGGGATCCCCTTTTCGCCGCAGGCCTCCAGGGTCTCGGGAACGAGCCGGGTGGGAAGAATGATCAGGGCGAGATCCGGGGTCTCCGGGAGGTCCCGGACGTCGTGGAAGGCGGGAAGGCCCAGGACGGTCTCCTCCTTGGGGTGGACGGGGTAGACGGCGCCTTCGAAGCCCAGGTCCAGCAGGGCCGAGAGCTGCGTCGTTCCCATGGCGAAGTAGCGGTTCGACGCGCCGAACACGGCGATGCTGCGCGGGTTGCAGATCCGGTGGAGCGGGCTGGACTCGATGGGGGCCTCCATGGCGCGGTCACTCCTTTCCGAGGACCACGAGGGCGTCGGCCGCGACGATTCCGCCCTGCGGGGTGATGATGACGGGGTTCACGTCCAGCTCGGCCACCGCGTCGAGCTCCAGACCGATCCGGCCCACGGCGACCAGGGACCGGCACAGGGTATCCAGGTCGGCGGCGGACTGGCCCCGGAACGGACCCAGGAGGGCCGAGGCGCGGAGCTCCCGGGTCATCTCCACGGCCTCCGCCGCGTCGAACGGCGCCACGCGAAAGGCCGTGTCCTCCAGGATCTCGGTCAGCACGCCGCCGAGCCCGAGCATGACGCAGGGGCCGAACTGGGGATCCCGGGTCAGACCCAGGACGAGCTCCCGGTTCCCGGGGACCATCTCCTGGACGAGGACGCCGTCGAGGGGGGACGGCGCCGACGCGAGGACGCGAGCGGCTCCGCGGCGCACCGCCTCCGGATCGGACAGGTGGAGCAGAACGGCCTCCTGCTCGCTCTTGTGCATGAGCTCGGCCGAGCAGGCCTTGAGCGCCACCGGGTAGCCCAGCTCCTCGGCCACAGTGACGGCCTCCGCCGCGTCGCGCGCCAGGCCCTCCCGCGTCACCGGGACGCCGTAGGCCGCCAGGAGCTGCTTGGACTCGTGCTCGGACAGGGCGTTCCGGCCCCGGTCCCGTGCGGATCGAAGGAGATCCCCTGCTGCGGTGTTCGTCATGGTCGGGTCCCTGCCTGTGGGTTTGGTTGTCCGCCGCGGCGCTCCCCGGAGTCACAAAAACCGCGGCGCCCGGCCTGAAAACAGGCCCAACGCCGCGGGCGGTTCCGCCATCCCCGGGGTCAGGAGTCGTCCGGGGATTCCTGGGAGGGCTTCTTTTTCCTCTTTCGGCGGCCCTTCTTGGGTTTCTTCTGCTGCGGCTCCTCCGGAGCGGAGGGGGCGAGGCCGAAGACGCCGCCCGGTTGCGAGCTCGTGGCGACCTTCTTGCCCGGCGGCCCGGTGGGTCGCTGCTCCTTCCCCGGCCGGGTTTCCTTCCGGGTCTCCTGTCGGGGCGTCTCCTCCTTTGGGGCTTCTGAAGGGAGGTTTTCCTCGCGGCCCTTGGCTTTTTCCTCCGATTCCGCCGGGCGCGCCTTCTTCCCGGATCGGCGTTTTCTGGAGCGGGAGCGGGGTTTCGGGCTCTTCTTGGGCGCTTCCCCCGACGGCTTTTCCCCGCCTTCGGACCCTGCAGGCGGGGGTTCGGGCTCCGCAGGGGCCTGGGCCTGGGGTTCCGGCGGGCCGGATTTTCGGGCCGGACGCCGGCGGCGGCCCGATTCCCTGGAGCGCGTGTCCCTCTTGGGCTTGCGCGGCCTCGGAGGCCGGGACCCGTCCTTGCGTTCGCCCCTCACGAAGCCGGCCCGGTCCTTCACGAACCAGTCCTCCTCGGGCCAGACGACGGGGAGCTTGTACCCGAGCATCTCCTCCAGTGGCTCCAGGTGGTAGACGTAGCGCTCGCAGGCCAGCGTCAGGGCCCGTCCCTTCTTGCCCGCCCGGGCGGTCCGGCCGATCCGGTGGATGTAGTTCTCCGAGTCCTGCGGGAGGTCGTAGTTGACGACGTGGGTGATGTCCTCCACGTGGATTCCCCGGGAGGCCACGTCCGTGGCCACGAGGATCTTCACCTCCCCGGCCTTGAACCTCCCCATGAGCGCGAGCCGTTTCGGCTGGGGCAGGTCGCCCGTGATGCCTTCGGCCGGGTACCCGTTTCCCCGGAGCTTGCGCGTCAGCCAGTCGACGCCGGCCTTGGTGTTGCAGAAGATCAGGACGCGTTCCCAGTCCTCCCTCTGGAGAAGCCCCAGGAGGAGCTGGAGCTTCTCGTCGCGGCCCACGTGGTACAGGGCCTGGTCGATCCCCTCGACCACCACCTCCTCCGGGGTCACGGAGATGACCTCGGGCAGGTTCATGTACTCGTAGGTGAGCTCCAGGACCCGGTAGCTGAGGGTGGCTGAGAAGAGCATGGACTGGCGCTTGTCGTAGCGCGGCAGCCTCCGGAGGATGAAGCGCATGTCCTGGGTGAACCCGAGATCGAAGAGGCGGTCGGCCTCGTCGATGACGAGGGTGTTGATGCCGGCGGGCTTGAAGATCCCCTGCTTGAGGTAGTCGATGATCCGGCCGGGCGTGCAGATGACGATGTCCGGTCCTTTCCTGAGAATGTCCGCCTGTTTCTTGTAGTCGATGCCGCCCACCACCTGGGCGAGGGTGAGCCCCGTGTGGGCGCCCAGGAGCGTCGCGTCCTCGTAGATCTGGAGCGCCAGCTCCCGGGTGGGGGCCACGATGAGGGCGGAGGGGAGGCCTTCCTTTTTCCGGCCGGCCTCCGAGAGCAGCCGCTCGAACACCGTGACCAGGAACGCGGCGGTCTTTCCCGTGCCGGTCTGGGCCTGCCCGGCCACGTCGCTCCCCGTCAGGGAAAGGGGGAGGACCTGGGCCTGGATGGGGGTGCAGTAGGTGAACCCTGCGTCCCTCAGTCCGGAGAGGACCTCATCCTTGAGGCGAAAGTCTTCGAATCGGGTTTGCGTCAGGAATCGGGGGGTGCTCGCGCGAAGGACGCCTTGCGCTTCTGAGTCTTCGGGCATGTTGTTCTTCTCTTGTTTCGTTCCAGAGTCGGGGCCCCGCTCGCGGCGAGCGCGGCCGTTCGATTGCCCCCGGAGGTCGAGCCCCGGGGAGGGTCATGCGGCTCGACGGCTTCGAGCCGGGATCGTGTGTTTCGAGTTCCAGCGTATCAGAAGGATCCCCAAAAACACCAGCCGGATGTCACGACCTATTCGGCGGACGCGACAACCGCTCGGTTCAGATCGAGAACAGCATAGATAAATTCGACGGGATTGTAAAGGGAGGTCGGAAAGCCCCGCCCCGGGTCTCGACGGCTCCGCAAAACGGCGCCTATCTCCCCCGAAAACAGACGACCGCGGGCGTCGCAGCCGGCCGGCTGCGACGCCCGCGGTCTCGTCGCTGGAAAGTGGGCGCCGGGGCGATCAGGCCGCCTGGCTCTCGTCGTCCTCGCTGTGGTCGTGCTTGAGGTCGCCGTCCACGGTCCCGTGGACCTTCTCCCGCTCCTCGGCGAAGTCGAAGCCGGTCCAGATGCCGATGGACCGCAGGATGGAGTTCTGCGGATGGTAGCGGCGGAAGATCTTGAAGTAGTAGGCCGCCTCCTTGCTGTTCAGCACGGCGTCCGGGTTTTCAGCCTTGAGTCGCTCCCACTCGTCGTCGCTGACCTCCTGCTCGGCCAGCCGTTCTCCCAGGTCCTCGCAGCCGGCACCCTGGGTGTACTGGACCTTGTAGCGCCACAGGATGTCGTCCGGCAGGTACCCGGTCTCTTCGAAGGCCTTGCGCAGGATCCACTTCTCGATCTTGGCGCCGTTGTGCTCCCGGATCTTGAGCTCCGGGGGGATCTTCATGGCGAGATCCATCATGGCCGTGTCGAAGAAGGGCACGCGGAGCTCCAGGCTGAACGCCATGCCCATGCGGTCCGCACGCTGAAGGTTGATGTTGTGGACGTTCAGGAGGAGCCTTCGGGCCTCCTCGTTGAGGTTGTCGAACGGAAAGTGCTTCATGTAGTGGTAGCCGGTGAAGATTTCGTCGGCCCCCTCGCCGGTGAGCACCACGGTGACGTACTCGGACGCCAGCTTGCAGGTGAAGTAACAGGGCACGGCGCAGCGGACCAGTGAGGGGTCGTAGGTCTCGAGCTTCTGGATCACATGGGGCAGCGCCTCGTAGTAGTCGTTCTCGGTGAAGACCAGCTCGTGGTGGGTGGAGCCGATGTGCCCGGCTGCGATCCGCGCCGCCTTGATGTCGTCGCTCAGCTCGCCGTTCCGGTCCTTCATGCCCACGACGAAGGTGTGGAGGTGAGGAATCTCATCCGCTGCAATGGCCGCCACCAAAGAGCTGTCGAGACCCCCGCTGCAGAAGGAGCCCACCGGGACCTCCGGGTCGGCCAGCAGCCGGTCCTTGACGCACTTGATGAAGGTCTCCCGAATGATCTTGGAGGTCTTGCCGATGTCCGTGAGCCTGCGCTCCTCCACCGGGGGGACGTCGTAGAACCGCACGAACCCCTGCTCGGGGGTGTAGTAGTGCCCGGCGGGAAACTCGTGCACCTCCTCCACGCCGGCGAGGCTCATGGCGCCCAGCTCGGAGGAGAAGTAGAGGTGGTCGTTGTGGTACCCGTAGTAGAGCGGCTTGATGCCGACGGGATCCCGGGCCAGCATGAACTTCTCCCCGTCGAAGATGGCGAAGGCGAACATGCCGTTCAGCTCCTTGACGCAGTCCGGGCCCTTTTCCTGGTAGAGATGGAGGATCACCTCGGTGTCGGACTTGGTCTTGAAGCGGTACTTGGGAGACAGCTTCGTACGGATCTTTCGAAAATTGTACACCTCGCCGTTGCAGATGATGCCGAGGCTTCCCCCGTTCGCCGTGATGGGCTGGTGCCCCTTGGCCACGTCCACGATGGAGAGCCGCGTGTGGCCGAAGGTGAACTTTCCGTACTCGTGGATCCCCCGGTCGTTGGGGCCCCGGTGGGGCAGGGCGTCCAGCATTCGTTCAATGGTCCTCGTGTCTCTCGTTCCCACGCATCCTGCGATGCCGCACATGGTGTTGTCTCCTTTCCGGTTCATGAAATCGTTGGTCACGCCCGCGTCCTGTCTTTGCCCTACCGTCTCCCGATCGAGCTGTTGCCGACCGCTTTCACCTCTCTGTCCGGACCGCCGGGGAGCGGCCGATCGCCTTGGGGCGGGTGAGGAAGGGGCTGCGCCGCTTGCTGACGAGCACGTTGCGGGGAGTGAGTTCCCCGCAAAGAAAACGAGGCCCGGGACCGCCGGTGACGGCAGGTCGTCGCGTCGCACCGCGGCTTGTGGAGGCCTCTGTTCAGTTCAGCTTACATGGGCGGCTGAAGGGCGCAAAAAATTAAGTGAAACACAAATAATATCAACTGAAACCATTTGAACACAAACATACGCAACACGGAACGACCTGTCAAGGCATTTGTTTGCAAAGAGGACCCGGAAGGGGGGTGGGACGAGGGAGGGCGGGCTCAGCAGGAGGACGGCCGGCGTTTTTCGTTCGCCGCGGGCGTGTCGGACTCCAGCACGCAGCAGCAACCGTTCCCGGTCCGGCCCAGGGCCGTGTTGATGACGGCGGCCGCACAGCCGACGCCGGTCTGGACCGTGACGGCGCCGGCCGGGCAGTTGCGGGCACAGGCGCCGCACTCCATGCACCGGTCCCGATCCCGGATGCGAACGACGCCGTTCTCCCCGGAGAGGACCTCCTGGGGACAGACGGCCAGGCAGCGGCCGCAGCCGGTGCACCGCTCCGCATCCAGGGCCAGGGTGGAGACATTTCTGAGATACGTCATTCGATTCATGTGGGTTCTCCTACACGGCGAGCCGGGACGCCGCCCACAGCCCCAGACCCAGGATCCCGAAACCGATCTGAAGGGGCACGGCCCACCGCATCTCCCTGCGCACCCCGGAGAGGGACGTGTAGCTGGACGCGCCCGTGAAGTTCATGCCGAGAAACGCAGCCACCACCATGATCAGAAGAGACCAGCCGCCTTTCTCGAGCAGGGCCGGCAGGGAGAGCCCTTGCGGTCCGAAAAGGGGTGTGACCAGGGCGGCGGTCCCCGCCCCGGCCGCAAGCCCTTTCAGCGAAAAGGCCCGGCCGGGCAGCCAGGGGAGAAGCAGCGGGGTGAGGACCGCACCGGCGAGCACCCCGGCGAAGAGGGCGATCACCGCGAAACCGCCGTGTTCAACGGCCCCGCGCCAATAGGCTCCGCTCCCTCCGAGGCCCCCGATCAGGAAGAGGGCAGGGGCCGCCGGCAGGGCGATCTTGAGGGCGCCCACCAGCTCCACCGGAACGAGCACGGCCCGCTCGGTCAGAGGGAAGGTCTTCCTTCGCATGGCCGCGGTGGCCTTGAGACCCCGGTCCAAAAATGCCGGAAGGTCCCGGGCCCGTATGGGCCCGTAGACGGCCCGGAACTCCGTACGCTTGCGGACTTCGTGCGCCGCCACGCCCGGGCCGCCGAGCTGGGGGAGGATCAGGGTTCGGTGCTTCACCACGTTCCTGAGCCCCGATCGGGCCACCTGCCGGACGAGCTCGTCCGTGCCGAAGGTCCCCTTCCCCGCAGCGCACCAGACGTTGATGCCCTCCGTGTTCAGGGCCAGGATCCACGCCGGGCGGCCGGCAAAGGCGCTGCGAAGGTGATCGAAGCTCAGCTTGTAGTCGGCCGTGACCAGGACCGGGTCCTCCGGGCCGGGGTCGTTCAACGCGTACAGGCCGGAATCGACGGCGTGGTGCATGCGGCCCACGCCCCAGCGGGCCCTGAACGCCCCCCAGCGGTCCGTCCGGGAGAGCCGGGAGCTCACCTGCGGGACCGGGCCGACAGCCGTCGAAAGCGTCCCCCGCACGAAGGGCTGGTCAGGCCTGGGCGGACCGGACCGGTCCGTCTCCTTCGGACCTCAGGCCCCGCCAGACGCCCCGGCCTGTCCGCCCTCGGGGTACATGGGCAGGGTCGGACGGGAAGCGCTCGGGCTGCGGAGCTCTTGAAATGGTTTCTCGGTGGCCATGAGCGACCCGAAAGGGAGGTTTGTCATCGGTTACCCTCGCCGGAATTCCGGCAGCGAGCTATCCTAGGGGAACACTATAGTTCCGTCCCTCGTCCGGTTCAAGGTTTCCTTGCGATTCCTCGCCCGGTCCGGTCTCCGGCCTCGCGCGTGCCGGGGGCATTTGACACCCCGGCGCCCTTCGGCTATGTTCGAGAGGTCAACGCTCCCCGAGGCCGGGGAGCCGGATCGCGTCGAGACCCGCGACCCTTCGAAACGAAACCGTTCCATAGGAAGGAGGACGCAATGAGAAAGGGAATCAGACTGTTTCTGGCGGCGCTCTGCGCGGTGGCGTTCCTGGCCGGGACCGCGCAGGCCAAGGAGCTGGTGGTGGGCTGCGACACGAACTTCATGCCGTTCGAGTTCAAGGGGCCGGACGGGGAGTACCAGGGGTTCGACATCGACCTCTGGGCCGCCATCGCCGAGGATCTGGGGCTCGAGTACAAGCTCCAGCCCATGGACTTCAACGGGCTCATCCCGGCGCTCCAGAGCGCGAACATCGACGTGGCCATCGCCGGCATGACCATCAAGAGCAAGCGCGAGGAGGTGGTGGACTTCGCCTTCCCGTACTACGACTCCGGTCTCCTCCTCATGGTCCGCTCGGACGAGAAGGGCATCGGGGGGATCGAGGACCTGGGGGACAAGGTGGTGGCCACCAAGCTCGGCACCACGAGCGCCGACTACGCCAAGGGCATCGAGACCGAGGACGTCAAGCTGTACCCCAACATCGACGGGGCCTACATGGAGCTCCGCACGGGAGGCGCCGACGCGGTCATCTTTGACAAGCCCGCCATCCTCTACTACATCAAGACCACCGGCAAGGGCGCGGTGAAGACGGTCGGTCCGCTCTACGAGGGCCAGCCTTACGGCATCGCGTTCCCCCAGGGCAGCGACCTGCGGGAACCGGTCTCCATCACCATCCTCAAGTTCATGGAGGACGGGACCTACGACGAGATCTACAAGAAGTGGTTCGGAGAAGCGCCCAAGTAACGCCCCGCCCCCGGGGGTCCCGGTCCGGAGACGGCCGGGGCGCCCGGGGATCCACCGGCCCCGGAAGGAGTCGGGCGCCGGGGTGCGGACCCGTTCCGCCGGAGACGACACCACATGGGCTTTGACTTCAAGTACAGCGTCATCTGGGAGTCCGTCCCCGTCCTCCTGACGGGGGTCAAGCTGACCATTCTGATCACCTTCTTCGGGCTGCTGATCGGGTTTTTCCTCGGCACGGTCTTCGGTCTCGGAAAGACGTCCAGGAACCGGGTGATCTACGGCCTCGCCTCCGCCTACGTGGAAAGCATCCGGGGCACACCGCTCATGGTGCAGGTCATGTTCCTCTACTTCGGCCTCCCCATGGTTTTGGGCATGCGGGTCCCCCCTTTCGCGGCCGGGATCTCCGCCATCGCCATCAACTCGGGCGCCTACATCGCGGAGATCGTCCGGGGGGCGGTCCAGTCCATCGACCGGGGGCAGGTCGAGGCCGGCCGGTCCATCGGCCTGACCCACGTCCAGTGCCTGCTCTACATCATCTGGCCCCAGGCCTTCAAGCGGATGATCCCGCCGCTGGGGAACCAGTTCATCATCAGCCTCAAGGACACCTCGCTCCTCGTGGTGATCGGCGTGGGCGAGCTGACCCGGACCGGGCAGGAGATCATCGCCGTGAACTTCCGGGCGTTCGAGGTCTGGCTCACCGTGGCCCTGATGTACCTGGCCCTGACCCTCACCCTCTCGCGGGTGCTCAACTTCACGGAAAGAAGGCTGGAAATCAAGACGTGATCCGAATCCAGAACCTGCACAAGAACTTCGGCGATCTGGAGGTGCTCAAGGGCATCGACCTGCACATTGCGGCCGGCGAGGTGGTCGTGATCATCGGTCCGAGCGGGTCGGGGAAGAGCACGCTGCTTCGCTGCATCAACCGGCTCGAGGAGATCACGTCCGGGACCGTGATCGTGGACGGGCACGATCTCTACGCCCGGGAGACCAACCTCAACCTGATCCGCACCGAGGCGGGCATGGTGTTCCAGCAGTTCAACCTCTTTCCCCACATGACGGCCCTTCGAAACGTCATCCTGGGTCCCATCAAGGTGCGCCGGACCCCCAGGAAGGAGGCCGAGCGTCAGGGGCTGGAGCTGCTGGAGAAGGTGGGGCTGAAGGACAAGGCGCACGTGCATCCCGACCAGCTCAGCGGCGGCCAGAAGCAGCGGGTGGCCATCGCCCGGGCCCTGGCCCTCAAGCCCAAGGTGATGCTGTTCGACGAGCCCACCAGCGCCCTGGACCCGGAGCTGGTGGGGGAGGTCCTGGAGGTCATGCGGCAGGTGGTCCGGGAAGGGATGACCATGGTGGTGGTGACCCATGAGATGGCCTTTGCGCGGGAGGCGGCCGATCGGGTCATCTTCATGGACGACGGCGTGATCGCGGAGGAGAACACGCCGGACGAGTTCTTCTCGAACCCCCGAAACCCGCGCACCGCCGAGTTCCTGGGAAAGGTGCGGTCGCGACCGTGAGCAAGGCCGTCGATCCACGAATGCACTCGGCCGAGCACGTGCTGAACCAGGCCATGGACCGCATGTTCGGGTGCGGGCGATGCGTCACCGCCCACATCGAGCGGAAGAAGTCCAAGTGCGACTACCGGTTCGACCGGGCCCTGACCGATGAAGAGGCCGAACGGGTCGAGGACGAGGTCAACCGGGTCATCCGGGAGGATCTGCCGCTCACCGAGCGGTTCTCGTCCCGCGAGGCGTGTGCCGGGCGATTCGATCTGGATCGACTCCCGGAGGGCGCCGGGGACCGGATCCGCATCGTCGAGGTGGGGGGCTACGACGCCTGCCCCTGCATCGGGCCCCACGTTGGATCCACGGCCGAGATCGGGTCGTTTCGAATCGTCTCCACGGACTTCCGGGAAGGGATCCTGAGAATCCGCTTCAAGCTGGGGCGTACCGAACCCTCATGACGGAGCAGCGGAAACGTCGAGACGCCTTGCGGGTCGTCCCGGGGGGAAAGGACCCCGCGGCCCGGCTCGGCCCGGTCCTCGTGGTCGTCGCCTCCCCGGAGCGCCCCCCCTTTCCCGTGGAGGCGCTGGTCCTGGAGGAGGACACCTTTCTCGTCCTGAGCGCGGAGCCCGCCGTGGTGGACCCCCCGGAGGAGCCCATGCGGCTCATGACCCGGCTGATCGAGACCCGTCCCGCGACGCCCGGAAGCGTCCTGGTGCGGGGGCGGGACCCGGTGCGAATGCTCTCCGTGGTCCACGACGTGAACCGGGAGCCCAGCTGGCGTGAGACCTGGGTGGCCCGGGCGCTCGAGCGAGCGCTCGACGAGGCCGAGCAGAGGGGGATGCGGTCCGTGGGGCTCGAGATGCTCGGGTGCGTGCACGGCCGGCTGGACCCCGCACGCTTCGCCTCGCTCCTGAAGGCCGCACTCGCACGGCTGGCCCCCCGCAAGGTGCGGCGCATCTGGCTCATGCCCTCGAGGAAACGAAAGCCGGGTGAGATCGGCCGGTTCCTCCGAGAGGCGCCGTAGGCCCGCCGGGTCCCTCAGCCGGCCTCCCGGTCCCAGCCGGAGCCGGGACGGGACCCCGATGGCTCGAGGGCCGGGATCTCCGTGCCGCCGGTCTCGAAGGCGCCGTCCTCACGGGCCCCCTGGAGCTCCAGGCCCCGGCCGGACCGGCCGCCGCCCACCAGGGCGATCAGGTCGTCCACGAACCCCATCATCTGGTCGGACTGGACGTCCATGGTCTGGGCGGCCGCGGCGGACTCCTCCGCGTTGCCCGCGTTCCGCTGGGTCACCCGGTCCATCTCAATCACGGCCCGGTTGAGCTGCTCGATGCCCCGGGCCTGCTCGCCGGACGCCGCGGCGATCCGGGTCACCAGCTCGCCGACCTTCCCCGCCGTTTCCGACACCGCGGTGAACTCGGAGCTCGTCGTTTCGACGAGACCTTCGCCCTCGTTCACCCGGCGCAAGGTCTCCTCGATCAGGTCCGATGTGTCCCGGGCCGCCTCCGCCGCCCTCAGCGCCAGGTTCCGCACCTCGTCCGCCACCACGGCGAAGCCCGCCCCGGCCTCCCCGGCCCGGGCCGCCTCCACGGCCGCGTTCAGGGCGAGCAGGTTGGTCTGAAAGGCGATCTCGTCGATCGTCTTCACGATTTTCCCCGTCTTCTCGCCGGCCTTGGAGATCTCCCCCATGGACCCGGTCAGGTCGGACATGGAGGACCCGGCCCTCTCCACCACGCGGTTGGTCTCCTTCATGAGGGCGTCCGCCTCGGAGGCGTGGTCCGCGTTCTGCCGGGTGGTGGAGGACATCTCCTCGAGCGAGGAGGAGGTCTCCTCGATGGAGGAGGCCTGCTCCGAGGCGCCCTCGGCCAGGGTGCTGCTCGACACGGAGATCACGTGGGCCGCCCTGGAGACCTCGCCCGCGCCGTCGCGCAGGCCCTCGATGATCCCCTTCACCGGCCGGGTGAGGGACCTGGAGAACAGCGTGGCCACACCCGCGATGACCGCCAGGGCGATCAGGGCCACGACGCCCATGAGCCACGTGAGGCCGTGGACCGCCGCGAGGGCCTCCTCCGAGGCCATGGTCGTGATCATGGCCCACTCCAGCCCCTCGAACCGGACCGGCCCGTACCGGGCGAGCTGGGTTCCCCCGCCCTCCGACTCCACCTCCCCGAAGCCGGAGCGGCCGGCGAGGGCCGCCTCGAGGAATGGATGGCCGGCGGTCTCCCCGGCCCTCCCGTCACCGACCACACGGTTTGTGCGGTGGACGGGCCCCCGGTCGGTCCGGGCCACGATGAAGGACTCCCCCGTCCGGCCCATGCCGGCCCGCTCCTGGACGATGGCGTCCAGGGAGGCGAGCGGGACCCGAACGGCGACCACCAGCTGCACGGCGTCGTCCTGAACCACCGGTTGTCCGAAAAAGGCCGTGGTGCGGCCGTCGGCCGGGGCATAAGGCGAGAAGTCGGTCAGGGCGAACCCGCCCGTCGCCATCGCCTCCCGAAACAGGGTGCCGAGCCCACCGTCCCGGTAAGGACCGTCCAGGAGGGAGGTGCCGTAGTCCGCGGCGTGGGCGACGGAGTAGAAGACCGTCCCCCCCGGGTGAATCAGCAGGAGGTCCCCGTAGCCGAAGTTTCGCGCGTAACGGCCGAAAAAGTCGAGCTCCTCACCCTCGGACCGGGGGGCGATGGCCTCCTCGAGGTCCATGACACTCACCACGCCCCAGTCGGCGCCCGGGATCTCCAGGGGAGCGTAGGCCGCGATCTCCACGCGTCCATCCGTCCCGAGCCGGGTCTCGATGCCGCTCTTTCCCTCGAAGAGGTTCTCGAGGTAGGGCGCGGCCGCCTTCTCTCCCAGGGTCCCTTCCTGAACCGTGCGATCGCTCCGGAAGAGCGTCCCTTCCTCCACGCGTCCGACGAAGAAGGTCTCCCCCGTTCGGCCCATGCCTTCCCTGCGCTGGGCCACCGTGTTCACGGCGTCCTTGGAGATCTTCAGGACCAGGGTGCCCGCCTGCGCCGGCTTGCCCGTGAGCTTGTCCACGGACTTCACCGACGCGGCGATCATGGCCACGTGACGACCCTCGGCCGGGCCGTAGGGCTCGAAGTCCTGAAAGGCCACGCCCTCCTCGCCCGCCCGCTCCAGGCAGCGACCCAGCAGGGACGCACCGAGGTCTCCGGACAGCGCGTTCCGGCCGAGGTCCGGTGCCCCCGCGGCGGAGAACACCACGTCTCCGTCCGGGTCGACCAGAAGGACGTCCCCGTACCCGTTGACCTTTCGAAACTCCTCCAGTGCGTCGCCGAACTTCATGGAGTAGAACCGGTACAGGCCCTCGTCCAGGGTGCCGTCCTCCTGAAAGGCGTTCGGGTAGCTGTTGAGGGCCTCGGCCACGAGGGTGTTCCTGGACAGGCTGATGGCGTCGTTGAGCCTCTCCCGAAAGAACGCCTCGATCTGGGCCTTCTTGATCTGCTGGACGATCGCCAGCTTTTCGACGGCCTTGCGCCGAAGGTTGCCCACCGTCTCGACCAGGGCCCTGAGGTCCCGCTGACGGTCGGCGATGTAGCCCTCCACCTGCTTCTTCTTGTTCGTCTGAACGGCCTCGAGCTTCTCGCGGGCCGCCTGGCTCAGCGCGTCCCCCGACTCGAGCAGGGATGCCGCGCCCATGGAAACAAAAGGAACGATGCCCACGGCCAGAAACAGGACCCGCAGACGGGTCCCCAGCGTCTTCTTGCCACCCATAGCGTTCTCCTTTGCAAAGCTCGTGTTTCGCCCGTTTCCGGGTCGAGGTTCGGGGGGCTTTCCTCGGTCTCCAGAAAATCGTATCGGCCGCTCGGACCGACCGCTTGAACGGTTTCGACCCCGATCGTGTCTTTCCCGTGTTTTTGCGGCTGCACGATGCGGAGACCCGGGCGTTCGGGAACGGCTTGACGGCCCCGGGTTCCGTTCTATAATGCGGCCATTCTCACGGACCGCGCGGGCGCCCTTCGCCCGGCGGGGTCGAAAGGAGCGGGCTCAATGATCCGCAGCCTCAACGGAAAAACGCCCCGGATCGCAGCCACGGCCTTTGTGAGCGAGGCCGCCTACGTGGTGGGGGACGTGGAGATCGGGGAGGGTTCCAGCGTCTGGCCCGGCGCGGTCGTCCGGGGGGATTTCGGGCGCATCCGCCTCGGGCGGGAGGTCGCCGTGGAGGACAACGGCGTGATCCACTCCGGGACCCCCTCGTCTCCGGTCGGGGACGTGGAGATCGGGGACCGGGTCCTGATCGGGCACGGCGCCGTGCTGAACGGACGGCGGGTGGGGAGCGACGTCCTGATCGGCATGAACGCCACCCTCCTGCACGACTCGGAGATCGGCAGCGACTGCATCGTGGCGGCGGGCTGCCTGGTGGGCCAGGGCATGGTGGTGCCCGATCGCTCCCTGGTGGTCGGGGTGCCGGGAAAGATCAAGGGGGCCCCCACGGACGAGCAGATGTGGTGGATCCGCGAGGGGACGAAGGAGTACGAGGCGCTGGTGCGCCGGTACCGGGAGGAGGGCCTCTAGGCCGCAGGGGTCCCTCGGGAGGGAGACGATGACGGCATCTCGGGCGGGGTACCCGCGGGTGCGAAAGATGGGGCGGCGGGATTTTCTTCGGGTCCTCGGGCTGGGCGCGGCCGGCCTGGCCGCGGGCTGCGCCGTCAACCCGGTGACCGGCGAGTCCCAGCTCATGCTGGTCTCGGAGCAGGACGAGATCCGGATCGACCGAGCCAACCGGGCCCACCAGTTCTCGGCGGACTACGGCGTGCTGCAGGACCGCGCCCTGAACGACTACGTGGGCCGGACGGGGCTGCGAATGGCCTCCCTGACCCACCGACCGGAGATGCCCTACTCCTTCCGGGGGGTGAACGCCCCCTATGTCAACGCCTACGCCTTTCCCGGCGGCAGCATCGCCTGCACCCGGGGGATCCTGGTGGAGCTGGAGAACGAGGCCGAGCTCGCCGCGCTCCTCGGGCACGAGCTCGGCCACGTCAACGCCCGGCACACGGCGCAGCAGATGTCCAAGGGTGCGGTGGTCTCGGCCGCCGTGGGCGGGCTCTCGGCCGTCGCCTCCTCGGCGGACTCCCTCCTGGGCGACCTGGTCTCCGGCCTGGGGGGGATCGGCGCCGGCGCCCTGCTGGCCAGCTACAGCCGGGACAACGAACGGGAGGCCGACCGGCTGGCCCTCACCTACATGACCCGCGCCGGGTACAGCCCCGAGGGCATGGTGGGGCTCCTGGACATGCTCCGCCGGACCTCGGACCGCAAGCCCGGCGCCCTGGAGCTCATGTTCTCCACCCACCCCATGAGCGAGGAGCGGTACGCCCGGGTCGAGGAGGCCGCCCGGACCCGCTACCGTGGCGACCTGGAGGGGGCGGTCCACCGGGAGCGATACATGGATCGAACGGCCGGGCTGCGCGCCGTAAAGGGCGCCATCGAGGCCATGCAGGAGGGGGACAAGGCCATGGGGCGGAAGGACTGGTCGGAGGCGGACGCCCGGTACCGCAGCGCCCTGGAGATCGCCCCCGACGACTACGCCGCCCTGGTGAAGTGCGCGGAGTGCCAGGCGGTCCGGAAGCGTTACGCAGAGGCCCGCCGCTACGCCGAGGCGGCCCAGCGGGTGTACCCCGGGGAGGCCCGGGCCTACTCCGTGAGCGGGGTCTCGCGCCTCATGGAGCGGGACTGGGAGGGGGCCTACGAGGAGCTCTCCGCCTACGACGAACGGCTTCCGGGAAACCCCGGCATCACCTTTCTCCTGGGACTCTCCCTGGAGGGGATGGGCCGGAGACGCGACGCCGCTCAGGCCTACTACGACTACCTCCAGGTCGTGTCCAGCGGGGAGCAGGCCCGATACGCCTACAACCGGCTCGTGGAGTGGGGATATGTCCGCCGCCGGCCGTGAGGCCGGGGGGAGCGCCCCCGCGCCGAACCCGGGGCACTCCTGGCCGAGGCTCCTCCGGGGCATCCTGGTCCGGCGGTACCAGCGGTTTCTGGCGGACGTACGGCTCCGGAACGGGCGGGTGGTGACCGCCCACTGCCCCAACTCCGGGAGCATGCAGACCTGCTCCGAGCCCGGCCGCCCGGTCTATCTCTCCTCGAGCGACAACCCCCGCCGAAAGCTACGCTACACCTGGGAGCTGATCGAGATGCCCTCGAGCCTGGTGGGCGTGAACACGCAGGTGCCCAACCGCCTCGTCGCCGACGGCGCGCAGCGGGGGGTGATCCCGGAGCTGGACGGCTACGACCGGTGGCGGCGGGAGGTGCCCTACGGCCGGGGCTCGCGCATCGACCTCCTGATGGAGCGGGGGCCGTCGCGCTGCTGGGTGGAGGTGAAGAACTGCACCCTGGTCGAGGGGAAGGCGGCCTGCTTTCCGGACGCCGTGACCGCCCGGGGGCTCAAGCACTTGCGGGAGCTGGGAGACCAGGTAGAGGCCGGGCACCGGGGGGTGATCTTCTTCCTGGTCCAGCGGATGGACGCAGCCCGCTTCGCGCCCGCCGACTGGATCGACCCGGCTTACGGCGAGGCCCTGCGCCGGGTGGTGGCGGCGGGGGTGGAGGCGCTGGCCTGGGATGTGGAGATCGACCTGGAGCGCATCCGCCTGCGCCGTGCCCTCCCTGTCGTGCTGTGAGGGACCGGCTGGAGATCCCGCAGCCCGGTCGAATCGCGGAGTTCCATGGATGCCCGGAAGAAAGCCTTCCTCTACGGAATCTCGGCCGTCCTGCTCTGGTCCACCGTGGCCTCGGCCTTCAAGATCTCGCTCCGCTACCTGGATCCGCCGCAGCTCGTCCTCTACGCGACCCTCGCCTCCCTCCTGGTCCTGGGAGGGGTCCTGGCGGTGCAGGGCAAGCTGGGGCGGGCCTTCTCCTGGACCCGGCGCGAGGCCCTGCTCTCCCTGGGCCTGGGCCTCCTCAACCCGTTTCTCTACTACCTGGCCCTCTTCGAGGCATACGATCGCCTGCCGGCCCAGGAGGCCCAGCCCCTGAACTACACCTGGGCCGTCGCCCTGGGGCTCCTCTCCATTCCCCTTCTCGGGCAGAGGCTCACCCGGACGGACGTGGCGGCCACAGCGGTGAGCTACACCGGGGTGGTGATCATTTCCACACGCGGGGACCCCCTCGCCCTGCGGTTCTCCGACCCCCTCGGCGTGGGGCTCGCCCTGGGAAGCACGGTGATCTGGGCCCTCTACTGGATCTTCAACACGCGCGATCCGCGGGATCCCGTGGTGGGACTCTTTCAGAACTTCCTCCTCGGCCTCCCGTTCGTGCTGGCGTTCGTGCTGGTCTTCTCGAGGGCGGCGGTTCCCGATCCGCGGGGGCTCCTGGGCGCCGCCTACGTGGGGGGCTTCGAGATGGGGATCACCTTCGTGCTCTGGCTCTCCGCCCTCAAGCTCACCACCAGCGCCTCGCGGATCGGCAACCTGATCTTCGTCTCGCCCTTTCTCTCCCTGGTGCTCATTCACTTCCTGGTGGGGGAGGAGATTCTGGGCTCGACCTTCGTGGGCCTGGTCTTTATCATGGGGGGGCTCGCCGTGCAGCAGGCGGGGCACCGAAGGCGGTAGGGTGCGATCGTGCGGACGGATCGGAAAAAAGGCGTCGCCGTGGTGGGCGCGGGGGTCCTGATCATCAGCGTGGACGCCCTGCTCGTGAGGCTGGCCGCGACCGGCAGCTGGAACGTGGTGTTCTGGCGGGGGCTGTTGATCTTTCTGTCCCTCTCGGTGGTGCTGGGGGTCCGCCGGGGCCCGTCCTGGATCCGGGAGCTGGCGCGGAGCGGGCGCGCCGGTGCCCTCAGCGCCCTGCTCTTCGGGCTGGGCGGCACCCTGTTCGTCTCCTCGGTGATGTACACCCGGGTGGCGAACACCGTGGTGATCATCAGCAGCGCGCCCCTCTTCGCGGCCCTCTTCACCCGGGCCTTCCTGAGGGAGCCCGTCCCGCCGCGCACCTGGGCCGCCATCGGGGCGGGCCTTGGAGGCGTGATCCTGGTCTTCTCCGGGTCCCTGGGCGGGGACGGGCTCCCGGGCGATGCGATCGCGCTCCTGGCGGCCTGCAACGTGGCGGGGAACCTCACCGTGCTTCGACGGCACGGGGGCCTGGATCGCACGGCGCTGGTCTGCGTGGGAGGTCTCATCATGGCGGCGATCGCCCTTCCCTTCGCCCGGCCGCTGGACCTCGGTCCGCAAAGCTACCTTGCCCTGGGGATCATGGGCCTGGTGCAGATGCCCCTGGCCTTGATTCTCATTGCGGAGAGCACGAGATACCTGCCCTCCCCCGAGGTGAGCCTCTTCATCCTGGTGGAGACCGTCCTCTCGCCGGTCTGGGTGTGGCTCGTCCTGGGGGAAGAGCCGCCGGCGCGAACCCTGGCGGGCGCCGGCTTGATCGTGCCCACACTGGCGATCCACTCCTGGGTGGGACGGCGGGAGGAGATGGCCGAATCCAAGGGAGAGGGGGGCTGATCCATGCCCAGGACCAAGATCATCTGTACCATCGGGCCGGCGAGCGACTCCCCGGAGGTGCTCCGGGCCCTGGTGGCGAACGGGATGAACGTGGCCCGCCTGAACTTCTCCCACGGCGGGCGGGAGGGCCACCTCCGGAAGATTCGCCTGATCCGTGAGATCTCCGACGAGCTCGGGCGGGTGGTGGCCGTCCTGCAGGACCTGGCCGGTCCCAAGATCCGCTTGGGCGACGTCCCGGAGCCCGGCATCCGGCTGGAGGCGGGGGAGCCCTTCGTGCTCACGGGCGAGGCGGTGGCCGGCTCCCACGACCGGGTCTCCGTCTCCTACCCCGCCCTTCCCGGGGAGGTGAAGGCGGGGGACCGGATCCTCCTGGCCGACGGCCTCATGGAGCTCGTCGTGCGGGAGACGGACGGCTCCGACATCCGAACCGAGGTGATCACCGGCGGGGTGCTCACCTCCCGCAAGGGGATCAACCTCCCCTCGGGCAGCGTGCGGCTTCCCTCCCTCACCGACAAGGACCGGGAGGATCTGCTCTTCGGGCTCGAGCACGGCGTGGACTTCGTGGCGGTCTCTTTCGTCCGAAGCGGGACGGACGTCCACCGGGTGAAGAAGATCGTTCGGGAGCGCGGGGCGGACACCCCGGTGATCGCCAAGATCGAAAAGCACGAGGCGCTGAACGAGCTGGACGGGATCGTCGACGCCGCGGACGGGATCATGGTGGCCCGGGGCGACCTGGGGGTGGAGATCCCGCTCGAGCAGGTGCCGGGGCTCCAGAAGACCCTGATCCGGCGCGCCAACCGGGCGGGCAAGCCGGTGATCACGGCCACGCAGATGCTCCGGTCCATGGTGGACGCGCCCCGGCCCACCCGGGCCGAGGCGGCGGACGTGGCCAACGCCGTCCTGGACGGGACCGACGCCGTCATGCTCTCGGAGGAGACGGCCATGGGGAGCCACCCGCTCGGGGCCCTGCGGTTCATGGCCCGCATCGTGGCCTCGGCCGAGGAGTCGTTCCCCCACGATCGGTACCTCGGGTTGACACCCGGGTCGGGGGTGTCGGAGTCCGTGGCGCACGCCGCCTGTGTGCTGGCCGATCACCTGGAGGCCGCGGCGGTGGTGGCCCCGACCAGCTCCGGGAGGACCGCGGCCCACGTCTCCAGGTTCCGCCCGAGGCAGCCGGTCATCGCGGTTTCCCCGAACGAGACGACCGTGCGCCGGTCCACCCTCTACTGGGGCTGCGAACCGGTCTTCACGGGCCCCCCCGACGCGGACGAGGACGTGGTCGAGCTCGCCGTCAGGACCGCCCTCGAAAACGGCCGGGTGAACGCCGGCGATCTGCTCGTGGTCACGGCCGGGCATCCCTTCTGGGTCCCCGGCTCCACGAACATGATCCGTGTCCGCTCCGCCTGAGGCGGGCGACGACCCCATTTTCCTGTGGCCGGGGAGGACGCTTTCTGATAAGATGTTGAAAACGCAGCGTTCGCCGGAGCCCAAACCCGCCACGGTCGGGTTTCCGACCCCGTCGGTCGTCGCACCGTCCGAGGCCGGCGCGATCCATTCCCCACGCCGGGTTTGTTTTGTTCCCCATTTGTGCGTTGTTCCTGCTTCTCCGGGCCCGGCCTCCTTGAAGGCGGTCGAGCCTCGAGCAGGTGGCATAGGAAGGAGTGAACCCCGACATGGAAGAAACCGCCAAGCTCATCATCGACGGAACAACCTACGATCTCCCGGTGGTCCGCGGCACCGAAGGGGAGCGGGCCATCGACATCAGCGGGCTCCGGCAGGAGACGGGCCTCATCACCCTCGATCCGGGCTACCCGAACACCGGGGCCTGCAAGAGCAGCATCACCTTCATGGACGGCGAGCAGGGCATCCTCCGCTACCGGGGCTATCCCGTGGAGCAGCTTGCCGAGCACTCCACCTTCGTGGAAACCGCCTACCTGCTCATCAACGGGGAGCTGCCCACCCGCGAGGAGCTCACCCGGTTCTCCGTGCTCCTGAACGACCACAGCCTGGTCCACAGGGACATGCTCCATTTCTTCGACAACTTCCCGAGGCGCGCCCACCCCATGGGCATCCTGTCCTCCATGGTGAACGCGCTCCGCGCCTTCTACCCCGAGCTGCCGGAGCGCAGCGAGGAGGAGGAGATCCTCGTCACCTTCACCCGGCTGATCTCGAAGATCCGGACCATGGCCGCCATCTCCTACAAGCTGAGCCGCGGCCACGAGGTCATCTACCCGCGGCCGGACCTCACCTACGCCGCCAACTTCCTGAACATGATGTTCGACTCCCCGGTCCGCCCCTACGAGCTGGACCCGGACATCGCCAAGGCGCTCAACGTGTTCTGGATCCTCCATGCCGACCACGAGCAGAACTGCTCCACCGCGGCCGTGCGCCTGGTGGGGAGCGCCCGCGTCAACCTCTACGCCGCCATCTCGGCGGGGATCTGCGCCCTCTGGGGGCCCCTTCACGGGGGCGCGAACCAGGCCGTGGTGGAGATGCTCGGCGACATCCAGGAGAACGGCGGGGACCCCGGCCCCTTCATCGAGCGGGCCAAGGACCGGAACGACCCCTTCCGCCTTATGGGGTTCGGGCACCGGGTCTACAAGACGTACGACCCCAGGGCGAAGATCATGAAGAAGATGGCCGACAAGGTCCTCAAGAAGCAGAAAAGCGACGACCCGCTCCTGGACATCGCTCGAAGGCTGGAGGAGGTGGCCCTGGAGGACCCCTACTTCATCGATCACCACCTGTACCCGAACGTGGACTTCTACAGCGGCATCGTGATGCGGGCCATGGGGATCCCCACGAACATGTTCACCGTGATGTTCGCCATCGGGCGCCTGCCCGGGTGGATCAGCCAGTGGAAGGAGAGCATGGACGACCCGGGCTGGAAGCTGCAGCGCCCCAGGCAGGTCTACACGGGACCCAACGAGCGCGACTACGTTCCCATGGACAAAAGGAAGTAGCCGGGCTCTCCCCCGAACCACCGGCGGACGGGACGACCACGGCCTTTCGTCCGCACGATATTCTTCGCGGAGGCGACGTGGCCGAAAAGGCGGGAGACGAGCTCAAACGGCTCAAGAAGGACTACCTGGAGCTGGATCGACTGCACCAGGAGGAGAAGGAGCTGCTCATCCGGGTCGTCCGGGCCCTCGGCTCGGCCGCCGCGGCGGACCCGGAGCTGAATGCGGCCGTCGAGGCCATGGAGGCCGAGCTCGTCCCGGACGAGCCCCTCGACCAGGACCGGCTCGAGAGGACGCTCGACCGCTTCAAGAACGGCCTTCGGGCCGGGGCGGAGGCGTCCTCCCGGCCCGCCGAGGGCTCCCCCGCCTCCGACCTGCTGGCGGAGCGGCTGTTCGAGGCCTGCCGAATCCTTCGCAAGGTCATGATCGCCCTCCTGGAGGACTTCTACCCCCTCTCGGCGGATCTGAGCGCCCGGGCCGGGGAGATCCACCTGGACTGCGCGGAGCCGGGGGCGGAGATGGATTTGGAGGGGCCCGCCGAGCGGTTTCTCGCGTTCCTGGACGGCCTCAAGGAGACCATCACGGGGGACTTCCGGGAGATCGGCAGCACGCTGTTCACACTGCTCGACCAGGTCAAGGAGCTGGAGGTGTCCTTCGTGGAGGAGTACGGCAGCCAGGGGGAGCGGCTGAAGGAGATCGAGTACTTCGAGATGAAGGTGAACACCGAGGTGGGCTCCATCGTGGAGTCGTTCGACGTCCACACCACCGTGAGCGAGATCAGGAAGGCGGTGACCCGGAAGATCGAGAACCTCAAGGCGCTCGTCACGCAGAGAAAGCGGGAGGAGGTGAGCCGGTCGGAGTCCTTCCAGCAGAGCATCCAGCGCCTGAAGAGGCGTATCGACGAGGTGGAGCAGGACGCCCTGGAGATGTCCCGGAGAGCGGAGCGGTTCCAGGCGGCGGCCATGAAGGACGAGCTGACCGACCTCTACAACCGCAAGGCGTTCGACGGCCGGATGGAAGAAGCACTGGAGGCCTTCAACCAGGGCGGGGCCCCCTTCGCCCTGATCCTCTTCGACGTGGACCGGTTCAAGGAGATCAACGACACCTTCGGCCACGTGGCGGGCGACAAGGTCCTCCAGAAGGTGGGCGAGTGCCTGAGGGAGACCTTTCGAAAGGACGACTTCATCGCCCGCTACGGTGGGGACGAGTTCGTCGTCCTCATCGAGGAGTTGAGCCGGGACCTGGCCCGGGACAAGATCCTGGCCTTCCTCAAGAACCTCCAGCGGCTGCGGTTCACCTCCCACGCCCGGGGGGACATCTCGGTGGGTGTGAGCCCCGGGATCGCCATGGCGAAGAAGGGGGACACGCCGGAGGCCCTTCTCGAGCGGGCGGACCAGGCCATGTACGAGGTCAAGAAGCGGAGGCGGTGAGAGCGACGGGTCCCGTTTCCACGCGCCGCTGCGGATCGCCATGAAACCCCAGGCCGACACGGGCGCCCCAAGCGAAGGTTCTCTGCGGAGCGGTCCGCTCGAGGCGTTGTACCGCCGGTTCAACCGCCGGTGCTTCGTCCAGCCCGACCCCCTCCAGTTCCTCTACGACTACCCCTCGGTCCGAGACCGGGAGGTGGCCGCCCTGGTGGCCGCCTCGCTGGCCTACGGACGGGTGGGCCAGATCCTCAAGAGCGTCTCCTTCGTGCTGTCCGTGCTGGGGCCTTCGCCGCGCGCCTTTCTCCTGGAGCACCCTCACGGGGAGCTCCGCTCCGCGCTCTCGGGCTTTCGGCATCGCTTCAGCCCGGGGGAGGAGGTGGCCGACCTGCTCCGCGCCGCGCGGCGCACCATTCGGGAGGCCGGCTCCCTGGAGGCCTGCTTCACCGCGGGGCTTGCAGAGGGGCAGCCCACGGTCCTGCCGGCCCTCGTCTCCTTCGTGCGCTCCCTCCGCGGGGCGGGGGGGCGGGACGGGTTCCTGCTGGCCCGGCCGGAGCGGGGGAGCGCGTGCAAGCGGTGGCACCTGTTTCTCCGGTGGATGGTCCGGCGGGACGACGTGGATCCGGGTGGATGGACGGGCATCCCGGCCTCCATGCTCGTGGTGCCGCTGGACACCCACATGCACCGCATCGGCCGGGGGCTCGGGGGAACGGGGCGGAAGCAGGCCGACGGGAAGGCCGCCCTGGAGGTGACCGAGATGTTCCGGTCCGTGGCGCCCCGGGACCCGGTCCGCTACGACTTTTCGCTCACCCGGCTGGGCATCCGGCCGGAAGGGGACCCGAAGGCATGGATCGCCGCCTGTCGGGGCGGCAGGAGGTCGACATGAAGATCCTGATGACCGGGGGAACGGGTTTCGTGGGCTCCAACCTGACCGAGGCCCTGGGCCGGGACGGCCACCGGGTGACCGTGCTCACGCGGTCGGCGCGCGGGGACCGGTCCCTGCCGGAGGGCTCCGTGTTCCTGGAGGCGGATCCCACCGAGCCCGGCCCGTGGCAGGAGCAGGTGCCGGAGCACGACGTGCTGATCAACCTGGCCGGGGCCTCCATCTTCCAGCGCTGGACCGACAAGGCCAGGAAGCGCATCAAGGACAGCCGGCTCCGGACGACCCGGAACCTGGTGGACGCCCTGGCCGGCGTGGAACGTGAGGCGTGTCCCCGGCTCCTCAGCGCCTCCGCCGTGGGCTACTACGGCTATGCCGGGGACGAGATCCTGACCGAGGAAAGCCCCGCGGGGGAGGACTTCCTGGCCGTCCTGTCCAGGGACTGGGAGGCCGAGGCGCTGAGGGCCCGTCCGGCGGGCGCCGGGGTGACGATCATGAGGTTCGGCGTGGTGCTGGGGGGGGAGGAAGGGGCCTTGGCCAAGATGGTCCCCCTCTTCCGCAGGTACCTGGGGGGTCCGCTGGGCAGCGGAAACCAGTGGTTTTCCTGGATCCACATTCGGGACCTGGTCGCCGCCTGCCGGTTCGTGATAGGGCGCCCGGACCTGGAAGGGCCGCTCAACTGCACGGCCCCCCAACCCGTGCGCAACCGCGAGCTGACCCGGGCCCTGGCGGCCGCCCTGGGAAAACCCGCTCCCATGCCGCCGGTCCCCGGGTTCATTCTCCGGGCGGTGCTGGGGGAGTTCGGGAACGTGCTGCTCGAGGGGCAGCGGGCGATCCCGGAACGCTTGACCCGGGAGGGGTTCGAGTTCCGGTACCCCGCCATCGAAGGGGCGCTGGAGGACCTCGTGGGGTGACCGGGCTCAGGCCCGTCTCACTCCGAGCGGCCGATGACCAGGTGGGTGCGGCCGAAGGGGCCCAGGCTCACGTACCTGCGCCCCTGGATCTCCATGTTGTACCCGGCCGTGAGCGGAAAGAGACCCCCCGCGTTCCAGATGATCCGGACGCCCTTGTCCCTGGGGACGAAGGCGCTACGGCAGAGCCGGGCGAGGATGTCCCTGGCCTCGGACTCGGACCGTTTCACGTTCGCGGCCACCATCTTGCGCTCGGGGCCCTGCTCCGGCGCGGCCGCCTCCTCTTCGGGCTCGTCGCCGTCGGAACCCGCACCCGCGAGCAGCGCGTCCACGTCGTCCTGGGAGAGAATCTCGTCGTTCGTGACCATGGCGCTCGATCGCGTCTCCTTCCGTATCTTAACCCATCGGCCGACGCGCCCCTTCCCTGAAAGGGTTTCTCCGGAAACCGGGCACAAAAGAAGCCACCCCGGGGAGGGGCGGCTTCAGGCGGGCGGTCGGGACCCTTTTCAGTCTAGTTCAGGATGAACCCGAGAAACACGTCCTCCATGGCGCACTCCTCGCAGTCCGGGCGCTCTTCCTCGGCCTCCTCGAAGTAGACGATCCTTCCACGGTACTCTTCGATCAGCTCGAACTCCCCGTCCTCGGCCACCCGGAGCAGCCGCTCCGAGCACGAGGGGCAGGCGGGACCGTGCTCGGCGTCGTACTCGAAGAAGCCCGAGACCCAGTTCGACTGGATCGCGTGCTCGATGGACTCCACTTCCATTCCGCAGATGGCGCATTGTACCATGTTTGGGCGAACCTCCTGATGGCTTCTACTGGACGAATACTAGCAAAACGCGTTCAAAGCAAGAGGAATATTGACGGGACGCCGAAAGACCCCGAACCGGGGGGTCCGCCCGGTCGTTTCGGCAGGAGAGGGCCTGTCCCGCCCCTGCGGAGCGGGCGGTTGCGGAGCCGTCCACATGTGGAACCGGATCGCTCTTCCCGGTCAGGGCGGCCTCCCGCTTTTGTCCGTTGCGCTCAGGGCCGAATGCCCGAGCTTTCGAAGGACCACGGCCACGGCCTCCGAGAGCCCCATGGAGCGGCCTTCCCCGATGTCGTGCAGCACGAGGGGCGGGAGGGGAAGGACGATCCCCTCGCTGCCGCTGAAAGCGGCGGAGAGCGACACCCGTCCACCGGCCACGCTCAACCGGCCGATGGTCACGGTCTTTTTCCGGGTCACCTCGCCCCCGCGCCCGAGCAGGGGAACCCCTCGTTCGACCCGGTTGCGAAGGCCGTCCACGAAGACCGACAGGTTGCTCCGGCCGAAGCCCACGGCCTCGTATGTCAGCTCGGCTCCCCGGATCTCCACCTCCCTGAGCCGAATGTGATCCTTCGCGAGGCTGACGGGGTCCACCTTCAGGGAGATCTGCTCCAGGTAGACCATCCGCGGGGTTTCGAACCCCTCGGGGTTCTTCAGCTCGATGCCGGACAGGGTGATGGTCCGTTTCCACAGGGAGAGGCGGACGGATTCGACGCGGGTCTCCACGTCCAGGAGGCGGTGGCCGGACTCGTTGATCGCCCGGGTGATCATCGCGTCGGCGAAGAGGACCGCGACCAGGCCCGCGGCGAGCAGCAGGAGGGCCGTGCCCCCGATCCACGCGCAGAATCGCTTCATCGGATCCCCCTCCCCCCCGGGAGCCGACGGGGCGGTTTACCGGACCGCTCCGGGTGGTATAATGGCGCCGAAAGGGGGAAACGATCATGGGAACGGAAGTCGAGATCGTGGAGGGGGACATCACGAAGCAGCAGGTGGACGCCGTCGTGAACGCGGCGAACACCTCCCTCCTGGGCGGCGGCGGCGTGGACGGGGCCATACACCGTGCTGCGGGCCCGGAGCTCCTGGAGGAAACCCGCCGGATCGGCGGCTGTCCCACCGGGGAGGCCCGGGTGAGCAAGGGGTACCGGCTGCCGGCCGGGTGGGTCGTCCACACCGTGGGGCCGGTCTGGCGCGGCGGAGGCCGGAACGAGGAAGGGCTGCTCGCCTCCTGCTACCGGAGCAGTCTCGAGGCCGCCGTCGACGTCGGGGCCCGGACGATCGCCTTTCCCGGCATCAGCACGGGGGCCTACGGCTTCCCCCTGGAGCGGGCCACGGAGATCGCCATGGAAGAGACCAAGCGCTTTCTCGATCGGAAGCCTCCCTTGGACAAGGTGGTGTTCGTCTGCTTCGGGCATCGGGCCCTCGAGACCTACCGGGACGTCTGCGGCCGCGTGTTCGGCTCCTGACGGACCCGGCCCCTCAGGTCGTCTCTTCGGCGTCTTTCAGGAACAGGGCGTGGTACTCCTCCTCGGAGAGGTGCTTCTTGAGGAGGTCCCCGAGCAGGGTGAACAGGGACTCCAGGTCCTCGTCGCTCATGCGTTCCTTCAGGCGGTCGATGACCTCGTCGTCCGAGACCTTCTGCAGGTAGTAGGCCACGGTGTTCTCGTCCGTCTCGCGGTCCAGGCCGAACCCGACGAGCCCGTCGTACTCCTCCACGAACCGGTGGCTGTGCTTCGACATGTAGAACGCCCCGTTCCCGAGCGGCGAACTCGATCCACCCCGGTTCACCCGCCCGTTTTCTTGCGCTTTCCGCCGCCGGCCCGGGCCAGGATCAGCTCGGCCACAATGCTGACGGCGATCTCCTCGGGCGTCTCGGCCCCGATGTCCAGCCCGACGGGGGCGTGGACCCGATCCAGCTGCTCCTGCAGGAACCCCTCCTCCAGCAGCCGGTCGTAGATGATGCGGATCTTGCGGCCGCTGCCGATCATGCCCACGTACCGCGCCTCGGTTCGGAGGGCCTGCTCCAGGACGGTCTTGTCGTGGAGGTGTCCCCGCGTCACGATCACGAGGTAGGAGGACCCGTTCACCGGCAGCCTCTCCAGGAGACCCTCGAAGGCCGCCTCGCGGACCTCCCGGGCCTCGGGGAACCTCGCGGGATCCGCGAACTCGGCGCGGTCGTCGATCACCACCACCTCGAACCCCACCCGGGCGGCCATGGGGACGATCTGGGCGGCCACGTGCCCCCCGCCGAACAGGTAGAGGACGGGGTTCGAGACCACGGGCTCCACCAGGACCTCGAGCGGCCCGCGGGTCTCGTCCTCCAGGACGGCCGTGTGCGCCTGCTCCCGCCCCATGCGGTCCAGGAGGATCTCCACCAGGGCGGAGGGCATCTCCTCCACGCCGAGAAGCGAGCCGGTCACCTCGCCTCCGGCGTCGACGTAGGCCTTGGGCGTGCCCGAGCCCGTCCACCGGTCCGGATCGACCGAGGTGACCACCAGGCCGGATCCGCCGCGGTTCAGCACCTTGAGGGCACGCTCGAAGATCCGTACCTGCTCCGGGTTCTGTGAGGCGACCGGCTCCAGGAACACCTCCCCCTCCCCGCCGCAGAGCATGTCCGTGTCGGCCACGTCGGTCCCGGTCAGCCGGAACTCGAACCGGCGCGGCTTGCCCTCCTGTATCACCCGCCGGGCCTCCTCGACCACCCGGGCCTCGAACAGCCCGCCCCCGATGGTCCCCTGAGCCGTGCCGTCCTCGAAGACGACGAAACGGGTCCCCGTGTCCCTGGGGGTCGATCCGGTCCGTTTGATCAGGGTGGCGAGCACCACGGGACGGCCTTTCCGTACAGCTTCGACGATGACGGGGTAGAGGGTGTGCATGGATTCATGTCCTCGTTCGGGTGGTGTAGCGGCCCTGCCGGAGGGAGCCGAGCACCACCTCGCGGATGCGGGCCCCGCCGGTTTCCAGGATCCGCCGGGCCAGGTCCTGCGCCGCGGCGGGCTCCGCTGCAAGGTCCGCCTTGTTCAAGAAAGCGGTCCGCCGGGCCCCTTCGGGGCTCCCCCGGAACAGGCCGGCCGGCCGGGCGAACACGCGGGCCAAAACCCGTGCGGTGATGGGGGTACCCCGTGAGGCCCCGGTGACCTCCTCGAACCGTTCCACTCGAAAGACCACCTCGTCCTCCACGGCCCGCCCCAGGGACTCCAGCCCGGCCAAGGCCACCACCCGGGTGGCCGCAGCCGGCACCACGGGCTCCCCGGGCCCGGGCGCCTTGAGGGGCCTTCCGGCCGCGCCGTCCCCTTCCACGACCAGGTAGTCGAGCTTGCTCGAGTGAAAGAGGGCGTCGGCCAGGTCCCCTTCGATGCCCTCCACCTTGCCCGAGGGCAGGAGCCGCCGTCCCAGGAAGACCGGCCTTCCCGCGGCGATCTCCCGGTCCAGCCGGTCCGTCCAGCCCTTCTCGCCGGTGAGGACGAGCCGGCCGGCCTCCTCCGCCTCCCGACGCCACATCTTGGTGGTCGTGGCGCCCCCGACTCGGGCGCCGCGGTCTCGAAGCTCCCGGACCAGCGCGATCAGAAGCGTGGACTTCCCTCCCGCTCCCACGACGGTCAGAAGCTCCCTGGCATCGAGATCCAGCGCGTCCGCGACCTGGCGGCTGACCCGCTCCACGCTACTGCTTCCTGAGCACCCGGTTGTCCCCCACGCGCACCGTGACCTGGTTCAGGTCGAAGTGCTCGATCAGCGGGATGGCGTACTTCCGCGACGCCCCGGTCATCTCCTTGAACCGGGGCGTGGTGATCTCGCCGTGCTCCTTCAGGAAGGCGACCAGGCGCTCCCGCAGCTCGTCGACGGCCTTTCGGTGGAAGTAGAGGTCCTCCTTCACCTTCACCAGCACCCCCTCCTTGGTCATGAGCTGGAGGACGTCCCGCGCGGTGCGCTCGGGGAACCGGTCCGCAAGCTCCTTGAAGTAGGGGGGCTGGAGGCCGCCTTCCCGGTAGATCGCCTCGATCTCCTCCCGCACCTTCTCCTGGTCCTGCCCCAGGGTGACCTTGTGCCCGGCAAGGTGCAGGACCTCCTTCTCCCGCGCCACCAGGTCCTCCTGGACCAGGTGTCCGATCAGGTAGTTGAAGAGCTTCGCGTTCCGGGCCCCCTCGGTCCGGGAGCGCAGCTCCTCCTTGGAGAGCCCCGCCTTCAGGGGGTTGTTGCGGTGATAGGCCTCGAGGGTGTCCAGGATCTCCTTCCGGGCCAGGTCGTAGAACTCGCGGTGGATGTACGTCCTCCGCTCCCGGTCGTACATGAGGATCCTCTGTCGGCTCAGGAGCTTCTGGAGGATCTCCTTCAGCTGAGAATCGCGGGCGTTCGTGAGGAAGGGCAGGTCCTTGTGCTCCACCCCCTGGAACCGTCCCAGGGCCGTGAACTGCTCGGTGATCCGGGAGAGGTCCCCGCTGTTGAAGACCTCCAGCTCCTCGAGGACCCGCGGGGAGTGGCGCTTCTTCTTCCCCGGAAGGGCGTTGAGCACCTTTCCGCCGCCGACGGCCCGGACGGGCGAGTAGCTGCGGAGCACGAACCGGTCCTGCCTCAGCACCGCGATGGGCTGGTCGAGGCGAATCTGGGCGTAGCAGGTCTCCCCCGGCTTCAGCGCGTCCCGGTCGAGCAGGACCACCGTGGCGAGCACCTCGGCGGTCCCCGTGTGAAACCGCACCTTGGCCCGGTTCTTCATCTTGCGCGGCGCCGCGGGAAGGAGGTCCACGATCACGTCGATCATGTAGGTGTTCCTGAGCGCCCGCCTCCCGGCGATGACGTTTCCCCGCTGGAGCTGGGCCTTCTCCACACCCTGGAGGTTCACCGCGGTCCGCTGGCCGCGCCGGGCCTCCTCCACCTCCCGGTTGTGGACCTGGAGGCCCCGCACCTTGGAGTCGATCTCCTGGGGGTAGACGGTCACCTCGTCCCCCAGGCGGACCGCGCCGGAGACGGTGGTCCCCGTGATCACGGTCCCGAACCCCTTCATCACGAACACCCGGTCCACGGGCAGGCGGAAGAAGCTTCCGGGATCCCGCTCCGGGACCTTCTGCACCAGCTCGTCCAGCACCCGGACGAGCTCCTCGATGCCCTCGCCCGTGGCGGAGGAGACCGGGACCAGGGGGGCGTCCTCCAGAAAGGTCCCGGCCAGGTAGTCGCTCACGTCCTCCTGGGCGAGCTCCAGCAGCTCCTGATCGACCAGGTCGGTCTTGGTGAGGGCCACCAGGCCGTCCTTGATGTTCAACAGGGAGCAGATCTCGAGGTGCTCCCTGGTCTGGGGCATGATCCCCTCGTCCGCTGCAACGGTGAGCAGGACGAAATCGATTCCCGCTGCGCCGGCGACCATGTTCTTGACGAACTTTTCGTGGCCGGGCACGTCCACCACGCCCACCCGTTCTCCCCCGGGCAGGTCCAGGTAGGCGAACCCGAGCTCGATGGTTATGCCCCGTT
>Ga0207797_1000434_pt1 | contig 32309 bp, 24 predicted proteins | sample PRCRCaboRojoPR_6_FD_187275 | JGI IMG/M metagenome (GOLD analysis project Ga0207797, IMG submission 187275) | Marine sediment microbial community from Cabo Rojo, Puerto Rico - PR CR 10% Liquid 1 (SPAdes) | ecosystem: Environmental > Aquatic > Marine > Coastal > Sediment | place: Cabo Rojo, Puerto... | reverse complement strand
GTCATCTGGAAGAGCGCCACGAGCCGCTGCAGCCGCCGCTCCGCTGCGTTCGGCGCGCGCACGCTGTACGATCGGTTCTGGCGGAGGTCGACCACGGCGCCCCAATCGTAGTCAAACCGGGCCGGTGTCACGTAGCCGGTGTCGCTGCGGTTGACGACCATCGTAGCGAGGCGGGGCGTGTCGTGCGAGTCGATCAGGTTCCAGTTCGCCGACCGGACCTCCGACCCGTAGCGCGACCGACGGTCGTTCAGCATGTCGGCAAAAGCCGAGGCGGACTGCGCGTTGTCGATCAGAAAACCTTTGACGGGATACGCGAACCCATGGTAGTCCATGGTGGCCGAGAAGCCGCCTTTCTGTAGAAAGGAGGAGGCGTCTTCCCAGACTTCCGCAACGGTGTAGGCGTCCGGGTTGAGGGCGCGGACGTGCGCGTTCCAGTCGGCCCAGAAACCGGTGGGGACATCGGTGGCCACGTCGAGGCGCCACCCGTCCACGCCGTCTGACGGATCGCCGTCGCCGTTCGGGTCCATCCAGCGGCGCGTGGCGTTGAAAATATACTGCTTCGGTCCTGCGGCTAGATTCGTCGAATCCGCCGAGTCGGCAAACTCGGGAAGCGAGGCGAGTCCCCACCAGCCCCGGTATGCGAATTCGTTGGTGTCGGGGGTGGCCGGATCGTCGAACGACTGGACGGCATACCAATCCGCAAATTGAGAGTCCTGCTGGTTCTGGACCAAATCGCGGAAGGCAAAGAAATCCCGCCCCGTGTGATTGAACACCCCGTCGATCACCACACGCATGTCGCGGGCGTGGGCCTTCTTCAGGAGCTCGAAAAACAGCGAGTCCGCCGCCGTGACGCGCCACGTGGAGGGATCGGTTGGCGTCTCCTGCGCGATCTTCTGCTTGTCCCCCACGGGATCCGGCCCAAAGTGCGGATCGATGTGGTGGTAGCTGTTTCCGTCGTACTTGTGCAGCGAGCGCGCCCAGAACACCGGATTGAAGTACAGGGCCGTGACGCCGAGGGAGTCGAGGTACGGCAACCGGTTGAGAACGCCCTGCAGGTCACCGCCATAGCGCCGGTCGTACACGCTGTCGTAGAACGTGCCGTCCATCTGCTGTTCCCACTCGCCTTCGTCATACCAGTTGCGCGTCCAGGGTATGACGGACCATGAGGGGGGTACGTCCGAGATCGGCCGCTCCAGCGTTTGCCGCGTCGGATCGTTCGACGGGTCGCCGTTGGCGAAGCGCCCCGGGAAGATTTGGTAGAAGATGGCATCCTGGGCCCACTCGGGCACGCGCGACGGTTCCGGCGTCGGCGATGTGTCGCCGCACCCGGCCAGCAGAACGATTGCCAATAGAAGCGCGGCCGTGCCGTACGGCACCGTTCGAGGTCGAATCATGGGCGATCCACCGGGAAAGAACGAATGGGGACAAACAAAAGAGGAGGGGCTGGCAACCCAACCCCTCCTCTCGTGTCATCGTCTGTCGGCGCGCCCGGAGACATGCGAAGGCATGTGCTTCCGGCAGTTCGGCCGGCAGTTACTTCACGACCGTCATGCGACGGGTCTCATTGAACGACTGGCCGTTGATGCGCACGAAGTACGTGCCGCTCACCAGGTCGGACGCGTCGATCTGGACAGATTTGGCCTGTCCCCCGCTCATGCGACCGCTGAAGAGCGTCGCCACCCGCTGGCCGAGGACGTTGTACACCTCGACGGTCACGGGCTGCGCCTCCCGTGTGGCAAAGGTGAACGACGCTGTTCCGCGCACCGGATTCGGCGCAATGGGCTCGAAGACCAGGCTCCGGTCCATCGACACGGTTACGGTGCGCACGCTGCTGAGCGACGCAGTGCCGTCCAGGTCCATCTGCTTCAGGCGGAACTGGTGCGTGCCGGGCGACAGGTCGTCCACGCGGAAGCGGTAGGACTGCGGCTCCTGCGTCGTGCCCGCACCCTCCACGAAGCCGACCGTCTGGAAGCGGCCCTCGTTCGTGGCGTGTTGCACCTCAAAGCCGGCGTTGTTCGTCTCCGACGCGGTCTTCCAGGTCAGCACAGCATTCTGCGCATCGGCCGTGACGTCGAACGACGCCATCTCGACGGGGAGCACCTGCGCGCCGGTCGCTTGCGTGCCGGACACCGCGGTCCAGTCTTCGGAGTTGCCGTAGGTGTCGGTCGTGCCATCGTCCGGGATTAGGGTCGCGGCGATGTTGTCGCCCTCCACGTCGCCGTAGAACGCGAAGAACTGAAAGTCGTCGCCCTGCGAAGTACCGAGCGCACTGTGAGGGATGGCGAACTCAAGACCGGTTCCGTCCACAACGTCGACCGAATCCGCATTCACGTACGCGTAGGATCCCCCTGAGTCACTTCCTGTGGCCGCCGAACCATCCGGCTGCACCTCAGCCTCAAAGGCATCCGTCGCACTGTCGTCGCCGGAACTGAAGCCAACATAATTCACGAAGCTCACGAAGCCACATCCGGTGCTTCCTGAGCAATTGCTCGCCGGGGAACCCGTGAACCGAATGCCGTAGTCTGCTTCCATATCCAGCCGCATCGAATCAGTCGCCGAGAACGGAGAGAATCCATCATTGCCGGGCGGCAGTGGATCTCCCGACGGGATGCCGGCCGTGCTACTCGCATTCATGAATATCATGATTTCTCGAAAGGTGTCATCCAGCGCTGCCGTTCCCTCCACGGCAACGTACAGTGAGTCCGGGCCGGAGAACGCGTTGAGTGTCAGGACACCGCCGGTGAAGTCAGCACCCGGCTCGGCCGGCGAGGTCCCCAGTTCGATGTAGCGCTCGTCGGTGGTCTGTCCGTCGACAGTCGGCACCGGAGAGAACACGTTAAGGTCCGTCTTACGCACAGGGATTAACTGGTACGAGCCCCGGAATTCACCGACGACTCCATTGTAAGTGAATGACTGAGCCGGGATGGACACGCCAGCAATATTCGTCTCACTGGAGCTCTGAACTCGAAAGGTCAATGACCCCGTGTTGTCCTCCACCGTGTAGGACTCTCGGTTTTCAAAGGTACCGGATGCATCTGGAAAGGTCAGATCCGAAATGGTAACCAATTCCGATTCGTAGTCTTCGCCGTTGGCATCAATCTCGGACAGCGAAACCGATTGCGCTGCCGGTACACTTCCCTGCCCCTGAACGGTGTATTCCGAGAGGTCTTCCTCGTTAATCTGGAGTAGCCCGTTGAACTCACTCAGAGTCCCCGTTACCTGAAGTTGAGTGCCTTGGGTAATCGTGCCGTCCTGGATATCGTCAAAGAAAGCGCCACTCGGTTGTCGAACGACGAGCCCACTTGCACCCGTGGGGCCGCTCTCATCCTGGAAGCGTACGAAGTCCCCAAACGCACGCGTCACGGTCCCTTCCACCGTCACCGTGGAATCGACGCCTTTATCTCGTGCATCCGCAATATCTATCGGTTGGGCTTGGCCGACAAGCGGCACAAAAAGTAGTAGAAGTCCTGTGATCCATCCTGTAGCGTATCTCATACGTGGTTCGTTGGGTTAAGCGGAACAGGCAGTGATCATGCAGCGGCGCAAGTCTCGCGCCCTCCATACCAGAGTCCAGGGCGTGCAATTCGGGCTCCGGGTGTAACGTGGATAGCGACGTTAAGATATTGTGATACGGGACAGATGTCAACCGAATTGTGCCCCGAATGTGGGGATTCAACCGGTCCGATACATGGCCCCGATCGCAGGGCAAAATCGTGCTACCGCACCACAGTCAGGCGCTCGGTGCGCGTTCCTCCGGGCGCCTTCATGCGGACGAAGTAGCTGCCGGGCGAAAGCTCGCCGGTGTTCACAGAAATCTCTTTGCGGCCTGCGGCCTCCTGCCGGTCCACGAGCACCGCCACCTGTTGCCCGAGGACGTTGTACAAGGTGAGTTGCACGCGGCCGGGCTCCGGCAATTCGTAGCGCACAGTGGCCGTGGTGCGTGAGGGATTCGGGAACGCCCCGTGCAGCGCGAGCGACTGTGGGGCCCCCAGGTCCACCGCGACCTTCGAGGACAGCGATGCCGTGCCGTCCACGTCCACCTGTCGGAGGCGGTACGTGACGCGGTCGGCGTCAAACGGAAGGTCGCGGTCCGTGAACCGGTAGCTCTGCGGCTCGGAGGTCGTCCCGGCTCCTTCGACGAAGCCGATGCGCCGAAAGGAGGCGCCGTCGCTGCCTGCCTCCACCTGGCGTTGGACCGCAAAGCCCGCGTTGTTGGTCTCCGTGGCGGTCCTCCAGTTCAGAATGACGGCGTCCGATCCCTGGCGTGTGGCGGAGAAGTCCGTCAACTCTACCGGCAGCGGTGCCCCCGGCTTGCCAAAGTTGCTGATACCGGGCTCCGGAAATCCGCCGTTGGGCGGCTCGCTGAGGAAGATGTGGTACTCGCCGGGGGCGAACGTCACCGGCGCGTCGCGAATGTCGGGCGTGACCTCGAACGCCTCGCCGGTAAAGAAGTCGTACCAGGTGTTGTCGCCGTCCGTGTCGGACGGGAAGTTCGGCGTCACTTCCAGGGTATCGACGTCAAAGTTGCCCACGACGACGGCGTTCATGCTCGGATGCTCCAGCACAATGCGGCGGTCAGGCTGGTTCTCGCCGACCCGCATGCTCACCTCCGTGTCCGTCGACGTGAACACTTCGTTCTGCTGGCGCAGGTTGATCATGGCCGACCACGCTTCGTACAGGCGCACGCGATCCGGATTTTGCGCGGGGTCCCGGTACTGCCAGCGAATGGGCTTCTCGCCGGTCCTTCCTGGAGCGGTTGCCGCGCACTCCCCGTTGCTTCCATCGCCAGGCTTGAGGCATTCATTGGGCGCCCAGCCGTACCCCAGCTCGCCGAACTGCCACATCATGCGCGGCCCCGGCACGGTGAAGAAGAACGCCCCGACGAGTTTCTGCCGCTCCAGCGCGGTCGCCAGATTTCGCGTGGTGTAGCCCTCGTCGGCGTTGCTGTCATTCCCGAATTCCCGGTTCCGGTGCATGAGCCATTGCTCGTCATGGCTCTCCATGTAGGTGATGACGTTGGGGACGTTGAACCCTCGGTTCTGGTAGTAGGTATCGGACAGGTCTTCCGGAAAGCCTTCGCCGTTGATGTACCCCATCGACGATTCGCTGTACTGCCGGTTCAGGTTGTTCCACACCATCATGCCGGGCTTCCCGGCGTCGGTGCCGTATTCCGTGAGCGCGCGTTCTTCCTGCAGGTCGGCGAAGTGCTCCAGGATCACGTACGCGTCGTCGTCCACCGACCAGATCTCGTCGGCCATGCGCTGGAGGGTGTTGACGCGTTCCTGGTCGAAGCTGCTCCAGTTGCCGACATCCTGGTAGCCGTCGGGGTCGGGGCCCTGCGTAAAGCCCTTCGACAGGTCAAACCGGAAGCCATCCACGTTGAACTCCTCGAGCCAGTACTGATTGGCGCGGTCGAGCCACGCTTTCGTGAACGTGCTCTCGTGGTTCATGTCGTTGAACACGTTGAAGGGATGCCGCGCCTCTGGATTGGCCCACGGATTGTCACTCGTCGGAGGCCCGAAGGTCCCCTCGTTGAACAAGCGGATGAGCGGCGACTGTCCCGTGGCATGGTTGTACACCACATCGAGGATGACCGCGATGCCGCGCTGGTGGGCCTCCTCAATGAACTGCTTGAGGTCTTCGGGCGGGCCGTAGTACTTGTCGGTCGCGAAGTGCATGCTCGGATTGTAGCCCCAGCTGCTGTTGCCGTCGAACTCAGAGACGGGCATCAGCTCGACGGCGTTCACGCCCAGGCGGTCCAGGTAGTCGAGGGTGTCACGGAGCGTGGCATAATCGTGATTGGCGATAAAGTCGCGGATCAGGAGCTCGTAGATGACGAGATCCTTTTGCGCAGGCGGGTCGAACGACGAGAAAGAGAAGTCGGACGTCGACGTGGTAAATGTCGAGACCAACTGCTCCGTCTCCCCGTCTGGGTAGGGCTTCAGATTCGGGAAGGTACTGGTGGAAATGAACCGGTCGTTCGGACTCAGCACCTTCGCCGAAAACGGATCGGGCATGCGAAGTCCCCCGTCCACGAGATATTGAAAGCCGTACTCCGTGTCCGGACTGAGGCCGTCGACGGTGATCCAGTACCGGGTGCTGTCGCGTCCGCTTTGTGCAGTGCCCGGATCGCGCGTCATGAAGTAGTTCGGGTCCACGTCCCAGTTCGTAAAGTCGCCGATGAGGTAGACGAACGACTTGTCCGGCGCCAGCACCGAGAAGGTGGCGGTGGTGGGGTCGGAGGCATTCACGGTTACGCCGTCCTGGATGCCACTGGGCCGATCCTGCTCCACAATGTCGGGGTTGCGAATCGCGTGGAGCGTATCGCGGGCAGTGGCGCCGGTTGTCGTCGTCACCTTGGCGACGATGGTGGCCTCCGCACCCGGCGCCCCGAGCGCCACGTCGGCGGTGAGGCTCGACGCATCGGTGCTTGCGACGGTCGTGCCGTTCGTCTGCAGGAACAGGGAATCGAGCGTGCTCGACGAGCCCACGCCCGCCTCGGCAGTGACCGACACTGCGCTCGCATTTGTCAGGAACGGCGTCAGCGGGTCGGGCTGCGGTGAGGTAATGGTAACGCTCACCTCGCCGGACTGGAGCACGCTGACAATAATGTCGGAGCCGTTGTCGCCTTTCCCTTCCTGGCTCCCGTCCGCGCTGCGGAAGACGAAGTTCATCGTCTGAATTTCCTCATCGGCGCGGAGGGTACAGCCGGTGTTGTTGGCGTTGTAGTACGCGCGGATGTCCTGGATCTCCAGCTTGTACCGATTCGGGTCCACCTGCTCCAGGCGCGTGTCGGGGCGGTTCCCCTGAAAGTTGGGGTCGGTGGGCCAGCGGCTCTTGACGCATGTCCAGTTGCTCGGGCTCTGGTCGGTAAAGACGCCGGTGTGGGCGTAGACGGCGCCCTCGAAGTCTGCCAGCCCCTGGGTGCCCTCATCGGCATTGAAGAAGATCGTCACGGACTGATCCACCACCGGCGGCGAGGGATCGGTCTCGACGACCTGCGCCTCGGCGGGTGCCACCGCGGCCCATGCGAGAAGAAGCGAGAGAAGAGCAGCTATGGACGTTCGCATGAAAGCGGTACCGATCGTTGGCGGTGGTATGGATTGGAGCCGTGAGACCGTGGTACGTAACGCGTGATACGTGAATCGCGATGCGTGAACGAGTCAGGTCTCAAGCATCCCTTCTCACGGATCACGCCCCACACATCACGAACTAATTCTCGGTCGGCCCGATCTTCACGTCGTCGATGAGGAAGTCGGGGTCGTCGCCGCGCGCCTCAAAGCCCACGTTGGAAATGCCGGCGCTCTGCAGGGCTGCAGGATTGTCGCCAAGCGAGTCGATGGGAATCTCGACGCGGCCCCAGCTTCCGGGTGCCGGCAGCCCCACCTGAATGCCGTTGTCGAACGTGAATCCGCCGGGTCGACCGTCGGCCCCTTCTGGCGTCTCCACGAAGACGAAGATCGAGTCGCCCGGGCTGGCATTGGCGAGGAACGACACCACATCGCGGCCGCTCACGTCGAGGAAGAGATCGGCCCCGGTCGAGCTGTAGTTGTAGCCGAAGCAGCCCGTCCCCTGTACGCTGCGCGCCGTGAACCCGTCGCTTTGCTCGGCCACGTCGTCCGAGGCACCGAACGTCGGGGGGCAGAACGGCGGTCCGTAGGCCAGCGAGGTCCGCTCGAAGTCCTCGATCTCGAGCTGGGCCGACGTCTCATCGGCCAGCATCAGCTGGTCGACGTGGTAGGTGACGGCCTGATCGGCCGACAGACTGACGCGGAGGAGCGGGCCGTTGCCACCGGCACGCGCGGCCACCGGATTAAAGTCGGCCCCGATCTGCGAGAACGCGATGCCGTACTTCAACCACTCGGTGCCGGCGTTGACGGGCACCTGGATCTGGTGCTCCACCTCGCCCCCGTTCGCTTCCTCGGTAAAGGTAAGGGTGAGGGTGAAATCGGTGTCGGGGCTCGGCTTCACCAGGAACGTGAAGCGGTCTGCGTTCGGGGCACTGGCGCGACGCTCGAAGGTGACAGCTCCCGATCCGCTGGCGTTGACCCGCATGGCGCGGACGCCGTTGCTGCCCGTGGCCACGTCTTCGACGATCTCAAACGTCGTTCCCCCGGTGGCCGACGAGTCGCGCTGGCTGTCTTCGTAATCGGCGATGGTGGCAAAGCCGGTCGAGAAGTCGCTCGTGACCACGAAGGGCGCCACCCGCACACTCAGCGAGTCGACGATCTCGTCGCCCCCGGTCGGGGAGCGAACCACGACGGTCTCCTCCACGATGCCGGAGACCGATCCATCGGCGCCGACGGACCACGTCTGCGAGCCGTTCGACGGCGACCCGTTTTCCTCGGCCTTTGTCAGCGAGAGCACCCCGGTTCCCTCCGCCGTCGGATGGGTCGACAGCCCCTGGTAGTTGACCTCGAAGCTGACGGTGCTCTGGGCGCCGGACAGCACGAGACTCAGCGAGCTCGTCGAGACCGACACGTTGGGCTGGATGTCGAAGTCCTCAACGCTCGTTGGGCTTTCGTCGCATCCAGTCAATGACGCCCCGAACAGGGCGATGATGGCGATACTGAGAAACAGCGTAAAAGAGCGGCGCATGGTGGAGCGGTGGAATGTGGGAACAGCAGATGGGATCGAAGCAGCAGACCGGAGCGCGAGACCGGGCCGGGCACGGTGCGCAGGCAGACTCCGCCGCCTGCCCGGCCAGGGATGCTCCGCAGAGACGCTTAGTACCCGGGATTCTGATCCAGATTCGGGTTGGCAAGCAGCTCAGAAGCCGGCAGCGGATAGAGGCGCAGATTTTCCGACGTGGCCCGTCCTTCCCGCGCATCGCCCTTCCAGGGCCACAGGAACTCATCCGTGGTGAACTGGCCGAAGCGGATCAGATCCGTGCGGCGGGATCCCTCCCAAAAGAGCTCGCGGCCACGCTCCTCCAGAATGAAGTCGAGCGTGAGCTCCGAAGCGGTGATGGTTCCGCTCTCGTCGCCGAAGGCTCGCTCGCGCAGATCGTTGACGAGGGAAACCGCACGCTCGGTGCTACCTTCGCCCCCGCGCAGCACGGCCTCGGCGTACATCAGATAGGCATCCGCGAGGCGGAACATCGGATAATCGGTGTCCGGGAATTGGATGTCCTTCCCGCGCTCGCCGGTCGAGGTCACGTTCTGATACTTCGGAACGGCGTATCCGTTGGTAAACTCGGTGAGCGAGCTGATCTCCAGGCTCTGCCCGTCGGTGAAGAACTGAGTTTGGCCGGTCGGGGTGTTCTCGAACACCGGCCGCGTGTCGTTCGCCTCGAAGCGGTCCACCGCGGCCTGCGTGGTGCGCAGTCCGGCCCAGTTGCAGTTGACGCCGTAGTTGGCGGGCTCCATGCTGCCTCCGATGGCAGCGCACGTCAGGTACGTGGTGCCGCCGAAGTGCTGCGTGCGGTTGCCGTCCTGCGGCACCGGGAAGATGATCTCGTCCGACGTGTGGTTGTCGGCGAGGAACAGGTCGTGGTAGTCTTCTTCCAGGCTGTACGCGCCCGCGTCGATGATCCGCGACGTGAGCTCGACGACTTCGCCCGACCGGTTTTCCCCGATGTACACCGGCGCATTTTGGTAGAGCTTGGCGAGCACCATCAGCGCCGCACCGCGATCGGCCCGTCCGTATTCGGCCTCCCCGATGGGCGGCAGGTTCTCCTCGCCCTCGCCGTCGGTAATGGCGCGCAGCTCCGACTCGACGAAGTTAAAGACCTCTTGCCGCGTGTTCTGCTCGGGCGGGGTCCCGCCGCGCGGAAAGTCCTCGGTGACCACCGGGATGTTGCCGAACAGGTCAATCCCGTGCCAGTAGCTGAGGGCGCGCAGGAAGCGGGCCTCGGCGCGCCACTGCGGCATCTTTTCACGCACCTCGGCGTCTACGTTGCGCGCGTCGAGGCGGGCGTCGGACGACTGGCGCAGAAACTCGTTCACGTGAGACACCTGGAAGAAGATGCGGCTGTACATGCCCGACGTGAAGCCGTTGGAGGGCGACCAGGTCATGGTGTTCAGTTCCTGCACAGCACCGTCGTTCCAGGCGATCACCGCCTCGTCCGTCGGCAGCTCTTGCATCTGCCACCAGAGGCGCACGTACTGCGAGAAGCCCTCGTCGTCGATCGCCGAGATGTCGCCGTTGCCCGCGGGCCCCTGCTGGCCGGTTACGACGAGGCCGCCGTACAGCTTGCCCAGATAAGACTTATAGGCGCCGTCTTCCGAGAACACATCTTCGGCCGAGGCCTGGCTCTTGGGATTCACGGCAACGTCGGTGCACGCCGTGGTGCCGACGAGGATGCCAAGAAGGAGGAGAAAGAAAAATGAGAGCTTATTCGACATCATGGCTCGGGCGGAAGTCGATGGAAAAGATGCGGCAAAGAGGACGGTGTCGGCGTCACAATTGGACGTTGACGCCAGCCGTAAAGGTTCGCGACCGCGGATACAGGTTGTTGTCAATTCCGACAACTTCAGGATCGGGACCGCTGTAGCCGGAGAGCACGAACAGGTTCTGCGCCGTGCCGAAAACCCGGATGCGATCGACCGACGGGATGCCGTCGAACGTGTAGCCCAGCGACACATTGTCCAGGCGCAAGAAGGAGGCATCCTCGACGTAATAGTCGGAAAAGAACTGCGGATCGGTGAAGTTGGTCTCCAGCACCGACTCCTGCAGATTCGACGGGGCAAAGTTCGTCAGGCGGCTGTAATGCCCGAAGTTGGACGCTACGTTGTTGTAGGCGTGGTTGCCCAGGTGCGCCCGTAGCGTCAGGCTCAGATCAAAGTTGCGGTACGTAAACCGGGAGGTGTGCCCCAGAATCCAGTCGGGCTGCGGGCTCTCGCCGACCACGCGGTCGTCCTGGTTGATGACGCCGTCGCCGTTCTGGTCGACGTACATGTCGAGGTCGTCCGCCACGCCGTCGCCGTTGGCATCGACGTTGTCGGAGACGGGCTCTCCATTCTCGTTCTCTTTGTGCCGCAGCACGAAGAAGGAGTTGATCGGGGCGCCTTCCTGGATGATCTGAATCGTGTTTCCGACACCGCCGCTAATGAAGCCCGTGGTGATGCCCTCGCCCGCCTGGCGGACGCTCAGCAGCTCGTTGTCGTTGGTCGACGCGTTGAGCTGCGCGTTCCAGGAGAAGTCCTCGGTCGTCATCACGAGGCCGTCGACGCTGAACTCGAAGCCTTTATTCCGCATCTCGCCAATGTTGGTAAGAATGCGGTCGCTCAGGTTCGATCCCCCGGCCGCCGGAACGGTAAAGAGCAAGTCGTCGGTGTCCTTGATGTAGTACTCAAAGGATCCGGAGATGCGGCCGTCGAAGAGGCCGTAGTCGAAGCCAACGTTCCAGGTGGTCGTTTCCTCCCACTTTAACGTCTCGTCGGCGGCGCTCGGGCGGATGGTGCTCACGAATTCGTCGCCGAACTGCACCTGGGCCTGCGGGCCGCCGGGGGTCCAGAGCGAGGAGAACAGGAAGTCGCCGATCTCCTGGTTGCCCGTGACGCCCCAGGAACCGCGCAGTTTCAGGTTTGAAAGCCAGTCAATGTCCTGGATGAACGTCTCCTGGTGGGCCCGCCAGGCGAGCGCTGCCGAGGGGAACGTGCCCCACTGGTTCTCGGGGCCGAAGCGCGACGAACCGTCGCGGCGCACCGTAAAGGTGAGCAGGTAGCGGTCCTTGAATGTGTAGTTGAAGCGCGCGAAGCCCGAGATGAGACGGTTCGGGATTTCCGTCACGAAGGTCGACGTGTTTTCGGAATCGCGAACCGGGTCGGTGCTGTTTGGTCCCAAGAAGTTGCTGTTGAGCCCGCGGGCCGTGAACTCCGGAAACTCGGCGTGGAACTCCTGGAAGGAGTAGCCGGCCGTGGCGTTGAACTTGCTCTCGATGGAGTCAAACGTGCGATCGTAGGTCAGGAACGCATCGAACAGCTCGTTCGTGCGCGAGAAGTTGGCCCGCTCGACCTGTCCGGCCTCTTCCTCCCCGGCTTCGGCCTGCCCCTTCAGGAAGGTCGGCGCAAAGAACTCGCGCTCGCCGCCCTGCAGGTCGAACCCAAGCTTCACGCGAGCACTCAGCCCGGTGACGTACGGAATCTGAAGCTCCGCCTCCACATTGCCGAGCGCCCGGTTGGTTTCCCCGGTGTTGCGCGTCAAGATGTAGGAGGCCACCGGGTTGTTTTCCGCCAGCTGAAAGCCGGGCTGCTCCCACTCGAAGAAGCCGCCGAACTCGCTGTTCGGATTGCGAATGGGCTGCGTCGGGTCGAAGCTCGCGGAGCTGCCCACGAGACCGGGCTCGAAGCGGTTGTCGGTCTTGGACCCGCGAAGGCTGGTGCGGATCGTGAGCCGGTCATCCAGCAGCTGCTGGTTGTACTTGAGCGATACGCTGGCGCGCTCGGTCGACGACGTTTCCAGAATGCCTTCCTGGTCGAGGTAGCCCAGCGACAGCCGGACGTTCGAGTCTTCGTACCCGCGCGAGAAGCTCACGTTGTGCTCGTGCGTGATCGCCTGGCGCTCCACGGCTTCCTGCCAGTCGGTGTTGGCGTCGCCCAGCAAACTCATCTGCCCCGGCGCCTGCTCGCGCACGACCTGCCGAAATCGATTGGCGTCAAGCACGTCAACGCGGTCGGAGACGTTTGCGCTGGACACCGTGCCATTGTAGGTGATCTGCCCCTCCCCTTCTCCAGCCTCCTTCGTCTCGATGATGATGACGCCGTTGGCGCCGCGGGATCCGTAGATGGCCGTGGCCGAGGCATCTTTGAGCACCGTGACGTTCGAGATGTCGCTCGGGTTCAGGAAGTTGAGCGGATTCCGCGAGGCCTGATTGCCGTCGTTGTCGATGGGCACGCCGTCGATGACGATCAGGGGTTCGCTGTCGGCATTGACGGAGGTTGCGCCGCGAATCCGAATGAAGGAGTCGGCACCGGGCGCTCCGCTGGTGGACGAAATTTGCACCCCCGCCACCTTCCCGGAGATGAGCTGCTCGGGGCTCACCACGTTCCCCGTGTTGAACTCCGCCGTGTTTACCTTCTGAACCACCCCGGTGACGTCGCGCTGCTCCTGCTCGCCGTACCCGACGACGACCAGTTCCTGCAGCTGCGCCACGTCCTCTTGCAGCGTCACGTCGATGGTGGTTTGATCGCCCACGGTCACCTCCTGGGTGAGGTAGCCCACAAACGAGAAGACCAACACCGCGTCGGGACCCGGGACGGTCAGTTCGTACGTCCCGTTCGTATCGGTCGTGGTGCCCGTCGTGGTGCCCTTCACCGACACGTTGGCCCCGGGCAGCGGCTGGCCGGTGGCGCCGTCGGTAACGGTGCCACTGACGGTCTTCTCCTGTGCCAGCGCAAGGCTCACGCAGAGCAGTGAAAGAAGAATGCTGGAAACGAGAGTCTTGATCGCAGTTCGTCGCATGTCGATAAAGGTCATTCGGCGGGGATATGCTGATGCGCCGTTCGTCGCTGCAAGGGACTGATACCGCTTCCAGCGCACCGTGCCACGTCTTCGTTGCGGCACGAACGGCTCCGTGAGGATGGCGTCGCCGTGGATGCACTGCCGAGCAGCACGTCCACGCGATCGATTACGGCGTTTTCATAACAGTCTGGGGCTGATCAAGAAGGCAAAACGGGATGCACGAAAGTCGGCACCGCACCAAGAGCCCCCTAAGGGGACGTCTTTCGGCTCGTGGTTCGGGCGACAAGCGACGGCTTGAAGACGGTGCTGGAGGGGGATCGCTGGCGATCCTGGAGCCGACGAAGCAGCTTTTCGACGGCACGCTTGCCCAGCTCTCGCATCGGCTGGGAGAGCGTTGAAAGACCGATGTAGCGGCTCACCCGGATGTCGTCGAAGCCGATCAAGCCAACCTCATCCGGAATCGCAACCCCTCGCTCCTGGGCCGCCTCAAGGGCGCCGAGCGCCAGCGTGTCCGACACTGCAAAGACGGCGTCGGGCGGCCTGGACCGGTCGAGCAGCACGCCCATGGCTTCTTTTCCGGTCTCTTCCCGGAACTCGTACGGCGGCTCGCCCCGCTCCACGATCAGCGCGTCCTCGACCGAGCGTCCAGCCTCGCGAAGGGCTTTTTTGTACCCCTCCAATCGCTGCGCCGCGGCGACGGACTCGGACGGCGGAACGGTAATGTGGCCGATGCGCCCGAAGCCCTCGTCGATCAGGTGCTGCGTCGCCAGATATCCGCCCAGCACGTTGTCCATCGAGACCGAGTCAAATTCGGAATGCTCGGCGTCCACCAAAACGACGGGAAGATCGCCCTTCATGAGCCGCTCGGCCCCCTCTTGGCTCGGCGTCATCGACAGCAGGAGCAGGCCCTCAGAGCGTCCACGCTGGGAGGCGCGGTCGATCTGGTTGCTGGCCTGCTGTGGATTCGACGCAGCAAACGCGATCAGATCAAACTCCGTCGCGCTCTGATCCAGCGCCTCCTGCATGCCGCGGAGAACGTTGACGTAGAAGTCGTTCGCCATGACCGGGATGACAACCGCAAGGGTGTCGGTCTTCTGGCGCGCCAGGCTTTTGGCCGTCACGTGCGGCCGGTAGTCCAGAGCCCGGGCGGCATCTTCGACGCGCTCGCGGGTTTCGCTCGACACCCGTGCGCTTCCATTCAGGACACGGGACACCGTCGCGGTGGAGACCTCAGCCCTCTCTGCGATGTCGTAGATGGTAGCCACGGAAACAGGGGACGCCTGGGTCGATTGTGTAAGCGGTTACATTATCGGGCTGTTAATCGACCAAGATCAAGTTACGACCTGCTTCCGCCGCCCAATTGACGCCCACTTCATGTAACGGCGGCACAGGCCGCGTCTGCCCCCCTCGCTTCCCGGCCTTCGTCAAACGTGAACGGTTGCTGGATGCGATGTTTTTGGTTTCCTCGTGGCGAATTCACCTCAAAGGCGGAGCACATCGCACTTCAGATTGTAACCGGTTACATTACAGTCAATTCAAAAAGTCTCCAAGATCGATTCAAGCCGGGTCGGACGCCGGACATCCCGGCCCTGAAAGCGCTCAGGCGTCGCGGGGCGGAACCCTCCCCCATGCAATCCGCGGCCGGCCGGACAAGTCGTCTTCGACGTGCACGTCGGTCAAGGACGCCTTCTGGAAGACATCCCCGACGCCTGCGGCATGCTCCGCGTGGCACTCTACGACCAGAAGACCGCCGGTCGACGCACAGAGGAGCGGGGCGACCTCTGCCAGTCTGCGGTAAAACCGAAGCGGGTCGTCGCCGGCAAAGAGCGCTACGGCCGGGTCGTGATCTTTAACGACCGCGGGCAGCGAGGCGGCTTCCTCGCGCGGGATGTAGGGCGGATTGGAAACCACAGCGTCCATTCCCGAAGGTGCGCGGCGTTGAAAACCGTCCGCAAACAGATCGGCTTCAAAAAAGCGGACGTCCAGCGCCAGCCGCTCGGCGTTGGCACGCGCCACCGCAAGCGCGTCTGCACTGACATCGCAGGCATGCACGTAGGCCTCTGGGCGTTCGTGCTTCAGAGCCAGGGCGATGCAGCCACTGCCCGTCCCGATGTCCAGCACACGCGGTGGGTCCACGTCCGACAGCAGGGCGAGGAGCCGTTCGACGACCTCCTCGGTCTCGGGTCGGGGAATAAGCACGTCCGGAGTGACCTGAAGCTGGAGTCCGTAAAACTCATCGTAGCCCAGAACGTGTTGGAGGGGATCCCCGTCCGCGCACCGCTCCACCATCGACCGGTAGCGAGCCGTAGCGGCATCGGGCACCTCCCGCTCCGGGCGGGCGAAGAGATCGACGCGCCGCGCATCGACGGCGTCGGCCAGCAACCACTCCGCCACCCGCCTCGGGGTCTCGTGCCCGGCTTCGGCCAGTCGTTCGCGCCCCCACCGCAGCAGGCGGCGACGAGAGGGGGGCGTGGCGGCGGGTTCGGTCATCGCAATGGCTGAGAAACGCGCGGCTTCACGAAATCACGCCCCGCTCGGCGAGGGACGTGTGCCGAGCTCCGGCGATGATGAGGTGGTCGTGCACCGGAATGCCCATGAGCTGGCCGGCCTCCACGAGCTGACGGGTGATGCGAATGTCCTCGCGGCTCGGCTCGGGATTGCCCGATGGATGGTTGTGCAGACAAATGACGGCGGCCGCATTGTCGAGAATCGCCCTCTCGAAGACGGCCCGCGGCTCGACGATGCTGGACGCCAATCCCCCTTCGCTGACGGTGTAATCACCGATGACCACATTGGCCGTGTTCAGATGCACCACCTTGAAGATTTCCTTTTTCAGGTCGCGCATGAGCGGGCCGTAGACGTCGGCCACATCTTCGGGGGAGCTGACCTGGACGCGCTCGCTGCCGCGACGCTGCGATTCTACGCGACGGCCGACCTCGAAGGCGGCCTGGAGCGTGGCGGCCTTGGCCGGGCCCACTCCCGTGACGCGCATTAGCTCTTTCAGGGCCCGGCGCGACAGGTCGAAGAGCGAGCCGTAGGTGCGAAGCATCGACCGCCCGAGATCGACGGCCGAGAGGCGCCGCTCGCCCGATCGCGTTCCACTGCCCAGCAGAAGAGCCAACAGTTCGGCGTCGGAGAGCACGGGCGGACCGTGCTGCATCAGCTTCTCGCGCGGCTGATCGGAGGCATCCCACGCATGGATGGGCACGTCGTAGGCAACCGGCGGCTCCTCCGACGCGTCGGAGGCCGGTGAGGTCGAGTCGGGGGGGTCGGGGGGCATGGAGGGCATTGCAGACCAGTGCAGAAGGGCCGTGGCGTACTTGATAGACACATCGGCCGGCATCTGCATAACGTCGTCGCTCCGGCGAGGCCAGCGGAACGAGGCCCATCGATGCTGTCGCGGCCTACTCCACCACGAGCTCGTTCAACAGGTGGGCGTTGGACGGGCTGTTTTTGAGGTGGCGCAACAGGGCCTGCATGCCCTCTTGCGGCGAGCGCGAGTTGAGCGCCCGGAAGAGGCGGTTGTGCTTCTGCAGCCGCACGTCGCCGAGGAGCCGCTCCTCATTGCGCGTGCCGCTCTCGCGGAGGTTGACCGCCGGATAGATGCGCTTGTCGGCCAGTTCGCGGTCGAGCACGATCTCGGAATTGCCGGTGCCCTTGAACTCCTCAAAGATGACGTCGTCCATGCGACTGCCGGTTTCAACCAGGCAGGTGGCGATGATCGTGAGCGAGCCGCCGCCCTCGACATTCCGCGCCGCGCCGAAGATCTGACGAGGCACCTTCAGCGCCTCCGCGTCGAGCCCGCCCGACAGGGTGCGGCCGCTGCCGTCCACCCACAGGTTAAAGGTTCGGCCAAGGCGCGTCAGAGAGTCGAGCAGCATCACGACGTCTTCGCCCTTCTCCACAAGCCGCTTGGAGTACTCGTGGGCCAGGGTTGCGACGCGCACGTGGTTGTCTTCCCCGCGGTCGTTGGAGGAGGCGAACACTTGTGCACTCGTCGACCGGCGGAAGTCGGTAACCTCCTCCGGCCGCTCGTCCACGAGCAAGGCGACGAGTTCCACCTCCGAGTGGTTTTCGGTGATGCCGGCGGCGATGTTCTTGAGCAGCACCGTCTTTCCGGCGCGCGGCGGCGAGACGATGAGTGCCCGCTGCCCCTTTCCGAGCGGTGCAACGAGATCGACCACCCGCATCGAGATGTCACTCGGCCCTGTAATGAGGTTGAGCTTTTCCTCGGGGTAAATAATGGCGCCATGGTCGAAGTCCTTCAGCTGCGCCCATTCCTTCGGGGGCAGCCCCATCACGGAATCAATCCACCCCACCTGCATGCCGCCCTTGCGGCCCGGTTTCAGGTCGCCCTCAATGACGACCCCATCCCGAAGGTTGAACTTGCGGATGAGCGGGGGCGGCATGAACGGATCATCGTCGTCTTTCGGAAGATCCGGCCGCATTTCCCGCATGAAGCCGTACTTCTTGTCACCGATGAGTTCGAGAAGTCTACGAAACGATTTCTGAGACATAGGTCTGTGAAAAGGTGAATAATCGAGTCGGACCGCGCGCACCATCCGCGAGCGACCGACTGAGACTACGAAGTAATGAGTGGGTGGCGAGGCGACAGACAGGTTGCACGGAGAGGTGCACGCGACGCGTGCCGACAATGCTCTCACCGCTTCACCGCAACGCTAGCAGAGGCCCCCGACGGGGAGCGGACCACAAAAAGACGCCCTCATGAGCCAGGCAAATGCACGATAGTTCGGTTCGGATCGACAGACGCATGATGCCGCGCGCCCCCCGAACCCTTCGAAAGACAGCACTTTAGCGACAGCGCCGAAGCCACGACGCGGCTTTTCGGACATGCCTGCGCGAGAACGCACGACGAGGCGGTCGTCGTTCTGGCTTGGCCCGGCACGCTTTCTGCCGAACCGCATGCCGAACACGCGCTCGATGCAGACGGTCGGACGACCGAATCAAGTCGCGTAGTGGTTGGGGAACGCCACGGCACGTCGATGGTTTCCCGCATCCTCTCTCGCTCGGTTCCCTCCTTCCTTATCTCCCGCCTTTGTTCTGTCTGTGACGTATGCCGACCTGCGCATCGACCGACGGGGACCGACCGACGGCGATGCCCTCCTGCTCTTGCACGGCTGGGGCAGCAGCGGCCGAGACATGCAGCCCATCGCCGAGGCACTGGCCGGCACCTACCAGACCCACACCGTCGACTTGCCCGGCCACGGCGCCTCGCCCCCACCTCCCACCGCCTGGGGCGTTCCCGAGCACGCCCGACTGCTCCATTCGTACATCCGGGACGCGATCCAGGCGCCGGTCTCCATTATCGGCCACTCCAACGGAGGGCGCATCGCGCTCTACATGGCCAGCGACCCAGAGATGTGCGCCGCCCTGCAGCGTCTGGTGCTGATCAGCCCGTCCGGGATCGCGCCCGAGCGGTCCTGGTCGGTGGCCGTGCGGTCCGCCGTCGCGACGACCTTGAAGGCGCCGTTTCAGATGCTCCCTGAGCCGCTGCGGAAACCGGCGCTTGACTGGCTCCGGCATTCGGCGCTGTGGCGCCTGCTCGGCTCCTCGGACTACAACCGGGCAACCGGAACGATGCGTGAAACATTCGTCAAGACCGTGAGCCACCACCTGGACGATCGCGTGGACCGCATTCAACTCCCTGTGCTCATCTTCTGGGGCACCCGGGACGAGGCCGTCTCCCGCCGCCAAATCGAAACCCTCGAAGCCGCAATCGACGACTGTGGAGTCGTCAACCTGGAGGGCGCGGGGCACTACGGCCACCTGGAGCAGCTTGATACATTTCTCTCCGCAACCCGATATTTTCTGGAGACGACCTGATGCTGATCCCGCCGGCCTCCGGCTCGTCTCCTCGACCGCCGCCGGTTGCGGTTTCTGCAGACTCAAGGCTTTCTGTCTTGCCCTCCGCGAGGGCGATCCCGGCCCCTGGCGGACGGCAGTCTTTGCGGCCCTCGATTCAGTGACCTTTCGCCGATGGCTATCTTCCTCGCCTTTCTTGCGCTCCTTGCGACCCTCGCCGCAGGATGGCGCGCGGCCCGTCGGATGCGCTTCTTTCTCCACATCTTCCAGCTGGAAACCTACAAGCTGGACCGCTACATCGATTGGCTTGGCGGCCATGGATCGCTTCTCGTGCGACCTTCGCACGCGGTGGCCGCGGTGGTGTGGGCGGGAGCGGTCGCCGGGTTCGCGTTCGCTCCCTCCCCGTGGGTCGCCGCCCTCCTTCTGGTGGGCTGGACGGGAGCGTTCATCTCCTCCCGGGCCTACCGCAGCGACCAAGAGAAAAAACCGCTCTCGTTCACCGCGCGCATGACCCGCCTGGCGGGGTCCGTCGCGGTCCTGGCGTTGCTACCGGTAGGACTTGGTGCGTGGCTCGGCATGCAGACGGGGACGGCAAGCGGGGTTCTCTGGTACCTTCTCGGCTGGTTTTTCGCCGACCTCGGGGCGCCTCTCTGGGTGATGGCCGGTGCCGCCCTGATGCAACCGGTGGAGAATGCCATCCATGAAGGCTTCAAGCGGCAGGCCCGCGCCCGCCTCAACGAACGTGCGGACCTGACCGTGATCGGCATTACAGGCTCCTACGGAAAGACCAGCACGAAATTTATCCTCGCCGAGCTGCTCCGTCAAAAGTACAATGTGCTGGAAACGCCCAGCTCGTACAACACGCCCATGGGCATCTGCATCGCAGTGAACGAAAAACTGCGGCCCGAGCATCAGGTCTTGGTGCTCGAAATGGGCATGCGCTATCGTGGAGACATCGAAGAGCTGTGCCGCATTGCTCCCCCCGACATCTCGGTGGTCACAACCGTTGGCGTGGCCCACCTCGACACCATGGGCTCCATCGAGAACATTGCCCGCGAGAAGGGCGACATCTTGGAATACATGCAGGCCGATGGCTCGGCCGTCTTGAATGTGGACAACGAGCATGTGGCCGGGATGGTGGAACGCGCACCAGGCCCCGTCTGGCGCGTCTCGGTCCAGGGGCACGAAGACGGCGACGTCACGGCGCGCTGCATCGAGTACGACACACGCGGTACGGCCTTCACCGTGCGCGACGACACCGGCGAAGAAGCCCGGTTTCAGACCCAGTTGCTGGGCGTGCACAACGTCCTCAACACGCTCTTGGCCGTGGCGGTGGGCCGGGCGATGGGCCTTCGGCTCCGGGCCATGGCCCACGCCGCCGCGCGCATCGAGCCCATCGAGCACCGCCTGGCGCTGCGGCAGGAAGGGCCGATCACGATCATTGACGATGCCTTCAACTCCAATCCGGTGGGCGCCCGCAATGCGGTCGAAATCCTCGCGTCCATGAACGAGGGGCGGCGAGTGATCGTGACGCCGGGCATGGTGGAGCTTGGAGAACGGCAGCACGAAGAGAACAAAGCGCTGGGTCGTCACATCGCCGAGCACGACCTCGACCTGGCCGTCCTCGTCGGCAGAGAGCAGACGCGCCCGATTCAGGAGGGGCTGCACGAGGCGGCCTTTCCCTCCGATCGAATGGAAGTGGTCGATACCCTCTTCGATGCCCAGGAATTTCTCAACCGGTACCTCGAGCCGGGCGACATTGTCTTGTACGAAAACGACCTTCCGGACCAGTACGACGTGTAGCGGCTGCGGAAACGGCTCCGGTGAAGAGCCTCGTCAGAACTTGAAATCCATGCCCTGGAAGTTACCGCGTGCGTTCGGTAGGGTGAGTCCGCGTGACTTCTCTCATCCACACCGAAATGCATGCTTGATCACGAACGTCGTCTTTGGAGGTCGGGATACGAGCGCGTGGCCGGCCTCGACGAAGCCGGCCGCGGCTGCCTGGCCGGGCCCGTGGTGGCCGCAGCCGTGATTCTGCCCCCGGGCCAGGAAATTCCGCTGATCCAGGACAGCAAGTCGCTGTCGGAACCCCAGCGGCTGGAGGCGCGGGAGCACATCGAAACAAAAGCCCTCGCCTCGGCCATCGGCATCTGCTCGCCGCAGGAAATCGACGCATTAAACATCCTCTGGGCTGCGCTCAAAGCCATGCGCCGGGCGGCCTCGGACTGCCAACCGTCGCCCGACTACCTGCTGGTCGACGGGAATCGGTGGCTGGAGGACTCGACCTGGCCGTACGAAACCGTGGTTCAAGGCGACGCCACCAGCCAATCCATTGCCGCCGCTTCAATCCTGGCCAAAACCGAACGCGACGCGATGATGCGCCGGCTGCACGACGAGCATCCGGAGTATGGCTGGGACACGAACGTGGGCTATCCCACGCAGGCGCACTACGCCGCGCTGGACGAGCACGGCGTCACCCCGTTTCATCGCCAGTCGTTCAAGCTCCACAAATAGCGGGAGCTCTCGACCTCCGCCCTGTCGATGCGTGGCCTTCAGGAGGAACGCGTTCGCGTCCAGACCTCGGCGATCTCGGCGAGAATTTCGGCCAGCGTGTCGGGCGGGCGGGCGGCATCGACGGTGACGTGCGCCTGTTCGTAGGCCGATCGCCGCTCGCTGAGCATCCGCTCGATGCGCTGCCGCATGGCTGGGGGCGCCAAGGGCTCGCCCTGGTCGTCTTGCAGCAGCGGGCGGTGGGCGGCTTCCTCGGCGACGCGCTCCACGATGGTCTCGGGCGGGACCTGCAGGTAGACGAGCAATCCCTTCTCCTTGGCAAAGGCGCGATTGGCGTCATCTACAATCGTCCCCCCGCCCAGGGCCACCACCACGTCCTCCCAGTCGGCCGTGTCCCAGAGGGCCCGTGTCTCTCGCTGGCGAAAACCCATCTCGCCCTCTTCGGCAAAGATCTCCGGAATCGTGCGCCCAGCGGAGGCTTCGATGATCGCGTCGAGGTCCCGGAAGTTCAGGCCGAGACGATCTGCGACCTTGGGCCCGACGGTCGACTTTCCACTTGCCATGAATCCCGCCAGATACATACGCATTGAGAGGATCGACGCTTGCAGTAACAGATTCGGGGGTCTCACACGGGCCCGAAGGCGATGCCTCGATACCGCTTGCTCATCGAATACGACGGTACCGACTTCCACGGGTGGCAGATCCAACCCGAGGTGCCCACCGTGCAGGGCGCCCTTGAAGACGCCGTCGCGACCGTCTTCTCCACGGAGTGCCGCGTGACCGGCTCGGGCCGAACGGACGCCGGGGTGCACGCTCGCCGGCAAGTGGCCCACGTTGATCTTCCGGAATCGGTGGACGCCTTTCGGCTGCGCCGATCGCTGAACGGGCTAACCCCCGACGCGATCGCGGTCCGCGCCGTCGAGACCGCACCGGAGGCGTTTCACGCCCGGTACGACGCTCGCCGACGGAGCTATCGCTATCGGGTTCACACCCAGCCGTGCGCGCTGGAGCGGCACACGCGAACCCTGCTGCGCCCGGTTCCCGATTTTGAGCGGATGAACCAGGCCGCGTCCGACTTGCTGGGCCGCCACCACTTTGGGGCGTTCTGCATCACGCAGTCCAGCACCGAGAATCGCGTCTGTACCGTCGACGTCGCGCGCTGGCGCCCCGATGCGCGACGCGGATTCTGGCGGTTCGAGATTGACGGCGACCGGTTTCTGCACGGCATGGTGCGGGCCATCGTCGGCACCCTCGTGGAGATCGGGCGGGAGCAGCGCCCGCCCGACGATATGCCCCGCCTTCTCGACGTGCAGGATCGTCGCGCGGCCGGCCCCTCGATGCCCCCGGATGGACTGGTGCTCGAATCGGTCCAGTACGAGCAACCCCTGTTCACGACGGAGAGTGGCGCGGCGCTGGTCCCGGCGACGACGTCGCCCCGCGGATCGTACGACCCGTGACCTTCGTACTGACATGCACACTGTTTCCTACACCGACGCATCGACCGATGGATCTCGATATCCGCACCGTCCTGCGCTGGCTCATCATTGGCGTGCTCGCCTGGATCGGGCTGAGTCTCGTCGGCGTTCTGGCCGACATTGCGAGCGCCGTTCTGCACCTCGGGCTGCGGGTCGGCGTGATCGTGCTTGTGGTCCTGCTGGCCATTCGCCTTCTTGAACAGTTCCGGTCGTGATGGCCGCCGCACTCGTCGGACCTGTATCCGCCTGTTCATCCTCTCCTCCATATCCCGACCGTTTCTGTGCCTACCGTTGACGCCCCAGCCCCTCCGAGCACCGCCCCCACCCACAAAGCGTACGGCGTTCCTGCCGAAGCCCACTTGCTCAAGCAGGTGATCGTCCACACGCCCGGCGAGGAGATGGAACTCGTGGCCCCCACGAACCGCCAGGAACTGCTCTTTGACGACATTCTGTTCGTCGGACATGCGCGGGAGGAGCACAAGCTCATGTGCTCGCTGTTCGAGACCGTCGTCGGCGATCCGGACACGGTGCTGCAAATTCGCGACCTGCTGACCGAAACGTTCGAGCGGGACGAGGCCCGCGAGGCCTTCGTCGACCGGCTTTGCCGCGACCTGCCCGAGGCAAACCTTCAGGCCGTTGCCGACGAACTGAAGCAGTTTGCGCCCCCCGACCTCTGTCGTTTCGCGCTCTCGGGGCAGTCCGACCTTCCGGTCTCGGTGCCTCCGGTACCGAATCTCATGTTTACCCGCGACCTCGCCGCGGTCGTGCACGACCATATTATCCTGAGTCACGCAGCCACGGCAGCACGAACGCGAGAGAGCATCATCATCAACGTCATCCTGAACTATCACCCCCGCTTCGAGGACCAGAGCGACAACGTGATCGAGCTTCCGCGGGGCGTCACCTTCGAAGGAGGCGATCTGCTCGTGGCGAGTCCGAAGGTGGTGCTCATTGGCCACTCCGAGCGCACTTCGTTCGGTGCCATTATGGCCATCGCGCGCGAACTCTTCGAGCGGACTCCTGTCGAGCACGTCCTGGCCGTCGACCTTCCGAAGCGGCGGGCCACCATGCATCTGGACACGGTCTTCACCTTCGCCTCTCCGACCGAGGTAATCGCCTTCCCTCCCCTGCTGGAGCGCTTCGGGTTCGGCTATTCGGTGCATTTGCGGGCCTCCGAGGAGCCCGGCCGCTTTATCACCGACATGCGCATGAAGCTGCAGGATGCCATCGAGGAGCTGGTCGACCGCGACCTGACCTTCATCCCTTGTGGGGGCCAGGAGCGCCTCCACCAGGAGCGCGAGCAGTGGACCGACGGCGCCAACGTCTTTGCGGTTGCGCCTGGCACCATCGTGGGCTACGAGCGGAACCATCGCACCTTCGATGGCCTCCGCGACCACGGCTACCGGGTCGTCACGGCCGAAAGCTTCCTGTCGTATTACGGATCCAGCCCGTTCCGCCCCAGCCAGGAGAAGGTGGCCATTCAACTGGCTGGCACGGAGCTCTCGCGTGGACGCGGCGGCCCCCGTTGCATGACGCTGCCCATCGCCCGGCATACCTCGCCGACGGGAGACGACGACTGATCGGGACGTGGGGGGTATGGGCGGGCGTGCGGTGTCGGTTCCCGGGCTCGGGGCGACCGTACCCCCGGTCTTGTTCGGCCCCCACGGGTTCCACTCCCATCGTTCCCCTCCGGGCGCCGGTTTCGCATCCAGGATTTGCATCCAGGATTTTTCGACGCTAGTGAGCCTTCACCGCTTGATGGACCGGCACCGACAGTGGATGCAGACCGCCCTGCAACTGGCGGAGCGTGCATACGACGCGGGCGAGGTGCCGGTGGGCGCCGTGGTCGTGAAGGACGACCGGATCGTCGGCCGGGGTCGCAACCGGGTGGAGCAACTGCAAGACCCCACGGCCCATGCCGAACTGCTGGCCATCACGGCCGCCTGCGACACCCTTGGCGACAAGTTTTTGACGGACTGCACGCTCTACGTCACGCTCGAACCATGCCCCATGTGCGCCGGCGCCACCGTCAACGCCCGGCTGCAACGCCTTGTCTTTGGTGCCTTCGACGAAAAGGCGGGGGCGGCTTCCACTCTGTACACCATTCCCCGCGATGCCCGCCTCAACCACCAGGTCGAGATTCTCTCCGGGGTTGAGCGCGACCGCGCCGCGGGCCTGCTGCAAGCCTTTTTTCGGGAGCGACGCGACGCGTAGCTTCTTGCTGCTTCCCTCGGTCAGGCCACTGCCAATGCCTGCGTGACGTCGGCGACAAGGTCGTCCGTTCCTTCGAGGCCCACCGACACGCGGATGAAGCGCGCCGTGATGCCGAGGGCTTCTCGCGTCTCCGGGTCGACGCTGGCGTGTGACGTGTAGAGCGGCTGAGAGACGAGCGTCTCGACGCCCCCCAGGCTGGGCGCAACGACAGGGAGCGTCAGCGCCTCCAGGAAGGCGTCCACGTCGGCATCCGCCTCGAGGTCGAAGCTGAGCATCCCGCCGAATCCGTCGAACAGACGGTCGGCCCGCTCGTGCGCCGGATGGTCCGGGAGGCCGGGATAACGGACTGCCGCGACCGCGTCGTGCGCGTCCAGCGCCTCGGCAAGCGCCTGGGCATTGCGATTGTGCGCCCGGACGCGTGCCGCGAGCGTCTTCAGGCTCCGGTGCAGCAAGAAGCACGCATGCGCATCGAGGGTGCCTCCCAGTAGCTTGGCCGTGGCTCCGATGGACGCGAGGGCGTCTTCGGTTCCCCCAACCACTCCGGCCACAAGATCTGAATGGCCGCCCAAGTACTTTGTGGCCGAGTGCAACACAACGTCAAACCCAAGCTCGGCCGGACGCAGGTTGATCGGCGAGGCAAAGGTGTTGTCGATCACCGCCACCAGGTCGTGCGCCTCGGCAAACGCGACCATCGCCTCCAAGTCCCCGACGTCCATGGTCGGGTTCGTGATGCTCTCGACGTAGAGCATGCGGGTGTCGGGACGAACGGCTCCCGCCCAGGCGTCTGGCCCCTCCTCCGGAAGAAACGAATGGTCGATGTTGAAGCGAGGCGCGAGGTCGCCCAAAAAGGAGAGCGTGCCGCCGTACAATCCCGGCTGGGCCAGTACGTGATCGCCGGCCTCCAGCAGGCCGAGGAGCGCGCTCGAGATGGCGGCCATTCCGCTGGCGGTGACGAGCGCGGCTTCGGTGGCGAGAACGGACGTCAGCTTTTCATGGAGGGCCTCGTGATTGGGCGTGTTGTTGTAGCGCGCATACCGGACGTTTTCGGGGCCCTCAAACGTGAAGGTCGCCGACTGAAAAACCGGCATCGCAACGGCCCCCTCAATCCGCGGATCGGGCTCTCCATCGTGAATGAGGCGAGTTTCGAGCGTAGCCATTCGGGAGTCAGGAAGTCAGAAGAAAGGAGCGCGCCGACAACATAGGCACCGGAAACGAGAAATTGGAGCGCCCTCGCCGAAGCCGCCTTCGTCCGGCCACACCCGTCTTCGGAAACTGAAGACAACGCCTGCCGTAGCGCCCATTCTCTGCTTTCGTCGCAAAAACGCCCGCGTTCCACGACGGCATCGACATCATGAAAACCATCCACGCGCACGGCCTGGAAATGCCCGCCCTCGGGTTCGGTACCTACCGCCTTCGAGGCGCCGAGGCTGAAGAGGGCGTCCGCGATGCGCTGGACGTTGGATACCGCCACATCGACACGGCGCAAATGTACCGCAATGAGGGCGACATCGGCCGGGCCCTGGCCGCCTCGCCGGTCGACCGAGACGACGTTTTCCTCACCACCAAGGTGTGGCCGGATCATTACGCACCGGACGATCTGCTGGACTCGGTGGCGGCAAGTCTGCGAAAGCTGCAAACGGATCATGTGGATTTGCTTCTGCTGCACTGGCCGAAGTTCGACGTGCCCATGGCCGAAACCCTGGCGGCGCTGAACGACGTGCACGAGGCGGGACAAGCGAAGCACATCGGCGTTAGCAACTTCACGACCGCATTGATGGCCGAAGCGCAGGATCTGAGCACCGCCCCACTTGCCGCGAACCAGGTGGAGTACCATCCCTTCCTGCGGCAAACGCCGGTGCTGGAGGCGGTCCGGGAGGCCGACATGACGCTGACCGCCTACAGTCCCCTGGCCCAGGGCGCCGTGTTTGAGAACGATACGCTCGACCGCATTGGCGCGCGGTACCGCAAGTCGCCCGGGCAGGTGAGCCTCCGGTGGCTGATCCAGCAGGACGCCGTTAGCGCCATCCCCAAGGCCAGTTCGCCGGAGCACCGGCGGGAGAACTTTGCGGTGTTCGACTTCAACCTCACCGACGAAGAAATGGCCGCCATCCACGACCTCGCCCGGCCGGATGGCCGCACGGTCAATCCCCGGTCCCTCGCCCCCGAGTGGGACGACCCGGGGGCATAATCCGACGCTCTCCTGTTTCGTTCTCTTTGGTTGCAGACTCCCCTCCTCCATGGACGCTCGCGCTCTGCCGGTCGACCAAACCATCCTCGTGAAGGACACCGACCGGATTCGGCTCAAGGCCACGCGCACCGACGACGATACGCTCCACCTCAACTACGAAGACCCGTCCACCGGCGCCTCGGTGCTGCAGGGACGCATCGCCATCTCCGAGCACACCTCGGAACTGGACTTCTTCGATCCGGCGTTCTGGACCGTCATGGTGCAGGGCGAAGTGCGGCCCGCCGGGAACCTGGACGACCTCCCGAACGAGCCAATGTCCTTCCGCGTCAACGCCGACGAACGCCGGCTGACGATCGAGCGAAAGACCCTGGCGCCGTAACAAGCGGCACGCATCCGAGCGCGGCGATTTCGCACGAGGACGATCCGGATCATGCCCAGCCTTCGTGCTCGCACAGCGCCCTGATCTGCGCGATGTGATGCCGGCCGTGCCAGTCGTACAGTTGCAGGGCCTCGTCAACAGTGAGGGCGCCGGCCTCGGGATGCGTGAGGGATCGCTGAAACCCCGCCTCCTCAAGAGACGAGAGGAGATAGGTCCACCGCCGATATAGGGCGTCCAACAGATCAATGGAGGGACGAACCGGCTGACTGCACGCGTCGGGGAGCGACGACCAATCGTCCTGGTCGAAGGTCGCGACGGTGGGTGCGTCTTCGGTCAGCGCACGCCGCATTCGAACGAATCCATGAATTTGGTTGTCGGCGAGATGGTGGACAATCTGACGAATGGTCCACCCCCCCTCTCGGTAGGAAGTGTCGAGTTGGTCGGACGTTAGCGGATGGACGGTGGTCCGAAGAAGGCCGGGATGTTCGGCCAGGGATTGGATCCACGCCGCCCGCTTTTCGGGGGTCGGCGCGGGATCGATCTCAAATGAGCCAATAGGACGGTGATAGTCGATGTCAGCCATAGCTGGAAGCGCTTTCAAACAATGAGCGTTACTGTAGCATACCGCCCTCGATTCGAAAGCTCAACCGGACGCAGCGGTCGACTGTAGCGTTGCACGTTCGTGAGACACGAAGAGCCGACTCCGTCACCGTGCAGACGGGGGTTTCGGTTGCATTCCTTCACGAACCTACGCGCATTCTATGTGGAACGCCTTCGTGGATTGGTTCATGAGCCTCGGCGCTCAGTACGGCGTCAACCCGATCATCTTCGGAAGCATCTCGGTCGGCGCCATCCCGTTCTTCTGGCTGTCGGTGGCCTGGCTGGTCCGCAACCTGCGCCGCGGACAGTCCATCTTCCTCCCGGTGCTGGCCACCTCCCTGTGTGTGCTGTCCGCGTACATCTACCTGTTCATTGCGGGCGAAAACCTCCCGGTCTGGGTGTACGCGCTTGTGGTCGGGCTCATCGGCTACAGTGCGTATTCGACGGTCACGACCGTCCGTCAAAAAGCGACCGATGAGGCTGAAGCGGCCGAATAACAGAGCATCCCGGGCGCGGGGGGTCTCTTCACCCCCACCAGCTGCGGTTACACCGGCCACTCCTGCTGCGACCACGCCTGCTGCCAGAACATCCACTCATAGCGCACGCTCGTGGTGAAGGCGGTGCGAGCACGCTCACGGGCGGACTCGTCGGCTGCCTCGGCGAAGCGTTGCAGGCGGTCGAGCAGGTTGTTCATGTAGTCGTTGAACTCCGGATCGCGATACATCTCCAGCCACTCGGCGTACGGGTGTGAGTCGGGAACATCCCCCATCTCGCGCTCCAGGCGTTGTCCGAGTTCCACGTAGAGCCAGGGGCACGGGGTAAGGGCGGCGGTCGCCTCCACGAGGCTCCCGCTTTGGGCCTGGCGGATCATGTGGTCTTGGTACGCCCGGTTGTTCGGCGTCAACGTCAGAGTGCGGATGTCCTCCGGCCCGTAGCCGAGCTGCTCGCCGTAGCCTGCATGCAGCTCCCCCTCCACGACCAGCGCCAGGCGGGCCGCGTCGATGAACCAGAGCTTGTCCTCAGGATCGGGACAGCGCGTGGAGATGAGCGACGCGGCGTCGGCGAAAGCTTCCAGGTAGCGGGCGTCCTGCATCTGGTAGAAGCGAAACCGCTCGGCGTCGAGCGATCCATCGGCGAGGGCCTCCACGAACGGATGGTCGAACGCCGCGCCCCACGTGTCGCCCGCATGTTCGAGGCAGGACGCCGCGAAGGGCGGAACGGTGAATGCGCGGTCTTCAGCAGGCTCGGTCAAGGTCTCCGGCATGGCAAACAGGACGTACGTTGGAGGGAAACGGGAGGGATCGTCGTTACGTGAGGTGATCGGTGAAAAATCCGAGGGTCTGATCCCACACTGTTTGCAGCGTACCGGGCACGGAACCCTCGTGCGGATGCGATCCACCGAAGGTGTGACCGCCCTCGGCTTCGAGCAGGAGCGCGTCATCGTTGGCCGCGGCCAGACGCTCGGCCGCCGCCATGTCGACCGACGTGTCGTCGCGCGCATGCACGATGAACCAGGGGACATCAATCGATGCCGCGGCGCCCAGCACGTCGAGCTTCTCGCGATGGGCTTTGGTGTCGTCGTACAGAACGCGGTCGAGGCGCATGACCTGACCGGTGCGGCTGTTGACAACGTCCGTGTAGCCCTGAGTTTCCCAGTCCTCGATCTGCTCGTCGGTGAAGCGGTCGAGGAAGGACGCCACCGACGACCACGTAACGAGCGCCTGGACGCGGGCGTCGCGCTCGGCCTGCAGAATGGCGATGCCTCCGCCCCGAGAGTGCCCCATGAGGCCAATGGCGTCCGTATCCACGGAGGCCTCGGGGAGCGCATTCGCAGCGACGGCATCCAAAATCGCCGCGACGTCGTCGAGCTCGCGCGTGTAGGTGTTTTGCGCGAAGGCGTCGAGATTGGTGAACTGGGTCGGGGTGTCGGGAGAGACGCCGTTGTAGCTGAAGTTGAAGTGCACGGCGACGAATCCGGCCTGGGCGAGGGCCCGCCCCCACGCCGGAAACGGCCCCCAGTCCTTGAAGCCTTTGAATCCGTGGCAGAAGACGACCGCAGGCTTATCGCGATGGTCGTCCACAAAACGAACGTCGCCGTGAACGGCATCGCCTCGCGCATTCTCAACGGAAAAGGGAAGTTCACGCACGGTGTCTCGGATTGCGATGAGTGGGAGCTGTACAGGACCGTCTGGCGCCTTCAAACGCCTCCTCCGTCTCCCCATCCAGAAGGCGTCCGCACGGTGCCATCACCGCGCGGCAACGGGCTGGCGCTGCTGATAGGCGGCGGCGCCCTCCTCCAGGAACTCCGCAAAGCGATCGACCGACACGGTGCCGCTCACCTTACGGATCACCGACTCGTCGGACGGATCCAGAATCGCGTAGGTCGGCAGCGCGGTGGTGCCCGTCTTGCGGAGTTGATACCGCTGGTACTCCGCCCCCTGGGGCATGTCGTCGGTGTAGAGGCGAAGCAGCACGAAGTCCTCCCTGAACTGCTCGGCCACGGGCGGCTGCGGGAAGACGTTGGCCTCCATGTCGCGGCAGTTGGTGCAGGTGTACCCGGTAAAGTCGACAAAGACGGGCTTGCCCGTGTCGCGGCCCGCCGCCAAAGCGGCATCGATGTCGTCGGTATGCCAGGCGAACTCGGCCTCCGCACCACTGCCGTCCGACCGGCTTTCGATGGCCGACACGAGGCTCATGTCGCTGACCTGCCGCGGCGGGAGGTAGGCGTCCAGGGTACCCAGCGACGTGCCAAAAAGGCCCGGCAGCATGTACAGGGCCACGCCGAAGAACGCAACGGCCGTCATCAGGCGGAGGCTGCCAATCGCCTCCACCTCCGGCTCATGCTTCAAGCGCAGCTTGCCCAGAAGGTACAGCCCGGCCAGGGCGAAGATCACCACCGTCAGCGCGATGGCCAGCGGACGCGAAAGCAGGTTGGTGCCCCATATCAGATCGGCGTTCGACAGAAACTTGAGCGCGGCGGCCAGTTCCACAAAACCGAGCGTGACCTTGACCGCGTTCATCCACGAGCCCGACTTCGGCAGTCCTTCGAGTCCCTTCGGAAAGAGCGCGAAGCCGATAAAGGGCAGCGCAAACGTCGTGCTGAACGCCACCATACCCACCACCGGATACATCCACGATCCACCCGCCGTGGCCGCCAGCAGCCCTCCCACGAACGGAGCGGTGCACGAGAAGGACACGAGCGTCAGGGTGAGCCCCATGAAGAGCACGCCCAGGTAGCCGGACTGCTCGTTGCCCTGCTGGTTGAAGTAGTTGATGAGGCCGCTCGGCATCCGAAGCTCGAACAGCCCCAGCAGCGACAGCGCGAAGAGGATGAAGATCAGTCCGATGAACAGATTGACCCAGGGGTTGGCGGCAATCGTCTGTGCGCCGGCAGCCCCCAGGAGAAGCGCCATGGCCACGCCGAGACCGGTGAACGTGCCGATGATGGCTGCCCCGTAGACGAGAGCCATGCGCAGCGACTCACTCCGGCTGTCGGTGTGCTTTGTGAAGTAGGAGACCGTCAGCGGAATCATGGGGAAGACGCACGGTGTGAGCAGCGCGGCCGCCCCTGCGCCAATGGCCAGCAGCAGAAAGCCCAGCAGCCCGTCGGCGCGGGTGCCGCCGAAGGTGCTGCCGGCTGCCGTCGCGCTCGCCGCGGCCTCGGGCTTGCTTTCCACCGACGTCTCGCCGGTCGCGCCTCCCCGGTCCCCTCGCC
>Ga0207797_1000433_pt1 | contig 32349 bp, 27 predicted proteins | sample PRCRCaboRojoPR_6_FD_187275 | JGI IMG/M metagenome (GOLD analysis project Ga0207797, IMG submission 187275) | Marine sediment microbial community from Cabo Rojo, Puerto Rico - PR CR 10% Liquid 1 (SPAdes) | ecosystem: Environmental > Aquatic > Marine > Coastal > Sediment | place: Cabo Rojo, Puerto... | reverse complement strand
GATGGGGCGAAAGTACGAGTAGTGAGTTTTGAGTAATGAGTCAAATGATATGTGAGCTATCCTGCAATATGTCTGCAGCAGTAGAGACGCAATGCTTGCGCCTCGGAGATTACGTCACGACACCACGATGGCAGACATGGCATGAATTTATGAAACCTTTAGCTTTCGTCAACCCGGGACCCGAGACCCAGGACTCTTTGCTTTCCGCTCTCCCTTCTCCGCTCTCCATTTTCCGTTCTCAGCTCCTTTCCGCGACTGTCAGAGCCCTTCTACCTTAAATCCCACCACCAGTATATCATCCACCTGCTCTTCATCTTGCTGCCAGTTGTCCAGTTCTTCCTCCATTATCGCTTTCTGTTTTTGCATGTCGAGGGTGTGGATCTCCCGCAGCAGGTTTTTAAAGCGTTTGGACTTGTATTTTTCTCTATCGGGAGATATCTGATCTACGAAACCATCTGAGAACATGTAAAAGGTGTCGTTGGGTTGGAGTTTGATCTCTTTTTTGGTGAATGGTATTTCCCTGAAGGAAATTCCGATGGGCCCCCTGGCGCCCTTATAGACATTCAGTTTATTGTCCCGGAAATGATAAAGCGGCCTGTAGGCACCAGAAAACTGTAAGGTGTTTCTCTTTGTATCAATGGCACAAAAAGCCAGGTCCATGCCGTCTTTTGTTTCCTTGGTATTCCCCTGCTGGTGAAGGGAGGATTTCATACGTTCACGAAGGTCTTCCAGGATCTGGTCGGCAGGCTGTTCTGAGCGCTGGGCCACTTCATTTAAAAAGGCAATGCCCAGCATGCTCATAAATGCGCCTGGTATGCCATGTCCCGTGCAGTCGGCAGCGGCAATGAAAATACGGTGGTCTGTTTTTCTGAACCAGTAAAAATCTCCGCTCACCACATCCCTGCTTCGATGAAGTACAAATGACTGGGGAAAGATGTTGTATAAATGGGATTTATTGGGAAATACGGCTGACTGAATCCGTTTGGCATAGGTAATGCTTTGATTGATCTTCTTGTTTGCAGTTTCTATGATCTTGAGCTTTTCATCCAGTTCGTTCTCCACAAATGTGCTGTGCTCAATCAAATTGTTATACAGCACATGCAGGTCCTGGTATTCACTTTTCAGGTTCTCATAATCTTTAAGTAATTGATGATATTTTTGATACAGATCAATGTAATCATCCATGGGTCTGAGATTGTATCCGTCTTTTTCAATATGCTTAGCCGACTTCCACTTCAACGTCATCCCAAAGCTTTTTAAAATTTCTCAATGATTTTTCCTGCCAGGAAATCTGATCTGATCCGAGGACTTTCAGTTTTGGCTTTCCATGTTTTTTACATGAAAGGATAAACATACTGAATGTGGTAATACCCGAGCTGTTTAAAAATTGAAGGTTTCTCAGGTCGATCGTTAAACTGTCGTTTGCTTCTGAAGAAACCTTACTGAGAAAATCGCCCACCACCTCATATTCTGAAAGATTGGCGAGGCGCATCGATCCTTCTATTGCTATCGTTTTTTGATCTTTGTTATATGTTAATTTTGAATCCCCAACTTCTAGTTCCATATCCTTTATATCGTTATTTTTATAAATTGGTTTTACTTATGGAGCATTTTTTGTTTTTTCAGCCATTGTTATCAATAAAGTAATAGGCCTGAACCGTGATGTCAAACAGGTCTTCACCCTTTTCTACCAGCTTTGCTCCAAGTTTTACCTGGTAATCTTTAAAAATAAGCAGCAATCCGATTTCCGATTGTTTGTCTCCGCTAGCTTTCTTTGACATTTCGTTATAAAACAGATCATCAAGGTTTTGTGAATTGATTATGAGCGTCAGGCGGTTTATTAGCGATTCAAAATAAGACTGGTTGCTGGTATTGGAAACCTGCATTTTAAGGATCTTGTTATACCGTTTGACTTCAATCTGTATTTCCGAGTCGCGTTTGGTGGAATATTTGGAAGCATTTTCAATCAATTCATTAAAGACCGTTGAGACTATGTTTTTATCGATCTCTGTTTCTCCCGATTCATGATACTCGGCAACAAAATTGGCAATTATGCCGCAGCGGCGCCAATGCGTAATCAAGTCAATCGGTTTGACGGTGAATTTCAGATCCCCTTCTGCAGGGAGATAATCAGGTGTAAGCTCATAATCACCTAAGACTTTTTCTTTCATGAATTCGTTCTTTTAGACTCGTTTTATAACTACCAGTGAAATATCATCAAGCAGTTCACGATTGCCGCGGAACTGCCCGACATCTTCTACTATATTATTTACGATTTCCTGGGACTTATGTTCCCTGTTGGCTTTGAAAGTTTCCATTAACCGTTCCATACCATAGAATGCTTTTTCTGAGTTCTCTGTTTCCGTGATGCCATCAGTATAAAGCATCATGAGATCTCCCGGGTTGAATGCAATGTTTTTTTCATCCACAAATTCCGATACGTCTTCAACAAAGCCAATATACATTCCCAGGTCAACGGTATCGATTTTTTCAACCGTATCGCTGTCTCTACGAAGAAGCAGGATGTACTCGTGCTGGCCGGTTATACGAAAGGTGCCGTTTTTATAATGAAGCAGGGAAAGGGTCAGATTCCGCCGGTTGGAAAGCCGGATCTGAATGTTTCGATACAATACGGAATTGATCCGGTTCAACGTAGCGGGCAGGTCGGTATCCTGTTCATCCGCCGTGGCCCTGACAACAGATTGGGTCATAAGCATGACAATGCCTGAATACAAACCGTGATCCGTTACATCACCAATGCAGAACAAGGTGCTGCCGTCTTTCTGAGGCAATATTTCATAAAAGTCTCCCCCAACTTCAGTTGCCGTAATCATGGTGGCACCAATATCCAGCTGTTTGGATTGTTGTATCTCCTTCTCCTGGGGCAGTACCATGGTTTGGATGCGTTTGGCCACATCCAGTTCCATCCCCATCCGGATGTTTTCTTTTTCCAGCTTGGCGCGTTCTTCGGTGGCTATATTAATGTTGTGCACCACGGTTGGAATCACTTTCAATATGTTACCGATCATGCCTCCTTCAAAGTAGGAAGGCAGCAATATCAAAAGCAGAAACACAATCCAGATGCTCATATACAGCTGAATTGGTAAAGGCTTTTTATTTTCCTCAATTAAGGTCTCGTATCTTTCGAGTGCCTGTGGATCGTCTTCCGCCAGGTTTTCCTCGAATTGCCGCACTTCTTTCTGGGTGAGCATATGATAGGTGAAATCCGTTCCCCTGTTTTCATAGGCTATATAAAGGCTGATCGATGCAATGACGAACCAGATAAGGGCTACTTTTTTGTTGAGCACCGTACTGCAGATGAATATAAGTATACCCGAGAGGACAAAGTCAAATAGAAAACTGTTTGCTGTGTTCGGGTTGAAATGGACAATGGCAATTGCTACAATCTGCAAAACAATAATCGAAGCCCAGCTTGTGAAATGGTTCAGGAAACGGTTCCCCTCTATATTGCGGGAGATGATTTTAAGGTTGTAAACTCCGGAAAATACATTTAAAATGATGATCAGCGGGTACATGATCAGATCCCTTGCCGGGTCCGGCAACTGGCCGAACTGAAGGATCTGGGTAACAAGATGGATTATGGCAATTAAAACCACTGAAAAGTTAACAGCAATCAGTATTTTCCGTTTGGTGTTTTTCGAGGGTTTCTGAAGCAGTTGCCTCGACTGCGACAAAACATCCTCTTTAGATTTTTCCTGGTTTTTGGGTTCCATTTTGATTTTACTTTCCGTATCTGTAGATTTGGGTTTGTATACCAATGCTCATATAGGGATGATGGGAATAATAATGCTTTTCCGCTTTGTGATAATAAGATTTGATTTCATCCCTTTGTCCGATAAAGGAGAACAATCCCCATAAACTCATCTTTCCCAGCTTGATGACATTGTTTTTGTATTCCGCTCCATCTTCTGTGCCTTCATTATTCACTGTAACCGTATACTCCTTATCCAGCTTAAGATTATAATTTTTGGCCAGTTGAGGCAAAGAATTCAGTATTTTCCTGTTTCCTTCGTAATATTGATCGTGTTTTTCCAGCATACGCCTGATGACCGGAGGGCCCTGGAAGGTGGCATCGTTTACATCGACGATATATAATTTTCCATCTGTTTTCAAAATCCTTGTTATTTCTTTCAACACGAGATCCGGGTTCATGAGGTGGATAAATATAAAGCTTCCATGGACAATATCAAAAGAATCAGCTTCAAAATTGGTTTCATACACGCTCATCTGCTTCCATTTGATGCCGTTATAAGAAAGCTTTGCATAGGTAATCATTTCCGAATTTACGTCGATGCCGGTAAATTTGTAGTTTGCAAACTTGTCGTGTTTGGATACCTTGGAAAGATATACGCCCGGGCCGCAGCCCATATCCAGGAAGGATCCTGAAGGTGCCGGCAATTCAAGATCCTCCAGCTTGTCTTTTTGGGTTAAATAGAGCAAGCGTGCCTGAGTGGAAAGCCTGGGCAACTCGTCTTTTAAAGATAGAGGCTGAAGGTAAAGGTTTTCCTGTTTGATCCTTTCCAGGTTGAACTCCTGTATGCGGCCGTTCTTCTCAAGAAATTCAAACAACTGGGGGATTTCCAGTTCATAAATGGCTGATAAAGCCTCCACATAGGTCCGGACTTTTACATAATACTCTCTCATGCGCTCCGGATGCTGAATGTAGATGTGCTCCCTTTCCCCGTCCTTATCTATAATCTGATCATGATATTTGTATCCAAACCGGCCGTAATATTTTTCCAGTGCTTTATGGCCTTCCAGCAGGGTAATGAAAGAGTAATCGGGTTCCAGGGTTTCATAAATGGATTTCCAGAGAGAAGTTGCCATCAGCTCGGCCAGACGGCTTCCCCTTACTTCTTCCAGTTCAGCCCGTCGGGATAACTGGAAAATATAGTTTGAAAACGAAGGCAACGGATATATTGAGGTGATCTCTTCTTCCGGTTTATAGATGAATGCTGAGATGACCGATACCAGCCTTTCGTTATAAAATGCCCCAAGATGGAGTCCTTCTTTATCTTTGGGAGCTGTGTTCAGTACGTCAATTCCCTGACAGGACTGGAAGACTTCCTTTCTCAGGTCGATGATTTGTTGTTCCCAATGATTAAAATCGAGCCACTGAAAGTAAACATGGTTTTTTAATTCGTTGATGTTCATTGAAAGGACGGGTTGCTTATTTGCCGGCGTTTATGTGTATAAGGTATATATGTATCTTGTTGATATATAACCATATCTGGGTTATTTAGAATAAAATGGCATAATTACAAAAAAATCCGCTAAAAGCCAAATCATAATAGCAAAGTAAGCCAAAGCAGTTTTTTAGAATCATTATGATTTGTTACGAAATCTGTTGCGAAGGGTTGCCTGTTTTTAATACTTTTTGGAGTAATCGCTTCATTCTATTTCATAAAAAAGATATTCTTCTGATTCTCCGACTTTAATGTATCTTCGGCTTATGATGGGTTTGGACTGGTTCTCGGGTGTAAATTCTGCTACCAGCAGGTATCCGCCTGGTTTATCAGGCAGATTGACCGCAACAGGTATATCTTTCAGAATATCAACAGGCAGTTCGACATTCACTGTCTTTTCTTTGACGGTCTCACCATTGTGGTTTAACATTTTAATAACTGTGGTTCCTTTTACAGGTTTCCTTCTGTCATTGACGCCTGCCAGGTTAAAGTTTAACAGGCTGCCGGGTTCATGGGGAGATTTGAATTTGGTGTATCTTTCATCCGTAAGGTTGATGAAGACGGCTGCGGGGGCAAAAGCATGCTGGAACCAATGCATGGTCGGTCCTGGTTCCAGTTTGGCAACATCATTGATGAACCAGTCTCCGGTAAATCCGTAGTTGTTGGTCAGGTAACAAAAAGAAAGCACACCGGCATGCTGGCGCATGGAACGCAGCCACTCCGTTTCAAGCTGAAGCCAATAGGCTTGCAATTTTCGCCTTTCTTCGGGGGTTGCATTTTCTCCAAGATAGTAATCATATACATCCACGGTGAGTTTGGCAGGCTTGCCGTTACGCCACAGCCATATCCATCCGTATTCATTGACCAGTTGGGCTGCTCCCGATTCAATACTTTTGATATTGGTCTGGTTGCGGTAATCCAGGTTACCCAAGGGGTAGGGGTCTTTTTTAAATTCTTCCATATCCACCCATGGTCGCGGGCCTTCATATGGGTGGGGCTCATCCATCTCGTCGAGGCCTTCCTTAAGCTGTTCTGCGGTCATGTATCCTGCATCCCATATACGGGTGGGATCCAGCTCCATTAAATCCGGGATGAGCTGGTTCCCAATATAGTCGTTCCAGTTCTCATTGATGGCATCCCAGATGACAATGCTGGGGTGGTTGCCGTCCGTCCACACCCAGTCGGTATATTCTTTCCGTATTTGCCGGTCCCAGCCATGATCCTGCCAGTACAACCATTCGTTCTGAAACATGATGCCATGCTTATCGGCAATGTCATACCAGAAGTCCGGTACGATCCCTACGCAGATGCGCATGGCGTTCCAGTGCATTTTTTTGGGATGATCAATGAGCAGCTTCTTCACCCATTCCCTGTCCCAAACCAGTTCATCACAGTCGGGATCCTCAAAAAAGCGGTGCAGGGTGATGTTACTCCCGCGGAGGAAGGTCTTTTTGCCGTTGAGGTAGAAATATTTTCCTTTTCTTGTAAAGTCGCGCATTCCAAAGTGGTCGGAATAGACGTCGTTTATCGTATCATCCTTGACAACTTCTACTTTTGCCTCGTAAAGGAAAGGATTTTCAGGAGTCCATGCATTTACACGGGGCATATTGATGGTTGTTTTCAGTACACTCAGGTTGTCTCGCTTCGAGATGCCTTTGATGGTTTTTGAAGTGACCTGCTCTCCCGATTTCTTTTCAAAAATATCGATGTTCAGGCTGATGGAATCTTCCATCTTGTCACCATAGCCGATCTGCGCCGGATAGAAGTTTCTCATGCGCACCTTGGCGGTTACCTCCTTTTCTTCCAGGTTTGGCAGTAAAAGCAGCCTGTTGACCCTGATTTTTTTCGAAAATGAGAGGAAAACATCGTCCCATATCCCCGGAAGATAGTGCTCCTTTTCTTTGTCGGTGCTACCTGCAGCCTGGCTGGGAAGCCAGGTGCGATCGCCTACACGGATCAATATCTCATTTTCCTGTCCATATTTAAGGGCACGGGTGATGTTGGCTTCAACGGGTGTGTAGCATTCCATTGAAGTGCCAAAATCATGCCCATTGACCACTATCTGTGTTACATACTTGCTCTTCAGAAGGGTGAGTACCGCTTCCTTTCCCTTATAAGCTTCCGGGATAACAACTTTTTTTCTGTACCAGCTATATTTTGGTGTATAATCGATATCATAAAGGGAGTGGGTCGTTTCCAGGCTGGTTTTTTCCGGGCGTTTGAAGAATTTTTCGTAATCCCCTATTTTCGGTTCGGCCATGTGAATCAGGCCCGGAACGGGTATGGTCCGGGTGAATTTTTCGGGGGGAAACGCCTTTTTGGTTTGTTCAAACTGCCAGGTTCCGTTTAAATTGATGGTTTCTTTATGCTGTGCTCCCAATGGCAGGCTGAAAGCAATAAGAAAGATAAATACGAGATGATGTTTCATGGTTTAAAAATTTCCATTAAAAATAGAAATTTCTTTCATTTCCTGCAAATATAAAAGACCACCATGTGAACACCAGTAATTATTTCCATGTAGGGACGCACGGCCGTGCGTCCCTTTTAGATTATAATACGTGCGTCCCTACATGGAAATATTAATGTTTAATCAGTTTCCTGATGTATTCGGCTCCGTTATAGTTCAGACGGACCAGGTAAATTCCACTATCGAGTCCGGAAATATCCACCCTTGTTACCCGGTTGTTCAGATCTTTTGATCCTACGGCCCTACCCGTAATATCATATATGGTCATGCGGATGCCAGGTTTAAATGTGGGCATTTCAACGTATATATGATCGTTTGCGGGATTCGGGTAAACTTCGACGGCTTTGAGTCCTTCTTTAACTTCTTCCGGAATAGCGGTGCTTTCAGCCAGCACTTCCATTTTCAGTTCTTCCATTGTGTAAATACCGATTCTGTTTAAAGCCAGCAATGCATCGTTTTTATCTAGCTCCCTGTATTCGATTTCCGATTTATCAAGTTTGCTTTTCCACCCCAGGTTGGCGTCAAATAAAAACTTGGTTAGTACCAGGGAAGGAATGGCACAAGCTGTATGCTCATTAATTCCCAGTGAAATGGGTATCACATCCTCCGCTTTGTGAACCGACAGGAAGATCAGGTATGCTGCAAGGGTATTTTCCGGGGCAACGACCTCATCACCAAAGCAGAATATCATACGGGTTTTGGCTCTGGGTTTCCAGTCTACCACATCATTATCCCTGAGCGCCCTGATGATTGGCGGGCATCTCCAGAAACACCAGTTGGTTTCAAAATCTTCACGGAATTCATTGGTAAACATAATTTTCCAGTTAGATAGCAAACCGGGATGAATCATTTCCAGCTCATGATCTATTTCTTCAATGGTGAGTTGCTGGTCGTAGAGCGCTTTAATGGTCTCCGGTTCCTTCGCGAAAACTTTTGCAAGATCCGGGTAGAAGCGCATGCCATAAGCCTCTCTATATCCGAATATCAGGTAGGGGAGATGTCCGGGATTGCTGTAATCCGGGTTGTTAACCAGGAATTTTCTCTGGATGCTGGACAAACAATAAGCTCCGCTTGCCGGTATGCTTATGGCAATATCGAATTCAGCCGAATGCGTTTTACTGCTTTCTATTTCTCGCTGGGTAGCAAGTACTGCATGTCCCCCCTGAGAATAACCGCTTAAAAAAATCCTTTTCTGGAACGGAATATTTATATCTGCCAAAACCTTCCTGACAGCATACAGCATGTCGATTGTGGCGCTGGCCTCACTTCTGGCATGCATAAAGGGATGAAAGTTGTCACCGATGTCTTCATCTCCCAGACCTATATAGTCGGGCAACACAGCTATATAACCGTCCGTTGCCAATACCCATCCGAAAAGCGTTTGATCTTCTATCAGCGTACCGTTGGATCCCCCGGTTTCTGATGCTACCTGTGAAGGGGCTTCATCCTCGCTGCCAATGGTACCATGCAGGTATGTGGCCATAGGCGCGGGATGATCCATACCCTTTGGGACAAAAACTACACCTGAAGCCCAAACTTTTTCCTTATAGGGATTGGCTGCCTCGGTTTTGTAAATAATCCTGTAGGCTTCAACATCATAATGATTGCGTACCAGAAGGTCTATCACAAGTTCAGGCAGACCGTTCATCTCAGCAAATGCCTTTAGTTCATTGACTATGGTTTCTCCTGATTTTTCATTGATTTTTTCATACCTGGGGTATACCTGTCCGACCGATGCCATAGCGATTGACATCATTAATACAATGAGTAGAAGTTTTGTTTTCATGATGTATGATCTCCTTCTTAACAATTAAAAACCATTGTGATGAATGCTTTGGAAATACATTCACACCCATTATCACCGGGTGTAAACGGAAAGGAAAATGTTCATTCAAATTCGCCGCTAAAAGGGCTTGAGCGGACTACATGAAAGGCTCATTATAGAGCATTCATATTTAAAAGATTAGGAGTATAACACTTTTCCAGGGCGACCCTCCTCTCTGTTTGGTTTAACCCATTATAGCTTACATGTTCCACTTATCGAATCGTGGCTGTTTCAGTTTTATCGTAATTAAAGCCTTGGGTTACCTTACAAATTTACTAAGTATCGAATTAAGAGTCAATAGATTTTTGATTTTTTATTAAGAAAAAAATGAAAAAATTTGAGAACCCTTTCCCGTAAATGAAGAGCCTTTTAAATGAGTCAAAAGCAGCCCTGAAGATTATTTTAAGCCAATTCCTCAGTTAATTCGGAGTAATTTGTTAACTTTCTTTCCTTTGTTGTGTTGACCAATATTTATAATTATAATCAAAAAAGATAGCTATGGTACAGAAAATCATTGTAACAGGAGCCAATGGCGGACTGGGAACAGCGATAACCCAGAAACTGCTCAATGAGGGTTATGAAATACATGGAACCATTATCCCCGGTAGTGAAAACCTGGATGATATCAGGGCAACATTTGAAAACAATGAAAAGTTAAACCTGACCAAACTGGATGTTTTGAATGAAGGAGAGGTGCAAGATTTTCTCTATTCTTTGGATGATGTTTATGGAGCAGTGCTTACTGTTGGGGGGTTTATGATGAAACCGCTTCAGAAAACCACAGAGAACGATCTGGACAAAATGATCAACCTTAATTTTAAAACCGCATTTTATTTTGCCAGGAATCTCGTGGATCATTTTAAGGAACGGAAAAAAGGCCGCATTTTCTTCATTTCATCCAAGCCAGGACTGGAAAAAGGTGGAAAGGCGCTTACTTCTTATTCATTATCCAAGAATATGCTGGTTAAGCTTGGAGAGATCATGAATGAAGCGCTTCAGGGAACAGAAGCTTCAGCTACCGTTATAGCGCCGGATCTGATTGACACTGCAGCCAATCGTCAGGCCATGCCTGATTCGGATCATGACAAATGGATCAGGCCGGAAGAGATCGCGGAGGCCATATCATTTTATTTATCAGAGAAAGCCGAACGGATTCGGGAACCCATCGTGAAGTTATACGGAAGTTATTAGCGGATTATTCCTGAATATTTCGGATTGGGTCCAATTCATAAATTAATAGAGGTGAATGGAATTTTTTTAGATTGAATTTGAATAATGTTCAGGCTCTATAAAAATCCATTGAACAATGGGTAATCAGCAAGAAAAATTTTATTTTCGGGATTTAGTACAACCATTCAATTTTGTCAAATGAAAAAGAAAGAGCACCAAGCACCGCCGGTAAGGGTAAAATACCTTATCACCCTTTTAAACATAGTTATCGGGTGGCACCTGTTTTATGAGGGAATTATAAAGATCATTGATCCCACATGGTCTTCAGCAGGATACCTGGAGAATTCAAAAGGCTTTTTGTCCGGCTTCTTTCAGTCCATAGCTGAATCTTCACAGATTCTTCCCTGGGTAGATTTTTTAAATATAGCCGGGTTGACCGTCATTGGTTTTTTGATTCTTACGGGGATATTCACCCGGCGTGCCGCAATAGCCGGTGCGGTACTGGTTGGACTGTACTACCTGGCCCAGCCACCCTGGGTGGCAACAGATATCGGTTATGCCACTGAGGGTCATTACCTCATTGTGGATAAAAATCTTGTTGAAGTGGTTGCCCTCCTGGTTATAGCCAGTCTGCCCAAAACCTGGTATTATGGATTGGGACAGCTCATACCAGGTAAACCAATACATATTTCTCCAAAGCCGGTTAAGGTCCCCAAAGAGGCCAATCATGAGCCTGACAGGAAAGCCATGGACCGGCGTCAATTGATCAAGGGGCTGATTACTCTGCCCTTTGTTGGTGGTTTTTTCTTTGCTTTTGCCAAAAATCATGGCTGGCAGAGTTTTGAAGAAACCAACCTGGCTGGCAGGCTTGATTCGACCAATGCAACTACAGGTGCTACAGTGAAAGTCAGTGATCCGGTTGATTTGTCCAAACTTAAAAAGCCGGTTACTAAGGGAAATATCGGCGGACATGAAATTAGCCGTATGATTTGTGGAGGGAATCTGATCAGCGGTTTTGCACACAGCCGCGACCTGATTTATGTTTCGAACTGGCTCAAGCAATATTTCACGGATAAAAAGATACTGGATACTTTCTGGCTTTGTGAACAGGTTGGGATCAACACAACGGCGGTCCGGACCGCACCACCGGAAATTAACCTGCTGAATCAATACTGGAAACAGGGCGGTACCATGAAGTGGGTAGCCCCTGTTTACCCTGAGGAAAAGAATTATAAGGCAAACATTGATATGGCCATTGATAACGGAGCCATTGCCGCCACTATTATGGGCAATGTGGGCGACAAATGGGCCAGGGAAGGCAAGTTTGAGCTGATGACCAAAACCCTGGACTATATTAAGAGCAGGGGAGTCCCGGCAGGTGTAACAGGTCACGAGCTGGCTACCATTAAAGGGGCTGAAGAGCATAATGTTGGAGCAGACTTTTATATGAAAACCATCCACAGCAGGGATTATTGGTCATGGAAACCTGAACAGGAAAAGGATAAATGGATTATAGACAACTATTCCATTGACAATTACTGGGACAGAACCCCCGATGAGACCATACGGTTCATGAACAGCATAAATAAGCCATGGATAGGTTATAAAATACTTGCTGCCGGCGCTATTCCCCCAAAGGAGGCTTTCAGGTATGCCTTTGAAAACGGTATCGACTTTGCATGCATTGGCATGTTTGATTTCCAGATTGTTGAAGATGCCAATATTTTCACCGAAGTTCTGGAAGATCCCAAATTCAACAGGAAAAGACCCTGGATGGCTTAATGAATTGTAAACATTTGATAAGTGTATAATTATTGCTTATGGAGCAAAAAATGCTTGTCCAGTTTGGTGCGGGTAAAATAGGGCGATCCTTCATTGCACAGCTTTTTGCCCTTTCCGGTTACCGGGTTACTTTCGTTGATATCGATGAAAAGATCATCAATGAGCTGAATAAGCGACACAACTATAGTGTGATCATCAGAAGCAATGAGGAGAACCGGGTGCTCAACATTCCCAATGTTAGCGGGATTTATTTTCAGGACACGGATACCATATCTGAAACCATAGTAGAATCAGATATTGCATCTGTATCTGTTGGGAAAAAGGCCTTATCTGAGGTACTCCCGGTTTTGGCTAAAGGCATTGAAAAACGCTATAAACAATATCCGCAAGCCCCCCTGGATATCATCCTTGCTGAAAATATGCACAATGCAGCAGAATATGTGGCCGGGGAATTACAAAATTATTTGCCTTCCGATTTTCCCGTCAGTACCTATTTGGGGCTGATCGAAACCAGTATTGGCAAAATGGTCCCCATAATGCGCCAGGAGGATGTAGATGCCGATGCCCTGCAGGTTTTTGCCGAGCCATACAATACGCTTATCCTGGATAAACAGGCTTTTAAAAATCCGATTCCTGATGTTGAAGGTCTTGCGCCAAAAGACAATATGAAGGCCTGGGTAGACCGGAAAATTTTTATCCATAATCTGGGTCATGCAGCCGCTGCTTACGCGGGTTATTTATATAATCCAGCTTTTACTTATGTTTATGAGGTAATGGAAACACCGCTTCTTGAAGAATATGTGAGAAAAACGATGAAACAGTCGGCAGAAACATTGCAGGCAAAATATCCCGGGGAATTTAACTGGAATGACTTAAAGGAACATATTGAGGACCTAATCCAACGATTTAAAAACAGGGCGCTTGGAGATACCATTTACCGCGTAGGTCGGGATCTTTTCAGAAAGCTTGGTCCCGATGATCGGTTGGTTCAACCCATTAAAGAAGGGATCAAACTGGATAATCCGGTAGATTATCTGCTGGCAGCACTGCTCTTTGGGTTCTATTTCCGAAAAACCGATGAACATGGAGAATTGTTTCCCCAGGATGAGGAGTTTATTCAGTACTTCCAGCAGGGTGTAACGGCAGTAATGGAAAAGGTATGCGGCTTTGATCCTGAAAAGGATAGCAGATTAATCATAGAAGCGCAAACTCTTGCTCAAAAAATTGAATCCTACCGGGTTTTTTCTGATTTTCTTAGGAAAGAGTTATAAATATTGGGTTTATTAAAAGGGAAATAAACTTATTGATTTCTCATTTTATTCCTGATAAAAAGCAGCCTTGAATTCAAAATCAAGACTGCTTAAGAGAAAGTTTTTATTTACCGGCCAGTTATTTATCCTTATAATGGGTTTCGGATAGCTCTGCCAGCGTTTCTGCACTGTATTCCGGTGTAAAATCCCTTTGAGGATTGGCCAGCATTTCGTATCCTACCATGAATTTCTTTACGGTTGCACTGCGGAGCAGGGGAGGATAGAAGTGCATGTGAAAATGCCATTCCGGATGATTCTCATGATCCGTGGGGCTTTGATGCATGCCAGCCGAATAGGGGAATGAGGTGTTGAATAGGTTGTCATATTTCACGGTTAACCTTTTCAGCACATCGGCAAAGCCTCTTTTTTCATCCTCGGAGAATTGCAGAATATTCTGAATGTGTCTTTTGCTTATGATCATGGTCTCAAATGGCCATATGGCCCAGAATGGCACCAACACCACAAAATCCCTGTTTTCGATAACCACCCTTTCACGAAGGGATAGCTCCAGTTCCAAATAATCAGAGAGGAGACTTCGTCCTATTTTCTGGTAATAGCTGGCCTGTTTTTCAAGCTCTTTGGCCGGTTCCACCGGGATGGATTCTTGTGCCCAAATCTGACCGTGTGGATGCGGATTGCTGCATCCCATGATGCTTCCCTTATTCTCGAAGATCTGTACATAGTTGATGTAGTCTTCATCTCCAAGCCATTGATATTCTTTTCTCCACTGTTCAATTACGTTGAGCAGCTGTTCTTCATTGAACTCCGCAAGTGTAAGGTCATGTCTCGGGGAAAAGCAAACAACCCGGCATATACCTTTTTCGCTTCTGGCTATCAGAAGGTCATCTTTTTCGTGTTTTCCATCGGGGATATTATGCTCAAGGGCGGAGAAATCATTGGTGAATACGAATGTATTGGTGTAATTTGGATTTTGTTTGCCTCCGGCTCTTGAATTCCCCGGGCACAAGTAACAATTTTCATCGTATTGCGGCCTGGATTCACCTGCCTGTTCTTCCTGCTTACCCTGCCAGGGGCGTTTGGTCCGGTGGGGAGATACCTGTATCCATTCCCCGGTTAGGATGTTATAACGCCGGTGGCTGTGTTCTTTTAAATTAAATTGGGACATTGTTACAGTAATTTATTTGTCTCACCTAAATATTGGATTTAACCAAGTTAATCAGGGTTGTAGTGCTTTCCGGTAAATTTAATCCTTCATTTTGGACCCTTAAACCGGAAAGCCACTACAATCCTGTTAAAATATAACAGTATATCAATAGATTACCACAGGAATATGTATAATACAGCCAGTATGGCAATGATGCCTATGGCCATAACATTAAATACATTTCCTGTATAGAACAACCCTTTGTAAAGTTTGATGGCCCTTGGATAGGGCTGTTTTTTAGTTTCCAGATGACTCATAAGCAAATAGATTCCTGCCAGGATAAGGAATACATATCCTATCCTGTTCATGAATGGAATATTTCCGAAAGCTGAGAATGCCCAGGATATAGGGATGGTCAGAATAGCCGACCATAGTGCTGCATTTGCAGTACCCCATTTATAAAGCAAGCCGCCAATAAAGATTACAACTACACCTGGTGTGATGTATCCTGTGAAATTCTGAATATATTGGAATGCCTGATCAAGCTGACCCAGCAACGGGCGAGCTGTGAAAAATGCAATCAATAGAGCAACGAAACTGGTAATCCTACCTACCAACACCTGGTTGGTTTCGCTGGAGTCTTTATTGATAAAGTGTTTGTAGACGTCCGTGGTGAAGATGTTAGCGGTAGCATTGAGCATGGCTGCAAGGGAAGAAACAACGGCAGCAATAAGAGCGGCGAAGGCTATTCCTCTCACGCCAATTGGTACCAGTTGCAATACATAAGGATAAGCTTTATCAGAGGGTGCCAGATCACCACTTGTTAAAGCATAGGCAGCAATACCGGGAATTACTACAATCAAGGGAACGAGTATTTTTAGATAACCGGCAAAAGCAAGTCCTCTTTGTGCTTCTTTAATGTTCTTTGCTGCCAGGCCTTTTTGTATAATATATTGGTTAAAGCCCCAGTAGGCAAAATTGGCTACCCAAAGGCCACCAACCAGAACACTAATACCCGGAATATCCTGGAAAGCATCGCGGGTTCCGCCTTCTCCATCGGGTACCATGATCTGGCCTTTTTCAATGATCATATCAAATTTTTGCGGGAATTCTCTGAAAATTTCCACCAGGCCGGCTAATGGGCCATTCACTTCGTACATGTCTGCAACGGCATCCAGGGCTACGTAAGTGGTTACCAATCCACCGCCTATCAGAAAGGCCACCTGGATAAAATCAGTCCATGCAACTGATTTCAAGCCCCCGTAGATGGAATAAAGTGCTGAAAATACGGCCAATCCTATGATCCCATAAATCAGGGGGACGCCCATAATGGTGTTAAGGGCAAGTGAACCCAGGTACAATACAGATGTAAGGTTGACAAAAACATATACCAATAGCCATAACACGGCCATAACAGTTCTTACCCGGTTGTCATAGCGTCTCTCAAGGAACTGGGGCATGGTGTAAATTTTCTTTTCCAGGAAAATCGGCATGAAGTACTTGGCAATGATCAGCAAAGCAGCCGCTGACATCCATTCATAGCTGGCAATGGCCAACCCGATGGCATAGCCGGAGCCAGACATTCCAATAAACTGTTCAGCCGAAATATTGGAAGCAATCAGGGAAGTACCTATTGCCCACCAGGGTAGTGCCTTACTCGCCAGGAAATAGTCACTTGAATTCTTGACATGCCCCTTTTTCTCGCGTGACATGTACATGGCCACCCCCAAAATAAGCACTGCATAGAGGGCAAACACAATATAATCTATAGTAGCAAATTGTTGTCCCATAATTGAAATTCAGTTTTAAGTTTATTAATGACTTTTTATACCGTCGTCTGTTTCTACTTCGAAGAAATCAGGCTGAATATTGAATTTGTTATAGTATTTCTTTGCAAGTGTATCTTCAAATTCTTCTCTGAAATCGTTTTTAACCAGGTTAATTGTAGAGCCACCAAAGCCACCACCCATCATACGTGCTCCCAAAACATTCTCCATTTTTTTGGTCAGATCTACAAGGTAATCGGTTTCATCGCAGCTTACCTCATACATTTCTGAAAGGCCTTTGTGTGAGAGGTAAAGATTCTGGCCAATGGCATTTACATCATTTTGCTGAAGCTTTTCACAGGTGTCGTGTACCCGCTCATTTTCCTGCAGTACATAGAGGCTTCTGTTGAAAACTTCTTCGATCATTTGGTCCTGGTATTCTTCCAGCATTTCGAATGTAACGTCCCTCAGATTTTTTACATCCGGATAGGTTTGTCTGACGATCTTGACCCCTTCTTCGCATTGTTTTCTTCTCACGTTATATTCCGAGGAAGCCAGTTCATGTTGTACGTTGGAATTGCAAAGAATCAACTGGTAGTCTTGGAAGTGAAGCGGATAATATTCGCTTTCCAGGCTCCTGCAGTCAAGCTTGACAACGTGATCTTTCTTGCCATGAACGGCTGCAAACTGATCCATAATCCCGCATTGCATACCTGCAAAATTGTGTTCTGCTTTTTGACACAGGTGCATGATTTGATCGGGATTCACACCAACATCGAAAATCTGGTTAATGGCATGGGCAAAACCGGTTTCCAGAGCCGCAGAAGAACTGAGCCCTGCCCCAAGGGGAAGGTCTCCACCGAAAACACAATCAAACCCGGTTAGCTCAAATTCCTTGATGTTCATCATTTCCCTTATTACACCCAGCGGATAGTTTACCCAGTTCTTGTCCACAGGTTTTTTCTGATCGATTGAGAAGGTGTATTCTTCGCCAATGTCATTGGCAAACAACCGGCACTGGCCGGAGTCATTCTTTTTAATCGCAAAATATATTCTTTTATTAATGGCTGCCGGAAGAACGAACCCATCGTTGTAATCGGTATGTTCACCTATCAGGTTGATTCTTCCAGGGGCACTGAAAACATCGGGCTTTTCACCGAAGCGCTCTGTGAATTTTTCATGAATCTTATCCTTTATCATAGCATTTCATTTTTTTTGTTCACATTCATTTTCCGGTCGAAAATTTATATATGGTCGTTTGTGTATACGTTTCTCCTGGTTTTAAAACCGGTGACGGGAAATGGGCTTGATTTGGGGAATCCGGGAAATGTTGGGTTTCCAAACAAAAACCGGTTCTTTGTTCATAAGCTACATCGTTCTTTCCCACATCGCTGCCATCCAGGAAGTTACCTGCGTAAAACTGCATTCCCGGTTCTGTTGTATATACTTCCATTTTCCTTCCGGTAGTCGGTTCATGTACGGTGGCAGCAAGGGTAAGCTTTCCGCGTTCAGCTTTATTAAGCACCCAGTTATGATCGAAGCCGTTGCCATACTGGATTTGCTGATAATCGCTGTTAATACCATCTCCCATGGCTTTTGTTTCGGTGAAATCCATCGGGGTATTTTCTACTGGCCGTATCTCACCGGTAGGAATCAATTCTTTACTTACTGGTGTAAAGAAATCTCCATTGATTGTAAGTTCATGATCAAGGATTTTGCTTTCTCCGGCATCCTTCAGGTTGAAAAATGAGTGGTGTGTCAGATTGAGTACGGTTGCTTTGCTCGTGGTTGCTTCATATTCAATCTTGAGCTCATTTTCCTGGGTTAAAGTATAGATCACCGTTACATCCAGCTTTCCGGGATAGCCCATTTCACCGTCTTCACTGACATATGTGAGTTTGAGAGCTTCATTGCCTTCCCGGGTGATTTTTTCAGCATTCCAGATCACATTGTGAAAGCCTTCCGGCCCGCCATGTAGGTGATTGTCCCCGTCATTTTTCGGCAGTTCATAGGTTGTACCGTCCAAAGTAAAGCTTGCGTCTCCTATCCTGTTTCCGTATCTGCCTACCATCGCCCCGAAGAATGGATTACCCTCCACGTATTCTTCAGCTGTTTCATAGCCGAGTACAACATCTCCAATGTTGCCATTTTTATCAGGCACTTTCAGTGTCATTACCTTGCCTCCGAAGTTGGTGATTTTTGCCTCACAACCGTTTTTATTCGTAAGCCTAAAAGCCTGGATCTTTTGTTCGCTCTGTTTCATACTTTCTTTCTCCTTTGATTTTTGTGGTTTCTGTCCGCACCCGGTGAAAATGAGGAGTGCGACTGCAATGGCGTAACTAATGAAATTTTTTTTCATAAATATAAAATTTTAAAGGATTATAAAGAATTTCGAATAATTAAAGATGACGGATTTTCTAGCTGGATTTTCTTTTTGTTCAGAACCATGTCGGCCAGGGCTTTTCCCATATATTGAAAATCGGTAGATATGGTGGTTATCCCGTCTGCTACTACCTCTTTTAATGGCGTATCATTATACGAGATGATTCCCATATTCTTACCCAGCCTGAAATGTTTTCTTTTTGATTCTTTAACCAGCCTGACAAGATCCAGGTCATCAGGAACAATGTATACTTCTCCTTCTTTAATGTTTTTATTTTTTAAACTGGCTATTGTTTTATATGGAAAATGGTTTTCCTCGCAAAATCTTTTAAAACCCTTTAACTGTCCCTGGGGCTCTTTACCCCCGGGATGTACCATGATGAGCTTATTATATCTTTTTAGCCGGTCTAGCCCGGAGTTGAGGGCATGGTACACGTCTTTCTCAAAATTCTGATATATACCAGGATAACTGTCAGCAAGTTCAGGATTAAGCTGATCAAGTAAATAGACCCTGGCATTCTCGATTTGTTGGACGATGGGTTTGATGCCCTCGAAAAATACCGGCATGATGATATAAGTGGTGTACTTGTTGAGGTTTTCGAGGATAAGGTTTCGGAAAACCCGTAAATTGAAATAATGGAAGTAAATGTCCACTGAAGCTTTATCCTTCACTGATTCCAGAAACGAATTGTACAGGGCTTCCTTAAAAGGATTGAGTTCGTCGAACAGCAGAAAGATTTTTTGTTCCCGTTCGAATTCCGTGCTTTTTACATAATAGCCTTTACCCGGTGTGGAAGCGATGATTCCTCTTGCCCTGAGCTCGTTGAAAGCGGTTAGCACGGTATCCCTGGAAAGGGACCGCTCTTTGCTGATCGAATTGATGGAAGGAATTTTGTCACCTTTTTTTAAGGCTTTGCTTTCAATGGCATGGTAAACCGATTGAATTAATTGCTTGTATTTGGGGATGTTTGATTTTTCTTCTATTTTTATAAAGTCAGGTTCCATAGCAAATCCAACTAGTGGGTACTGGTATGCAATATTTAAAAATTTTATAAAATATCAAATGGATTGGGTAAAAAATCTGTAACTTTCCGGTAATTTACTAATTTTGATGCCGTAACAAAGCAGTATAAACTTAAAAGGTTAAGATGAACCCAAAAACCCGTCTTGTTCTTACTGAAGATGGTTCGCATTCCCTGTATGTGGAGGAAATGGATGAATATTATCATTCAAAATACGGGGCCATCCAGGAATCAAAGCATGTATTCATAAAACACGGGTTGGGAGCCATTGAAAGAAATGACGTATCCGTGCTTGAGGTTGGATTTGGCGCGGGATTGAATGCTTTGCTTACATGCATGGAAAGTATGACGTTGCAAAAAAACACCCATTATGATGCGATTGAATGCTTCCCTTTGGATGGATCCTTGATTCAGAAACTAAACTTTAGTCGTCTTTTGCAGTTTAAGGATCACCAGTTGTTCCTGAAGTTACATGAACTTCCCTGGGATAGAGAACATGAAATAAGCCCTAATTTTATCCTGCATAAAATGCTTCAGGACTTTACACGGTTTGTTCCGAAAAAAAAGTACCATCTCGTCTATTTTGATGCTTTTGCTCCTGGAAAGCAGCCTGAAATGTGGAATGAAGAGCATTTAAACAGATTATACCATGCTCTTGAATCCGGGGGGATCCTGGTCACATACTGTGCTAAGGGAGAAATAAAGCGAAGACTGAAACGTACCGGATTTAATGTGGAATTGGCTAAGGGTCCGCCGGGCAAACATCAGATGATACGAGCCATAAAACCCAGCTAATTTTATTGTTTAAAATTTAACCACAACCGGATTATTTATTTTAAATTAGCCTGCTGATGTATAATGAAATTAAAAAAGTAAGTATATGAATTTAAGAAACTTGTTAGTTCTATCAGTTTTAGTGGTCTTTATTGGTGCTTGTGGAAAAAATGCAAATTTGGGAAGCAATGCCAAAATGGAATCTGAACTGGATACCGTTAGTTATGCCCTGGGAGCAGATGTAGCAAAGAGCCTGAAAGACAGGAATGGTCTTGAAGAGATCAATTACCAGGCATTTGTTAAAGGCATGCGTGAGGCATTCGAGCAGGACACCTTAAGCATGAGCGATGCAGAAAGAAGAAATCGCATCCGCACCTATTTGAAACGGCTCTCTCAGAGAAAAAATAAGGAAAACCTGAAGGAAGGACAGGAATTTCTTGCTGAAAACAAAAAAAATGAAGATGTAAATGTAACAGAAAGCGGTTTGCAATATCAGGTAATAGAAGAAGGTTCTGGCATTAACCCCGATCCAAATGATACCGTAAGGGTACATTATATTGGTAAAACCATTGACGGCGAAACTTTCGACAGCTCCGTTGATCGAGGTAAACCTGCCAGTTTCCCTGTAAATGGAGTAATTCCCGGGTGGACCGAAGGTCTCCAGCTAATGAAAGAAGGAGCCAAATACAAATTCTTTATCCCAACCGATCTGGCTTATGGTACCCGTGTACGTCCCGGAGGCAAAATTGAACCCAACGAAGCCTTGATATTTGAAGTTGAATTGTTGGAAGTTACACAGGTTCCCGGTACAGGAGAGGAAAAACAAAGCAATCAGCAATAGGATATCCTACAATTTTTTTAGATTGATAGAAAGCCTTTCGTTTATGCGAAAGGCTTTTTTCTTGATACAAAGACAGGTTATATGTTTTTAACTGTAATTATGACATAAAAAAAGTAACCCTTGAATGACATAATGTCATGTAATTGGTTTTTGGTACAGTGATTGAGGAATTGAAAATGGAAACGCAAAAAGAAAGGAGGTTGCAATATGTTACCAGGTAATGAAAAAATGGATTTTACCGGTTTATTTAAAACCATAAAATCCATTTTTTCATTCTTATAAGGGGATGGATGAATGAATGATAAAATTATGGAATCACCATCTGACTAATCCAGATGGTCCATAATTTTATTTTTTTGCCTGAAAAATTCCATGTTGGTCATATCTTTTTCTTCTTCATTCAGTGGATTGGTAAAACGTTTTTTTACATTTACGGGAGGTCTGCTGAATACAAATATCTCTTCTCCAAGAACGAGTGCTTCATCCACATCATGGGTAACAAAGATAACGGATCGCTGGTCTTCTCTCCAAAGTTTAAGAAAAGTTTTCATTAGACCCCACTTGAGTTTGGGATCCAGGGTTTTTAAAGGTTCGTCCATCAGGATCAGGTTGGAAGGATAGCAGAATGCCCGTGCAATGGCTACTCTTTGTTTCATTCCACCGCTGAGCTGTCCGGGATAAAAAAGTGAAAAATTCTGAAGACCCACAATATGAAGATTTCTATCAACGATTTCATCTTTATCCCTTAAATTAACATCCTTCAGTACAAATTCCAGGTTCGCTCGTACTGTTTTCCATGGTAGGAGACGGGGCTCCTGGAAAATGAAAGAGATGATTTTATCTTTTAATCCTTCAATGGATCCCGAATCCTGGTGGATAATACCCCCAATCATATTCAGTAACGAGGTTTTACCGCACCCGGAGGGTCCAAGGATACAACTTATTTCGTTAACCGGGAGATTCAGGTAGAAATCTTTATATATCTCTACATTATTGAAGGATTTGTTTATGTTTTTAAGCTGTATACCCATATTTTGGTTGACGGTTTTAATTCCATACCACTACCTTATTTTCAACGGACCGGATCAGATGGTCAAATAGATAACTCAACAGAATGGCTATGATGGTCCAGGCAATCACCTTGTCTACCAACAGGTAGGTTTGGGCATTCTGCATAAAGGTTCCGATGCCGTACCTGGGTTGGCTTAGAACCTCCCCGATGATGATGGCCCGCCATCCAAAGCCCATGGCACTGGAGATACCACTGAATATGAAAGGCGATATAGCGGGCAGATAAATATCCCGAATGATGTTGCGGGTTTTCACCCGGTAGACTTTTGCCAACACCAGCAATTTGGGGTTCACATTCCTGATTCCATCGATGATGTTGGTACATATAAAGGGAAACATGGTGAGCAGGGCAATGAAAACCGGCACCTGGCTGACATCAAACCAAATCAGGGCCAGGAGAATAAAAGAAATAACGGGTGTCGAGCGTATGGTCACCAAAATGGGTTTTAGAAATGCATAAAAGCTGTCATTTATGCCAGCAGCTATTCCCAGGATCAATGCAAGAAGAAAGGATATGAAAAATCCGATAAGTCCCCGGAGAATGGTTGCCCCAACAATCCTTATAAATGCTTCGTTAATGAAAAGCTTTCCTACAGCAATGGCTGTTTTTCCAGGAGAAGGAAGTATCAGTTCGGAGGCGACGATCATCGAACCGGCTTTCCATAAGCCTATAAGGAAAAGAACTGAAAGAACAGTGATGAATTTATTTTTTGTAATAGAAATTTTCATCAGGTAATTTGCCTCCAATTATGTCGGGGTTCATGTTGTGAAAGATCTCCAGGTAATCGGCAACCAGGTCCCTGATGTCACAGGCATATCTGAAATTCATATTGCACCTGGGAATCGACTGGTAAGCCACCTTTTCGTTTTCAAGTATATTGTTTTTAACAATCAAGCGGGCTCCATTCCTGGGGTTGTTGTTAATCCAACCGACCGATTGATCATATTTTTCAAGGAATCGGTTGATCCATTGGCTGTTTTCGGCAGCGAAGTTTTTATTTACCAGAAGAGCGGTCTGAGGGATTTCTATACCGGTTTGTTTCTTCCACTCTTCGTTGAGGCTGAGCACTGGTTCCACTTTATTGTTCTTATTGATCACCATGCTCACAAGTGGTTCTGAAATGACACCCAGTTCTGCCTTGCCTGAAGCCACAGCGTTGGCCAGCTCGATATGGGTGGGGAACGAATAATCCAGTTTTACATCCTCTTTGGGATCAATGTTGTTTTTTTCCAATAAATAGCGGAACATCACATCGGGAGTCATGCCCTTGGCCATCAGGTGGATTTTTTTCCCATTCAGGTCATTCCATGAATTAATTTCACCACGTTCACCGAAAAGATAAAGTGTACCCCAAACGGGAACAGCAGCCAGCTTATAGTTGACTCCCTTGTTATATAGGATCGATGCCATATTAGTCGGTACCACCGCAAACTCAACCTTTTCCTGGAACAACAATGGGCGGATTTGCAAGGGTTCATTCTTAATCAGAAAGTTTACTTTTTTATTTTCTATTGTTTTCAGACTGTCTAACATATGTACCATACTGATAGCAGAGGGCCCCCGTAGAGTAGCTACCTCAACAACATTACTGTTTCCTTTCCCGGGACCGGAGCCACACGAAACAAGAAACAATAGAAAAATGAACAGACCGCTGTTTATATAATGTTTCATAGTGTTGTTGCTTTATTATTTATTCCCAAATATAATAACTTTCACTTAACCCGGTAGATATTTCAATCGTGCATCAAGGTAAATCCTTTATTGTGCAGGACAAACAAGAACATGCAATGCTGGATTGCTGCAATTATTAACAGCTGTTCAATGTTTCATTAGGAAATTTGGTATATATTTGGGTCATCCTTAATATATTTAAAAGATAGATTGTATTGTCGAACTTAATAAATGATTCTCTATGAAGAAATTATTCATGATAGCTATTCTCGCGTTAATCGGCTCCGCTGTTTATGGACAGGATTATAACACGGCCATCGGAGTCAGGGGAACCTTTGTTTCAGGATTGACGGTTAAGCATTTTATCAAGGAAGATACCGCCCTTGAGGGCATCTTATCTTTTGGCAGATGGGGGATGAACCTAACGGGTTTGTATGAGAAGCATGCCCGCGCTTTTGAGACGGAAGGACTGAATTGGTATTATGGAGCCGGAGCCCACCTGGGAAACTGGAATGATGATTACCCGCAGCTGGATGAAAGGGGAGAATTTGTTGTGATCGGAATAGATGGCATCATTGGGCTTGAATATAAAATACAGGAGATTCCCATAAGCTTCAGTGCGGATTATAAGCCTCAGCTAAATTTTACGGGTTATCCCGGATTCTGGGGCTACGGTGGAGCCTTGTCCATACGGTACACTTTCTGATAAAGTATATATCATATCAAATTACACGGGAAACTCTGCCAGCCGATAAGCTATGCAGAGTTTCCTGATTTCAGGTTTTCGGGTTGAATAAAAGAAGAAAACAACGTATAGATACCCCTTAGAAAATTGACTGTATGAAACTGATGATTAATGCTATGGTTACCAAAATAAGTCCTATCATGACTGTTCTGTTTTTTCTCTTCGTGTTGGATCTTTGATTTTATCTTCTTCAGACAATCCTTCAATCACTTCAATGTTGATTCCATCGGAGATTCCAAATTCAGGATAACGTTTTTCATACTTGTCTGGTTCAGTCTGTACTTCTACGTAACTGGTGTCTCCTTTAAACTGTAAAAGACTCTCGGGAATAGCCATTACGCTATCTTTTTTCTGCAGCACAATATTGGCATTGGCACTGTAACCGGCGCGGATGAACTGATCTTCTTTTAAACTGACATTGGCTTTGATCTCAAACTGCACGGCTCCGTTTTCTTCCACACCCTTGGGTGCAATGTATTCCAGTATGGCATGAAAACGTTCATCATTGATGGCTCCGATCTGAAGTTCCAGGTCCATCCCTGGCTTAAGTCTTCCTACCTCTGTTTCATCGACTTTACCTTTGAATATCATGTCGCCCATGTCTGCAACAGAGGCAATGGTGGTTCCGTCATTAAAGTTATTGGCTTCGATGACGGAATTCCCTTTTTCAACGGGTACATCCAGCACCATGCCATCGATGGTGGAACGGATCAACGTATTGGAGCTTTCTCCTGCTTCCTTGATGGCTCCTTCTTTGATAAGCTGAAGGTTATTCTCTGCTGCTTCCATTTCTTCCTGTGCATTTTTGTATCCCACTTCATACTGTTGAAATTCTGCTTCGGGTATAACCCCTTTTTCATACACCTTTTTTTGTCTTTCATATGCAAGCCTGGCATCGTTGAGGCTGATTTTTGCCTTGTTCAGCCGTGTTTTGGCATTGTTCAGGTTTACCATGTTGGGAATGATCTTCACCTTCGCAATCAGGTCTCCCTCCTTCACTTCATCGCCGGGTTCCACGTATAGCTTGTGTATGATCCCGGACACCTGTGGCTTAATCTCAATTTCTTTTCTGGGTACCACTTCACCCGTTGCCACGGATTTCTTGATAATATCCGTGATGAATGGACTTTTCGTTTGATACACCAGAGGCTCTGCCTTCGATTTGTTGTATAAATAAACGATGGTTCCCGCAAAAATTGCAATGATTGCTACGCCGATAATGATCTTCAGTGCTTTTTTCATTTTCAATCGTATTTTTTTAATTGTTTCTTATTGCTTCTATAGGTTTAATGCTTACTGCCCTTTTTGCAGGCAGAAGTCCTGCCACGACACCAAAAAATGCAAGTATGCCCAGTGAAGCCATAGCAATGGAAAAGTTGATCTCGGGATTCTGGAACATTTCAGGCTCGCTTCCTGAATGAATCAGAATGTAATTGATTAGCTCTAGAATTCCCACGCCGGCTACCAGACCAAAATATCCTGCCAACACCGTAAGCACAACTGCTTCACTGATTACCTGGTTGATGATATTCCAGGGTGTGGCTCCAATGGCTCTCTGTATACCTATTTCGCTTGTTCGTTCCTTTACCACAACCAGCATGATGTTGCTTACTCCTATGATGCCGGCCAGGAGTGTGCCAATGCCCACAATCCATATCAATACGCCAATCCCGGTAAAAAGTCCCATGATTTTGTTAAATTGCTCTTCAAGGTTGATGTGCCCTATCGCCTGTTGATCTTCAGGAGCAATGGAATGGGTTTTCTTCAGGACCCGGAGGGCGTCTTCTTCTACCTGTGATGCCGGCATTCCCTTTCGGGCAGTTAATGCCACAAAACCCAGCCGGTCACCAAAATTATAAGCCTGCTGAAAGGTTGAGAAAGGCACCACAATTGATTGTTCTTTATCTCCGCCAAAGCTGATATTCGGGTTCAATGGCTTGAATACACCGACTACCTGGTAGTAAATCCCTTGTATACGGATGTATTCACCGATGGGATCTTCTCCGGGTTTGAAAAGATCCTGGTATACCTTTCGACCAATTACCGCCACTTTACGTTTGTTCTGCATGTCCTTTTCGTTGATAAAACGGCCCTGGATCATCACCGCAGGGTCAATTTTGTTGAATGCAGGATAGTCCCCGTTAATGGTGTATGCTCCTGACTGTAGTCCCCTAACCACGTTGTCGCTTCCGCGGCCATAATTACCTAGTTGAAGCTTGGGTGAAATCAGTTCGATGCCTGGCACGTTGCGTCGCAAAATTTCTATGTCCTCGTTTTTAAAACTGATGTTTCTTCCTTTGGAATATCCTTCATAGGGTATGGAGGTTTCCTGCCCCCACATAAAAACGCTGTTGGTAGCAAAATCACCGATGCCTGCTGTGATGCCGTTTTTCATTCCATTCCCTGATCCCAGCATGATCATCAGCATAAAAATGCCCCAGAATACCCCAAATGCCGTTAGAAACGTCCTGAGTTTATTCTTTTTGAGTACGCTGTATATTTGTTGCCATCTGTCAAGATCAAACATATTCCTGCTGTTTTTATTCGTCTCTTAACGCTACGATCGGTTTAATTTTGGCTGCTTTCCGTGCCGGAACCATTCCTGCTATGATACCGGAAATGATAAGCAACAGGGTTGCACTACCTGCAATGACCAGGTTTACCTGGGGATTCATGAAAAAATCATTGGCTGGCATCACATTGGAAAGCAGGCCCAAGACACCAACACCCAGTACAAGCCCTATGTAACCGGCAAATGTGGTAATGACAATGGATTCCAGAATGATCAGTCCGATAATGGAAGACGGAGTGGCACCGATTGCCTTTCTTATTCCAAATTCCAGTGTACGTTCCTTTACCACTATGATCATGATGTTGCTGACGCCAACGATGCCTGCGATGATCGTACCTATTCCAATGATCCAAATGAACAGATCTATGGCTTTGAATACATTCAGGAACTGCGTATATTGTTCAATGTGATTGCTGATATAAACAGCCCTTTCGTCATCCGGGGCAAAGCTGTGTCTTTGGGATAACTTGCTTCTGAGCGTATTTACCAGGCCTTTGCTTTCTTCAACTGTCACTTCTTTTGTGGTCAGTCGAAGGGAATGCACATCATCATTTCTGCTAAAGAGTGTCTGGGCAGTGGTAATGGGCACATATACCTCGCGGTTTTCCCTGTCGTTGTTATCGGCATCAAAAACACCTGTTACTTTAAATGTAATGCCGTTTATTTTGATGTGTTTGCCAATGGGAGACGCTTCCCTGAAAAGCGTTTCTTTTACCGTTAACCCGATTGCAGCTGTTTTTCGGTTTTCTCTGAGGTCGTTTTGGTTTATAAAACGCCCATCAACCGGGGTGAGATTTTCAATTTCGTGATAGGAGGGATGTACCGCAGTAATATTGAAATCACCGTACTCGCCATTGTAAGAGATTTGGTTGTCCCCGTATATACTATAGCTGGAGGAGATCTTCTCCAGTTGTGATAAGTTATTGACAATCCAGTCGTAATCACCATTGTCGGGATAAATTCTTCTACCTTTGTTCAATCCCCTGTAAATATCGCTGGTCCGGCCATTGTAAATGAAAATGCTGTTGGTGGCTTCATCTCTGAACTGATGTTCTACCCCGTTTTTCAAGCCATTCCCCGAACCAAGCAGGATGATCAGCATGAAGATACCCCAGGCTACACTGAATCCGGTTAGGAAGGTGCGTAGCTTATTTTGTTTTATGGTGTGTAGTATCTCCTGCCACTTATCTAAATCAAGCATAGCTCTTTATCTTGGAGTTGATGAAGTTGTTTTCAATGTTTCCGTCCTTTAGCCGTATGATCCTGTTCGTGCGTTCTGAAATATCTTTTTCGTGGGTAACAATTACCACGGTAATTCCGGTTTTATTGACTGCCTGAAGGACATCCATCACTTCGTAGGAAGTCTGTGTATCCAATGCTCCCGTCGGTTCATCTGCCAGGATCACCCGGGGTTGATTGATTAGGGCCCTGGCAATGGCAACCCGCTGTTTTTGTCCCCCTGATAGTTCGTTGGGCATGTGTTCTGCCCACTCCTTCAAACCCATTTTATCCAGGTATTCCATGGCAATACGGTTGCGTTTTTTTCTGCTTACTTTCTGGTAGTATAGCGGAAGGGCTACGTTTTCCATCGCGTTTTTGAAAGGTATCAGGTTAAAAGACTGGAAGACAAATCCAATCATGTTATTCCTAAGGATGGCTGCTTTTTTTTCCGATAAATTCGTTATTAACTGTCCATCCAGTGTATATTGCCCTTCGTCATAACCGTCCAGTATTCCGATGACGTTGAGCAGCGTAGATTTTCCTGACCCTGAGCTTCCCATGATGGAAACCAGCTCACCCCTTTCAATCTTCAGATCGATACCCTTCAGTACATGTAGACTGTTTTTGCCTGCTGTATAGGATTTATGAAGCTTTTTTAATGTAATCATATCGCCATTGATTTATCGTTTTGTTTAACAATTAATGTGCCATTCTCGTTTTATTCCTGGATTTCAGCTGATAAAAGACGAGTAGGTCTGAATTGAATTGTTCGGTATCGTTACATCTGACGTACGATTGCGAACGTGACTCTAAAATTCTCTGGTTAATGTCCTTTTTTAGAGGTTGGTGTTTTGAAGCTAAACTTGACGACCTTTTTACAATATTATACTTCAGTTGCCTGATTTATCCGGGGATTTAAACAGAACACCGGATAAAACTGGCAATTGCTTTACGCTTTTAAGAACTATATTGTACATTTGTCTGAAATGAAATTTCAAGCTGCATGTCCCAAAGTTCTGGTAGATATTATTTGCTGAACAACTCACTGAAATCTGAAGATGACCTCAAAACGGATGAATCGTCAGAGGGATTATCTGTTTACGAAATTGTGCGGGTAAAGGATGGGATTGCCATCTTTTTGGAGGATCACCTGCGTAGGCTTTATCATTCCCTGGAGCTTGAGAAGTTGAATATAAATGAAACTGAGCAGGATCTGAAGGAGCAGGTTGGTGAGTTAATTGCAAACAACCCGGTCAGAGAGGGAAAGATTAAGTTTGTGGTCAGTTTTTACCACCATCCCAAGGATCATGAATACAACCTCTGGCTTTATTATAACCATTATGCACCACCAAATTCCAATCAATATAAAAACGGGGTAGATACCATTCTTTGCCGGGCAGTTCGTAATGATCCCAATGTCAAAATGCTCAATACAGAAGCCCGGCTGACAGCCGACCGCAAAATACGTGAATCATCTGTCTATGAAGCCATTCTTGTAGATGAAAAGGGCAATGTAACCGAGGGCAGCCGTTCAAACGTCTTCTTTATATCCGAAGATACACTGGTTACAGCTCCTGATGACGTGGTGCTCCAGGGTATCGCCCGCAGCAAGATACTGGAAATTTGCCGGGAGCATCATCTTGACCTCCGGCTCCGAAATGTTCACCACGATGAGCTGAAAAGCTTTGATACGGCCTTTCTTTCTGGTACCACCCCGAAAATACTTCCGATAAGACAGATGGATGGAATTGTCTTTTCTGTGGAAAACCGGTTGATGGATTTTCTTATGGAGGCTTATGACCGGAAGATCAATCAATACATCAATTACCGGAAATCCTGGGAAAAGGGTTAATTTTGAAATATACAGGAAGAAGAAACATTAATAACATAAATACAATACATTATGAAAAACAAAGTAAACCGCAGGAATTTTCTCAAGACAACAACCGCGGCCGGCCTTGGCCTGGCTCTTACTCCGGGTCCCGCATTCGGTAAAAATTATTCACCCACTCAAAAAAAGGTATCTATAGGCTTTATTGGAGTTGGAGGAAGAGGAAGGTCTCATCTTGACCTCATTACCCAGAGAAAGGATGTTAAAGTGCCGGCAATCTGTGACACTGATCCTGATGCCATATCCAGAGCACAGAAGATACTGCGAAATCATGGCTTTGATGAGGCAGAAACCTATACTGAAAACGACTATTCTTACAGAAAGCTTCTGGAAAGGGATGATATTGATGGAGTCCTGATTGCCACACCATGGGTATGGCATTCTCCCATGTCGGTTGATGCCATGAAAGCAAAGAAATACGTTGGCATTGAGGTTCCCGCAGCTACAACACTCGATGGTTGTTGGGATCTGGTACATACCCACGAAGAAACCGGAACCCATTTGATGTTCCTGGAGAATGTCAATTATGCACGTGAAGTATTGGCCGTGCTGCAAATGCTGCGCGATAATCTTTTTGGAACGCCGGTTCATGCAACATGTGGGTACCAGCACGATCTGAGGGGTGTGAAGTTTGATGGGGTTGAATTTGGAAAAGGAACACATGGAGAAGCAAGATGGAGAACGCAGCATTCACTGAAACGAAATGCCGATCTTTATCCTACCCATGGAGTAGGTCCTGTGGCAAAATGGTTCAACATTAATACCGGCAACCGCTTTGAATACCTTACTTCTGTGGCCACGAAATCTGAAGGATTGCACGATTATATTGTGGACCATCCGGAAGGTGGCCCGGATCATCCGAATGCCAAACTCGATTGGAAGCTGGGGGATATTGTAACTACGGTCATTAAAACGGCCAACGGTGAAACCATCATCATCAGTCACGATACCAACCTGCCCCGACCATATTCCTGGGGTTTTACGTTGCATGGTACTGAGGGGATATGGAATGGTCAATATGAGGGCCGGAGAATATATATAGAAGGCAAATCCAAGCATCATCAATGGGAAACGGGTGAAGCCTATGATGCCTGGATGAAAAAATACGACCATCCCTTGTGGAAGAAATATGCAGAAGATGCCAGGAATGCGGGTCACGGGGGAATTGATTATTTCACCGACCGCACTTTTGTGGAATGTGTCAAACAAAATGTCCATCCGCCGATGGATGTATACGATGCCGCTGCATGGAGCGCAATAACGCCTTTATCGGAGAAATCTATCTCCCTGGGCAGTCAGCCGGTGAATTTTCCTGATTTTACCGGAGGTAGATGGATTAAAAGAAAACCCATTTTCGGAAGTTTAAAAATATTCTCATAAATTGTAAAACCTTTCCTATATCGTATTGTTAACTGAAAAAAATGCTTATGAGAGAACTATATCCATTAAAGTTTAAGCCTGTTTTCAAAGAAGTGATATGGGGTGATCAGCGTTTAAAAACAGAGTTAAACAAAGACATCCCTATT
>Ga0207797_1000432_pt1 | contig 32463 bp, 44 predicted proteins | sample PRCRCaboRojoPR_6_FD_187275 | JGI IMG/M metagenome (GOLD analysis project Ga0207797, IMG submission 187275) | Marine sediment microbial community from Cabo Rojo, Puerto Rico - PR CR 10% Liquid 1 (SPAdes) | ecosystem: Environmental > Aquatic > Marine > Coastal > Sediment | place: Cabo Rojo, Puerto... | reverse complement strand
GTCGACGCGCCCAACCTGCCCGACGGCGAGGCGGTCATGCGTGTCGAGGAAGCCGGACTCAAGCCCGAGTAAGCCACGACGAAGCGGTCGGTCTTGTTCCCTTCATACACACTATCCCCCTGAGGGTTTGCTAATGACGGCTTAAATCAGGTCCGTAACGTCCTGACAACACCCCACACGGTCGGGTCGAAACCCATCGCCGTCTTTGCTTTCCCACGATCTTGGAATCATCAAACAATATTACCCCTGTGTCCTCGTAGGTCCTCCCGTGAGCTAACCATGCCAGGCTATGCAATCGTACTCGCCTCTGGCGAGCTTGAGAAACTGCAGGCCGTCGCGAACATCGCGTCGGTGGCTGCTGCATCGGAGATTCCGATCAAGGTCTTTGCCACAATGGACGGCCTCGAGGCCTTCGACAAGGACACCGTCGAGAGCAAGTCGTTCACGGGCGGCCCGGTCGCCCAGGCGATGCTCGAATCCGAAGACATCCAGGTACCGCTGTTCACCGAGTCGTTCGGCCGGGCGAAGGAGCTCGGCGACTTCGAGGTCTACGCCTGTGAACTGTCGATGGACCTGCTGGGCAAATCCCTTGACGACTACGTCGACCTGTTCGACGACGTACTGGGCGTGTCCGGCTTCCTCACGATGGCCGAGGACAAACAGGTCATCTTCGTCTGAGGTGCATGACAATGAGTGAATCAGAATACGAAGCCGACGTGACGATCGACTCCCGCGGGGCGGGCTGCCCCGGCCCCTTGATGGACCTGATCGGCAAGATCAAATCCGCCGATGCGGGGATGGTCTTCGAGCTGCAGACGACGGATAGCTCCTCGAAGAACGACGTGCCGGAGTGGGTGGAAAAGGCGAACCACGAACTCCTCGACATCGTCGACCACGACGACTACTGGAGCATCTTCGTCAAGAAGAGCTGAGCGGCACATCGAGGACTTCTACTCAGATGGAGCACACCCAATGACACAACGAATCGTGATCGTCGGTGGCGGGACCGGCGGGGCGGTGCTGGCCAACCGGCTGGCCGACAAGCTCGACCTCGAGAACGGCGAGGCCGAGATCGTCGTCATCAACGACGGCCCCGACCACGTCTACAAGCCGACGTTCCTGTACATCCCGTTCGGCAAGCGCACGGTTGAGGATGCCAGTCAGCCGTTGGTCGACCTCCTCGACCGCCGCGTCGACCTCGTAATCGACCGCGTCGAAGCCATCGATACCTCATCGAAGCAGCTGACGATGGCCACCGGCGACCCAATGCCGTACGACTACCTCGTGCTGGCGACGGGCTCGAAGCTCGCTCCGGAGGAGGTGCCCGGCCTGAAAGAGGGCGGCCACCATTTCTACGACCCCGAGGGGGCGGCTCGGTTGCGCGACGCCCTCGCGGAGTTCGAATCCGGCCACCTCGTCCTGTCGGTGATCGGCGTCCCGCATATGTGTCCGGCGGCACCGCTCGAGTTCGTCTTCATGGCGGATGAGTGGCTCCGCGAGCTCGGGCGCAGAGACGACATCGAGATCACCTACACCTACCCGATCCAGCGGATCCATGGCTTGGAGCCAGTTGCCGAATGGGCCCAGCCCCGCTTCGACGAGAAGGGAATCAACGCCGAGACCTTCTTCAACCCCGAGGAGATCGACGCCGAAAACCAGGTCATCAAGACGATGGAGGGGACCGAGCTCGACTACGACCTCCTCGTGGCGATCCCGCCTCATACGGGCGATCCGATGATCGAGGCGGCCGGCCTCGGCGACAACGGCTGGGTCGAGGTGGACAAGCATACCCTCGAAGCGATGCACGCCGAGGACGTCTACGCCATCGGCGACACGGCGGACGTCCCGACGAGCAAGGCCGGGAGCGTCGCCCACTACGAGGCCGGCGCCCTCGCCGACCGGCTCGTGAGCGAGCTTCACGGACAGGTGCCGACCGACCGCTATGGCGGGAAGACCATCTGTTTCATCGAGGCCGGCATGGACGAAGGGACGTTCATCGAGTTCGACTACGAACGGCCGCCGGAGCCGCGACCCGAGAACAAGTTCATCCACTGGGCGAAGCTCGCCTACAACGAGTCCTACTGGCTGACGGCCAGGGGGCACATGTGAGGTGATCGAGATGAGCGAATCACAACTCTCCGATCAGGAAGCCCTCCTCGACGCCGTCGAGGGGAACGAGGCCGACCTCGCCGAGTTCGTCGACCGGCTCGACGAGATCAACGACCTGCTCGACATCCTCGCGCTGGGGAGCTCGGCTATCGACGACGAGATGGTCGTCATGCTCGCCGAGACGGCGAACAACATCGGGACGCTCGCCGACACGGCGACCGAGCCCGAGACCGTCCGTGGCCTCGAGTCCGTCCTCCACGCCGTGGGTGACGCGGCGGGCGACCTCGACGAGCCACCCGAGCGGGTCGGCATGCTCGGGCTCCTGCGAGCCATGCGCGACCCCGAGGTCCAGGCCGGCCTCGGTTTCATCATCGCGATCGCGAAGGGCATCGGCCACGACCTCGACCGTCGGGTCGAGATGCGTGGCAACCGCTAGCCCGCCCGTCGGATCACTTCGTCGGCGAGGATGATCGACGCCTCGGTGAAGACCACCAAGACCGCGACGGCCGTCCAGAGGTCGGCGATCGACCCGTTGTCGAGCACGACGTAGTCCATGCCGTCGATGAGGTAGGTGATCGGCATCAGCCGGGCGACGACCTCGAGGTAGTCGGGGAGCTCCTCCACCGGGAGGAAGGTGCCGCCCAGGATGACCTGCGGCGTGATGACGACCGGGATGAACTGGATGACTTGAAACTCGTTTCTGGCGAATAACGAGAGGACGATACCGATGCCGAGGGCGGTGAGCGCGCCGAGGAGCTCGAGGCCGAAGAATGGCCAGATCCCGTGTTCGAACTCGACCTCCAGGAAGTAAATCGCCGAGCCGAGTAGGACCAGCGACTGCACCGCCGCCAGGAGGCCGTACCCCCCGACGTACCCGACGACGATCCCGCCGCGTGAGACCGGCGACACGAGCACGCGCTCGAGCGTTCCGGCCTGCCGTTCGCGCAGAAACCCGATGGCCGTGAGCATGTAGGTGAGGAAGAAGACGAAGACGCCGAGGATGGCCGGCGCGAATGGCTGCGGGTCGGTGAACACCTCGCTCAGGAGGTAGACGATGAAGGCCGGCACCACCACGACGAGGCCGAGCGTCCGCCGGTCGCCTCTGAGCGAGTGGAGAATCCGGCGGGCGACGACGAGCGAGCCGTTCATCCGCGGTCGCCTCCATCGTCGAGCAGTTGCAGGAAGGCCGCCTCGAGGTCCGCCGTCCCGGTCGATTCGAGGAACTGGGCCGGCGTATCGAAGGCCAGCGGCCGGCCGTCACGGAGGAACAGGACGTTGTCACACCGGGTGGCCTCCCCGAGGTAGTGCGTCGAGACGAGGATGAGCGACCCCGCGTCGCGCCAGGTCCGGAAGGTGTCCCACATGGATGAGCGAAGCTCGGGATCGAGGCCGACGGTGGGCTCGTCGAGAAACAGGACCTGGGGGTCGTGTACGATGGCACAGGCCAGGCTCGCCCGTCGGATCATCCCACCGGAGAGGTCCTTGACTGGATCGTCCTGCCGGTGAGTGAGCTCCACCACGTCGAGCGCCCGGTCGACGGCCGCCATCGGGTCGTCGAGCCCATAGAGCCGGGCGAAAAAGCCCGCGTTGGCCCGCGGCGAGAGGTCCTCGTAGATGGCCTCACGCTGGGGCATGTAACCGATGCTGCGGCGGTCCTCGGCCTCGAGAGCCAGCGATAGCGTCCCGTTGATGGCGCTCGAGCCGTCGGTCGGCGTCAAGCGGCCGAGCAGACATCGGATGAGCGTGGTCTTCCCCGAGGCGTTGGGGCCGGCCAGGCCGACGATGCCCGCTCCCGTCAGGTCGAGATCGACGCCATCCAATGCAGTGACCGAGCCGAACTCCCGTCGGAGGCCAGTGATCGATAACGACGGCTCGGCCATGCAAAAAGCAGAACCGCCCCGGGCATTAGTCGTTCCCCGAAACCAGCGCCGCTACTCCTCGGTGGTGGTCACGTCGACGTCGGCCTCGCCCTCGTAGAGCTTCGCACCGTCCTGGAGCACCTTCTCCGCGAGGACGGCACACTTGATCCGCATGGGCGTGACCTCCACCCCCAGGAGGTCGAGGACGTCGTCGCGGTCGAGCTCGTAGAGCTCCTCCAATGTGAGGCCCTTGACCTCGTCGGTCAGGAGACTGGCGGCGGCTTGGCTGATGGCACACCCCTCGCCCCGGAAGCGGACGTCGCGGATCACGTCGTCGTCATCCAGCTCGACGTCGATCGTGATCTCGTCGCCACAGGAGGTGTTCTCGCCGATGTGGGTGTAGGTCGGCTCCTCGAGTTCGCCGTAGTTCCGGGGGTTCCGGTAGTGATCGAGGATCTGCTGCCGATACATGTCAGAGCCGAGGCCCATTGCTGGCAGGGGGTAGGTGAATGTGGCGTAAAAGGGTTCGCTTGAAACCTTACCGCGCGAAGATGTCGCGGGCGTGATCAATACCGTCGAGCAGGACGTCGATTTCGTCGCGGGTGTTGTAGAGGTAGAACGACGCCCGGGCCGACGCGGCGGCGCCGAGCTTGTCGTGGAGCGGTTGGACGCAGTGGTGGCCGGCGCGGATCGCCACCCCGTGATCGTTGAGGATGCTCGAGAGGTCGTGAGCGTGGACGCCGTCGATGTTGAAGGCGACGACGCCGCCGCGTTCCTCGCCCACTGGCGGGCCGTAAACGGTGATATCGTCGTGTTTACCCATCCGTTCCATCGCGTAGTCGGCCAGCTGCTGTTCGTGGCGGGCGATGCGGTCGAGGCCGATCTCGTCGAGGTAGTCCGCCGCGGCGGCCAGCGCGATCCCCTGCTCGATGAGAGGGGTCCCCGCCTCGTATTTCCAGGGCAGCTCCGCCCACGTCGTCTCCTCGTAGGTGACCCGTTCGATCATCTCGCCGCCATAGAGGAACGGCTCCATCTCCTCGAGGAGGGCGCGCTTCCCATAGAGGCCGCCGATGCCCGTCGGGCCGGCCATCTTGTGGCCGGAGAAGGCGTAGAAATCGACGTCGAGCTCCTCGACGTCGACCGGCCGGTTCGGGACGGCCTGGGCGCCGTCGCCGAAGACCAGCGCGCCGTGGTCGTGGGCGAGGTCGGCGAGGTTCCGCATGGGAACGACCGTCCCCAACACGTTCGAGACGTGGACGGCCGAGACCATCGCGACGTCGTCGTCGATCACCTCGGCGGCGTGATCCATATCGAGGTGGCCGTCGTCGTCCACGCGGATGTACCGCAGGTCGGCGCCGATGCGCTTGGCGATCTGCTGCCAGGTGACGAGCGAGGAGTGGTGTTCCATCTCCGTCAGGACGACGGCGTCGTCTTCCGAGAGCTCGTTCAATCCCCAGGCGTAGGCGACGAGGTTGAGGGATTCGGTGGTGTTCTTCGTGAAGACCATTTCCTCGCGCCCGTCGGCGCCGATGAAGTCGGCGAGGCGGTCGTGGGCGTGTTCGTACGCTTCCGAGGCCTCCTGGCTGAGGTGGTGGATGCCCCGGTGGACGTTGGCGTTGTAGCGGTGGTAGTAGTCGACGATCGCCTCGACGACCGGCTCGGGCGTCTGGGTCGTCGCGGCGTTATCGAGGTAGACCAGCGGCACGCCGTCGCCGACCTCCCGGTCGAGGATCGGGAAGTCCGCCCGGAGCTGCTCGACGTCGAGGACTCCGGCTTCTTGGATACCCATTGGGCCTGAAAAGGTGCCGGAGGCTCAACACTTCTTCGGTTCCGCGAATTGTTCGTTATAGACGGACGAGCTGGGCGTGCCGGGTGCCGTCCACCTCGAGCACGTTCGTGGCGTCGATGATGCCCGCGTCGACGGCCACGTCGACCGCCTTGCGGCCGACGATGTTCGCGACCTGCGCCCGGGCGAGGCTCTCGACGACGGTGGATTCGTCGACCTCGTCACCGCCGTAGAAGTCCTCGTCGACGGTGAGCGTGATCGCGCCGTCCTCGAAGGTCTCCCCCATGATGTCGGTATCGCAAACCGAGACGAGCAGGCCCTGATCGGTTTGGCGCTCGCTGAGGATCATCTGACGAGCTCCTCCTCCGCCTGTTCTCGCAAGCGGTCGGCCTCCTCGGCCACCTCCTCGGCGCGGTCGTATTCGCCCAGCGCCTCGAGCGCCCGCACCTGTTCGTCGAGCACCGGCGCCTCGCGATAGCCGAGCCGGATGGCGTTCTCGACGCTCTCGAGCGCCTGTTCGGCCAGGCCGCGCTCGTTCAGGAAGAACGCCCGGTTGAACCACGCCTCGGCGAAGCGTTCGTCGAGTTCGAGGGCGCGTTCGGCGTGTTCGAGGGCGGCTTCGTCCTTGCCGAACTCCCAGAGGGCGTAGGCGAGGTTGTTGTGAGCGGTCGCGGCCATTTCGCTCTCGTCGTCGAGGTGGATAGCCTCCTCGTAGGCGCCGATCGCGGGGTCCCATTCCTCGAGCTCGGCGTGGGCGGCCCCTTTGTTGGTCCAGGCCTCCTGTTTCGTCCGGTCATCGTCGGCGAAGCGGACAGCCCGTTCGAAGGTGTCGGCGGCCTGTTCGAACCGGTTGATCCCCATATAGGAGAGGCCGATCTCGACGAGCTCCCCGGCGTCAACGGCCTCCTTCGGGATGGCCGCCTCGTCGAGCAGGTCCGGCAGCGCGTGCGTGTCGACCGGGTCGACCTTGTCGGGGTCGAGGTCAACGCGCAGCTCGGATGGATCGAAATCGAACCCCTCGTAGGGGTCGTCGAACCCCTCGCCCTCGGAGAAGCGGTGGGGGTCCCGGTCGGTCATGGTACCCCGGCTAGGGAAGGCCGGGAGTTAAGCCCTGCGAACCCCCGGATCCGGTATGCGACTGTTCGTGAGCGTGGACCTCCCGCCGTCGCTTTCGGAACCGGTGGCTGTCGTCCAAGACGACCTCGCCGAGGCGTCGGGGCTGAACTTCGTCGAGCCCGACCAGGCCCATCTCACTCTCAAGTTCCTGGGTGACACCGAGCCCGACGCGCTCGAGCCGCTCACGACCGCCATCGAAACCGCGGTGGCCGAAGCTGGCGTCGAGCCGTTCGAGGCCACCTTCGGCGGGCTCGGGGTGTTCCCCTCGCCGGACTACATCCGGGTGGTCTGGCTCGGGGTCGAATCGGGCGGGGACGGGTTTACCCGGCTGTTCGAGGCATTGGAAAAGCATACAGTCGAGCTGGGCTTCGACGCCGAATCGCACGACTTCACGCCCCACGTGACGATCGCCCGGATGGAGCACGCCGGCGGCAAGGAGCTCGTCCAGGCCGCTCTCGAAGAGGAGTATCCGGTCGGGTCGATGACGGTCGACGAGGTACGGTTGAAGGAGAGTCACCTCCAGAGCGGGGGCCCGGTCTACGAGACGGTCGAGCGCTTCCCGCTCTAGCGTACCCGTTCGGCGAAGGCTTCGAGGGCGCCGTGGGAACGTGGCTCGACCGGAACGCCCAACGGTGAAATGCTTAACCGGCCGGCGATGACGGCCCGTCGATCCGTGCCTTCGGGATCCGGCAGATCGCCCTCGGCCATCTGCTCCCAGAGCCGGTTGCGGAGGTGGAACTGCCCGTTCGAGCGGACCGCGTCCATCTCGTAGACGGGTGTCGGGCGGGTGAGCTGGAGCCCGTCGAGCGTCCGGTGGGGGCCCGGGCCGTTGACGTTGAGGTAGTCGATCTCATCGAAGACGTTGGCCCCGAGGGCGTAGTCAACCAGTTGGGCGGCAAGGTCGGTCGTTTCTCGGAAATCCGCGGGTTCGAGTTCGGGGTCGTACCCGAGCGTGTCCATCGAAACGGCCACGGCGGGCACGCCCAGAAAGGCCGCTTCCATGGCGGCGCTCGCCGTCCCCGATCGGGAGAGGACGGCGGCGCCGAGGTTCGCCCCCGGGTTGCACCCGGACACGACGATGTCGGGTCTCGTCTCCAGGGCGTTGATCCCGAGAATCACGGCATCGCAGGGCGTCCCGTCGACCGCGTAGCCGAGCTCGTGGTCATCGTGCGGAACGGGAAAGGAGAACTCCGACAGCGAAGAGAACTCGAAGTCGCCCTCGTTGCCCGCGGTCCGGCCGTAGGAGAGCGAGCGCCCGACCGCACTCTGGTTCGACGACGGGGCAACGACGGTCACGTCGCCGACCTCGGACAGGGACTCGTAAGCCGCCCGGAGACCGGGTGCATCGATCCCGTCGTCGTTCGTCAGCAGGATCTCCATCCGGCGATCGATACGTCAGAACCGGGGAAAACGCTGACGGGCGAGGTGGCAAAAGGACAGGGTTTTAACCGATCCGGCGGTACCCCATGCCACTATGAGCAAGAAAACGAAGGCCAAGAAGAAGCGGCTGGCGAAGCTCGAGCGCCAGAACAGCCGCGTCCCGGCGTGGGTCATCCTAAAGACCGACCGGGACGTCACCCAGAACCCGAAACGCCGGCTCTGGCGCCGAAGCGACACCGACGAGTAAGCCATGAGCGCGAGCGATTTCGAGGAACGTGTCGTGACCGTCCCGCTTCGCGACGTCAAGGCCGAGCCGAAACACCGGCGGGCCGACGCGGCGATGCGCATCATCCGCGAGCATTTGGCACAGCACTTCAAGGTCGAACCCGACGAGGTCCGTCTCGATCCCTCCATCAACGAGGCGGTCTGGGCACGGGGGCGGTCCTCGCCGCCACGCAAGCTCCGGGTTCGGGCGGCTCGGTTCGACGAGGCGGGCGAGCGCGTCGTCGAGGCCGAACCCGCCTGACGTGCTACGAACGACCGTTCTCGGCTCCTCCTACGTCGGCGTCTTCGCCGAGGTGACCGACGACTTCCTTTTCGTCCGACACGATATCGACGACGACCTGGCCGAGGCCATGTGTGCCGAACTCGACGTCGACATGATCGGGACCACCGTTGGCGGCTCGACGGCCGTCGGCGCGCTGTTGTCGGGGAATTCGAACGGCGTCATCGCGAGCAGCCGGCTCACCGATGCAGAGCGTGAGACGATCGAGGACGGGACGGGTCTTCCCGTGCGCGAACTGCCGGGGCGGATCAACGCCGCCGGCAACGTCATCCTGGCCAACGACTCGGGGGCCTACGTCCACGTCGACCTCTCGCGGGAGGCTATGCAGGCGGTTACGGAGGCCCTCGACGTCGATATCGAACGCGGCGAGATCGCGGGGACGAAAACGGTTGGGACGGCCGCCGTCGCGACCAATAAGGGCGTGCTCTCCCACCCCAAAACCTCGGACAGCGAACTCGATGCATTGGAGGAGATCCTGAACGTCCGGGCGGACATCGGGACCATCAACTACGGCGGCCCGCTCGTCGGCGCCGGCCTTCTCGCCAACTCACATGGTTACATTGCCGGCCAGGAGACCACCGGGCCCGAGCTCGGGCGGATCGAAGACGCCCTCGGCTTCATCGAATGATGGGCCGCTCCATCGCGAGTTCCCGGTAGGCCGTCCCGCCGATCATCGTCTCGGCCTCGTCGACCGTCTCGAAACCGGCCGATCGATAGAATTCCACTCCGAGATCGTTATCGGTCAGGACGAGCGCGGCCACCCGTTCGTGGTCGAGGTCGGCCATTTCCTCGATGACGTGTTCGAGCAGCCGACGGCCGATGCCGTGCCGGCGATCATCGGGATCGACGTAGAGTCGAAGGACGTGGCCCACTTCCTCGCCGGTGACGGCGTGGACGAACCCGACGACCTCGTCGTTCTCCTCGGCTACCGCGAGGACCGATCGTGGATGGGAGAGCTCGGAAGCGAGCTCGTCGGTTGAATACCACTCGTCGACGCCCGACTCCGCGGTCTCCCGGCTCAGGATATTGGGGTAATCCGCCTCCCACGAGGCCCGGGCGATCCGCTGGATGGCCTCGATGTCGGCCTCGGTCGCCGCACGGATCGGCATAGGTCCACATACCACTCGGAGGCGGTTAGCCGTTTTCCCGAGAGTAGGAAGATTCTTCCCTCGTGATTGGCAAATCAGGCCATGAGCGAATTCACCGTCCGCGGCCGGTTCCGGACCACCCGGGGCTGGAGCCCGTTCGAGACGGCGATCTCGGCCCCGAACGAGTCGGTTGCCGTCGAACACATCTACGCCAACCTCGGCAGCCGACACGGGGTCAAGCGAACTCAGGTCGACGTCGAGGAGGTCGAGGAACAATGAGCGGCGCCGACCAAGAGCTCCAGGCGCTCTCCCAGCAGCTCGAACAGGTCGAATCCCAGCTCGAGGCGCTGCACACCGAGGTCGAGCACATCCGTGGGCAACAGTCCGAGATCGACGAGGCGATCGAGGCGATCGACTCCCTCGACTCCGGCTCGAGCGTCCAGGTCCCCGTCGGCGGCGGGGCGTATCTCACCGCCACCGTAGACGACATCGATGAGGTGATCGTCGAGATCGGGGCGGATTACGCCGCCGAGCAGACCGAGGAGGCCGCGGTCGACCTGCTCAAGGCGAAGAAGGACCAGCTGGACGAGCGGATCGAAGAGCTGAACGACGCCATCAATCAGCTCGAGGCCCAGGGCGAGGAGCTGGGGCAGGAGGCCGAACAGCGGCTCCAACAGCTCCAGCAACAGGCCGGGGGGGCCGGCCAGATCCCCGGCGGCGGCACGCCGGACTGACGCGATGTTCGACGGCCTGAAGGAGACGCTCGGCCGGTTTCGAGACGACGTCGAGGACGTCGCCGAGGAGGAAGCCGTCGAGGATTCCGAACTCGACGAGCTCGACGAGGAGGACGAAGACGAGCCGGGGATGGCCAGCCGGGCCCGGTCCCTCGCCCGGGGGCGGCTCGTCATCGATGAAGACGACCTCGAAACGCCACTCCAGAACCTCGAACTGGCCCTCCTTTCCAACGACGTCGAGATGGGGGTGGCCGAGGCCATTCTCGATCGGGTGCGGGAGGATCTCGTCGGGGAGACCCGCAAGCTCACCCAGCGGACGGGCGGCGTGGTCGAGGCCGCGCTCCGGGACGCCCTCCTGTCAGTTGTGTCCGTCGGGCAGTTCGACTTCGACGAGCACATCCAGTCGGCGGACACGCCGGTGGTGATCATCTTCACCGGTGTCAATGGGGTCGGCAAGACCACGACCATCGCGAAGGTCGCCCGCTACCTCGAGGACCACGGGTATTCGTCGGTGCTCGCCAACGGCGACACCTACCGGGCGGGGGCCAACGAGCAGCTCCGGGAACACGCCGAACGGCTCGACAAGAAGTTCATCCACCACGAGCAGGGCGGTGACCCCGCGGCCGTCATCTACGATGCCGTCGAATACGCCGAGGCCCACGAGGTCGACGTGGTGCTCGGCGACACGGCCGGCCGGCTCCACACCAACCAGGACCTCATGGCCCAGCTCGAGAAGATCGACCGGGTGGTCGACCCCGATCTGACGATCTTCGTCGACGAAGCCGTGGCCGGGCAGGACGCTGTCCAGCGGGCCAAGCAGTTCAACGAGGCGGCGGCGATCGATGGTGCGATCCTCACGAAGGCCGACGCCGACACCAGCGGCGGGGCGGCGATCTCGATCGCCCACGTGACCGGCAAACCCATCCTGTTCCTCGGGACCGGCCAGGGGTACGACGACCTCGACCGGTTCGACCCCGAGGCGCTCGTCGACCGCCTGCTGGGCGGCGACTGAGGCCGGGGAAGCTTTTTCGCAACGGCCATCGCTCGGTTAATCATGGAGGATTTCGACGAGTTCATCTCGTTCCTGACGCCGCGGGAGGAGAACGAGGCGATCAAGTCCTACCAGAACACGACGGCCATCGCCTGCCCGGCCTGCGAGGAGCCCTTCGACGACCTCGTCGTGTGCAAGCAGGACCCGACGAGCCTCAACCTCTCCGCCCAGCTCGACCTCTGCGTGGGGACGACGCCCGAGGGGTCGCCGATGATCTTCACCCACAAGCGGTGAAGACAGGACGGGCAACCACGCGCGAAATCGGCGATCGTCGCACCTAGCTATCCGTTACCCGTTCTCCTTCTGCCACCGGTACCGCGGATCGCTCCCGGAAGATCACGATCCGGCCGATCGTCTGCTGCTGGATCGGGTAATACATCGAGGTGAGATCGACGTCGTAGACCCGGTTTTCGCCATCGACCTCGAACACGATCTCGTCGTTGTAGATCCGGTCGCCATCCGTAACGAAGAGCGGTGTATCCGAGGGGAGGAGAACGTCCAGCGGGCGACCGATCGCCGGGCCACGCTCCGGAGGTCCATCAGCCCAAACTGGAAGAACGCCCAGAAGAACAGGAACCCGCTGATGGCGAACCCGAGGTGCGTCAAGTTGATCGGCGGGTCGGGGCGAAACCCGAGGTTGAAGAGGGCGTTCCCGACGAGTGGCAGGAGCGCCCCGACGACGATCGCACCGACGCGTTTGCGATGGAGCGCTGGCACGTGCATGAAGTGGCGGATGAAGAGTCCGATCGAGGCCACGAACAGCAGATAGGAGTAGGCCATCGCGAGGAAGAACGCGATGCCGTACTCGTACTCGATGACCACCAGTCCCTCGAACGGGACGGGCGTCGGGCCGTCCAGAGCAGGTCGTGAGCCGGGTGGGTCCAGACGAGCACGGTCACGACGATCGGATGAATAGAGAGCGCGCCCAGGGTGAGGGGACGCGACCAGCGTTCGTGACCGGTGTATTCCAGGGCGAACAGGACCCAGACGACGGGGAGGATGACGATCCCGAGGTAGGACACCTTCCCCCAGAACAGGGTCGAGGCGGGGTCGGAGCTCGCGAGCTCCATCGTGTAGGCGAACGACCACGCCGCCACGGAGAGGAAGACCATCGTGAACGGGGTGGCCCCAGGTGCCGGCCGGCGGTTCCAGGTCATCACTGCGAGGAGAAGAGCGATCACGGTGGAGACGGTCGGGACGAGGGCGTAGACGGTGGGCATGAAGAGGCTCACGGATGCCCACCCCCGACCAACCTTACCATTCTCGACTGCTTTTCCGCCAGCTAATAGAAACCCTTGGGTTGTGGACGAGTCGGACGCCGGGATTCGCGACTGGGCGGCGCGTTCGCCCGAACTAAAGCCTTTAACCGCGTCACCGCATAGCCGGGAGCGATGGTATTGGACGACCTCGGGAGTTCGCTCCGTGGGGCCCTCGATCGGCTCCGCGGGAAATCCCGGATTTCGAAGGAAGACGTCGACGAAATCGTCAAGGAGATCCAGCGGTCGCTCCTGGCGGCGGACGTCGACGTCGACCTCGTCATGAGCCTCTCGGAGGCGATCCGGTCGCGCTCGCTCGACGAGGAGCCGCCCGCTGGGACCTCCGCCCGGGACCACGTCCTCCGGATCGTCTATGAGGAGCTGGTCGACCTCGTGGGCGAATCGACGAACCTCCCCCTCGAGCCTCAGACGATCCTCCTCGTGGGCCTGCAGGGGTCGGGAAAGACTACGACCGCGGCCAAGATGGCGTGGTGGTTCGAGACCAAAGGCCTCCAGTCGGCGGTCGTCCAGACCGACACGTTCCGCCCCGGCGCGTACGACCAAGCCAAGCAGATGGCCGAGCGCGCCGAGGTCGACTTCTATGGCGATCCCGACGGGGACGACCCTGTGGCGATCGCAAGGGACGGCCTCGAGGCGACGGCGGACGCTGACATACGCATCGTCGACTCGGCCGGCCGACACGCCCTCGAGGACGTGCTCATCGACGAGATCGAGGAGATCGAGGCGGTCGTCAAGCCCGACCGGAGCCTGCTCGTGCTCGACGCCGCGATCGGGCAGGGCGCCAAAGGCCAGGCCCAGCGGTTCGAGGAGGCTGTCGGGGTCGACGGCGTCGTCATCACGAAGCTCGACGGGACCGCCAAGGGTGGCGGGGCGCTCACGGCCGTCAACGAAACGGGCTCGTCGATCGCCTTCCTCGGGACGGGCGAGACGGTCCAGGACGTCGAGCGGTTCGAGCCGTCGGGGTTCATCTCCCGGCTGCTCGGCATGGGCGACCTCCAGCAGCTCGCCGAGCGGGTCGAGCGGGCGATGCATGAGACGGAGGTCGCCGAGGAGGACTGGGACCCCGAGGACCTCCTCTCGGGCGACTTCACCCTCAAGGACATGCGCAAGCAGATGCAGGCGATGAACCGAATGGGGCCGCTCGATCAGGTGATGGACATGATCCCCGGCCTCGGTGGCGGCCTGATGGACCAGCTCCCGGACAACGCTATGGATGTCACCCAGGACCGGATGCACACCTTCGACGTGGTCATGGACTCCATGACGGAGGAGGAACTCGAGAACCCCCGCGTCATCGGGGCCAGCCGGATCGAACGGATCGCCCGGGGGTCGGGTACGGACGAAGAGGCCGTTCGGGAGCTGCTCGAACAGCACAAGATGATGAACCGCACTATCAAACAGCTCCAGGGCATGGGCCAGGGCGACATGCAGCGGATGATGAAGAAGATGGGCGGTGACATGGGCGGCCTCGGGCCCTTCGGCTAAGTCGGGCGACCCGAGGCGGTTTTAACGCCCGGCTGGGTGTGAACGCCATATGGCGCTCCGCGAGGTGGCCGCCCGGGCGTATCGGGAGGCGCTGCCGGCGCTCGCGGCGAGTGCGGCCGGGGGGCTGATCGCCGGGCTCGTCCTCGGCGGGATGCGGACGGAGCTCCGGATCGTCCCCGGCCTCCTAGTTTTAGTCCCGGCACTGCTGGCCACCCGCGGCAACGTCTACGGCTCCTTCGGGGCGCGGCTCGCCACCGGCCTCCATCAGGGGATCATCGAGCCCCGGCTTGACCTGGGGGACACACGAGTCCGGTCGGCGGTGGCCGCTGCGCTCGCCAACGGCCTCATCGCGAGCGCCTTTGCGGCCACCGCGGCCTACGCGGCGCTCGTCGGCCTTGGGTTTCGGGTCGCCCCGCTGGGAACGCTGATTGCCATTGCCCTCGTCGCCGGAATCCTCTCGGGGCTGGCGTTGATCGTGGCCGTCGTCACGGTCGTCTTCATCGGGTACCGCCGGGGGGGCAACCCCGACACGCTGGTCGGGCCGATCGTCACGACGACGGGCGACGTCTTCGGCATCGCGTTCCTGCTGCTCGCGGTCCGAATCGTCGTGGGGGGTGGGTGAATGTCGTGGACTGTCCGGGGGATCACGCGAACGCTCCTCCCGGTGCTGTTGATCCTGACGCTCGTCGAGATCGGCTCCGGGCTCGTGCTCGGGACCTTCGAATCGACGCTGCTCCGCTACCCCAGCCTGCTCGTCCTCGTCCCGGTGACGATCGGGACCGCCGGCAACCTCGGGAGTATCCTCGCCGCACGGTTGTCCACGGCCTTTCACCTGGGCCTCTTGGAATTCCGACCGACCGACGACGAGCTGGCGGGGAACGCCCTCGCCATCGGCGGCCTCGCGGTGACGGTGTTCCCGGCCATCGGACTGGGCGCCTGGGGGCTGAGCGCGCTCACCGGCGGGGCCGCACTGGCGATGGAAACCGTCGTCCTGGTCGCGTGGTTGAGCGGCGTCGTCCTCGCCGTGATCGCGATCGTCGTCACCGCCGTGGCGACCTACATCGCTTACCGGCTCGGGCTGGATCCCGACGACGTGGTCATCCCCGTCGTCACCAACACGTGCGACGTGCTCGGAGTCGTCGTGTTGATACTCATCGTTATCCTGGTCATCTGAACCGGCCTCACTCCTCGCCCGGCGGCGCGATATGGTTGATGAATTCCTCGACCGCCGGTTCCTCCACACGAACGCGGACGTGCATGTCACCGAGCTCGTCCGGGTTACCGACGGAGAAATTGACAACGCCCTGGAGGGCGGCCTGCTTCTTGAGCTCGAAGTCGAACGTGTCGCCCGCCGTCCGGCGTCGGAAGACATCGCGGGCCGTGGCCTGGATAGACTGCTCGCGAAGACGCTCGGCGAAGTGATCCATCGAGTGCGTCTCGGCGATCAGCTCGCCGGGGGATTCTCGGACGTCCGCGTTCGGGAAGAGGTTCGTGATGCACTCCTCGACCCGGTCCACCACCTCGGTCGCCTTGAGCGGCACCGTGATCTGGACGTCGATCCGGTAGATCATTGCGTCGTGAGGAGTTCGCGGATGCGGTCGTGAAACGCCTCGAGGGAGTCGGTATTCTCGATGACGACGTCCGCCTCATCCATGGCGTTTCCCATGCCGAAGCCGAGTTCGCGGTCGTCGCGTTCCTCGAGCGATTCCGCCTCGGGGTCGTCACGACCCCGTGTCTCGATGCGTCCCTCCCTAAGGTCGAACGGTGCCTCGATGCTGACCAGCGAGAAGTTATCGCCGAAGGCTTCCTCGAATCGGTCGACCTCGACGTCAGAGCGAATCCCGTCAACCACGACCGTCGACGACTCGTCGAGCGCGTCCTCGATGTGGGGAAGGGACGCCTCGGCGATGGCCGCGGGCCCGTTCTCCGCCCGGAGCGCCTGGGCGACCTCGCCGTGGTGTTCCTCCGGGTCAAGCCCACGGTCCCGGCAGGCCTGGCGGATCACGTCACCCATCGTGACCACCGGGATGTCGAGGTCGCGGGCCACGGCGGCCGCCTCGCTCTTCCCGCTCCCCGGCAGCCCGACGATCCCGATCACCGTCATCGACGCTCCCTACTGCTGACTGGCGTTTAGGGCTTGTGAACCGGTCGGCGAGCCGGACGGCTTTATAGGCTGCCACCTCAAGTATCACACCGAGGGCACGTAGCTCAGTCCGGACAGAGCGTCGGACTTCTAACGTCGATCGGTACTCCGGTCGATGGAAGCGATCCGACGGCCGCGGGTTCGAATCCCGTCGTGCCCGTTCGCACGGCTGGTCGATCGTGAATTGTGGAGAAAACGCGTCGAGAGTTAGGCGTTGAGCAGGTCCTTGACGTCCTCGAAGTTCGCCCGGCAGAAGGGGCAGCGATAGGTGGTCTGAAAACCGCTCCGTTGAGCCACGGTCTGGGTGTCGAGTTCGTGCATCGCGACATCACGTGTGCAGTCAGGACAGACCAGCTTCGGCATGTCCATGCTATGCGGACCCATGCACTTAAAATCGATCAAATTTCGGCGAGGGCCGACAGGTCACACGGAAAGACCGAGGAGGTCCCGGGGGTTCTCGTAGACCACCTGGCGAACCGTCGCCGGGTCAATCCCGAGCTGGAGGAGGGCCATGATCGTCCGGCGCATAGCGAAGGGGTCGGTACGCATCGCGCCGAAGAGATCCGTGTCGAGGAGGATCCGGTCCGGACCATGGGTCTCGATGACGTCGGCGACGTCGCCGGCCGATACGCCACGGAGCCACTCGGCCCCGACGGTGAACGCGAGGTGACACCCGGTCTCCTCTAGAACAATCGGGGCGATCTCGGGGGCGGCGTGGTCGATGACCGCCTGCTCATGGGGGAGCCCGGCTTCCTCGATGACCTCGAGGTCGATCTCGAACGCATCCCGCTTCGCCGTCCCGGCGTCCAGAACCGAGGCCGTGAAGCTCTCGTTGGCCTCCTCGTATCGATCCGCATACCAGGCCGGCATGTCGCCCTTGCTCGAGCCGGGGGTATGGAGCAAGATCGGGAGGTCCGTTTCCCGAGCGATATGGCACTGTTCACGGACGATCTCGCGCTGGCCCTCGAGGTCCCAAGCCGAGGTATGTTGAGTGGACTCAATCCCGGTTTCGCCGATCGCGACCACCTCATCCAGTGCGCAGTAGTCGGGAAGGACGGCCAAGAGGTTCTCGACCGCCTCGACCCGTGACCAAGTGTGGACGCCGACGGCCACGTATTGATCGTAAAAGTGGTTGCGTCTGAACGTCTCCGCCCGGCGGAGCGCATCATCCCAGAGAAACCGGATGTCATCGGGGGCGATCGGCCGATAGGGCGTCCAGTAGTAGCCGGCGGCGATCATCACTGCCGCGCGACCACCGCTCAGATCGAACGCCTCCCGATCGTTCCAGGTGAGCGACTGGGTGTGTTGGTGGATGTCGATCCACGGGATGTCCGCCTCGGCCGGGGAAACCCGATCCGTCGCGCCGGTGGGCCGGCCGATCGGTCGCAACCACGGGCCCGGTGTCGTGGGATCCATGATGGTCCAACGGTCGTGGGATGTTTCAAACTACCCGCAAGGAACGAGGTCGCAATAGTGGAAGGTTCCTTCAGGAGACAACCGAGTCACCCGCTCGCCGCGGGAGACTGCAACCGGTCGGTCGAACATGGGGCTGTCCGTGACGAAGGTGTGAAACTCGCCGTATTCGCCAGCTGGATCGACGTCAGGTGGGAGATCGTCGACGAACGCCCGGTCGAAGGGCCGGCCGACGAACGATTCGTCGAGGGCGTCGTCGTCGACGCAGACGACGGTCGCCTCGAAACCCCGGTCGAACAACTCCTCGACCAGCTCAGTCGTGTCTCGACCCCACAGGGGCCAGACACCCCCGACCGGGACCGTGGCTAGCCGTCCCTCGCGATACTCGCGGACGTCATCGAGGAAGACGTCGCCGAAGGCGACCGCGTCGATGTCCGCCTCGGCGAGCTCACGGTGGACCGTCCGCATCCGTTCCGCGTATTGTTTGTCGGTGACGCCCTCCGGGAGTTCGACGGTCTGGAGCGGGAGCCCGAGAGCGGCCGCCTGCTCGTCGTGGAGTTCAGGACGTACACCATGAGTGGTACTCCGATTGTATTCCGCTGAGACGGTCGTCAATAGGCGGACAACTTCGTATCGATCCTCGTCAAGGAGTGACGACAGCGCGAGGGCCGCGTCCTTGCCGCCGCTCCAGTTGAGACAGGTCCTCACGCCTGGTCGAAGCCATCCTCGAACCGGAAGACGCCGTTTCGCTGGACGACCTCGCCGTCGACCTCGATAACCGAATCCTCGCTCATGTCGACGATCATGTCGACGTGGACGGCGCTCTCGTTCTGTTCGTTGCCGGGACCGACCGTGTCCGCATAGGCGTTGCCGACGGCCATGTGGACCGTGTCACCCATCTTCTCGTCGAAAAGCATGTTGTAGGTGAACCGGTCGATCGACCGGTTCATGCCGATTCCGAGCTCACCGAGCCGCCGGGCCCCTTCGTCGGTGTCAAGGACCTCGGTCAGGACCGTTTCGTTCCGGTCGGCCGAATGATCGACCACCTCGCCGCCCTCGAAGCGCAAGTAGACGTCCGTCACCTCGCGTCCTTGGTGGTAGAGCGGGAGATCGAAGAGTACCTCACCCTCGACTGAATCGGGGACGGGGGCGGTGAACACCTCGCCGCCGGGGAGGTTGTGCTGGGCCCAGTCGTTCCGGGCGAGGTTACCGGCAACGCTCATGGTGAGATCCGTGGTGTCCCCGCTCGCGATCCGAACCTGATCGGCCGCGTCGATGATATCGGCCATCTCGGCTTGGTGGTCGCGCTGGTCCTCCCAGTCGCGGATGATGGCGTCCCAGACGAAGTTCTCGTAGGCCTCGGTGCTCATCTCGGCGAGCTGGGCGAAGGCGGGGGCGGGATACTGGGTGAGGAGCCACCGCTTCGACAGGCGTTCTTCGAGGATCGGCCGGCGGGCCCGGTTATACGCCGCGTTGGTCGTCGAATCGACGTCCGCCGTCTCCGTCACGTTGGCCCCGCTTCGAATGGCGATGAAGACGTCCATCTCCTCGATCAGGGCCATCTCGTGTGACGGCAGGTCGAAGTCACCGTCGTGATTGCGAAGATAGGCCCGGTTGAACCGCTCGCCGTAGCGGTTGCTCATCACGACCGGGTTCGCCCCCCGTTCGCCGACGAGCTCCATTAGCGCGACCACGAGGTCCTCCGCTTCGGGCGCCGCGTCGATCACGACGTTGTCGCCCGATTCGAGGGCGACGGAGTGGTTGATAACGATGTCGGCGTGTTCGCGAATCCGGGGATCCATGCCGTCACGGTCGGGCGAGCGGCGGAAACGGATTTCGATCCGGGCCAGTTATTATCGGTGATGATAATTTGAGCCTCAATTACTAAATCATCTAGACATTATGGACGCCGTATGCCGATCAATATCGACGAGTTCGAGGCCGCCGACAAGGAGGATCTCAAGGGCGACCTCGAACAGTCCAAGGACGACAAAGTCCTGGAATACCTCGCGTTCAACCCCGGTAAGGCGTACTCCCGCGAGGAGATTCAATCGGCGACGGGGATCACCGGCCTCGACCTCATCTCCGTACTGTCCCGCCTCGAAAACCAAGATCTGGTCCGGCACAAAGGGAGCTACTGGGCTATCGAAGAGGAACAGGTCGACGCAGTACCCCCTAAGACCGAACAGGTGTAGTCGAAGTCGCTCGTTATTTGTCCGGCGTCGTCCATTCGACGGTATGATCGATCTCAGGAGCGACACAGTCTCCAGACCGAGCGAGGCGATGCGTGAGGCCGCTGCCTCGGCAGAGGTCGGCGATGACGTTTACGGCGAGGACCCCTCCGTCAACGAGCTCGAAACAGTGGCGGCTGACCTCCTCGGGATGCAGGCTGCGCTCTACTTCCCCTCGGGAACGATGGCGAACCAGGCGGCTGCCCGTACACACACGAACCATGGCCAGGAAATCCTGGTCGAGCGCGAGAGCCACATCTACAAATACGAACTCGCCGGGCTCGCCCAGCACGCCGGCCTCCAGACACGCCCGATCGATGCCGGGCCGCGGGGCGTGATCACGCCCGACGACGTCGGCGAGGGCCACGTCACGGCTGACGGCCATCGGCCAGGAACCGGCCTCCTGACGCTCGAGAACACCCACAACAGCCACGGCGGAACGGCGATCGAACCAGCAGCGATCGACGCGGCGGCCGAAGCGGCCCACGACCTCGACGTCCCCGTCCATCTCGACGGCGCTCGACTCGCGAACGCTGCCGTGGCCCACGACGTCCCGGTGGCGCGGATGACCGACTCAGTCGACTCCGTCATGCTCAGCCTCTCGAAGGGGCTCGGGGCGCCGGTTGGCTCCGTGCTCGGGGGGAGCGAGCAGTTCATCGAGGCGGCCCACCGGGTTCGAAAGCTGTTCGGCGGCGCCATGCGGCAGGTGGGCGTGATCGCCGCGCCGGCCCGACTGGCCCTCGAAAACGTCTCCCGCCTCCACGAGGATCACGAACTGGCCACCCGGCTCGCCGCCGGCCTCGACGGGATCGAAGGGCTCTCAGTTGCGACGCCGGAGACGAACATCGTGCTGGTGGATACGAGTCCGGCAGGCGTGACCGCAGTCACCGCCCTCGAGCTGTTCGAAGACGAGGGCGTCCTCGGGACGCCCTTCGGCGATTATACCGTTCGCTTCGTCACCCACTGGGACGTCGACGAAGCGGCGATCGACGGGGCCGTCGACCGGGTCGACCGAGCGATGGCCTAGTTCTTCCCCTTCTCGTACCCCTCGCGGAACCCGGTCGTGATCCGGCGGAGAAACAGATAGATAAAGAAAAAGAAGATCACCAGTGCCGCCAGGAGGGCGAGAAACACCGGATCGGTAAGGGCCATACACGACGCTCGGTGAGGCTGTTCAAAGCCGTTACGACCGGGTAGATTTCAGAAAATTCATGGCGCTCAGTTCGCAATAATGGGGCTGATGGCCCGCCTGCTGCCCTCCACCCCCGACCTTTCGGCGGCCGACAACGCCCGTCCCCGCGTGATCGGGCTCGATGACGACGATGCCGACGATCTCCTCGCGGCAATGTCGTCCGATACCGCCCGCCACCTCCTCGCAGAACTCCACGACGAACCTGCCGCCCCTTCCGAACTCACCGGCGCGGTCGACACCTCGCTCCAGAACGTCCAGTACCACCTCGGCAAGCTCGAAGACGCCGGCGTGGTCGAGGTGATCGACACGGTCTACTCCGAGAAGGGGCGGGAGATGAAGGTCTATGCCCCGGCCGACAAGCCGTTGGTAGTCGTCGCCGGCGGCGAGGAAGAGGCCGCCGGCCTCCGGACCGCCCTGACCAGCCTCATCGGTGGCCTCGGAATCCTGGCGGTGATCAGTGTCGTCATCCAGTTCGTGTTCGGCGACGGTCTCACCTCCTTCGGCGGTGCCGATGGTGGCGGGAGTGTCTCCATCATGCAGACCTCGTCCCAGGCCCAATCCGCCGGTGGCCCCGTCATGGAACTCCTGACCACCCCGGGAGTGCTGTTCTTCGCCGGTGGGACGGCGGTCCTGGTGATCGGCCTCGCCGTCTGGTACGCCCGAAGGTGAAACGGGCGTTTGAGTCTACGTCACCTACTTTTTAAAGGGGTGTATAGCTGCACCTGCGGCCGCACCCCCTCCCCCACTGTCCTGCCCCGGGACGCTTCGGCCCTCCTACGCCAAGCTGTGTTCTCCTTCGAGCGATCCATCGGTCGTCAGGATCCGACACCGTGACTCGTCGATGAGGGCATATGTCGGCGGCCCACCCCGAGGACGCGTGTGACTGCCGGGGTTACAGAGCGTGACGGGGCCCTCCTCGATCACCGACCGGTGAGAATGGCCGAATGCCACCAGGTCGGCACCGGCCTCCCGGCCCATGAACGACAGCAAGCTCGGCGTGTGATCGTGGCCGTGGACGACAACGATCGTCCGGCCGTCGACGGTTACCGTTTGTCGCTCCGGGAGCCGGGAGCGAACCGAACCGGCATCGGCGTTCCCGTGGACACCGACGAACCGACCATTGGCCGTCGCCTCGAACGAATCAACGACCGCCTCGGTCACGAAATCCCCGGTGTGGACGACGGCGGTCGCCGTCCGGACCCGATCGAGGAGCTCCCCGGCGAGACCATGGCCCGTCTGTCGATGGGTGTCGCCGAGCAGGACGATCATGGGTGGGCTTCCCAGCGACGGGGTATGAACCCATCCGTGGTCCGTCGGAGTTATTCACACCGGGGGTAGATACCGAGACCAATGGCATCGAGCCGAGGGGTCGTCATCGCCGCGCTCATCGCCAATGGCGCCATCGCGATCTTGAAATTCATCGGCTATCTCCTCACCCTGAGCCCGTCTATGCTCTCGGAAACGTACCACTCCATCTCCGATACCGGGAACCAGGTCTTTCTCCTCATCGGGCTCTGGTACGGCGGTCGGGAGCGGACTCGTATCCATCCCTTCGGCTACGGGAAAGCCCAGTTCTTCTACTCCTTCCTCGTGAGCGTCCTACTATTCGGCATCGCTGGCTGGGAGAGCGCCAACCACGGCTATCACGCCATCATTCACCACGAATCCGCTGCGCTCAGTGGGACGGTCGACCTCTTCGCTGTTACCTTCCCGGCCGTCTACGTCAACTACGCCGTGCTCTCTGGTGGGCTCGTTTTCGAGGGGTGGGCCTTCAGCAAGGCCTACCAGAACATGTCTCGGCAGATCGAAGCCCACGAGTGGAGCGGGTTCGTCGAAGGGTTCCGGAAGACCCCGGACGTGACGACGTTGACCGCCCTCACCGAGGACACGATCGCACTGCTCGGCCTCGGACTGGCGCTCGTCGGGATTTTCCTGACGCAAACAACCGGAAACCCCATCTATGACGCCATCTCGGCCCTGCTGATCGGAATCATGTTGATGGGCTTCGCCCTCGCGCTGGCCTGGCAGAACAAACGGCTGCTCCTGGGTGAGAGCCTCCCTCAGCGAGACGAGGACAAACTTCGTGAGGTCGTCCGGGAGATGGACGAGGTGATCGAGATCATCGATTTCCGCTCGGTGTATTTCGGACCCGACAACATCCTCGTCACGGCCGACGTGGCCTTCGATCCCGACCTCGATACCGGCGAGATCGACGATCTGATCACCACGATGGAGGAGACGCTGATGGCTGCCGATCCCTCCATCAGGAAGGTCTACATCGAGCCCGAGATCTGAGGTTCGCCACGCCCCACGATCAGTTTCGCCCCGGCGTCGGGATGTTTTTACCCGGCTACGCAGAATCATTCGTCGTGTCGAGCCGGGACGATATGCGGTTCTTCCCCTACGCGGAGACCTACGACGGACAGCAGGAGGCGATCGACCGGATCGGTGACGCCCTCGAGGCCCGCGAGAACGTCCTCTTCGAGGGGGCCTGCGGGACGGGCAAGACGCTCGCCGCCCTCGTCCCGGCGCTCGCCCACGCCCGGCGCGAGGACAAGACGGTCGTCATCACGACCAACGTCCACCAACAGATGCGACAGTTCATCGCCGAAGCCCGGGCGATCAACGCGTCGACCCCGATTCGGGCGGTGGTGTTCCGCGGAAAGGCCTCGATGTGCCACATCGATGTGGGTTACGAGGAGTGCCAGGTCCTCCGGGACACGACCCACGACCGCGTGGAGCTCGAACAGGACCGGGCGCAGCTCGAACGTCGACAGCGTGACCTGCTCGAACAGGCCCAAGCGGGAGACGACGAGGCGGCCGAGGCCCGTGGCGTGGTCATGGACGAGTTGGAGGAGATCGAATCGGATCTCGCTGACCTCCAGGATCGGTCCACTTGCGACCACTTTTTCGAAAACCTGACCACCGACCGCGCGGCCTTCGAGCAGTGGTTGTTCGACGAGGTCCGGACACCCGACGACGTGTATGCCTGGGCCGGGCAGCGGGGCTACTGCGGGTACGAACTCCTCAAGGATACGATGGACGACCTCGACCTCGTCGTCTGTAACTATCACCACCTGCTCGACCCGGCGATCCGGCTCCAGTTCTTCCAGTGGCTCGACCGGGATCCAGCGGACATCATCGCCGTATTCGACGAGGCGCACAACATCGAACGGGCGGCCAGAGAGCACGCCAGTCGATCGCTCTCCGAGCGGACGCTCGTGGCCGCACTCGACGAACTCACCGGGCTGGACGATGCACGGGCCGATGGCGTCCGTGCCGTGATCGAGGCGTTTCACGACGCCCTCGTCGGCGCCTATGAGGCCGAGCTCGGGTTCGCCGATGTGGGGGCCGACTGGACCGACGTCACGATCGCTAACGAGAACGGTCCGGACGACCTGACCGATCGATTCCACGACCACTACCGTGAAGGGAGCGTCGAGAGCGGCCTCGCCGATGCCCTTGCGCTCGGGCGGGAACTGGACGAACGCTACGAGACGGCCTACCGTGAGGGTGAGACGGCGACGCGGCGGGAATCCGGGACGCTCCAGTCGGCGGTCTTCATCGACGACTACCTCGCCGAGGCCGACGAACAGGGGCAGTATCCGGTCATCTCCGTCCGTCGCGACGAGGGAACGGACGAGCTCTACGGCCGCGCTGAGCTCTATGCCTGCATCCCCCGAGAGATCACCCGCTCGCTCTTCGAGGAACTGCATGCGAGCGTCCTGATGAGCGCGACGCTTCGACCGTTCGAAGTAACCGCCGACGTCCTCGGGCTCGACTCACCCCGGACCATGGCGTACGGCCTCCGGTTCCCCCCGGAAAACCGGCGCACCCTCGCGGTCGACGTGCCGCCGCTCTTTGCGTCGAAACGCGATGATCCGGCGATCCAACAGACCGTCACGGACGTGCTCGAGGACGCCGCGGCGTTCACGCCAGGCAACACCCTGGCGTTCTTCCCCAGTTACTCCGAGGCGGCCCGGTATGCCGACCGGGTGGCGATCGATGGGTCCGTCTACCTCGACGAGCCGGGCGTTCGGGTGCAGGACCGAAAAGAACGGTTCGCCGATGACGACGGCGCGATGCTCTGTACGTCCCTGTGGGGGACGCTCACCGAGGGCGTGAGCTTCGATGGCGATGCGGCGACCACCGTCATCGTGGTCGGCGTGCCATATCCGCACCTCGATGACCGGCTCCAAGCCGTCCAGGACGCCTACGACGAGGCATTCGACGAGCTCAACGCCGGCTGGGAGTACGCCGTCGAGATCCCCACCGTTCGGAAGACCAGACAGGCGATCGGGCGAGCCCTCCGGTCGCCGGACGAAGTCGGGGTCCGTATCCTGGCCGACCGCCGGTATACCAGGGCCAACATGGGCCGATACAGCGTCAGAGGAACGTTTCCGCCCGAAGAACGCGACGAGCTCGTCGGCGTCGTCCCGGAGAAGCTTCGGTACGCCCTCCTCAACTTCTACAGCGATCACGAGGCCTGGGACGGCGCCCGGCCGACCCCTTAGGCAAAGGCCGCGGCCAGGTCATCGCTCACGGCCTCGACGGCCTCCTCGGCTCGCGAGAGAGCGGCCGGCGGAACGAGCATGCTGAAGAACCCGTGAATCATGTCGTCGTAATGGTGGTGCTCGACGGCAACCCCCGCCGCCTCGAGCGCCTCGGCATAGGCGATTCCCTCGTCGCGGAGGGGATCGAACCCAGCGGTGACGACCGTCGCCGGAGGGAGGCCGCTCAGGTCGGACGCCTCCAGCGGGTTCGCGTATGGATTGGCGTGGTGGATGTCGGAGTCGAAGTAGTGGTCGCGAAACCAGATCATCGTCTCGAGCGTCAGGAAGTATCCCTCGGCGTTCTCCTCGTAGGACGGCCAGTCGTTCTCCGCGCTCACGGTGGGATAAACCAGGAGCTGATAGGCGAGGTTCGGTCCATCGCGATCACGAGACAGGAGCGAGATAACGGCCGCGAGGTTGCCCCCCGCGCTGTCCCCGCCGACTGCGACCCGATCCGGATCGCCCTTGAGCGTCTCGAGGTTGTCCATGGTCCACTCGGTGGCCGCATAACAGTCTTCGACCGCCGCCGGGAACGGGTGTTCGGGGGCCCGTCGATAGTCGACGGAAACGACGACACCACCGGTCGCATTGGCAAGGGTCCGGCAGGTCGGATCAGCGGTGTCGAGTGTTCCGAGGACGAAGCCGCCCCCGTGGAACCAGACAATGGTCGGAAACGGGGGATCGCCGTCGGGTCGGTATATCCTGATTGGGAGGTCGCCACCGGGCCCGTCGATGGCCAGATCCCGAACGTGGGCCACGTCCTCGCCGGCGCCGGCATCCCGAAAACTCTCGTGGAGCTCGCGGGCGCCGTCGACCGACAGCGTGTGAAGATCCGGCGCACCGAGGGCGTCCAGCTGTTCGAGGACCTTCACCGCCTCGGGATGGGGCTCGTCGGCCATAACTGTGGCAAGGGCGGTTTCGATTAAGAAGCTACCCCGGAAGCGACAACCGTCCGGCCTGTTCTTCCCGATCTGCGTTCCAGAATTCGAGGCGGTTCACCGACCAGGATACCCCATCTAGCTCCGTGTCCAGCAATCGTTCCAGATCGCCGGGCCCGCCCCCACGTGCGAGCGTGATGTGCGGGACGTAGTCCGGGCCCTCCAATCCCTCGACCGGATCCACGACATCGAGAAGCCGTCGGTGGAGGTCCCGGAGCCCGGGGCTCTCGATGGCGAGATAGACCACGGGTGCCGGGCCACTCACGGGTTCCCGAAAGGCGTCGATCCCGGTCACGGCGGCCTCGACGGCGGGGGCCCCGGCCAGTGCCTGGCGGACGGCCTTCTCAATCGAGGGAAAGGTCGCGTGATCGAGGTCGCCGAGCCGCTTGAGCACCAGAGTGTGCCGATCCCGGACGCGATCGAAGCCGGTTAACTGTGGGTGGAGGTCGGCTGCGATCCGAGCCACCCTGCCGGGAATCGGCACGTTCAGGCTGTACACGGTGGAGGGCTAGCAGGCCGGGCGCAAGAGCCCAGCGGTCCCTACAGAGTGGGGAGGTAGAACAGAAACCCGCCGAGAACGACCCCGTAAACGAGGTGGAAGAGCAGGAACATCGCCGCCATCATCGGCGTAGCCGACATATCGAGGACGATCATCATCCAGAAACCGGCCGCGATCACGAACAGCACGACGCCGTAGACGACCCCCCAGAGGAGGGCCCCTGAGAGGGCCGTGATACCGAGCCCAAGCGGTGCCAGGAGGGCCACGAACACACCGCCCGCCGCGATGCCATAGAGGAGATGGAGCACCATCCCCTGCAGCATGTAGGCCGACGGCTCCCCGTCACCGACGTATTTCGCCCAGAACGCCGCCGTGGGTGGTGGTGAGTCGTCTCCGAGTCCCATCATGAAGCCGGTCATGACGATCGTTGCCACCAGTCCGCCGACGAGCCCGCTGATTAACGTTACCATGTAGTATCACCTTACGTTTGGTATCCAAGTTTCCAGTAGGACGCCCGCCCCATAAAATATTGGTTACCTGATACTAACCGGGTAACGGGTTGCTCACCGGCGTGTCCAGGCGTGACAGGGAGCCGTCGTTTCGAAAGGATTTAATAACGCAGCTAGGGTATGCTTCATCGATGATCGATCTGGCCCGCCGTGATGCGCCTGTGGTGTGCAGCGGCCGGTCCAGCGACTTCTCCCGACCCCCGCGACCGGGCCGTCCCTAGGCCCGACTACATACAATTCCAGATTTCGGCGTTCGCTTCAACCCGTCAGGGGACGGGTTCGCATCACTCTCACCCACAACAATGACACAGGAAACCAACGGTCGCGTCGCGCTCGCCTTCTCCGGCGGTCTCGACACGACGGTCTGCGTCCCGCTCCTCATCGAGGAATACGGCTACGAGGAGGTTATCGGGGTGACCGTCGACGTCGGACAGCCGGAGCCGGAGTTCGACGAGGCAGCGGAGACGGCCGACGCTCTCGACGTCGAACACCACGTGATCGACGCCCGGGAAGCGTTCGCCGATACCTGCCTCGCCGCGGTCCGCGCCAACGCGAACTATCAGGGCTACCCGCTCGGAACGGCACTGGCCCGCCCCGTGATCGCCGAGGCCATCATCGAGGTGGCCGAGGAGCGCGACTGCGACGCACTGGCCCACGGTTGTACCGGCAAAGGAAACGACCAACTCCGCTTCGAGGCGGTCTGGCGCGCCACCGACTTCGAGGTGATCGCGCCCGTCCGTGAACTCGGGCTCACCCGTGACTGGGAGCTCGAGTACGCCCTGGAACGCGATCTCCCGGTCGAAGGGGGCAACGAGGGCGCCTGGAGCATCGACACTAACCTCTGGAGCCGGTCGGTCGAGGGCTCCGAGCTCGAGGACCCGTCGTTCGTGCCCGGCGAGGAGATCTACGAGTGGACGGAACCGCCGGGCGAGGAGGTGGGCTTCGTCGAGATCGGCTTCGAAGACGGGTATCCAGTCGCGATCGACGGCGAGCCCTACAGCTCGGTCGAACTGATCGAGTTCCTCAACGACCTCGCGGGCTCCTATGGCGTCGGCCGAACCGACCTCATGGAGGACCGGATGCTCGGCCTCAAAGTGCGGGAGAACTACGAGCACCCGGCCGCGACGACGCTGCTCAATGCCCATGAGGCCCTCGAGGGGCTCGTCCTCACCAAGGAGGAACGGTCGATGAAGACGCGGATCGATGATGCCTGGGCCGAAAAGGCCTACGAGGGCCTCCTGTCGGCGCCGCTTGTCGACGCCCTCGACGGATTCATCGACGCCACCCAGTCCCGCGTCACCGGGACGGTGACGGTCAAATTCGAGGGCGGACAGGCCCGGCCGGTCGGCCGCGAGAGCGACTACGCGGTCTACTCCCAGGCGGCGGCCTCCTTCGATACCGAGGACGTCCTCGGCGGGATCGAACAACAGGACGCCACGGGCGTCGCCAAGTACCACGGCTTTCAGGATCGCCTCGCCAATCGGGCGATCCAGACGGCCCAGTCAAAGCTGAAAGACGACAAAGAGGACTGACCCATGCCCGACGAGGAACCCACCGACGTGGTCCGCCGTGACCGTTTCAGCGGCGGCCCCGCGAGAGGGTTCCTCTCCTCGCTCGCCGACGACGAGCGGCTCTTCGCCGCCGACCTGGCGGTCGACCGGGCGCACGTGGTCATGCTTGCCGAGCAGGCTATCATCGACGACGCGGACGCGAGCGCGATCCTCGACGCCCTCGCGACGGTCGAGACCGACGGCTTCGACGCGCTGCCAGACGGCGAAGACGTCCACGCGGCGATCGAGACCGCGGTTGTCGACCTCGCCGGCGACGCCGGCCGGCGGATGCACACGGCTCGCAGCCGGAACGACGAGGTGGCGACCTGCCTCCGATACCGGCTCCGCGCCGACCTCCTCGAGGCCGTCGAGGCCAGCCTGGGCCTGCGTGAGGCCCTCATCGAGGGGGCGGTCGACCACGTCGAGACGGTCATGCCGGGCTACACCCACCTCCAGCCAGCCCAGCCGACGACCGTCGCCCACTGGCTGCTCTCCTACGAGAGCGCGATCACGCGGGATACGGACCGGCTGCTCGATGCCTACTGGCGGGCCAACCGCTCGCCGCTCGGGGCCGCCGCGTTCGCCGGGACGCCGTTCCCGATCGATCGGGCGCGGACGGCCGAGCTGCTCGGCTTCGATGGCGTGCTCGAGAACGCGATGGACGCCGTCGCAGCGCGCGACTTCCTCGTGGAATCGGCCGCCGCACTGGCCGGCCTGGCCGCGACGCTCTCGGGCATTGCCGCCGACGGGATCCACTTCAGCAACCGCGACTATCTCGCCCTCGACGACGACTACGCGTCGACCTCGTCGATCATGCCCCAGAAGGTGAACCCCGACACGCTCGAGCTGGTTCGGGCGACCACCGGCGATGCGGTCGCCGGGCTGAACGGGCTGCTCACGACGGTCAAGGGGCTGCCCCGGGCGTACAACCGCGACCTACAGCGGGCGACGCCACACGCGTGGGCCGCCGTCGATGCCGTCGTCGAGGCCACGGATGTCACCGCCGGGGCGATGGCGACGGCGGCCTGGAACGAGGGTGCCCTCGAGACCGCCGCCACCGAGGGCTTCTCGGCCGCGACGGGCGTGGCCGACCAGCTCGCGATGGCAGGGGTCCCGTTTCGGACAGCCCACGAGATCGTCGCGACCGCCGCCGAGGCCGGCGGCGACATGGCAGCCATCGAAGCGGCCGTCGAGGCGATCCTCGATGAGCCCCTCGACGCGGTGGCCGACGCCGCGGCGATCGAGGGCATCCTCGACCCCGGCGCCAACGTGGCGATGCGCGACTCCCACGGTGGGCCCGCGCCGGACGCCGTCGAACCGGCCATCGGGCGGGCTCGCGACGAGTTGGCCGACCACCGGGATCGCCTCGCGGCGCGGCAGGCCGACCTGGCCGACGCGCGCGACCGGCTCGATGGGGAGGTGGCCAGCTATCGATGACGCCGCAAGGAAGCACCGCGATTTGGACACACGACCAGACAGACGAATATAAACGGACAATCCCCAAAGGAGCGACTACACATGACAGCAGAATGCGTCGAATGCGGGGGCGAGATCAGCCTCGCGGACGACACCGAAATCGGAGAGATCGTCGACTGCCCCACCTGCGGTACGGAACTGGAAGTCGTGGACGTCAACCCGCCGGTCCTCGAACGGGCCCCGGAGCTCGAAGAGGACTGGGGGGAGTGAGCGTGGCCGCGGCCGGTCACACACCCACTACCTGGAGGACGACCCAATGAACGTCGGCATGCTCTACTCCCGGATCCGCAAGGACGAGAAGCTCCTGCTCTCGGAGCTTCGCGACCGCGGTCACGAGGTCACGAAGATCGACGTCCGCAAGCAACAGTTCAACGTCTCGACGCCGCCGGCGGTCTTCGACGATGTCGACATCGTCCTGGACCGCTGTCTCGCGACGAGTCGTAGCCTCTATGTCACGCGGTTCGTCGAGGCCTACGGCATCCCGGTCGTCAACCGGCCGGAGACGGCAGAGCTGTGCGCGGACAAGGTCAAAAACAGCCTCGCGCTCGCGAGCGCGGGCGTGCCGACGCCGGAGACTGAGGTGGCCTTCACCAAGGAATCAGCCCTTGAATCCATCGAGCGGTTCGGCTACCCCGTCGTCCTCAAACCGGTGATCGGGTCGTGGGGCCGGCTGATGGCCAAGATCGACTCCCGGAACGCCGCCGAGGCGATCCTCGAACACAAGGAGACCCTCGGCCACTACGAGCACAAGGTCTTCTACATCCAGGAGTTCGTCGACAAGCCCGGCCGCGACATCCGGGTGGTGGCGACCGACGGCGAGCCCGTCGCCGCCATGGCCCGCTCCTCGGAGCACTGGCTCACGAACGCCGCCAAGGGCGCGACGACGACGGCCTTCGAGGTCGACGCCGAGGTCGAGGCGCTGGTTCGGGATGCCTCCGAGGCGGTCGGGGGCGGCCTCCTCGGCGTCGACCTCATGGAGACCGGCGACGACTACACCGTCCACGAGGTCAACCACACCGTCGAGTTCAAGGCGCTCAACGAAACCACCGAGATCGACGTGCCCGCGGCGGTCGTCGACTGGCTCGAAGAACGGGCCGCCGAGACGGTCCAGGCGAGAGTATGAGCTACACCGCCTCCGTCATCGGTGGGAGCGGGTTCACCGGCGGCGAGCTGCTGCGGCTGCTGGCCGACCACCCCGACTTCGAGCTCGAACAGGCCACCAGCCGCCAGTACGAACGCCGGGCGGTCGGCTACGCCCATCCGAACCTCCGCGACCTCGACCTCAAGTTCTCGGACCCGGCTGCTCTGGACGCGGTGGACGTGCTGTTCGCGGCCACGCCCCACGGCGTCTCCATGGAGCACATCGACGCGTTCCGCGACGCCGCCGACACGGTGGTCGACCTGAGCGCGGACTTCCGCCTCCGGGACGCGGCGAAATACGACGAGTACTACGACGGCCACGACCGGCCGGAGCTGCTCGACGCCGCCACGTACGCCCTCCCGGAGCGG
>Ga0207797_1000431_pt1 | contig 32510 bp, 31 predicted proteins | sample PRCRCaboRojoPR_6_FD_187275 | JGI IMG/M metagenome (GOLD analysis project Ga0207797, IMG submission 187275) | Marine sediment microbial community from Cabo Rojo, Puerto Rico - PR CR 10% Liquid 1 (SPAdes) | ecosystem: Environmental > Aquatic > Marine > Coastal > Sediment | place: Cabo Rojo, Puerto... | reverse complement strand
GGATCACCTGCTGGTCAGCCCGGCCCTGCTGGAAAAACTGGTGGGGACGGACATCCTGCACTTCAACGCGGCCTATCCGGCTGAGCTGGAGTATATGGGAAACACGCCGATCCGGTCCTCAGATCATGATCCGGTGGAAGCGAGGTTCAAGGTTAAATAGGGAGGGGGAGAAGATGAGTACCAGACCCCGGAGGGACGCCTGTTCCAGGCGGTACACCTCCGGGGTTTGTTGTGGAGCGAGTGCATTCTCCGGGGGTTGGTCCCCGGCAACGGCCTGTTTGCACGATTTAAGATGGGGGATTTACTACGTATGTATATTTTCTATCACTAGAGAAAACAGCGTTCTTTTCCATCATCCCTTATTGAACTTGATAAGTCTTTATTTCTCCTTCTTTCCAAAACGCTTCAGATGTTTTTATCTCATTTTTATTCAATCTGGCAACGTATTCAATTATTCTGTTAGGAAATGAACCATCATAGGATTTTAGAAAATGCTTTTCCGAATCAATATTTATTAAAAATCCAAGAGGCCCAAAACAGCAAAAAGTGTTCCGCTTTATAGCCTGGTCAATAAAGCTTTCACCTCAGTTTTCTGTCCTACCTCATAGATAAGGAAGGTAACCTCCCGATAGCAGGAGTGTTACAATACTTGTATTCAAGTCACAAGTGCAACATTACTAGGTTTGAAGAAGACCATTTCAGGTGTACGGATGTTCAAACATTTTCTTGGCCTTTGATTTAGCCGTTTCTGAGCAAATTGTACCTTTTCATCGGTTATCTTCGAGAAATCGCTGCCCTTCGGAAAGTACTGCCTGAGAAGACCATTGGTGTTTTCATTTGTTCCTCTTTCCCAGGAGGCATAGGGATGAGCAAAATACACCTCAGCGTCAAGCTCTTTAGCAATCTCCTGGTGGGCCGCAAACTCTCGACCATTGTCACAAGTGATGGTCAGCGCCTTGGGACAATAGGGTTTCAACATGCAGACAACAGCATTCCTGGTGGCTTCCGCTGTGCGGCGATTGATCTTTTTCACCAACGTGAAACGGGATTTCCGCTCAACCAAGGTAACTAAAGCATATGAGCTTTTCTTTCCAATCACAGTATCCGCTTCCCAGTCTCCCAGGCGGTTTCTCCCGTTCACAACCTCTGGACGCTGCTCGATACTCACCCGATCGACTAATTTCCCTCGGTGGTCATTGCTTCCGTACCGTTTGCGCCTCTTTTTCTGACACCGTAGATGTTTGTGAAGATCGCCTCCAGCTCGCTTGTCTGCATAAATGTACTGGTAAATCCACTCATGACTGACACTGTATTTTCTGTACTTCTTCATCCACAGCGTGATCTGTTCGGGACTCCAATCCTCACGGATCCTTTCTTCTATCCATCCCCAAGTTTGGGGCAAGATCCTGCTGCGATCCCAGCTGCGTCTTCTGACAGCTTTTCGGTGAGCTTGTTTTGGACGATATCCGCGTTGGCCGCGGTTCCTTTTCAACTCCCTGCTGATAGTCGATTTATGAAACCCGATGGTTTGGGCTATCTCCGTTTGGTTGTGCTCACTTTTCAAAAGGGCATAGATCTGATATCGTTGACATTGGGTGAGCTGGTTGTAGCTCATAAGTGCTCCTTTGACTGTCTAGGTCTCAAGAGGCTTATTCTACACCAGCTCGCCTCTTTTAACCTTCAAGGTTGCACTTATTAGTTGAATCTAAGATATCATTAAAACAAAATCAGTGGTTTTAGAAAATAGGCGGGGTATTCCCAGAGATGACAATAGCTTTTCTGTCCGAAGTGTTCTCGTAGTAATGATCCAGTTTTGAATCAAAGGTGATGCTGTCCCCCTCTTGAAGAACATACTCAACTGAATCTATCGTGATACGCAATTCCCCCTCAAGGATAAACATAATCTCCTCTCCCCCGGGGTGGCTTTTGTGCTCCCCGCTGCTCTGACCCGGGTTGATTTCCATCATGGCCAGCTCCGATCGCCCCTGGAAAGAAGGACTCAGTAGCTTGTATTCAATATCCGAGTTAGGCAAAATGATGATTTTTCGTTCATCCTTACGAACAAGCTGAACCTGGGGGCCATTCTCTACCGCGGTCCCATTTTTTTCTTCATCAATGAAGAGCTGTCCCATGGGGACATCCAAAGCGGATGAGATTTTCTGGAGCAGATCCAGCGAGGGGTCATTTTTATTATTTTCAATTTTGCTTATCGTGGAAGGAGACATGCTGATTTTTTCTGCAAGCAATTTCGCGGTAAAGCCCGCCTTCTTGCGGTAATACCGGATTTTTTCTCCAATGGTAGCCAACGCGACACCTCCTCTCGGTCCCTATCGCTCCACCCCGATCATACCACAATAATTTCCCTTCAGTCAATATATTGATTTACAATCACATTATTGACAAAGAGTAAATTTAGCCGTATAATACGGGCAACTAGTTGAATTATAGGCACTTTTTTTCCTTCTTGCCAACCAATCGTAAGCCCTTGACAGAGAACAGGACGCGTCAGCAGGCGCCCGCCCTTCCGGCATATATGCAAGAAGGCATGCTCGTATCCAACGTGAAGAACCCACCTACCGCTCAAGCCGTGCAATAGGAGGTGCCACCAAGCAACCCATCATCTTGAAACGAAACCCTATATTTCAAACCCTACACATCACGACAAACGTAATCACTCATCAATATCCATGAAGAGTACAATTATTCTCTTACATTAAACGAAAAGAGGTCGACATGAAAAGCATTGACTGGCAAACCTGGCGAGATGAATTTCCTGGCCTGAAAGAAAACACGTATCTCAATACGGTTTCCCTGGGCCAATTATCCCGAAGATCCCGCAAAGCGGTCCATCGCTTTCTTGATCTGTGGAGTGAGCTCGGGGCATCCGCCTGGTACCACATCTGGCTGGAGGAAATTGAGGGCGTGCGCCGGGAATTCGCCCAGGTGATCGGCGCCTCGCCAGAAGAAATCGCTATCATGTCAAATGTTTCCTCGGCGCTGACAGCGGTCGCCTCCTGCCTGAATTACGAAAAAAGAAACAAGGTTATTTGTAACGAACTTGACTTTCCGACCATCCCTTATCAATGGTATGTCAAAAAAGATCAAGGAGTGGAGACGGTCGTTCTACCCTCGGAGAACAAAGTCTCTGTACCGCTGGAAGCATACGAGTCCGCCGTGGACGAACGCACGAATCTGATTGCCACCTGCCGGGTCTTTTTCACAAGCGGTTACATCCAGGACGTGAAGCAATTGGCAGACATGGCTCACGATCAGGGAGCCCTCCTCTTCGTTGATGACTATCAAGGGACAGGACAGGTCCCGATTGACGTCAAAGAGGCAGGGGTTGATTTTTTGGTATCGGGGGGGTTGAAATGGCTGTTAGGTGGCCCGGGGATAGCCTTCCTATATATTCGGAAAGAACTTATCCCCACACTGCAGCCAAGATCAACGGGCTGGTTCGCTCACCAACGTCAGTTTGATTTCGATCCCCACGAACTGGAGCTGCGAAACTCAGGGGCCCGGCTGGAAACAGGGACGCCCTCCGTAGCTTCAGCGTACGCCGCCAAGGCGGGACTGGAGATCATCAACGAGATCACTCCTGAAGCCATCCGCGAACGAACACATTCTTTAAACCAGGATCTCATCGAAAAGCTGCAAGAAGCGGGCTTTAAGCTGCGCATCCCACAGGACCCAAATCACCATGCCAGCATCACCATCATGGAAATGAATCACAATCCTGCGGAGGTTGTGGAAAAATTAGCGCAGAAGAATATCATCGTCGATAAACGGCCCGGGGCCATCCGCATCGCCCCTTACTTCTACAACACGTTTGAAGAAAACGAATTGATCGTCTCCGCACTGAAAGAACTCACCTCATCATAATCCAGGGCGTTGATTTTCCCTCACAACCTAGGGAGCCTACGGTGAAAGACCAAACAGTTTTCAACCTCGTAAAAGAACTCACGGAATTAGCGGGTCCTATCGGACGAGAGGAGCAGGTTCAGGAATGGATCCACCAGTCCTGGGGCAGCTTTTCCGAAGCGGTGGAGGTCTCGCGCGTCCAGAATATCGTCGCCAACATGGGCGGGGACGGCCCCCGCATCCTGCTCGCAGCACACGCGGACGAGATCTGTTTTATGGTAAAAAGCATTTCCCCGGAAGGGTTGATCTTCCTCTCCCCGCACAACGCGGACTCCCACGGACGCCCCCCGGCAGGGCTGTTCCCCTTCGGCCAAACCGCGGTCATCCTCGGAAACAAAGGGGTGGTCCCCGGCGTGTTTACTTCAAAAACCGGCCACGCCCTCGGACCCAAAAAATGGGATAAAGGCCACACGCTGTCCTGGAACGATATTTATGTGGAAACCGGTGCTGGAAGCGATGAGGAACTTGAAGAGCGGGGGGTGCACCCCGGGTGCCGGATCATCTGGAATCCACCCACCCGCCAGCTGGGTTCACTCCTCTACGGAAAAGCCATGGACGATCGAGCCTTACTGGCGATCCTGACTCTCCTGGGGGAATCCCTGGCCTCTTCCAAGCTGAGGTATGAAACGTACTTAGGATCCACCGTCCAGGAGGAAATTGGGCTGGTGGGGGCTTCGAGCATCACTTCCTCCAGGGAATATGACCTGGCCATAGCGCTGGACATCGGCCTGAGCAGTGACATCCCCGGCGTTTCCGAGCGAGATATACCCACCCAACTCGGCGAAGGCCCGGTCCTGCTCTACCAGGATTCCACGGTCCATTATGACTATGCCTTGACAGAGCACCTTGCTGACATAGCCACAGAAAATGATATTCCATTCCAACGAACCATCTACCAAAATTACGCCTGCGATGGAGAAATGTTTATTCGGGCGGGGATCCCCACAGCGATGATCGCTCTTCCAGCTCGCTATACCCACAGCCCTTTTGAAATGATTCATATCGAAGATCTGAAGCATGCGGTGGAGCTCCTTCAAGCTTTTCTCTACGCAAAGCCCTTTCGGGGATGATCAGCATCCTCAAATTCTAAAATGTTGCATTTCAAGCACTGCATACCCGCTGGTTGAGTAAGGACAAAAAAACAAATAAATCAGGAGATACCTTAGTTCAAGGAGTAAAGCTTATGAGGTAACCATAGATATTTAGAAATATCGTTTATGATTCCAAATGTCATTCCAAAGGAGAAGAAAGCATGAAAACCAGAAACATCCTCGTTCGCTTTGCAGTGGTTTTACTTGTCGCTGTCTTGCTTGTCAGTTGTACAGCATCCGACACACCAGTTCCCACAGAGCCTGCTGAAGCGACCGCAGAAGAAAGTTCACCAGAAGAAGTCTCTCCAACTGAAGATACTGGGGAGGAAGCAGAAGAAACAGAAACCCAGCCAGAGGAAGAAGAAACGAAAGGTGGAGAGCTTGTGTACGCTATGCCCACCGAGCCTGACTCGCTCGATCCGGCCTGCACGAATTCGACCTATGCAGACAACCAGTACAAAGCGCTATACGACAGCTTGATTTTCTGGGGTCCGGACAAAGAATACTATCCCAACCTGGCCAAGGATTGGGAGGTGTCAGAAGACGCCAAGACCTTTACCTTCTACCTCCGGGAAGATGTCACATTCCATGACGGCACGCCTTTCAACGCTGAAGCCGTCAAGATCAACCTGGACCGCCTGGGTGTAGTAGAGTGCAGTGTAGGAAAGGTGGCTGTCGGTCTGAGGGGTGAATTCTATGAATCGACAGAAGTCCTTGATGAATACACCGTCCAGATCAACTTCAGCGAGCCCAACCCTGCCTTCTTGGACAGCGCTTCTTTCCTGTACTACTCTTCCCCGACTGCTATGGAAAAATGGGGCGAGGATTACGGCCGCCATCCCGTAGGCACCGGTCCCTTTATGTTCGAAGAATGGGAAGCCAATGACCACCTCACAGTCGTACCCAACCCAGATTACAATTGGGCTCCGCCCTTTGCGAAGCACGAGGGTCCCCCCCACTTGGACTCTATCAAATTCCGTTTGATACCGGAAGCCAGCACCACGCTGGCCAGCCTGGAACTGAACGAGGTTCAGGTCGTGCGCTCGATTGAACCAACGGATGTAGAACTGGTAAAAGAGAACCCAGATCTGGAGCTTAACCCCGTTGTTCCGCCCGGTATACCCATCGGTTGGAACATCAACGTCACTCTCGCGCCGACGGATGACCTCAGGGTACGGCAGGCAATCAGCTATGGGGTAGATCGGGAACTTATGATCACCACCCTTTTCGCTGACACGCTGACCCCCGCCTACTCCCCCCTATCTCCCACGACGTGGGCGTACTGGCCCGGCAGCGAAGATTACTACCTCTTCAACCCGGACAAATCCAATGAGCTTCTTGAGGAAGCAGGTTGGGTAGACGATGATGGGGACGGCATTCGCGAGAAGGACGGCGAAGACTTAGTCGTGACCATCCTCGATCTCGAAACCCCGGAGCGTGTACCGGCTTGGGAATTCTTCCAGGCCCAGCTGCGGGAGATCGGTGTCGACCTGAGCATAGAGTTTGCGGAAGCGGGTGTGGTGGTAGAAGAGTGCCACGGTGGACGCAGAAACATCTGCCCCATCCACTGGGGTCTGCGGGACCCGGCAGACATGGCCAACCTGTTTGCCAGCAAAAACATCGGCACCGGCTTTAACTGGAGCCACTGGGACAGTGAAGAGGCCGATGCGCTCCTGGAAGCAGGGGCGACGGAAGCGGACCTCGAAGAGCGGAAGCAGATTTACCAAGACCTGCAGAAGCTTATCCTCGAGGAAGATGTGTTCTTCCCCGTCTTTGCAACCCCCGGCTTCTGGGCCAACCGAACATCAGTCCAAGACCTGGTCTACCTCCCCAGCGGACGTCATGTATACTTGTATGATGCGTATCTCAGTGAATAATGAAGCTCACAGTAAGAAAAGGGAGGAGGCTTCCTGCCTCCTCCCTTCGATGAATGACTTCGTACAAATCAGAAAGGAAGGACCATGAAGAAAAAAGTTTACCCTGTGCGTGTGCGCGTGACAGAAGCGGATCCCAAGTGCGGAGCCGGCCATTACGTGGGACAAGAATGGATCTGGGAAGACACCGCGCCCAACGGCCTCTGCAGCTCGGTCTTCCAAACTTGCTACAACGCCTACCTGGGGCTCCGTTTCGGCGGCAAGGAACCGGAAGCAGAAATGATCCTGCAAACCCAACCAGAAAAGGACGGTTATGAAGGCTACACCAACGAAGAGATGACCATGGTCTATCGCCGCTGTCCGGACCCCAACGTCCGTGTCGTCGTCTCCCTGGAAAGAATGGCCGGCGAAGAAGGGGAAAAAGAGGAATAATATGGAGAATATTTATGAAGGCGTGATGTTTAAGGTCAAAGGAACCGTCCTGAGTAAGGGGGGAGAAACGTGTGCTGTCCAGCACGAAAAGGGCGAAAGCTGGCTGATGCGCGGCATCCCTGAGGGGATCTGCTCCCATGCATTCGCTGCCATGTTCCCCGCCTATTGGGTGCTGCGCTTCGGCGGAAAAGACCCCAACGAAGAAAATCCGGACGAAATTCATGTACAATGCAGCAGGAAGAGTTGTGGAGCCACCTTTTTACTGGAGCGGATCTCCGATGAGGAGGCCGCCCGCATGCAAGAGGAAGCCTTAGCAGCTGAGGCGTAACAAACACCGCCGCGTGGAGGGTCTCATGAAAGAACGCCGTTTGGAAGGAAAAGTCGCTGCGATTACGGGGTCGGCCTCCGGGATAGGACGGGCGACCGCAGTCCTTTTTGCAGAACACGGCGCCAAGGTGGTCGTCAACACGAGAAAGAGCGTGCAGCAGGCAGAGGGGACCGTTGCAGAGATTGAAAAAGCAGGAGGGAAAGCTGTTTTTGTCCAAGGCGATGTGTCCCAGGGCAAAGATGTACAGCGCATCGTGGAAAAGGCCGTATCGGACTTTGGCGCGTTGAACATCTGGGTCAACAACGCTGCCTCCATACGCCCCAACCCCATCGTGGATATGCCCGAAGAGGACTGGGACAGGACCATCAACGTGATCCTCAAAGCCGCCTTCTGGTCTGCAAAATACTGCATTCCGGAGATGATCAAGGCAGGCGGCGGCGTGATTTTGAACATCTCCTCTGTTAACAGCGGCATGGTAGCCAGGCCCCACTGGCCCGCGTACATCTCCGCGAAAGGCGGCTTGAACGCCCTGACGCGGCAGCTGGCCGTAGAGTACGGCTACCAGGGCATCCGGGTGAACGCCATCTGCCCCGCCTCCATTTCTAAGACACCCTTGGACCAGCGGGACGAGGACGATTCCAGCCAAACCCCCGTCAGGGCTGATAGCTATCCGGTTGGCAGGATGGGACATCCTCTTGATGTTGCATACGCCGCCCTTTACCTGGCATCAGAGGAAGCGTCTTTCGTCAACGGCGCGCAGCTGCTTTTGGATGGAGGGACGACGGCCCAAATGCAGGAAACGCTCCTCAGGTCCGGGATACGGAAAAGCCTGGGCAAGCGCCCCTTGAGATTTGAAATGGATGACGAAACAGGATAAGGAACCATGATAGGGAACCAAACACTATGTTCTTCCGAGTGATCGTTAAACGCTTAGCGCAAGCTGTTCCAGTTTTTCTCGGGATTTCAATCCTGGTCTTCTTTATGCTCAGTTATATTCCCGGGAACGCCGCGGATATTCTGGCTTTAGAAGGAGGCGGGTCAGTATCGGGGGAAGAACTCCAAAAACTACGCGAACAATTGGGTATCAACGATCCAGTGTGGCAGCAGTACTGGCGGTTTTTCACCAAGGCAGTTCGCGGGGATCTCGGGCGGTCTATCCGCACCAATCAGCCCGTCACGAAAATGCTCATGGAAAATTTACCCAGCACCATCCAACTGGCGGCAACCAGCATGGTCCTGGCTGTGATCATTGGACTCACCCTGGGGATCATCGCGGGTATCAAACACGGCACATGGATTGACAGCGGAAGCATGGTAGTCGCCCTTCTGGGCTGGTCGATGCCCCAATTTTGGCTCGGCTTGGTGCTCATGCTTGTTTTTTCCATCAAGCTCAAGGTGCTGCCCATCACCGGTGGGACCGAATGGCAGCGCTTGATTCTGCCAGCGCTTACGCTGGCGCTGGGATTCGCAGGGATCATCGCCCGCCTTGTTCGCACCGAGATCCTTGAAGAGCTGCGAAAAGAATATGTCAGAACGGCCCGCTCGAAAGGTCTCAAGGAGTCCGCGGTCCTGATCATCCATGTTTTGCGCAACTCGATGATCTCCGTGGTCACCATCATCGGCCTGCAGTTTGGACGTATGCTGGGAGGGGCCGTGATCGTGGAATCTGTCTTCGCCCGTCAGGGAGTGGGGCGGATGGCCATTGACGCACTCATTGACCGCGATATGCCGGTGGTGCAAGGCGCTGTCCTCTTCCTAGCCCTGGTCTTCCTGCTCAGCAACCTCTTGGTAGATATCACCTACAGCCTCCTAGACCCGCGCATCCGTATCCAATCAGAGTGAATTATGACAGACCATAAAACATCCTTGGAAAGTAAAACACCCGCATCCACCAAAAGAAAATCCACTGCGGTCCAGGTGCTGCAGCATCTGGCGGGGAGCAGTGGGGGCCGCCTCGGGGGAGGGATCATCCTCCTCCTGGTGGTCTGCGCACTGTTCGCCCCCCTTGTAACTCCGTACGACCCCATTAAGATGTCCCCCCAGGATGCGCTGAGCCCCCCTTCCCTCAAACACCTCGCCGGCACAGACCGCTTCGGGCGCGACATCATGACCCGGATCATTTATGGATCCCGGATTTCCCTGAAGGTTGGGTTCGCCGGTGTTAGTATTGCGGTCGTTGTAGGTGGAATGCTGGGCTTGCTGGCAGGATATTACAGCGGCTGGGTAGACGGCGTCATCTGCTACTTCACAAATATTTTGCTTGCCCTTCCCGGCATCCTTCTCGCACTGGTGGTGGTCGCAGCGCTGGGGCCCGGCATCTTCAATGTCATGATTGCGGTCGGAATATCTTCGATACCAAACTACATCCGCGTGGTGCGGGGAAGGACCCTGTCGATCAAAGAACAAGAGTTTGTAGACGCCGCACGCGTCACCGGCAGTTCGGATGCCCGGATCATCTTCCGCCACATCCTGCCGAATTTATTCTCGGCGATTGTGGTCCTGGCATCCATGGGATTTGCAACGGCGGTGTTGGTCGGGGCGGCGATCAGCTTTTTGGGGCTGGGAGCCCAACCACCAACCCCAGAATGGGGCATCATGGTCACGGACGGGCGGACAATGCTCCGCCAGGCCTGGTGGCTCAGCACCATGCCGGGCCTCGCGATCATGGTCACAGCGCTGGCTTTCAACCTCTTAGGGGACAGCCTGCGAGACGCGCTGGACCCCCGCGTACGGATCTAAGGCGCTCCGGACAAAACCACAGCGGTCCGCCCAGACACGCGCACGGAAGGAGACGCCACCAGCCTGCTCTATACCTGTCCCCGTTTGTTACACCATTACGGATAAGCCATAGGCGGTCATGGACAGGGTGGAGCTGAGCAAAAAGAGCTTGAAAAGCTCCTCATAATCATCAGTACGAAGCCGGACCGACCGGGAACCCGTCCGCTCACAACCAGGGATGTACTCGTTCATATCCGCCATCAGCGTGCTGTACAAATCAATGTCCATCACGTATGGAGGTTTAATGGAGAACGGATCAATGTCATTCACCTTTTCGACAGCTTTCGCCGCTTTTTCGCGGATTAGATCCTGCGCATCAAGCGGATGCATATGCTTTGCCGAATTCCCGCTGATGGCTTCTTTCACAGCGGCGGATTCGATATCCGGGACCAGCGTCAGGGCATCTTGACAGGTTTGGGCGTCCCCGGTCACCAGCAGCGTGGGGACTTCGTAATATCCGGCAAGCCCCATGCACAGCCCGACCTCAGTCAACGATTGATCGTTTACACGCAGATTAAAGGCATGGAACGTATGACCAAGCACACCATTTTTGCTGCCAGGCCCCACATGAAACCCGACCATGAACATGCCGTCATGTCCTTCGTCGATCCCCTGCATCAGGTGAAACATCTTGTTCCGTCCTGTAATCAGTTTCGCCTTTCGATGGAGCTCTTCAGGGAGGATATTCCGGTGCTTCCCGTGACCCTCATTAACCAGAATCTGATCCGCTCCCGCCAAAAGAGCACCCTCAATGGCCGCGTTCACTTCTGCAGTAAAGAGCCTTCGGGTATCGGCAAACTCTGGGCTGCCGTGTTTGACCTGTTCAAGCGCGGTGACGGATGCGACTCCTTCCAAATCAGTGGAGAAATAAATTTTCATTCGACTGTCCTTTGTTTAAACTAAATGGATGATTTGACATTCAGGCAAAGTGTTTCCGCAGTTCACATACATAAAAAAAGGCTGATCACGACCTGCCAACCAGCACCATTTGCCACATATTTTCCGCGAAAAAGGAACGACCACCGACATATGTATTATACCGAAAATATTCGAAAACGAATCAGGACTGGATCCCATTCGCTCCCGTAATCGGACCTTAATAATGGGTTACCCAGCCTCACATAAGCAAAAAACTGACCGGATCGTAAGTAAGCGTAGGAGCATACATTGAGTGAAAACGAAGTGATCTTAGCCATTCAAAACCTGCACACCCGTTTTTTTACAGAAGAGGGTGTCGTCCATGCCGTAGAAGGCGTTTCCTACCAGCTTCAAAAAGGAGAAACGCTGGGGATTGTGGGGGAAAGCGGATGCGGCAAGTCGGTCCACGCCCTTTCCATCATGCGCCTGATCCCGTCCCCTCCCGGAAAAATCGTCTCCGGCAAGATACGATTTAAGGGCCAGGATCTGCTGAGCCTGAGCGAACAAGACATGCGCTCCATCCGCGGGGATGAAATCGCGATGGTCTTTCAAGATCCCATGACGTCTCTCAACCCGGTGCTCAAGGTCGGGTATCAAATTATGGAAGCCTTGAAGCTCCATCAGCACATGAAAGAAGACAGGGCCCGCGCACGGGCGGCGGATCTGCTTTCCATGGTCGGCATCCCGGAAGCGGAACAGCGCCTGGATGATTACCCGCATCAATTTTCGGGTGGGATGCGGCAGCGGGCGATGATCGCCATGGCGCTCTCCTGCGACCCCTCCATTCTCATCGCTGACGAACCTACCACGTCGCTTGACGTTACCATCCAAGCCCAGATCATCGATCTCGTCAACCGCCTGCAGCAGGAACTGGGGATGACGGTGATCTGGATCACCCACGATCTCGGGGTGATTGCCAGGCTTGCTGACCGGGTGAATGTGATGTATGCAGGGCGGATCCTGGAGCATGGGCGCGTAGAGGACATTTACCGCAACCCGAAGAACCCCTACACGGTGGGGTTGTTGGGGTCTTTGCCCAAGCCGGTGACCACATCCTCTTCGCGTGAGAAGCTTTACTCCATTCCCGGTGAACCTCCGGATTTGGTCGGGGGAACGTTAGGATGCCCCTTCCGGGGCCGCTGTGAGTACGAAGTGGAGCGATGCACAAAAGAAATGCCGCCCTTAGAAGTCGTAGAAGAGAACCATTTAGCAGCTTGTTGGCAGAAAGAGAAGGTGAAAAAAGTACAATGACAAAAAATGATGTCTTGCTGCGTGTTGTCGATTTAAAGAAATATTTTCCGATAAGGCGGGGATTATTCCAGCGGCATGTCGGGGATGTCAAGGCCGTGGATGATGTCAACTTTGAGGTCTACCGAGGAGAAACCCTGGGGCTGGTGGGCGAAAGTGGATGCGGAAAGACTACGGTCGGCCGAACCATCGTCCGCTTGTGTGAACCAACGGAAGGGTCTGTCTTCTTTGAGGGGAAGGATCTGTCCCAGCTCAGCGGGGCAGAGCTGCGCGAGATGCGCCAGAAACTGCAGATGATCTTCCAGAATCCGTATGCCTCCTTAAGTCCCCGCATGAAAGTCAAGAGCATCGTCGGGGAGCCTCTGGAAGTGCACAACGCAGCCCGGGGCCAAGAAAAAAAAGAGCGCGTCGCCGAGCTCTTAGACCTTGTCGGGCTGAATCCATCTTTCATGTCCCGTTATCCCCACGAATTTTCCGGCGGCCAACGACAGCGTATCGGCATAGCCCGTTCTTTGGCCCTCAACCCAGAATTGGTGATCGCTGACGAACCCATTTCGTCCTTAGATGTTTCCATTCAGGCTCAGGTTGTGAATCTATTGGAAGACCTGCAGGATGAGTTAGGCCTGACATATATCTTCATTGCCCACGACTTAAGTATGGTCCGCCACATCAGCGACCGGGTGGCTGTGATGTACTTAGGGAAATTGATGGAGGTAGCAGATAAGAAGATCCTCTTTGACAACCCGCTCAATCCATACACCCAGGCCCTGATGTCAGCGATCCCGGTCCCCGATCCTGTCATCGAAAAATCCCGGAACCGGGTCTTGATCGAGGGAGATTTACCCAGCCCCTCCAATCCACCCCGGGGCTGCAACTTCAACACCCGCTGTCCCCTGGCGGAAGAGATCTGCTTTCACGAAGAGGCAAAGATGGTAGAAATTGAACCGGGGCATTACAGCGCCTGCCATGTGATTGCGCGGGAAGGTGGGTTCGTCGACATCGCCCGCCCCTAACCGCCATCATCCCCGATCTGCTCCTGCGGTCTGTCTATAAATATGAATTTGATCCCGTGAAAAGGTCACCCGCCCAGTGTCCTTTCCATGAAGATCCAATACTCTCGAAATTCAGGGGGAATCTCGCTCTCATCATATGGCTCAATTTCCTGAAAGCCAGAAGACCGATAAAGTGCGTGAGCCGCCTCCATAAATCGCGCGCTGTCCAAGCGCACTTTGTCGTAACCTAAGTCTCGAGCTTCGCAGAGGAGCCTCTCGAGAACTCCCCTGCCCAAACCGCGCCCGCGAAACGCTGGCCGAATATACATCCGTTTTATTTCTCCCATGCTACTGCGCAGCTTCTTGAGGCAGCCGAGTCCGGCAGGTTTGCCCCCCTCGAAAACCAGAACCAGCCGGCCCTCAGGCGGTAAGTACATATCCAGCTCTTGCATGTTCTCTTCCAGCATGGTCTCAATGTCAAAATTGACCCCAAACTCTTCGTTGCCGCGAGCATTGGCCCACTGCAGATATTCCCAGAATAGCTCGCGGACACTCGATATATCTTCGTCAATCTGCACCAACCGAAATTCAGCCATCACCTTTGTCCTTGATTGCACATTGAACTTTCTTGATAAAACAAAACGTCCGCTCCCATCGCCAAGTGAATAATCCCCTCAGGCTTTTTTCATCAATTTCTTTCTCTATTCCTCTCCTTTATCTTTCTCACAGTTTTTAATTTTTCAAATACATGTCCAAGCTTCTATTCCAGATGATCTGATTCTAGCTCATCACTATATGCTTCTCCAACCATTGTTTTGTCTTGGTTCACCGTGAAATAAAAACCCTTTGAAAATTAGACATTTTTTATCTACCAACCGGGGCTAATGCTATAGCCTGGATGTCAACATGACTGCTTTCTTTTTTCTGTAAACGCCTCCTTTATCTGGCTTCATTCAACTTGCGCTCACGATCAGCAAACACAATTTCTTCCTGACCTTCCAACTTATCTTTTGGAGTGATATATCCCAGTGGGTTATGCGGTCGATACTTTTTTAATAATCCTCGTACAGCTTCACCGTCCTGCGGGTATCTTCAATGCTCAACGGTGTTCCCGGCCGGATACATTCGCTCCACAAAGAGCATTGCCACCGCTCTATTTCCCATGATCTGCGGATAACGGTGACACCTTTCTTTTCAGCGAGACGGAATTCATATCGGGTATTGGACTTCATGCGTATCTGGATCTCGTCTTCCGCTCCGTTAAATCCACCAGAACCGTATTGCATTAATGGATCTGATCGGAAGAAAAAAAACAATCACTGTCCTCAAGCATGTCCTGAACGTCTTTGCCAAGCTCACACTCCTGAGCGTCTTTCTTCTCCGGACCTCCTATTCTCAGCAGGACATCTAGATCTTTTTTGACCAACACAACACCAACCTGACTGGCAAAACTCATCAGATCCTGGATGACCGCGGATCGCAGCTTTTTATCGGATCAATTTACAAGGAGCCTACCTTTTGAGACATAAGAGGCGCTGATTCCAAAAGTTAGGCTGCGCTCCAGAACAAGAGCTTCTGCAAAAGGTTCCTCCTTCAGTCGATGGTCTTCTTCCCCGGGTACACTTCGAAACCGAAACTTATTGACCCCAGACAAAGGGATGAAGCCGCCAACCAAATTCTGTTGTTATCTCACCCCACTGCCATGATTGAAGCAAATGGGAACAAATAGGTCATGCACGATCTCATTTCAAACTTTTTTCATAGATATGTTCCCAGACTTCGCAAGACTGTTCTCAGGTTTTACGCTGGTTCCACAGGATGTACATTTTTATACAAGAGAGGCCGATACACACGGTCCCAGAGGCCTACGGTCCGTTTCACATCGCCCCCAATGCCACGTTTGAAGCGGTACCTCCCCATAAATCATCGCCACGATCTAAAAATTGGTCTTCGAGCACATCCTGGTCGTGGACACGTACCCCCAAAAATCATAACTTTTAGACCCGCGAACCCACGCCGAGCGCATGGACCCCCACTGCACCAGGTATGTTGGCATCCGGTTGCGATGCTTCGAAGAGAAGGCACCGGAAAAATATCAAGATCAGGAACCCCGGGCGAACACCATGATGCTGGCCAAGGGATGTTGGTTAGATTCCGCCACAAACAGTCTGCATTCCCCTTTGGGAGTGAAGAGCTTTACTGCGCGCGAGTATATTTGCGGGTGTGAAGCCCAATTAGCGGGAGTTGAAGGGTGAAATGGCTCTGAACTTAGAGTACATCTTTGAGGTATCTATCCGCAAAAAGGCCTGGCGTTCCCCCGGTATGCCAGAACAAGACCGTGCTCTCCGGATCAAAAAAGCCCTCCTGGATGAGGTCTAGCATCCCCCCAGCTGCCCGTCCTGTGTAGACCGGATCCAACAAAATCCCCTCCTCACGGGCGAAGGTCGAGATGGCAGTTTTTTCAAGGGATCCCATAACGCCATATCCCTCACCAATATAGCCATCCTTCACCAGAACCTCCTGGGTAGAAAACGTGGCTTGAAAACCCAGCAAGGGGACAATCTCAGATGCCAGTTCAGCAATCCGTTTCGACAGAATCGGAGCTTCCTCATCGACGCTGATACCAAGAATTTTAGTGTCCAAACCAAAATGGTAGGTCCCCGCAATGAGTCCTGCCTGTGTGCCCCCCGAGGAAGAGGCAAAGACGATCCAATCTGGAAAATCTCCTTGAAGCTGTTCCATGAGTTCTTCCACAGCCATAGCGTAGGCAAAGGCTCCAATAGCATTGGAACCTCCATAGGGAATGAGATACGGTGTGCGCCCTTCCCCTTCCAGTACATCGATCTGTCGGTTCAAGGTAATATCACGCTTGGCAGGTTCTGTCCAAATGATATTTGCGCCCAACAATCTATCCAGGTAATTATTTCCTGAGTACTCCTTTGGTTCCTCCCCGGTCAACACCAGGGTGCAGTCAAACCCTTTTCGTGCTGAAGCAGCCGCAGTTTGCCGGCAGTGATTCGATTGGGCTGCTCCAGTGGTGAGTAAAATATCCGCATTCTGGCTTTGCGCGTCAGCCAACAGATATTCAAGTTTACGTATTTTGTTTCCCCCAAAAGCCAGTCCGGTCAGGTCATCCCGTTTGATCAACAAGCGTGGACCGCCAAGTTTATGGGAAAGATGGGGTAATTCTTCTATAGGTGTGGGTGTATGGGCAAGCTGGATCCTTTCTAACATATTTGCACCTCATTGTGGTTGTCTAACTCCACCGTCCAAAAACAATATGTAACGTACACCTTCTCAAGAAATTATTTGCTGTTCAAATGACCCACCGCGGGTCACCCTAAGCATGGTAAATATTAAATTTTAACAAAAGGATAGTAAATATCATTGGAAGCTCAACGCCTTGCATATAAAGATTAATAATCTCGCCTATATTGCCTAGCCCAAGATACGCACCCTCTCTGGTAACTTCTTATGGGGTAAGGGTACTAAAAACCAACAGCTATTTAGGAAGTAAACAGTTTTGTACGTTTACTTCCGATGCAAGATAATGCAATCATTCGTGAAGAATTCAATCCACCTTCATTGACATTACGGGTTGACCTTATAACAAATCCGCATTTATCACGGCTTGCCTGATCTGGTCCGACTCCTCATCGCTGATCTGCAACAACGGTGGGCGAATGTAAGTCGCCCCATGGGGGATGACACCCACATGGGCCAAAGCTACCTTACAGCGCGCACGATAATCCAGGACCGGATCTTGGTAGATAAAATCTCCAAATCCTTGTACACGGGGCCGCATATCCACTGCTTTTTGATATTCCCCGGCTACTATGTGATCAAGCATCTCAGCGATCATCCCGCAACCAATAGCACCAAACCCTAACAAGGCCCCTTCCGCTCCCATCAAAAAACTTTCCAGGATGAACCTGTCATTCCCCGTCAGGATTGTCAGGGGACGCTCCACCATCCTGACCGTTTCTACCGTATAGGCAAAATACTGGGCATCAAAAGATGCTTCTTTAATCCCGATTACCTGGGGGATCTCCAGGAGCCCGATCAGCGTCTCCCGGGAATAATTAACCCCTCCAAACACAGGTGCCAATTGAAAGAGTACGATCGGCAATCCTGTTTCATCTGCGATGGAGCGGTGATAATCTACAGGGATTTCGGGATCCAAAGGTTCATTCCTGAAAGCGGCATTCGGAAAAACAACCAGACCGTCAGCACCTGCATCCTTGTAAACTTGGGCCATTTCCACAGCGCCTGAAGTGGTTGACCCCATGACACCCCCCAGCACCTTGACCCGCCCATCCGCTACCTGAACGGCCTTCTCGATCGCCAGGCGTCGCTCTTCAATATTCAGTTGAGGACCCTCCCCAGTATCCATATTCACAGCAAAGGCCACTGCGTCATTTTCGATCAACCATTCCAAATACTCTCCATAGGCATCATAGTCAGGTTGATAATTTTCATCCATGGGTAAGATCGTCGCGGGGATCATTCCTTTAATATCATTGTGTTCCATTTCAGTCCTCCTTCAAATTGCCAAATTCAAAGCTAAGAGGTCTCAACCGATTGCAATAAAGTCTTTAACCTATTCGTCACCGCTTCCGCGCTTTGTACCTTGGGAACCATATGCGTCTCAACAGAGATAAAACCCTCGTATTCATCATCAGCCAGGGCTTGTATTTGACCTCGCCAATCGATATTTCCATCAACCCTATATTCAAAAGTGTCGTTCGCGACCTGAGCGATATCCTTGAAATGCACGTGTTTGACATAATCCTTGATAAATTGATAACCTTCTGGATACGGGACATCTCCTGCAGGTACCACATTACCAGGGTCCCAGTTTACCACCAGTGCGGGGTGATCAACCAGCTGGATAAGATTCGCTGTATGCTCCCCAGTATCGGGCCAGAACTGATCCTCAACCTCAAGTGCCAGCTTCATACCTGCTGCTCCCACTTTCACAGCAGCCTGACGCAACACGTCTACCAGCTCATGCGGCGGATCATCAACCGTATCCCCTCCCCGATGGAAACCAAAGGAAACGATCAAATCCACATTAAGTTCTTGGGCATACTCGATGGATTGGGGTAGGAGCTCCTCCAGATGATAACGCAGCCGGTTTCTGGTAGACTGCCAATTGTGGTAGATCTCGTGATCAATGGCGCGGACGGGAAAGGAGTTTCTGTTTTTAGCGGGAAAGGGAAATTTGAACAACCCGGGAGAAATGGCGACCAGATTGACATCATACTCTTCCATGACTTCTTTAACCCGTACCTTCTGATAATCCGACAGCCGTGGTACCCGATTTTCTCCGAATCCCCTGAGTTCAAAGTCGTGCACGCCCCACATCAAACCTAACTCCACCGCTGTCTCAAAATCTGCGCTTATTTCATCTGTAACAATACTGATTTGCATTCCTGGCCCCATTTATTCTTGCCGTTCTTGATTTAGTTGTCTGTATATCTCCGGGCGTCGATCGGGGAGATAGGTGGCAACTTTTCGCCATTGCTCCCATTCATCACTTTCAATATCCAAGACTGCCGATGCAAGCCCTTCGCCATCTTTTATACGAGCTTCAAAGCTCCCAGACGGTCTGCAAATGGAGGAATGACCCAGACTCCACCAATCCTCATCGATTACACCAGTTCGATTTGCCATAGCAATGTGGACTCCGTTTTCTAGCGCTCGTGTAGCCGCCAAACGACTCACCACCTCTCCATTCCATCCCGCCTTGAACTGTCTATCATCCGTAATCCAGTTGGTGCTGTTTAAAATCAAATCCACCCCATTTAATACCAGACCTCGAATAAACTCGGGAAAAACCAAGTCATAACAAATGGAAAGTGCAATTCGTCCAAACTCGATATCAAATATCGCGGGTTGATCTCCAGATTTGACAAACTTTTTTTCAGAGTCAAAAAGGTGCCACTTACGATACACCCCTACAATTTCCCCGTCAGGAGAATGCATCACAGAAACATTGTAAAAATCATCTCCGTCACGCTCTAACATTCCTGTCACTAAATACAGACTGTGTTCTGAAGCAACTTCCCCAAGACGATCGGTAACTTCACCGGGAATAGATTCTGCTAAACGCTTTGCCCGGTCACCGAAGATACTTCCCATCATGATCCGCTCGGGCAATACTAAAATATCCGTACCCTGATTTCCGGCTGCAGCAACAAAATTCTCTATTCGCTGAAGATTTGCTTCTTTATCACCAATATCACACTTCAATTGACCTACAGTCACTTTAAATGCCATGATTGATTTGATCCTCCGCCCCTATTTCTCGAAATCAAGAAGTTCGTTATAAAGCTCTACTCGACGATCTGGTAAATATGTGGCCACTTCGCGCCACTTTTCCCACTTCTCACTTCCGAGCTCCACTGTTGACGTGACAATACCTTCACCATCCTCAATTCTTGCTAAGAAGTGACCAGATGGTGAGCAGACACAGGAATGACCAAGGCTCTTCCAACCTTCTTCTAAACCTACCCGATTCGCCATAGCCAGATGGATCCCATTTTCTAACGCACGTGTGGCTGCCATATGGCTGGTCACCTCACCACTCCACCCCATCTTGGTCTGCCATTGATTCGTGATCCAATCCGTACCGTTGAGGATTAACTGAGCCCCTTGTAGCACAAGCCCTCGGATATATTCTGGAAACACCAAATCATAACATACGGTCAAACCCACACGGCCGAACTCTGTATCAACCACCATCCCTTCATCGCCACTGGTAAATATTTCCCGTTCTACAGAGAACATATGGACCTTATGATAATTCGCTACCACTTCCCCCTCAGGTGATAACATCACCAGGGAGTTATAGAGATCTCCATCTTGACCTTTTTCAATCATTCCTCCCAGAAGATATGCATTCGCACCCTGGGCTATTTCTCCTAACCGGTCTGTGGTGGGTCCTGGAATCGGTTCAGCCAATTCGTCTATCATATCCCCAACAAAATAACCTGTAGTCCCCAGCTCAGGGAAAACGATGAACTTCGCACCTTGCTCACTGGCAAAATCAACAAGTTTATCAATTTTTTCTACGTTTGCATCGATATCACCCAATACACAATCCATCTGAATCACAGACACATTGACATCCATAGATTCCTCCAGGCTAATTAACTTTACCTTTTTTTCATTTGACGATAAATAACAACGGCAATCAATATGATTAAACCCTTGAGAACTTGCTGGTACCAAAAATTTACATTCAACTGGTTCATGACATTACTCAAGGTGGTAACCATAAATACACCCGAAAGCGTACCAACCAGTGATCCCCAACCCAGCCAATCAGCCCCCCCGACAACGGCCGACGCAACCGAATCCCACTCCAAGCCTACACCAACATTTGGATCCCCAACACTCATCCTGGCCGCTAAAAACAGTCCTGCTAAAACCCCCATTAGAGAAGATATCAAAAATGTAGCCTGCTGTACTTTTTTCGTGCGCACACCGGAAAGCCGGGCGACCTCAATCCCACCTCCGACAGATCGAATATACCGACCAAGTCGTGTTTTACGCAGAACAACAACTGCTGCTGTAAATATCAGGCCAAATGCTAAGGCTGGAAACGGAATTGGTCCCACTTGCCCGGCAGCAATATAGCGGAACCCTTCGGGGATAAAACCAACCGGTCCCCGGGTATAAACCAGAACCAGACCCCGGACGACGGACCAGGTTCCAAAAGTTGCCACAAAATGCGGGATGTCTAACTTGGTCACTAACCAACCGTTTGTCAAACCAACCACCACGCCAATAGCCAAGCTGGCAAGCAAGGCAGGAACAATCATAGCTGGTGAGCCATTCATAATCCCCGCACTAATGACCGCAGTCAAAGTAACCACAGAGCCTATAGATATATCAATCCCGCCATTAATGATCACAAACGTCTGCCCAATACTTACCAGCCCCAAAGCCACTGACTGACGTAATATGTTTTGGAAATTTCTCAGAGAACGGAATGAAGATGAGGTAATCGTTCCCAATAAAATCATCAGCAACAATATGCCATATATTGTCAAGACTGTTCGATCCGTTTGGGCCCACCAATTCTTAATAAGAGAAGAAAAGCCAGGCGAAGGCTGCTCCCCCTGACTCTTGCTTCCAGAGAAACTATCTTGATCTGGCTCTCTATTTTCCCGAATACTTCGAGTTGCCAAGGACATAATCTGTTCTTCCGTCGCTTGTTCAGGTGACAACTCACCTGTAATTTCTCCTTCACTCATAACTAGAACTCGGTCACTCATACCAAGAATCTCTGGCAGCTCCGAAGAAATCATGATGATAGCTTTCCCCTGATCAGCCAAATCGCGCATCAGATTGTAAATTTCAGCCTTTGCACCTACATCAATTCCTCGGGTAGGTTCGTCAAAAATTAATATATCTGAATCAGTTACCAGCCATTTCGCCAAGACAACCTTTTGTTGATTGCCCCCACTCAATGACCGAACTGGATGGTCGATCCCTGGGGCAATGATCTCTAGGTCATTAAATACCTCTGTGGTAACTTCTCTCTCCGCCTCCTCGTTTACAACTCCGTACCACTGACGGCGATCCAAGCTCGGCAAGGCAACATTTTTTCGAACCGTCTGAGTCATAATCAGACCTTCTTCCTTCCGATTTTCAGTTACATACCCCATTCTTTGCTTGATCGCCTGATCGGGATTCTTAATATGGACCACCTGTCCATTCAATTTGACCTGTCCCTCGCGGATATTTTCTATCCCAAATATTGCATTCGCCAACTCGGTCCTGCCTGCACCAACCAAGCCCGCTATTCCCAATATTTCCCCCTTATGAAGCTTCAAATTAATGTCGTGAAGCGCTCCACCCGTGCTTACATTCTCTAAACTGAGAACTCTGTCTCCGATTCCGTTTTCCCGAACTGGAAATGTTTCACTGAGTGAGCGGCCTACCATCAGCCGAATTAATGTTTCCCTGTCGGTTTCACTGATATCCATCGCGCCGGTATGCTCACCGTCCTTCAGAACCGTCACATGGTCCGCCAGCCTAAAAATTTCGTTCAAGCGGTGAGACACATAAAGGACGGTGACTCCTTGCGATTTCAGAGAACGGATAATATCGAATAATCTTTCCAGCTCTTTGCCCACCAGCATTGCAGAAGGCTCATCCATGATGATTAGTTTGGCGTCGCGAGCCAAGGCCTTTGCAATCTCAACCATCTGCTGCTCAGCAACACTAAGCCTCCAAATGGGCGTATTTAGGTCGAGGTGTACTCCAAGCCTGTCCAATGTTTCCCGAGCAATCTCCTGCTGTTTTTCTTTGTCAATTAAGGCTTTATTGCTCTGTAATGGCTCTTGCCCCAAAACAATATTTTCAGCAACGTTCAAATTTGGCAGCAAATTAAATTCTTGATAGATAATGGCAATACCCAGACTTTGGGCATCACGTGGATTATCAAAATCAACGCTCTTCCCCTCATAGATAACCTCCCCCTGGTCAGGTTTGTAAACACCCGCAATCAGTTTCATGAGGGTGGATTTCCCAGCCCCATTTTCCCCAACTAGAGCATGAATACTCGCTCTTTCAAAGGTCTCCGTAACATTATCCAAGGCTGTCACGCCTGGAAATGTCTTTACTATATTTTGTACTTCTAAGATGGCGTCATCGATTTTTTTCATAGCAGAGATAAATTGAAAATGTTAGAACCAGCCTGGTTGATCTGCAAGCAGCAACCCAGGCTGGTTCTAAATCTATTCGGTTTACTCGGAATACAGATCCTCAATCCAGTCTTCCGGCAGTTCGTTTATAGCCCAATAAGAGTCAGTTAGATCGGGCCGATAGTACTCTTCACATCCCTTTTCTTCACCAAAGGTCGTTAGAGGATAAGTAATATCTTTAGGCACAGCTTCTCCTCGCAATACCTTCACCGCTGCATCAACAGCCCAAAGGCTGTGACCAGGTCCTCCAGAAACGCCCACAAAAGGGATATCATTTTCACAAGCTTTCTTCAGCCAACCATTCCAATCATCACCGGCAATAACAGGCATTTCTGCATCAGTATCCAAGAAAGCATCCGCCGCTCCCAATCCCATTAAGCCTCCAGAACTAACGGCAGCAATGCCATCAGGATTTGCCTGAATAGCCGCTTCGGTAGCTGATTTTGCCTCGACTGGTGACCAGTTAGCATGATAAGTGCCAACCAGCTCGATGTCAGGATAATTTGCTAAGGCCTGGTGGGTGCCTTGGATTGTTTCTTCTGCATACGTAGATCCAGCAGCCCCAGTTAGCAGAATCATTTTCCCTTCCCCGCCAATCCGTTCAGCGAGTTGATCAGCCTTCTTGAAGCCCGCTTCAACATTGTCTGTATGCACAAAAGTGACATAATTGTCTGTCTGCACACCCGTCGAAACTAATATTACGGGGACGCCCTGGTCCATAGCTTTTTCTACAGAAGCTGTTAGAGCGGCAGAACTGATGGGGTCAATAAACAAAAGATCAATGTCTTTGGACAATAAGTCCTCAACATCAGAAATCTGTTTCGCGGGATCGAAATTCGCCCCAGTTTCGTAATAATTATCAAAGAGATCACCGTACTTCTCTTCGATTCCGTAACGGAAGCTGTTACTGAACATCACCATCCAGTCATTCACATCTCCGGACCCGGCTCTTCCAACATTCCAGGGGGGCTCTGTCTTATATTCGGAAGTGTCAACCATCCCAGGAGCCAAATCTTCCCCTGCGCTCTCAGGCTGTTCCTCTTGAGCTGGCTCTTCAGGTGCGGCAGTTCCACAACCAACAACTAACAAAGACAAAACCATCAAAACACCAACAAAACGCCAAAGTCTATTCCTTCTCCTTCCGGATGTCATTTCATTCTCCTTTTTATGTGGCTCATGCAAATCCCAAAGTAGCATATATTCTTTCTGTATTGAATTTTTCGATTTTGCTAAAGCTCACCTCCTCATCTATTGCCTAATGGCCATCAAGATCTACTCATTTCCTTTTTCACCAATGGAATGTAAAATTACCGCAAAGATAATCACAAGGCCCCTCACTATGTATTGCCATTCCGCAGGAAGGCTAAGAAGTAAGACTAAATTTAATAAAGCGGAGATCAGCAGCACCCCCAAAACCATCCCGCTGATACTGCCAATGCCACCCGCAAAACTGGCTCCGCCAATGATGGGGGCAGCGATCGAATCCAATTCAGTTCCCTGACCAATCCACTGGTCAGCATAGCCCAGATAACCGACCAAAACCAAACCCGCAAATGAAGCCAATATTCCACTTATCACAAAAGTAAGAAGTTGCACTCGATCTACTTTCGCCCCGGACAGTTTTGCGGCTGTACGGTTCCCGCCGACAGCATAAATCTTTCTTCCAAAGGTCGTTCTATTCATGACAAACCCAGCTATAAGGGCAAAAGTGCCGAATAGTAAGATCGCGTTAGGGATTGGTCCAGTTTTCCTGTTACCCAACAAACGTAGAAGTTCCGGGACTGATCCAGGAGGCGATCCATAGGTCGCAACCAGGCGCATTCCTGTTGTTACAATGGAGACGCTCAAAGTAGCGACATATGCCGGGACATTCCATCGCGTGACCAACCACCCATTTGCAAATCCAACCATACCTCCCAACAGAACACAAACAAAAATTGCCACAGGAACCAAAGCATTTTGCCCACTGCTAATTGCCGCAGCTACCACACCTGCTAACTGCATAGTGGAAACGATGGAAAGATCAATGCCACCCGCGATAAGAACCATAGTCTGGCCGATACTCATAATGCCCAATGCAGAACCTTGGCGTAAAACATTAAGGATATTTTTAGGATTGAAGAATGATGGAGATAGTATGCCAGCGACGATAAGGACAAGTCCGATGACAATTACCACCCCAACAGCGTTAGGCTTTTCAGGCGAGGACGTATCCTGAAAAATATCGGACCAAGAAGAAAATTTGTCTAAAAATGGCTTATTATTTGAGGGTTTTTCAGTATTCTCCACCACGATCTTCCTTTATCTCTTTAAGGTGATCGAATGTTTCTTGTATATATCTCACTGTTTCATCTACCACAATTTTCATTACATCTGCCCCTTTAGCTCTACTTGCATCACTGGGGTTCCCCCAAACTCCATTCGGAGAATATTTTCGAAAAGGACCAAATTCCAAGTACGTGGGGTCGACATCCGGAATATGATCCTGGGGTCCCTCCCATTCATTTTCCGGAAGCAGATGCATCAACAGAGATAATTCAACTGCGCCCACATGGATTTCCTCTTTTGCCGAAGCAACCAATTCGCTAAGTTTATCTCTTCCTGCTGCAAAAGGTTGGACCCAGATAGTTCTTATGCCCGGATTTTCGTAATTCAATTGTCGAACCGCTGTCTTGACTACAAAATTACCTATGGGTTTTGTCGTTGTCGCCATCGCAGAACCATGATTGTTGAGCACGACAATTTTATGGATACCGCGTTCGTGCAATGAAAATGCGACATCCCTTACCACATGCCACAGCGTTTCATATCTAAGGTGGACAGTTCCCGGCTGTCCAGCATGATGTCCTGAAGTGCCAAAAGGCCACACCGGAAGAAGGAATGTCGTTTCCTCTAATTTTTGGGCCACTGCTTCCCCTATCGCTGACATTATGATTTGATCGCTCCCCACTGGAAAGTAGTTGCTATGTGGTTCAAAACATGCCAATGGCAACACAGCTACTTCTGGCTTAACATCTTTAAAATCCCAGGCAGAGTGATTTACAGTTAGCATCATTTCAGCACCTCAAGTGCTTCTTCCACGAATTTCAGCACGGATTGAACCTGTGCTTTTATCCCCCTTTCTCCTTTATCAGTCTGTCCATAGCTTGGCAAGCCCCAGATACCTTCAGGATTGATTTCTTCCATTACGGCGTAATCTAGAAATTCTCTTCCAACATTAGGTACGAAATCCATCCGGTCGTCTTTTACATAATCGGGATTAAGATACAGTTGCATGGAAGTTTCCATCTCCTCTGCATGAATGCCTTTTCCCGCAGTTTCATAAATTGTAGGGCTGTCCTCTACAGGAGCCCACACCTCTGCAGGCATCAGAACGGAAAACTGTGGATATCTCCTGTTCAACGACTTAATTGTTGGTTCCAGGATAAAGTTTCCTCCATGGCCATTTAAAATTAAGAGGTTTTTTATCCCCTGCTCTCGGAGTGATGCAGCGATATCTTTGATAACTCTTGAGAGCGTTTCAGGTTTCAAGTAAACAGTGCCAGGCATAAGGCCATGACATTCACTCATACTGAATGGAATGGCTGGAAGCAACAGAGCACCCAGCTCTTCAGCTACACGGCGGCTAATTTCCTTGACTTGGGTCCAATCTGTCGCAATGGGCAAATGCCTACCATGTTGTTCGATCGCCCCAACGCCCAAGACAGCTATATCAGGTGAGTTGTTCCTCAAATCACCGCTGGACGAAAACTTGTCTAACATATCTTCAACCTACCTATTCTTAAATTCCGGAATCACCTCGTCCGCTAAAAGCTTTAACTCTTTTACGATGAAATCGTGAGAGATACCCGGGAAGTATAAGCGACAAATGAGATGGTCAACTCCAAAAGCCTCAACAAAATGCTCTATTTTTTCTATCACAGTCTCTGGACTACCTACTAAAAATCTGTCTCGCGCAATAGCTTCGAATTGATCTACAGGGGCTTTGTCTTCATTGCCGATCAGAGGATGTTTCCACTCCCCTCCTCCATACTCATCTCGATAATTGATCAACAAATGTTTTTCAGCCATCTCCTTTGCCTTTTGATCTGACTCAGCGATGACAACTTCCCGAGTAAGAGGGGTTTCAAGCCCTTTTAGATCTTTTCCAGCTTTCTGGAGGTTTTCATGATATATCTTCTGAGCGTTGAGCAACTTCTCCAAATTCGCTGTGGGGCCCGGAATCCATGCATCCCCATAATTTGCTGCCCGACCCAGGGAGAGCTTTCCCCAACCTCCCAACCACAGCGGAGGATGGGGTTTTTGTATGGGTCGTGGCTCAATTTTTAAGCCCTTCACCTGGTAATACTTTCCCTCAAACTGAACCTCTTCTTGGGTCCAAAGTTGTGTGATAAGCTGGACTGCCTCCTCAAACCGAGAGCCACGCATTTTAAGGGGAACCTGGTAAAGCTCAAATTCATCGGGTTTATAACCTATGGCTGAGCCTAAAATAAATCGTCCACCAGACATGATATCCAACATCGCCACGTCTTCAGCGACACGTACAGGGCGATAAAAAGGCATCACGATAATATCTGTACCAAGTGCGATGCGGCTTGTCCTGGTCGCAGCTCCAGCGAGTGCAACCAGTGGAGAGGGCCAATAATGATCCTTTACCCCATGATGCTCTTCAAGCCAAACAGAATCGAATCCCAACTCTTCACCCAAGATCACTTCATCAAGGAACTCTTGGTAAAACGTTCCACCTTCAATGGGGATAAATCCAAATTTCATATTTAACATCCTTTTTTGCTATATCTAATCGTAGAATCCCGAATCTTTAATTCGTGATCCAGTATGATTTCTTTTTTCTCTTCAATTTGACCAGCCCGAAATTGGATGAGTTTCTCCATACCTCTTGCGCCCAATTCGTTCAGAGGTAAAGAAACCGAGGAAAGTGCAGGGGATACAAATTGAGAAGCTTGAATATTATCGATACCCATCACGGAGATGTCCTGTGGAATACTTATATTGAATTTTCCTAGGCCAATAATACAACCTATCGCCATCAAGTCATTAGAAGCCAAGATAGCTGTAGGTGGATTTGACATTTGGGAAACAGTTTCAGCAACTTTAATCCCCCCCTGATATGTATAATCCCCATCAAATACATATTCCTTGCCACCATTTTCATCCAAAGCCCATTTAAACCCCTCATATCGTTTCTGAGAAGTCGTTAATGTTTCCGGGCCTGTAATATAGCCTATATCCCGGTGGCCGAGGTCCAACAGGTAAGAGGTCGCTTCATAAGAAACTTTCTGATTGTCGACCCTGACTGCAAAAGACGGGAAAAGATGATCGCCGAGCGTTATCACCGGAGCGCCACGGGATTTAAGTTGCTCCAGTGTCCTTTTTACATTCTTCAGATAGTCTTTATCCTTTAAACCTCCACCAGCAAAGATCACACCGTCTGCATTGTATTCGTTTAGCGTCTTCAAATATTGATATTCCAAACCTGGTTCTCTATCCGAATTAGCAACGATGACCAGATACCCCATTTCCCTCGCAACATCCTCCACACCACGAACGATAGCCGCGAAATAAGGATCCATGGCATCTCCCACGATAACCCCCACAATAAATGTATCCTTGGTTACCATGGCCTTCGCCAAAGCGTTTGGTGCGTAGTCCAGCTCTTGTACAGCCTGCAATACTTTTACTCTTGTTTGATCGTTGACGGGATGAGAACTATTATTGATAACCCGGGATACAGTAGTGATGGAGACCCCCGCTCTTTCAGCTACGTCTTTTATAGAAGATTTCTGACTTCTCTTCGCATTAACTAAGCTATCAGCCATAGACTTGCCCCTAAATCAAGAACGGAAAACGTTTTCCGGAAAGCGTTTTCCATAATATAGCACGCAAAATTATATGGTGTCAAGAATTTTATTGAAAATTCTGCAAAAAACCGGGGGTTTAAGAGAATCATCATATTCCATAGATGATTTAGGAACAATCTTTACCTCCCCCGAAACTACTTTTTAAAAATGGAGGGTTATTGATTTATGTAATTTACCCTCGGCTTTTAGGGATTATTCCGAACAGGTTGATTCCCATTTTTACCCTTATCAAATCGCGTTCACAACAATTGACGTGTCTAAACTTTCTATACACTTTCCAAATCAAATAATCAAATAAACCGACTTATCGGTCTAATCTCAAGCAGATACTCTGAGATTCTGGTGGAGTTTCAACGAAATATACACTAAAACCTCAAACACATATTAATGAAAAGCAAATCGAACGCCATGCTGCCCATTACTTTCCCCAAAAGATTTCCAAAAAGCACCACTGTATATCGAAAACCAAGATTAAAAAATTGGGAACAATGGCAGTTCCAAGGCAATTCATAGGCGGTTCATAGGCAGTTCATAGGCAGTTCATAGGCGGTCAACTCCGATTTCCCTGTAAGATTGAAACAGTAAAACACAGCAAGCGGATCATTAAGACTCATGCCCCGTAGAAATCTATGTTTAGACCAGCTATAGCCCCACGGGCAAAGATCGTCACCATAACTTCCAGAAAAGGGGGCGTTGGCAAAACCGCCACCACCTCCCTCCTGGCGCGCTACTTCGCCGAAGTCGAGGGAAAAAACGTGCTCGTGGTCGATTTCGACGCTAGGGGCGGCATCACGTCCCTGCTATGCGACCGGGCGATCAGCCAAGAAGATCTGAGCATAGGCGAGCTCCTGCTCACTGCGTACGAACAGGGAAATATCCATGATACCTTCGCTCAAGCCGTCATCGACACCGGGCTGGAAAAGAACAAACATTGGGAAGACAACGGAGGAAAGCTCTACCTGCTGCCGGCGAAGAAGACCCTGGACAACGTATTGACCAGCAAGCATTCCTCCTTGCTCCAGATGACGCTCATGGGTCTCGACCTTTCCAACGAATACGTCATCCTGGTCGATACCTCACCTGACGGTGACAACGTATTGATGGGGACTGGCGCAGCAGATGTGGTCTTTCTGCCCTTGAAGTACAGCCAGCAGGATGTCCATCCCACCGTTGAAACGCTGCGGACCATCATCATGAAGCAACAGGGCAATGGGAACGCGATGTTGGGAGGATTGATTGTCAATCAGGCGGAGGACACACAGTGGGAACAAGCCTACGAGAAACGATACAGCGAACTTTTCATGCGCTTTAAGGAAAAGACGGGGCTGAGAAGCGCGACGGACGACCTCTTCATTCATCTAAAACACTCGCGCATTATCCAGCGCGGCAAGTTTATGGACTGGACGCTGCGGGAATATTTATTAGATCCGGCTGAAAAGATGGCAGCGACCGTACACGCCGTTGAAATCAGACAAAAGGTTCACTGATGGGACAGAATCAATTCGACAGCCTGGGCGACCTGGTTGAATTTGACGAAAAGGATATGCGCGGTGAAGAAAGCCTGTGCGCCGTGCAGCGTCCCGAGACCATCGCCCGCAGAATTACGTTTATTCTCTTTGAGGAGATCGTCGAATCCAGCCCAACGCAGGCCAGAGAAGTGGTATTCGACCCCGAGACAAACCCCAAAGACCAAGAGCTTCTGGCGTCCGTGAAAGAACACGGCATCATCACCCCCATTGTGGTCCGAGATCTTTCTCAAAGGGGCTCGGCAGAGCATCAAGGTTTTAACTTCCAAAAGCGCGGGGAAAGAACATTCGCCCTGGTTGCCGGACACCGGCGCGTGGAAGCGGGGAAAACAGCCGGACAGAAAGGAACGGAAGGTGTGATCACGAAGTCAAGCGAGGATCACGAGCTGCTCACCCTGGTTGAAAACATGGGCCGCAGAGAGCTCACCTCCTTTGAAGAAGCTCTGGCACTCAAAACCCTCCAAGACAGGCGTAATCTCTCCGGGCGCCAGGTTGCAGAAGTGACCGGACTATCCCAAACCCACGTCAACCGTCTTTTCAATGCCCTGAAGGCACCGGAGGTACTGAAAAGGCTGTGGCGGGAAGGCGAACTTGATGCCACTTCTCTTGTCGAGCTCAAAAAACATTGGCACCAATTTTCCAGCGAAGATCCTGCTTGGCTTGCCCAGCAAATGCGCGAGATGTCGCGGCGCGAGATCCGGGACCTGCGGGACCAGCTCGGCGCCGGCACGCCTTTGAAGACAGCTCTCAACGCGCAGGGCGGCCTCAGCAGCGCTGTTTCCCAGAGCGGACACAAAACATCGCTCCAAGAAGCGCAACCAGGTGGCCCCTATCACGCCCATGATGAATTGCCCGACGTCGACGAAAACTCCGGGTCCCCGACAAGAAAGGAGCAGCCGCCGCACACCCAAACGAACAAAACCGCTGCAGCAAGTATACAAGAGGGCCTCAAACGTGATGTGGTGACCGCCATCACCGATGTCTTTCCCATCAAAGAGGAACAGGGGGAAGCGCTTTTCGATGAGGCCGTCAATGGAGGGATCAAAGAGGAACAAATTCTATGGACCGCTGCCCTGTATGTTGCCCAGGGTGGAGAGGTCGATCAGGCCCTTTCCCTGGCGGCCGAGGCCCTGTCCACCCGCTGGATGAGAAGCGTCCTGCACCGCGAGGTGAAGCAAATGAAGCGGGTCGCTCGCGGTCTCGCCGCATGCCAGCACAAGGAGTTGAAGAGTTTCATGCTCACCATCTTCAGTCCGTTAAAGAGTTAATGCATATAAAACCCCCATACTTCACCCTCCACCATCTCATAACCACAATACCGGAGGAAGAGGAACAATTATGGTAAATAAACGACTGCTCATCATCGGCGCTGTTGTGGCCCTGCTTTTTGGAGGAGGTCTCTTTTTACTGACCTCCACGGGCGGATCCGAGCCTCCTGTTGAAGTCCTGGCAGCCAGGCAGGAACTCACCGCCGGCACCCGCATCAGCCGCTTGCCAGACGAGGCCTTTGCCCGCCTCCCTTTGACCGGAGACCAGACTTTATTGAGCTCCTATCTCACTGAGCCCACCTGGCGGAAGATCCGGGCCGCAGGGGGGATCCTGGTCCGGGATATCTACCAATATGAAGCCATCCCTTTGTCAGCAATCGCATCCGATGCCAACCCGAAAACGGTGGATATCCCCCGCCTGGGGCTCACAGATCCCAAACTCGTGGTGGTCACCCTGACCCAAGTCGAGGTGCCCAGCGGTATCAAGGCCGGGGATTACGTGGACCTGATCGTCTCCGTGGAAAGCACATTGGAAA
>Ga0207797_1000430_pt1 | contig 32517 bp, 21 predicted proteins | sample PRCRCaboRojoPR_6_FD_187275 | JGI IMG/M metagenome (GOLD analysis project Ga0207797, IMG submission 187275) | Marine sediment microbial community from Cabo Rojo, Puerto Rico - PR CR 10% Liquid 1 (SPAdes) | ecosystem: Environmental > Aquatic > Marine > Coastal > Sediment | place: Cabo Rojo, Puerto... | reverse complement strand
CGGATCGGAGATCACAAACAGCGAGTTCCTCCCAGGGTTCCATTCGATCTACGTGGACGCCGACGCGCGTTTGGAGGGAAACGTCTTCAATTCCGCGCTCTACTTCGACTTCAGGGAGACCGCCGAGGTGGAGATGATCGGCAATCTCCTGCGGGGAAGCATCGTCTTCTTCCGCACGATGGATCAGGCAACCGTGACGATGGAACGGAACGTGTTCAGTCAACCCGCGAGCGGGGAGATCGTTCTTGACCTCGGCAGCACGGCCCCTGCCGTGATCAATGACAATCGCTTCGAAGGGTGCCCTGACCTGGACGGGGTCTTGCAGGTCAACGGGTCGGGAGCCGTGACGATCCGGGACAATGCCTTCCGCTGCACGGATAGCAACCGCTACAGCGCGCTCGCCATCAAGGTCAACGCGAACAACTCTGGCATCATGGACGGGAACGTCTTCGAGGGACCGTACCGCTACGGTGGTTCTGACGATGCCGCCGCCATCGAGATCAACGCCGGGGCCGGGATCGCCGTGGAGGACAATCTGTTTCACGAGTGGCCTGTAGCCGTCCGGGTGAACGGTGGCGCGGGCGCCCTCACCGCCAACACGTTCTTCAACAACGGTCACTCCAACGGCATTGTGGTCGACGGCGACGGCGGGACGGAGCTCCACCAGAACTGCATCCTCAGTACCCTGGAGATCACGAACCGCACGACTTCCCTGGATGCGAAGCTCAATTGGTGGGGGGATCCATCGGGGCCGTTCCACGGCGATAATCTTGGCGGCGAGGGATGGCCCATCGACGGGGGACCGGTGAACTTCGATCCGTGGCTCACCGACGAGGCGGATGCGTCGTGCAACGTCGTCGACCTGACGCTGGCGGGCGCCGAGGTCGTCCAGTCGGTCCAGTCCCTCGCCAACAGCGTGCCCCTGGTCGCGGAGAAAGCGGCACTGATGCGTATCTACGCCGACAGCGCCGCCGGGTCGGTGAGCAGCGTGCCAGTGGTGGTCAGGGGCTACCGGGATGGCGGGTCGCTGGGGGTGCGGGCTGCGCTGGTCGACGCCGCCCCGGTTCGCGATGTGGACGCGGTGCGCGGTGACCCCAACGGCGGCGCGACGATCGAGCTGCCGGGGACCTGGCTCACGGGAACGGTGACGCTGGTGACCGAGATCAACCCCGATCGCAGCCCCAGCGAGATTCGGTACGACAACAACGTCCTTACTCAGACGATAAACTTCGAGCCTCGCCGGTCGATGCGCCTGGCCTATGTGCCGGTCACCTACGCACCTGAAGCGGATTCTGCGACGACGCCTACCGCGGGGAATGTGCCTAAACTGCACACCACCATGGCGCGCTTGTATCCCCTTCCGGGGGTCGATTACGCCATCTGGTCCCCCCTCACGTGGCCTTTGGAGATGTCCGACGCCACTGATGAAGAGGAAGAGGAGCGGGCAGACCTCGTCGTCGGACTACTGACCCTGAAGCTGGCTATCTTCAATGCCTCGCGTCCGGCCGGAGAGCAGATGGATCAGATCTTCGGCTATTTCCCCGGGGGTACCCTCGGCTTCTGCTACTCGGACCCGCCCTGGGACGGAGGCCGGGGGGTCGCCAGCTACTGCGCGGATGGGGGGATGTGGATGGCCCACGAGATTGGGCACAACCTCGGGCTCCGGCATCCCAATACCGATGACTCCGGCGGGGCCGATGACCGCGATACCTACTGGCCCTATCCAACCGCCGAGATTCAGGAAGTGGGCTACGACGTCCCGGACGACCAGGTTAAGCCGAGCTCGTATTTCGACGTCATGAGCTACCGGGACGCCAGCGAACAGTGGATCAGCCCGCTCCACTATCAGATGCTCTTCGAGGCGCTGCCGGAGCCCGAGGTAATAGGGGCAGGCATCACGGCGCAGGCCTCCACCACCTATCTCTTGATCAGCGGGCAGGTTACGACGGGGGACAGCGTGACCTTCCAGCCCATCTGGCAGGTGGAGGCATCGAGTCCGCCAGTGAACCCCTCGGAGGGCACCGCGTACTGCGTCGAGATGCGGGATGGGGGCGGGTCGGTGCTGCAGAGCCAGTGCTTCGATCTGAGCTTCTTCAACCACGAGACGGGTCAGGATGTGGTGAGCGATTTCTTCATGGTCTCGCTGCCGCTGGATGCGGCGGCCGCCTCGATCGTGCTGACCCATGGGGCGGAGGACCTGGGAGCGATAGGGGCGAGCGCGAACCCGCCTCAGGTGACCCTGCTGGCGCCCAGCGGAGGCGAGAGCCTGGGGGAGTCGGTGACGGTCGAGTGGATGGCCGACGACCTGGACGGCGACGACCTGGCCTACAACGTCCTCTACAGCGCGGACGGCGTTTCTTGGGAGCCGCTGGCGCTCAATGTCACCGGCACGACGTCACTTGAGCTCGACTTGGGCCTGGCAGCGGGCAGCGACGGTGGGCGCTTCCGCGTCGAGGCCAGCGACGGATTCCACACCGCCTACGACGAGAGCGACCTGGTCACGGTGGGGAATCGCTCCCCGCTTGTCGCCATCGCTGCGCCGACGGCCGGGTTCACCGCCACCGGCACTGTGACCCTGGAGGGGGCGGCGTACGACCCGGAGGACGGCCCGTTGACCGGCGCGTCGCTGGCATGGGCCTCGGACCAGGACGGGCCCCTGGGCACCGGGGAGAGGCTGGAGGGGGTGACGCTCTCGGGCGGCAGCCACGTCCTGACACTGGAGGCGACCGACAGTCATGGGCAGTCGTCGGCGGCGACCGTCTCCGTGAACTTGGAAACGGCGGTGGGCGGTCTGACGGCGACGAACGACGGCCCCACGACGCTGGGTGAGGAGACGGCGTTCAGTGCCTCGGTCACCGAGGGGACGAACGTGACGTACGATTGGGAGTTTGGCGACGGTGGAAGTGGCCAGGGGAAGGACGTGGTGCACACCTACACGGTCACCGGGACGTTCACGGCGACGGTGACCGCATCCAATGAGGTCAACGCGGTCACGGCGACGACGGTGGCTGTGGTGATCTCGGAGAGTGAGTCTCCGGACGGGCACAGCATCTATCTGCCCCTGGTGATCCGTCGGTAGATCGGGGCGCTGGGGTCACGGGCCTGGCGGTTGCGGGGAAATGGGTGCCGCGGCGCCGATGATTGGGCTGCTGGCGAGGGGGGAGACCGCTTCGTCGCACGAAACAGCCGTGCTCCTCGCGGTGACAGGAAAGAGAGGAATCTTCCATTCAGAGTGGCGCCCGGCTTGAACGTCCTAGCGGCTGGAACATCCCAGCTGGGCGCCATGGAGTTTCTCGCAATGACAGCACAGTGCAACCTTGACGCCGGCTGTGCGTATGGTATGGTGGAAATGTCGGGAAACCGTGGCCGCCGAGGTGGCTCGATCTCGGCTCGCCTCGCACTGTAAGCGACAAGGAGGATACAATGGAGTACGGACGCATACTCAGCCGGGCCTGGACCATCATCTGGGAGCACAAGTGGCTGATTCTTCTCGGCGTGCTCGTCGCACTGGGGACTAGCAACGGAGGCGGCGCTGGGGGCAGAGGCAGCGTCGATCTCCCGTCTGGCGATCAGGATTTCAACTTCGACTTCGACCTGCCGGACATCGAACGCGATCTCGGGCTGCCGGTGTTCCTCATCGTGGCGGTCGTCGTCGTCCTGGTCAGCCTGGCGGTCGCGGTGGGGCTCATTCTGTGGGTCGTGGCGACTATCTCCCGTGGGGGTTTGATCGCCGGGGTCAACGCGATCGACGCCGGCGCATTGTCGAGCTTCGGCGAGGCCTGGGAGGCGGGGTGGCGGAAGGGGTGGCGGCTACTGGGGATTGGTGTGCTGCCGGCGATTCCGGCGCTGATCCTGGTCATCGTGGGGCTCGGGGCGACGGGCGTCTTCGCTGCCATCTACGGCCTGGCGGGCGAGCGTACGGCCGTCCTACCGGGTGCCGGGCTGGGGGTGTTCTGGGTGGCGCTCGCCTGCATCTTTGTCCCGATCGCCCTGGTGCTGAACCTCCTGCAGGCGTTTGCCAACCGGGCCTGTATGCTCGAGGATCTGGGCGTGATCGCCTCCTACCGGCGGGGGCTGAACGTGCTGGTGCAGAACCTTGGTCCGGCGGTGATTCTGTTCCTGCTCCAGATCGCGATTGGCGCTGTTCTCGCCATCGCTCTCTTCCTGCCCGGGTTGATCATGGTCATCTGCTGCATCCTGTGGCCCCTGCTGCTTCTGATCCGCGGCGCGATATCGGCCTACTTCTCTACCATGTGGACGCTGGCCTGGCGGGAGTGGACCGGCCTGGGCCACGTGGGCGAGGTTGTAACGGCGGGGGTAGGGAGTATGGAATAGGAAGCAGCGGGCTGGTGACCTGGAGGGGCGAGGTGTACTGAGGTGACCGGCACTTTGGCGACGCCTGCGACAAGTGCCGGTCACCTTCGCGATGTCGTCCGAGCGCCGGAGTCAGTGAATCCAACGCGGCTCGGCATGGATAGTTGCCCAAGTATCGCTTGGCCTGGATCGTCGGAACTGGGCCGACCATCGAACCTGGCAATTGGAGGAAGGCCTCAATGAGCCACAGTCTGGACAGGCGTCGTATCGTCATCTACCTAGCCTTCGCCTTCGGCATCGCCTGGGTCACGTCGCTGGTCATCTATCTGACCGGCGGCCTGGGTGAAAGCCCAATTCTCATTCCCCAGCTGAACGTCTCCCTGGCGCTGGTGCTGCTGGCCGGGCCGGTGATGTGGTCGCCGGCGATGGCCCACGTGCTGACGCGCCTGTTCACGGGGGAGGGGTGGGAGCAGACGTTCCTGCGGCCCCGGCTGAGGCGAGGGTGGCCCTACTGGCTCATCGCCTGGCTCGCTCCAGGCGTGCTGACGATTGGGGGCATGGCTATCTTCTTCTTGCTCTTCCCGCGTCACTACGATCCGAGCCTGGGGATGTTGCGGCAGATGCTGTCTGCCCAGCTCCCGGAGGGGATCGACGTTGAGGCGCTTAACCTCCGCACGCTGGCGGCCGTCCAGGTGGCGCAGGCGCTGCTGCTTTCGCCGGTCCTGAACGGCGTGGCGACCTTCGGCGAGGAGTTCGGCTGGCGGGCCTACCTCCAGCCGAAGCTGATGGGTCTGGGCCAGCGTCGGGGGCTGGTGTTGACAGGCGTCATCTGGGGCGTCTGGCACTGGCCCGCGATCCTCATGGGCTACAACTACGGCTTCGACTACCCGGGCGCCCCGTTCCTCGGTCCTCTGGCCATGGTCTGGTTCACCGTCACCCTCGGCGTTCTCCTCGGCTGGCTGACGCTGAAAGGGAAGAGCGTGTGGCCCGCAGTCATTGGCCATGGCGCGATCAACGGCGTGGCGGGTCTGGGGACCATCTTCCTCCAGGGGACTCCGAATACGCTCCTCGGTCCGACGCCGGTGGGGGCGATTGGAGGTGTGGGCTTCGCCCTGCTGGCCTCAGGGGTACTCGTCCTGCTAAGGAGCGACCGCGGTTCCGAGCAGAATGGTTAGGTTGGTGGCGAGAGCGGAGACTGCTTCGTCGCACGAGACGACCGTGCTCCTCGCAGTGACCGGAGTTGTGTCTTGTCCACCCGCGCTGCTATTGTCCTGCTTATGTCCGGTCGCTGAGGCGCTGGTCGCCTCGCACTTGCCAATGGCCTGGATCCCTTCGGCGGAGTGCATCCTTGACTAACCGCTTGTTTGCGGTATCCTACCTCCGTTATGTTCTATGACGAGGTGAAGGTTCACGTCAAGGCCGGCGATGGCGGCGATGGTGCCGTGGCGTTCCGTCGGGAGAAGTACCGACCCCGCGGCGGCCCGGCGGGGGGGAACGGCGGCGACGGCGGCGACGTCGTATTCTACGTGGACACGCATAAGAGCACGCTTTACCACTTCACGAAGCGGTCTCACTTCAAGGCGGGGAGAGGGCAGCACGGTCGGGGGAGCACGCAGCAAGGGGCGTCCGGCGAGGATGTCCGAGTTGCGGTGCCCCCCGGGACGATGGTCTACGACGCGGAGACCGGCGAGTTGGTGGGTGATCTGACCCAAGCAAGTGAGGAGCTTGTCGCGGCGCATGGCGGCCGTGGCGGCCGCGGCAACGCCAGCTTCGCCACGGCGACCGACCAAGCGCCCCGCATCGCCGAGCACGGGGAGCCGGGTGAAGAACGGTGGCTGCGCCTAGAGTTGAAGGTGCTGGCGGACGTGGGCCTGGTAGGCATGCCGAATGCCGGGAAGTCGACGCTACTGGCGTCCACGACGGCGGCACGCCCCAAGATTGCCGCGTACCCGTTCACCACGCTTCAGCCGAACCTGGGCGTGGTGGTGCTCGACCCCGAGACGGAGTTCGTGATGGCCGATATCCCGGGCTTGATCGAGGGGGCCGCCGAGGGGAAGGGGCTGGGCTATAAGTTCTTGCGCCACGTGGAGCGGACCCGGGTGCTGATCCACCTCATCGACGGACTGTCGCAGAACCCGCTGGAGGACTTCGAGGCCATCAATAGAGAGCTCGGGTCGTACAGCGAGGGCCTGACGGAGAAGCCGCAGCTGGTGGCCTTGAACAAGGTTGATATGCCCCAGGCCGAAGAGCGCTGGCCAGAGGTTAAGGAAACCCTCGAGCGACGAGGGTACCCGGTGATGGCCATCTCTGCCCTGACCGGGGAGAACACGCGCCAGTTGCTCTACCGGGCAGCGCAGATGCTGGAGGAGATTCCGGAGGAGGAACCGGCAGAGGAGCTGCCCGTCTTCCGCCTGGAGGAGGACGAGGATCGCTTCGTCATCGAGCGCGTCGACGACGGCTGGCGGGTCAGCGGCATAGCTGTCGAACGGATGGCCGCGATGACGGTCTGGAACCTCGACGAATCGGTACGGCGCTTCCAGCGCCAGTTGCGCGGCATAGGGGTCACGCAGGCGCTGCGGGAGTCGGGCGTGGAGCCGGGCGATAGCGTCTATGTTGGTGACACGGAACTAGTCTGGGAGGAGTAGGCAGGTCACAGCCTGCTTCCGCCGAGACTCGACGCCCGGACCTCAGGTTGAGAATGATGGAGTCCATGGTCCACCCGCAAACCTCTCAGAGCGAACGGTTGGGGATCATCGGCGGCACCTTCGACCCGCCCCACTACGGCCATCTGGTCCTGGCGGAGAACGGCCGGCTACAGCTCGATCTTGACCAGGTCCTCTTCGTGCCGGCCGCCCAGCCGCCTCACAAACCCGAACAGCCGATCACCGCGGCGTGCCACCGGGTCGCGATGGTGAAGTCCGCCATCGCTGACAACGTGGCTTTCCAGCTCTCGCGGGTGGATCTGGACCGCGCGGGCCCCAACTTTACCGTGGATATGTTGGGCATCTTCCGCGAGGCGCATCCCCAGGCGAGCTTCTTCTTCCTGATGGGCGGAGACAGCCTGGCCGAGTTCCTCAGCTGGCGGGATCCGGCGGGAATCGTGCAGCAGGCGCATTTGGGCGTGATGAAGCGACCGGGCTGGGAGGCGGATGTGGCGACGCTGGAGGAGCAGCTGCCGGGCATCGGAGAGCGGCTGGCGTGGCTCGACACCCCGTATCTGAAGATTTCGGGCACTGACCTACGGCGGCGGGTGCGAGAGGGGCTCCCGATTCGGTATCTGGTGCCACAAGCGGTTCGGAGGTACGTGGCCGAGCACGGGCTCTACCGGGAGTAGGAAGTAGGGGCTTGCTTCTCTCCAACACTGAGTTGCTGGGAGGAAGCGGGTATCCGTCCTGGTAACTGGCTTACGGCTTACCAGGGCCCAAGACGAACGGATCGAAACGATGGGTGAACGCGATACAAGGAGGATTCCCATGACAACTGATTCACAAGCAAGAGCTGGCACTGCTGGATCCGCGGTCCGCATCGGCATCATTGGGGGGAGCGGTCTTTACCGGATGGAGGGGTTATCCAACGTGGAGGAGCGGAGCGTGAGCACCCCCTTCGGCGAGCCCTCGGATGATGTGATTGTGGGGACGCTGGACGGGGTGTCGGTCGCCTTCCTGGCACGCCACGGACGCGGGCACCGGCTGATGCCCACCGAGGTCAACTACCGGGCGAACATGTTCGCTCTGAAGAGCCTGGGGGTCGAGCAGGTCATCGCGGTGAGCGCTTGCGGCTCCCTTCGGGAGCAGATTCACCCGGGGGAGGTCGTGATCCCCAACCAGCTCCTCGACTTCACCAAGAAACGGGACTACACGTTCTTCGGCGACGGACTGGTGGCACATATTGGGACCGCCAAGCCGTTCTGTCCGCGCCTCTCGATTTTCGTCGGGGAGGCGGTGGAGGCAGCCGGGGGGACGGTCCACCCCCACGGTAGCTTCGTCACCATTGAGGGCCCGCGCTTCAGCACGAAGGCCGAGAGCTTCACCTTCCGATCCTGGGAAATGGACATCATCGGCATGACCACGAGCCCGGAGGCATTCCTGGCCCGCGAGGCAGAGATGTGCTACGCCGTGATGGCCCACGTGACGGATTACGACGTGTGGCACGAGACGGAGGAGGAAGTCACAGTCGAGGCCGTGATCCGTGTCCTCCAGCAGAACACGGCCCTGGCCCAGGAGGCGATCCGGGCCCTGGTGCCGGAGCTGGCGGAGGCCGAGCGGGTGTGTGAGTGCGGAGAGGCCCTGGCGACGGCCATCATCACCGACCGAGACGTGATCCCGGAGGCGACGAAGAAGAAGTTGGCGCCCATCGTGGACAAGTACCTGGAGTAGGCGGCGGAGGAAGATGACAGAGGGGATGTCCCGAGTCGAGGGGCGACGCCGCAGACTTCGGGGAGCGGAGGGGGCGGCGTGAATTTCGTTTCTCGTGGCCTCCAGCGGACGCAGCCGCTCACCAAGCCGGCGGGGACGGATCGTCGCGAGGGGCTACTCCTGCTCCTGGCGGGCGGGTTTGTGTTCGTCGGGGGCCTCAGCCTGCATCTCGCCTACGACCCCTTTACCCTCCACCACCTGGCGTTCGTACTGCTGGCATTTACCCTCTCCTTCGTGACGGCGCACCTGGTCCTCCGGCGGCTTCGGGGGCGGGACCCTCTCTTACTGCCCGCGGCGGCTCTCTTGAGTGGGTGGGGGATGCTGATGGTGGGCCGGGTGGCACCGAACTTCCTTTCCCGCCAAGCGACCTGGCTGATGATCGCAACCCTCGCTATGCTGGCCGTCACCGAGATGGGGAGGGATCTTCGCTGGCTGTGGCGGTACCGGTACACGTGGCTGGCCGCCGGGCTAGTGCTGCTGGCCGCCACCCTGATCCTGGGGGTCAATCCATCGGGCTCGGGGCCGCGGCTGTGGCTGGGCCTGGGCGGGGCGTACTTCCAGCCTTCGGAGCCGCTGAAGCTGCTGATGGTAGTCTATCTGGCGTCGTATCTCGCGGAGCGGCGGAGGCTGCTTGTGTCGGAAGGGTGGCAAGTTGGTCCATTCCATCTGCCGCCGCTCGCCTACGTGGGGCCCCTGGTGGCCATGTTCGGCCTCACGGCGCTGCTCCTGGGGGCCCAGCAGGATCTGGGCGCTGCCATGCTCTTCTTCCTCACCTTCCTGTCGATGCTCTATCTGGCTACTGGCCAATGGGGCTACGTGGCGGCCGGGCTGATTCTCTTCGGGGGCGCCGGCGTAGTCGGGTACGTGGGCTCGACGCGGCTGGCGCTGCGGGTCAATGCCTGGCTCAGTCCATGGTCAGGGGCGGCTGACTGGGCCTTCCAGGTGGTTCAGTCACTGCTCGCCTTCGGCGCGGGCGGAATCCTGGGGGAAGGCCTCGGCCTGGGATGGCCCACCTTCATCCCCGCCGTCCACACCGACTTCACCTTCGCTGCCATCGGGGAGTCGTTCGGGTTGGTGGGGCTGGTGGCCGTGATCGCGCTGTACGGCGTGATCCTGCTGCGGGGGTTCCGTGCCGCGGCCCGAGCGCGGCGACCATTCGAGCGGCTCCTGGCAGCCGGGCTCACCGCCGGGATGATCATTCAGGCCTGGGTGATTATGGCCGGGAACGTGAAGCTGGCGCCCATCGCCGGGGTGACGCTCCCGTTCCTGTCCTATGGGGGCTCATCGCTGGTGTGTACGTTCATCGCGCTGGGTCTATTGCTGCGGGTGGCGAGCAACGGAGAGGAGGGAAGGACGCCCGCGGGGGCGCCCCGACAGCCGATCTTCCGCACGGCGGTCGTCATCGGGCTCGCGCTGGTGATTCTGGCGGTCGGATGCGGTTACTGGACCGTGGTACGGGCGGACTGGTTGGCCAGTCGGGAGGACAACCCGCGTCGGGTGGTCTACGAGCGGCATATCGTCCGTGGGCGGGTGCTGGACCGGGAGGGACGGACGCTGGCCGGGGTGACGGTGGGGGCGTCCGGCCGGATCACGCGGACGTATCCCGTGCCGGAGGCGGCGCCAGTGGTCGGGTATGCAAGCCTCCGCTACGGGACCGGGGGGATCGAGGCGGCATTCGATGAGCTGCTGCGGGGGGAAGCGGGCCGATCGTCGTGGCAGGTGGGATGGTCCGAGCTGCTCCACCGGCCGCCGAAGGGTGGGGACGTGCAGCTGACACTGGACGCCGATCTGCAGCGGCTGGCCCAGGAGGCCCTGGGCGAGGACGCAGGGGCGGCGGTGGTCCTGGACGCGGAGCGGGGCGACGTGCTGGCTATGGCCTCCACGCCTACGTTCGATGCGGGCCAGCTGGAGGCGCGCTGGGCGGAGCTGCGAGAGGACCCGGACGCGCCGCTGGTCAACCGGGCTACGCAGGGGCTTTATCAGCCGGGAAGCGCTCTGCAGACGGTGGTCGTGGCCGAGGCACTGGAGCAGGGTCTGGTCGACGATCTGACGGATAAGGTCGGCCAGGACGCCGCGGAAGCGGTGGCGGTGGACGGCGCGCAGGTGGGGTGCGCCGTCGATCCTGGCGAGGCGGCGACGCTGGCCGACGCCTACGCCGCCGCTTGTCCGGCCCCCGTCGGCGCTCTGGGGCGGCGTCTGAGGGAGGACGAACTGGTGGCGGCGGTGGAGCGGTGGCGGCTGACGACGCCGCCCTCGCTGACGATCCCGACGGAGGCGGCTGACTGGAGCCGGGCGGTGATCTCCTCGACGCGGGAGGAGGCGATGGGGCAGGGGACCCTAGTGGTCTCGCCGCTCCAGATGGCGCTGGCGGCTGCCACGGTGGCGAATCAAGGGACGATGCCGGCGCCGCGGCTGACGCTGCGGGTTCAGACGGAGGATGGTAGCTGGCAGGAGACGATCACCGCCGGGGAGGGGCACGCCGTGATCCCACCGGCGGATGCGCAGGCGCTGCTCGCGGCCTGGCTTCGCTGGGATGGCGTCTCCGGGCAAGCTTTGGCTGGGCACTGGGGCGTGGCGGTCGCCGGTGAGGGGGCGCCGCACGCGTGGTTCCTGGGGGTGACGCCGTCAGGGGGCGAGAAGCGGTACGCGGTGGCGGTCCTTCTGGAGCATGCTGAGGTCCCGGAGCGGGCAATGGAGGTTGGGTGCGCGCTGCTGGAGGCGGCGCGGTAGGACCACCGATGGACTGGATCTGGCGATCTGATCCGAGCGAAATCAGGTCGGCTTAGATTGCCTCCGCCACGAGCGGAAGCTGGGATGCGGTGCCGGATCGCCAGATCCAGCACGAGCATCTTCACCTAGGTTGGTCGGCTTATGCCTCGACTTGTTCCTCGTCTTCGTCGACGGCAAGCTCGACGTACTCGGCTCTGACGATCTCCTCGTCCTCGACGTCGAATAGGTCTAGGAGCTCGCCCATTAGCTCCGCCTTCCGTTCGGCGTCGTCGGCTGACCAGGTGCGGCTCTTAATCTCCAGGTAGACCCCAGGCAGCTCGGGTTGGATAATGCGATCGAGGTTGAGGGCAAAGCCGGTGCCGCCGTAGCGGAAGTGGTAGCGGCGGCGCTCCTTGTGTACCTTGACCTCTTCCTCCGGCTGGAAGTACTCGCGGTAGAAGCGGCGGCTGTGGGTGGCGGGGGCGTCGAAGCGAGATCGGGAGAGGACGACCGAGCGGGGAAACTCCCGCTCTTTTGACTCGCCGATCAGGGTCAGCCGGTAGACCACGGCGTCGACCTCGTCGTCCCGGGCCAGAATCTCGTCCTCGCGGTAGCGGAGCCGGCTGGTCTCCATGTCGCCGAACAAGAAGTAGGTGTCGTACTGCCGGCGCCGCGACGAGCGGACGACGGGTACTTCCTCGCTCTCCAGCAACTTCTCCACGCGAGAGGCGTCCGCCAGGTGGACCTTGACCTGGACCTCGAAAGTCTCGACGCGGCTCACGCCGCCGATGGCGACGAGCTTGTTGAGCACGCTCTCCTCCCGGGCCGTGAGGAACTTGTCGATGCGGCGTGCTACCTTGCTGGCCTGCTGCCTAAGCTCCTCGACATCGAGGGTGAGCAACTCCCGGTCGCGCATCATCCAGCGCCCATCGCAGAGGACGTGGAGGACGTCGGCGCTCTTGCCCGAGTAGACGAGGAGGGAGTAGATAGAATCTTCGCTGCGGTGGAAGCGGGGCGTCAGGTGGATGCGCTCCAGGTCGACGACGGTGACATCGGCGCGCTTCCCGACCTCAAGGGAGCCGGTGCGGTCGCCAATGTGGAGGGCCTCGGCCCCGAGCCGCGTCGCCATGGCAAGGGCGTCGCGGGCCGGCAGGGCCGTCGGATCGTCGGAGGCCCCCTTGGCGAGGAGGGCGGCCAAGCGAATCTCCTCGAACATATCGAGATCGTTGTTGCTTGCGGCGCCATCGGTGCCGACAGCGACGGGAATGCGGAGGGCGAGCATCTTGGAGACGGGTGCGAAGCCGCTAGCAAGCTTGAGGTTGCTGGAGGGGTTGTGAGAGATACCGGCGCCATGGCGGCGCAGAATGCGAAGCTGGCTCTCGTCGAGGTGGACGCAGTGATGGGCGGTGACCTTGGCGTCGAAGAGGCCCTGGTCCTCGACCCAAGGGACGACGGGCTGGTCACGGTGCTCGAGCTGCTCCTCAACCTCCTGCTCGGTCTCGGCGATGTGGATGTGGATCGGCACGTCGTAGTCGAGGGCGAGCCGGGTGCTCTCCTGGAGCATCTGGGCGGTGGCGGTGTAGGCGGCGTGAGGACCGATGGCGGGGACGATGAGGTTGTGTCCGACCCAGCGGGCAACGAAGTCGTGGGCCAGGCGGAGCCCCTCGTCGTAGCTGGCGGCGTCCGGGGTGGGGAACTTGAGGATGGATTGGGCGCAGACGCCACGCATTCCGGCCTCGGCGGTGGCGTCGGCGACGGCCTCCTCGTAGTAGTACATGTCGCCGAAGCAGGTGATGCCGGAGCGGAACATCTCAGCGCAGGCGAGCTGGGCGCCGAGCCAGCAGAAGTCGGGGCGGACGAACTCGCGCTCAACGGGCATCATGTAGCCCATGAGCCAGACGTCGAGGCGGAGGTCGTCGGCGAGGCCGCGGAGGAGCGTCATAGGGGTGTGGGTGTGACCGTTGACGAGGCCAGGCATGACGGCGCATCCGCTGCAGTCGACGACCTCGTCGGCGTCGTAGGAGCCAGTGATCTGATCGGCGGGGCCGACGGCTTCGATGATGGCATCGTTGACGGCGACGGCGCCGGGGGAGAAGCGGTCGAAAGACGGGTTCATGGTGAGCACGTCGCCGCCGGTTAGGATCAGGTCAACGTCCTTCATAGTCCCTCCCATTCGCATTTATTTCGTGAGGGTCCATTATAGCCTCGCTTCGAGCATGGGGCAATTGTTGCTGTCTGACAGGGGTATGTTTGTTTGAGGTACCTTTTTTCTATGGAACAAATATTCGGGATGGTGGACGACGGACGGTGGACGGGAGGCAGCGATTTTGGGCAGGTTCGTCTGCTGGACGCTGTTGGACTTGTGTTCGTCTCGCATAGTGGCTCCATGGTGGTGTTGTTCTTCTCCCAGAAACTCTGCTTGCTGTTTCGGGCTCGGCCTGAGGTGTCTGATCACGCAGAGTCTACTGACGGGCGCGGTCGGCACCTTCTCATAATCATTATACTGCCTTTTTGGTAAATTGTCAAGAGGGAATGATTGGGATATCCTATGGGGAATAAAGTGGCGATCCAGGATAAGGTGAGTCAAGAGTGGTTTCCTACAGTAGATTCGGAAGGGGCTGTCTGGATCGCGAAAGTGCGCGACAGACGCGGAAGACGGCTGCTGTGAGCGGAGCACGCCGGCGGGAGAAGCGAGAATGGGGAGTCTGGTCACCTCGTTTGCTTGAGCGTCGGGAGACCGGGTTTAGCTGCGTGTCGTGATTATCGGGTAGACGCAGCGGGTTGAGATCGCCGGGCGACACACCCGGCTTGAGCGACGGAGGCGGCTGAGCAGGAAGGGTTGCTACGCTGTGTGTTCGGGTAGGTACTTGGCAGCCCAGGCGATGCCGAGGGCGTGGAGTGTATCGCAGGTGGGGATGCCCGTCTCCCGATCCCAGCCCGACATGGCGTAGTAGGTATGAAGGGCCTCCCGGACATTCACCCGCTCCAGACCACCGTCCCCGGCCAGGGCGCCGTTGCGCGTGGGGTGGTAGCTCCGTTCGGCCAAGTCGTCGTCCGCGGCGGTGAGCCCTTCGCGCAGGTTGAAGATGCGGGCCAAGGTGGCCGCGCGCTCACCGACCTGCATCAATTCGTAGGCAGTGAAGGACCATCCGGTGGCCGCTTCCACCATTCGCGCCAGGTCGTTGACGTGCCAGCCTACAAACATGCACATGGTCATGCAGTTCTGGGCTATGTCGAGGGTGGTCTGACGCAGGGATGCGAGGACCTTATCTGGACCGAGGCTCGGCTGCGGCGTAGGCTCCAGGATGCCCACTGATCTGAGCTTCTCGTTCTGGACGAAGCCGGCCTCGTCCGGTTCACTGACCCCGACGTCGTGGAAGGCGTGCATATGATCGGCGCCAGTGGGGGAGATGGCGTAGCCGATTGCCAGGCCGCGCTTGTAGCGCGGCTCGTGCATGGGATATGGTTGGTTCTTCGTGTTGACCGCGAAGGGAGCTGCCTGGGGGCCGATGACGTTCACCGCGGCGGCGTGGCCATCGGCGAGGACGCTACCGAGGCCGTCACGGCGGGCGATTTTCTCCACCATCTGCACCACGGCCTCGGCGTTGCCGAAACGGAGCTCAATCCCGTCGGTGTCTTCCAAGGTCAGGAGGCCGTTCTCGAAGCATTCCATCGCGAAGGCGATCAGCATACCGGTGCTGATGGTGTCGAGAGAGTAGGCGTTGCACAGCTCGGTTGCCTTGGAGACGGCGACGATGTCGTCCACGCCGCAGCAGGAGCCGAGGGCGGCCACGGACTCGTACTCGGGTCCGCCGTAGTCGGGATCGAGCGTATACTGGCTCTCTGCATGGACGACCTTCTTGCAGCGCACGGCGCAGGCCCAGCATGCCTCCATGCCGACGCCGATCTCCTCGAGGAAGTGCTCGGCACTGATCCGGGCTGCACCGGGGAACTCGCCGTCGCGGAAGTTGCGCACGGGAAGGTTTCCGACCTCGACGGAGCCGGCCAGGCCGGCACCGGTACCGAACTGATGGAGTCCCTCGGCCCGCACCCCTTCCCGTACCTCGCGGGCCGCTCGGCGGGCCATGTCGCGGATCATCTTGGGGTCCGCGCCGTCGAGGCGCGAGGTGCCGCGGACGGCGACGGCTTTGAGGTTCTTCGATCCCATGACGGCGCCGAGGCCGGTGCGGCCGGCCGCGTCATGGAGACCGTTCATGATGCAAGCGAAGCGAACCAGGTTCTCGCCGGCCGGGCCGATCATCGCACAGCGGACCCGCTCGTCGCCCAGCTCCCGGCGGAGGGTGGTGAGGGTCTCTTTGGTCGACCGGCCCCAGAGGTGCGCTGCGTCGCGAATTTCGACCTCGCCGTTATTGATCCAGAGGGTGACGGGTTGCGCCGAGGCGCCCTTGATAATCAGGGCGTCGAAGCCGGCTTGCTTCAGCTCAGCGCCCCAGAAGCCGCCGACCTCGGCCGCGCCGAGCCCGCCGGTGAGGGGGGACTTGGCGCCGACGGCGTTGCGCGAGGCGCCGGAGATGGGGAGGCCGGTTATCACGCCGGGGGCGAAGATGAGCCTATTCTCTGGGCTGAGGGGGTCGGTGCCGGCGGGAACCTCATTCAACAGCACGTCGAGGATGATATTCCAGCCGCCGAGGTAGCGGCGCAGGGTGACCTCGCCGGGGCGTTCAATCTCGGTCGTGCGCGAGGTGAGATTCACGCGTAGGATGGCGTTGTGGAAAGAGGGAGCCATAGGGTCATCTCCTTGGTCGAAAGGTGCCGGGTCCAGGGCGGGATGGTATACAGGAGGGGACGTCTTGTCAAGTTGGGAGGCGTCAGGGTCACGATCTTGTCGCATTTGGACGGGCGAAGGTGACCGGCACTTGCCGCAGGCGTCGTTGAAGTACTGGTCACCTTAGGGCTCGATTCAGATGAGGCGGCCCAGAAGGTCGAGCAAGCCGGACAGCTCGACGGCGGTGTAGACGAGGAGGAGGGAGAGGGCGGTGTTGAGGACTTGCTTCACGCGGGGGCGATCCAGGTATGCGCGGATGGTGGCGCCCAGAAGCGTCCAGGTGGATATCGAGCAGAAGCCAATGGTGGTGACAATGAGGGCGGATAGAAGGAGGTGGATGCCGTTGGTGACTATGCTGCTCAGAAAGGTGCCGTAGAGGGTTAGCCCGTAGACGAGGAGTTTGGGGTTGAGCACCTGGAGGAGGAGCCCCTGGGGGAAGCCCAAGGAGGTCGCTTCGCCCTCCTCGAAGGCGTAGCTGGCTTTGAGGGTGTGGAAGGCGAGCCAGAGGATGTAGAGGGCGCCAACGATGCGGAGTATGCTCTCGACGGCCGGGAATATCTGCAGCAGGGTGGAGGCGATCCAACCGCAGAGAAGCATGATAAGGAAGGTCCCGGTGGAGATCCCGGACAGATATCTCAGGGTCGCCCGGTAGCCGTGCAGGATGCCCATGGAGGCGCTGGAGATGTTGTTGGGTCCGGGCGTGAAGGTGGTGACGAGAACGAATGAGATGAGAGCGACGAGATCGGTATTCATAGGAATAGTCCTTGTGTTTGGGTTTGTTTGATGATACACGATATGGTTGCGAGGGCAACTGGGGAGCGTTTGAACGTCTAAGCGTCGGATGGTTGGAATGTTGAGGCGTTGGAACGGTGGACGGTTGGGTGGTCGGTGGGTGGGGTGGGGCTGGACGGCTGGCCTGCGGCCGGGCGCTGGCTGGAGTATGGAGGCTGCGGGTAGCAAACTCGCCCTACTTGAGCGACGGCGGCTTGGTGGCTTCGTTTCCCACGCTAGCCAAGAGGAATGCACCGACGGGAGCGGGGAAAGCGGAGCGGTAGCTCCTCTGTCGCGCAGGGCTGGAATCCGTCAGCCGGACTGGAGGCTGGCTATGAAGATACCTCCGGCGGCCAGGATCAGTCTGAGCACGTCGCGCAGTGCAAGCTGTTCTCCCAGGAAGAGGCAGGCGAGCACGGCAATCTGGACGAGCATGGTGCTGCTAATGACGCTCGACTCGACAGCGGAGAGGTTCTGCAGCGAGCGATTCCAGAGGGTGAAGGCCAGGGCGGTGTTCACGAGGGCCAGCCGGGAGACGATGAGCCATCCGGTCGGGCTGAGGGGGGCAGGCCCTGTCCCGCCACGCTGACCCCTAACAGTAAGATGCCCCCGATACCCGTACTGATGGTGGTGACCACGGTGGGGGAGACGGCTCTCGTGCGGTTGATCGACGACGTCCGGGAGATTCTCCTCAAGACCGTCACGCAGCCGTAGCCGGTCGATCTGACCCTTGCACCCCGCCCAATCCCGGCAACATTCTTTCGTGAGGAAACACGGGCGGAACGTCTGACCGTTGCGAGTCTGCTAAGGGGGAACGAATAGACGAATGGAGGGACTCGCGTCTTGGAGGTGGTCGGCACTGGCTTATGGCTTAGCTTCGCACGCTGGCTTAGCTTCGCACGCTGGCTTAGCTGCGCACGACCGCCGTGCCTATCGGGGCGGATGGGAGCAGGTGGAGGTAGTTGGTCACCACGCCGGCCAGAAAAGTGGCGTAGAGCGTCAGTCCGTAGACAATGAGCTTGGGATTCAGCACCTGGAGGAGGAGCCCCCGTGAGAAACCGAGGGATATGCGCTCGCCCTCTTCAAACGCATAGCCTGCCTTGAGCCTGTGGAACGCCAACCAGAGAAGATAGAGCGCACCGACGATGCGGAGTATGCCTTCAACCGCCGGGAATAGCTGCAAGAGTTCGGTACTCATAGGAGCGCTCCCTGTGGTTTGGGTGGTTTGATTATGCACGGTAGTGATGGGAGGGCAACTGGGGGCGTTTGGACGTTGGAAGATTGGAGCGTTGGCACGTTAGAATGTTGAGACGTTTGAGCATCGGACGACTGGAGGGTCAGTGGGGGCGCAAAGGCTGAGACTTGGGATGATTGCGCCCCTCCCTGGCTTGGCTAAGCTGAGCTTGTCTCCCCGCTGCGGAGGGGAGGGATGGCTGGTCCGGGGGCGATAGGATCAGTCGGCGACGTCGGCGATGAAGGGGCGGCGGTCGCGGCGGCAGAGGAAGCGGATGAGGCTGCGACCCATGCCGGCGACGACGGGGAGGCCCGGGAAGCCGGCCCACTGCCCAACCATATAGAAATCGTCGAGACCGGGGAGCGTGCGGACCAATCCGCGGCCGCGGAGGAGGCCGCCGAGTTCGGGTGCGAGGAGGCCGTCGAAGGCGCCCTTGTTTCCCGTGTAGCGGTCGGTGGTGAGGGGCGTGGCCACGTCGACGACGTCGATCTGGTCGCTCAGGCCGGGGAAGCGGGGCTCCAGCCGGGCGATGACGGCCTCGGCGACGCGCTCCTTCTCGGCCCGGTAGCGTTTCCGGTCCTGGCGGAGAGTCTCCCAGTAGCTGTAGGAAGTGCGGAGGGTGACCTTGAGCGCCGACTTTCCCGGAGGGGCCATGGTCGGGTCGAAGGCATAGATATGGACGTGAAGGTGATCCCGTTCCTCGTCGGCAATCTCGACCGGCTCATCGAGGAGGCAGACCAGGGCGTGGGGCTCCGCGGAGAGGTCCCGGTCGACGCCGAGGGAGACGTGGAGGCCCATGTCGATGGCCTCGACGGGTTGCGTGTAGTGATCATGGAGGCGCGGGTTCACGTAGCGACCTCCCAACAGGTCGAAGATCGTCGTGGGAGTGTAAGCCGCTGAGACGACGATGTCGGCGCGGCGTTCGCTGCCGTCGACCAGGCGGACGCCGACAGCCCGGTCGTCCTCGACCAGGATACGGGTGACGCGGGAGTGGTAGTGGAGATGGCCCCCGAGATCGCGATAGCGGTCCGCGACCGAGCGGGCAAAGGCAAGGGAGCCGCCCTCGGGCCAGCCGTAGTTGCCGCGGCTGCACTGGGCCATCATGTTGAGGTGGAGGGCGGCCGGCGTCCGGGGCGCGGCGTACTGGAGCCAGGGGAAGAGGTGTCTCAGACGGGGGTTGCGGAAGCGGGCCCCGGCCCCGGCCATGGTGTCCCGGAACCAGCGTAGGTTCCGGACCGCCAGAGGGAGAAGCCGGGCCAGATCCCTGGGCGAGGCGACGGACAGCTCCATCAGGTCCAGGGCGGCGGCGCGACGGATGCTGACGACGTAGTCCTCGATGGCGTCGGCGTCGTCGGGGGCGAGGTCCTTCAGGTGGGCCTCGAGCCGGTCGAGGTCGGTGTAGGCGGTGAGGGATTCGCCCTCGGGCGCCTCGACAGAGGCGAGTTCTTCCGGGTATAGAAGGGGACGCGGCAGGGCTCCCAGGTCGCGCCACATACGGTAGAGGGGCTCCCCGGGCCGGCATCCGGCCAGGTGGTGGATGCAGCCGTCGAAGGTGTATCCCCGGCGCCTCCACGCCGTGCAGACGCCACCGGGAAGGTTGTGCATTTCGAAGATGCGGGTGTCGTAGCCGTTCATCTGGCCGTAGCAGCCGGCGGCCAGCCCGCCGATCCCGGCCCCGATGATCAGGATTTGTCTCTCTTTCGCCATGATGATCTCCTCTGGTTGGTCAAATAGGCTCTGCTGGGCTGTCAGCGGGATTGTCGTCCGGGGCGAGCGCGATAGGGGTCACCGAGATGAGGGACAAACCCAGGTCGCGCACCCGGAGGAGCAGGCCGTACAGCGCTGCCTGGTCGGTGACCGGGCCGGAGATGGTGGTCGTGCCATCAAGCCGGGGGCGAACGGTGAGCCCGTTGAACCAGTCGGACCATTCGGCGCTGAGGTGGCCCCGGACCTGGATGGCGTAGCCCCGTGGTGGCATCGTCCTGTTCTCCATTGGCCGTGGGGTTAGGCGCCGACCAGGTCCACGGACGGCCAGCGGACCAGGAGCAGGGTTGCCACGACGACGAGGTCCATCGCGGCCGCGCTGAGGAGCGGCTGCGGGTCGCCGCCGCGGGCGAAGAGGAAGAGGGCGAAGAGGGAGACGGCGGCCGAGGCGACGGCGAAGGTCCGCCACCAGGCGTGCTGGCCGAGGAGGCCGATCCCTGCGGCTACGAAGCCAGCGATGACGGCGAGCCAGAGGAGGCTGCCGATGAGGCGGGTGGGGCCGTCGCCCAGTATTCCCGTCAGAAGCCACGACCGGGCCGACTGTCCCCACTCGGCTAGCCCGAGGCACGGGACCAGGAGGAGGACGTGGCCGGCGCCGTGGGCGGCGATCACGAGAGCGAGTATTGCGCGAAGGGTGCTTCCAGACATCTCAGCCTCCGTTCTTATAGATGGCGACTTGCGGTTACGATTAGTTACAATGATCAGTATAGGCGTAAACCGGAGGGGTTGTCATCTATCGGACGGTTGATGTGGGGGGTTATGTTGGGGGTTGGGGAAGGGTTTGGATCGTGAAAGGCGCGAAAAACATGGCAGGAGAGGAAGGCCCCCACCCTAGCCCTCCCCTGCAACGCAGGGGAGGAAACGGCCGGCCTGCGGCCAGCGCGAGGGAGGCAGAGGGGACGGGCTAGAGGAGGTCGAGGTCGCGGGCGCGGGCGGCGGCCTCGGTGCGGTTGTTGACGCCGAGCTTGCCGTAGATGTGGTGGAGGTGGGATTTCACCGTGCCAAGGGCGACGATGAGTTCGTCGGCGATCTGGCGGTTGGAGAGGCCGGCGGCCATTAGCTCCAGGACCTCTTTCTCACGCGAGGTCAGGGGCTCAATGAGGGAACAGGGGACAGCTGTCTCGTCATGGGGGTCCAAGGCGTCGAGCAAGCGACGGACGAACGGGTTCGAGGCAGCCGGAAGGCCGGCCGGGGCCTCGCGCCGACGCGTTCTGAGGATTTCGGAAAGCAGGGGGGCGAGGGGCAGGCCCTCGTCGAGGAAGATCTGGACGTATCCCTCGGGTTCGGCCGCGGTCAGGGCCCGGTTCAGGGCAGCGAGAGCGTCGGCGTTACTGCCGCGGGCCTGCTGCACAAGCGCGCGAAGGATGTCGACCTCGATGGCCCACCGGCGGGCGCCGGTCCCCGCCGCCTTCTGTTGGCAGGCGGCTAGCTGGGCGAGGGCTTCGTCAAGCTTGCCTCGGGCGACGAGGACGCGAGCAATGATGAGGGCCTCGACCTGGCGGGTGTAGCCGTCGTCCTGGCCGGGGCGGTGGGCGGCCTCTTCGGCCCATGCGGCGGCCGCGGACACGTTCCCCCGGGCGAGCGAGACGCGGGCGCTGCGGGCCGCCAGCTCGGCGGCAGGGAGGACCAGCTCTGTCGGAGGTGTGACGGACTTGGCCTCCTTGATGGCCTCCAGTGCGGCGGCCGGGTCGCCCTGGGCCAGCCGGAGCCGAGCAAGGACGAAGCTTGCGTTTCGCAGGTAGTCGTAGTGGCCGCCCAGCCGGCTCATCTCCAACCCGCCACGGAGGTGACGCTCGGCAGCTGCCAGCTGGTGTCTCTCGCACGCCAGGCTGGCCCGGGCGACGTGGAGAATGGCGGAGGCCGGCGACTGTTCGATGGATCGATCATAGGCGAACTCAAAGGCCTCCTCGACCACTTCCTCAGCTCGTTGAAGCTGTCCCTGAATTTGGAGGACACGGGACAGGTAGAAGGCGTTCAGATTGGCGGAGCTGAAGTTGCCGGCCGTGCGCATCAGAGATACGCCTTCGATGAGGGCCTTCACTAACGTGTCGTAGTCACCGAACTCTCGGTAAGCATGAGCGAGACCGAGGTGGCCGTAGCCCCGCAGCAGCGGGTTGTCTGGAGGAGCCAACTCAAGCGTGCGACGGGAGAAGTGGATGGCCTTGTCCAGGTGGCCCCGATTGGCGGCCAGTTGGATGCGGAGCGCTGGGATCCCCCCGCGCCACCTGGCGTTCTCAGGGTCGAGTGTCCCTGCGGCGGCTCGCCGCTCCCATATCGCGTCGGCGGCGTCGAGATGCGGCTCCACGGCGTTCATATGCCCCGTCAGCCAAAGCGCCCATGCGTAGGCCAGGCTCAGCATGGGGCGGGCCTGGACGGCGTCCTGGGGGATCGACTCCAGCCAGCGGAGGATGGTGTTCATCTGGCCCGCGTGGCCAACCCGGAGCCAGTTCTCCTCGATGAGGCACGCCGCGCGCTCGACGTCGCCCGCCGCCACGGCGTGGTTGAGGGCGGCATTGATGTCGTCCTGCTCCTCGTACCATTCCGCCGCTCGGGTGTGGAGTGGGAGGATACCTTTCTTCCCCTCTACGCGCTGGAGGAGGGCCCGGAGCACCTCGGCGAAGAGGTGGTGGTAGCGGTACCAGCGGCGTTCGTCGTCGAGCGGGATGACGAAGAGGTTTGCCTGCTCCAGACTCTCCAACGTCTCGAAGCCGTCCTTCTGGCCGCTGACGGCGCTGCATAGGGATCCGGTCAGCCGGTCCAGGATCGACGTGCGGAGGAGGAACGTCTGCACCGGTTCAGGCTGGCGGCGAAGCACCTCCTCGGCCAGGTAGTCGAGGACATAGCGGTGGCTGCCGGTGAGTGCATGCACGAACCCGGATACGTCGTCCCGCCCCTCCATAGAGAGGGCGGCCAGCTGAAGTCCGGTGATCCATCCCTCGGTGCGCCGCTCCAGCGCGGCGACGTGGTCCGCTGACAGGCGGAGGTCCATGACGTCGTTGAGGAAAGCGGCCGCCTCTCGGGTGGTGAAGCGAAGATCGGCGGCGCGGAGCTCGGCGAGCTGGCGCCGAGCACGGAGGAGGTGGAGGGGGAGCGGGGGATCGGTGCGGCTGGCGAGGATCAGGTGGAGCCGGGATGGCATGTGGTCGAGGAGGTAGCTGAGGCTCTGGTGGATCGAGCGGTTGACAATCACGTGGTAGTCGTCGAGCACGAGGAGGAGATCGCCGTCCGAGCCCGTATCCGCGGTGGCAGCGTGGATCTGGTTGATGAGGTGAGCGAGGAGGGCTGGCGTGGGAGGGCCCTGGAGCGAGCGGAGCACCTCCGGGATATCCTGACCCAGGTCGGCCTCGACCCGCTGGAGGGCGACGACCAGGTAGGCCCAGAAGCGGGCTGGATCGTTGTCCTCCCCGTCGAGCGAGAGCCAGGCGACGGGTTGTCCCGCCCGGGCGGCCCATTCGCTGAGGAGGGTGGTCTTGCCGTAGCCGGCGGGGGCAGAGATGAGGGTTAGTTTGCGCTTGGTGCCGTCATCAAGACGCTGGATCAGACGGGCGCGCGACACCATGTCGCCCCGGACGCGGGGCACGTAGAGTTTGGTGGCGAGTAGCGGCTCCATCGGAGGCTTACCTCCCTGCTTTGCGCGGCTGCGGCTGTCGGGCAGAGGGAGTATAGCACGAAAGGGGGTGGGGGCAACAGCTTGAACGACTGAATCGCTGAGGGGATGAAGGCGCCGAAATGACTTGACGATGCGGTGAATCGGGGACTTAAGATGAGGTGGTGACGGCCCCCACCCTGGCCCTCCCCCGCTTTGCAGGGGAGGGAGCCTGGCTTGCGGCCAGGCGGCGAATGGATGAATGTGCCGCGAGCATGAGTGGAAAGGGGTCGAGCCGGGGTCTGGCAGCGCGTCGTCACGCGGCGAGTCGTGGCTTACGCCAATAGTTGGTCGACAACCTGTTCCAGGGCTTCGGCGGCCTCTTTGGTGACGGCGCCGGCGGCGTGCCAGTGGACGATGCCCTCACGGTCTACGAGGCGCAGGCGGATATCTTCCTCGTCGTCGATGTCGAGGGCCTGCTTGAAAGCAGCCTTATCAGTGTAGAGGGTGATGGTCTTGTGTCTCGCCACCGGCTCCGGGATGCCCGTGCGCATCCCCTGGTCGATGAAGCTGCGAAAGAGGGGGTTGAGACGGCGGATGACGGGGAACTCGTAGTAGCGAAAGGCAGGATGCGTCTCCTCGAGCTGGCGCGCCAACGGGACCCAGCTGTTGATCAGGGGCTGGTGCCAGCGCTGGAAGGCGATCAGACAGAGGTTGAGGTCCCCCTCGAAATCGGCCGGGAGATGGAAGGTCTCGCGTGCCAGGTTCTCGCTGGTGACTTGTGGGAAGCGCATAGTTGTCGCTCCTTGACCTACCCTCGCGTTTGATGCTCTCCGCCGACGCGAAGGGGCATGTCGATCACGCAACTCGATGGAAGCGTATTGTAGCCAGGTGGCGATTGAGGTCAAGCCCGAGTTGCCTATTCTATCTAGCACATTGGACCCTTCTCCGGCGCTAGGCTTGACAAGCAACGAAAGCGTGAGGTATACTCGGACGTAGACTCGGACTCCACCTCGACGGGAACCACGACCAGTGCAGCACTCCACTCGACCGTCCAAGCGTGTCCTGTCGCTACCGATATCTGTTGTTCGTCGCGACTGTCGATGTCCGACCGGCCTACACCAGAAAGTCGTGCAATAGCTGCTTCTTTCACAGTCTGCTGGACTATCTCCGGCCCGCAGCCTATGGTTGGCGCCATCATCGGTGCCACTCTTGCTTGACTGATGATCGAAGGGATCGGAGAAACCATCACCCAAGATCAGGTAAAGGGGGGCGTCGTGAGAAGAGTGCTGATTGCCGTTCCAATTTCCGTTGCGGCCCTGGTTCTGCTGGCCCTCCCGGGTGCCCAATCCGGTGCGCAAGCGGCAGCGGGCCAGGAATGGGATGCTGCCACTATAGCGCCCTGTGAATTGAGCAGCACGATTCTAGTCACCAGCCCCGCCGACTCCGGTCCTGGCACGCTGCGCCAGGCCTTGCTGGATGCGGAGATGGGGGACACAATCACGTTCGATCCGTCGATCTTCCCACCCGGGGACCCTGTGACGATCACTCTGATCTCGCCCCTTCCCGGGTTGACCCTGGGGAACCTGACACTTGACGCTAGTAGCGCCGGAGTCATCCTAGACGGTTCCGAGTTGAGTGGAGAGGATGTACACGGTCTGGCTATCCACTCCGATGGCAATATCATACGCGGGTTCGAAGTGCGCGGGTTCACCGGCGCGGGTGTGGGGCTGCGCGACGGGGCGAGGGAGAATGTGGTGCGCGACAACCTGCTGACCGGTCCAGCGAGCTTCGGCGTCGGGATATGGGGCTCCGAGACGGCGGGCAACAGGATTCAAGACAACACGATCGGCACTGACCGGGTTGGTCAGGCCGCTGGCGGTCTCACTCGCGATGGGATCCACATCTACGGCGCAGGTCAGAACACGCTAACCGGCAATCTCATAGCGGGCGCGGGTCAAAGCGGAATCTACATCTGTTGCGGTGCTACGAATACTATGGTCAGCAACAACACGATAGGTCTGGCGCGCGACGGGACGACCGCCCTGCCCAACGGACAAGCGGGTGTCACCATCGATCAGGGCGCCCGCGACACCGTAGTGGGTCCCGGGAACCTTATCGCGCACAATCCGGTCGGCGTCGCCGTCATAGGCAAGAACTCTGTGGGAAACGCAATCACCCAGAACCGTATCTATAGCAACACCGAGGGCATAAGCCTCATAGGGGGCGGCAACGGAGAACTGCAGTCGCCCACCGTCATTGGGTTTGATCTTAGTGCGGGGAGTGTTGAGGGGCTGGCATGCGCGCACTGCACGGTAGAGGTGTTTTCGAGTGCCGACGATCAGGGCAACGTGTACGAAGGCCGGGCTGAAGCCGACCGTGTCGGCGCCTTCCGGCTGGACGTGGGCGCCGCTTTCGATGGTCCGCACCTGACGGCGACTGCCACCGACGCCGCTGGCAACACGAGCGGTTTCTCGCGGCCCACGTCCGGCGAGAAGCAGGGCGTGGACCTACAGACGGGCAACATTTCCCCCAAGACCCTGATCCCCACCCGCAGTGCTAGTGAGCTGGTCCGGCCCTTCATCGGGGATCAGCTTGGCGGGTTGCGGCCCCTCATCAAGACCCAGCGTGATGCGGAGAGTTTCCTCGACTTCTACGAACGCATGGGCTACGACTGGACGCGCCTCTCACTGGACACCTTCGACTGGAGCGACGTGGTGGAAGATCCGACACTCTATTCCAGGAAGGAGGTGGATCCGCTCCACGACTGGTTCATCGCGCAGTTGGCGGACAGCGGCGTCACCGTCGTCTACTGTCTGGTATTCTGGGACGAGCAGATCGATCCCGACCAACCGCCCGGCTGGTCGCGGTTCGAGGACGAGGCGGAGGTGGAACGGTATCTGGACTACGCGCGCTTCATCGCGGGGCACTTCAAGGGGCGCATCGGCCATTACGAGATTCTGAACGAGACCTTCTACCAGGCCGACAGCGACTTCACCCAACAGAACATCACGCTCGAGGCGTATGCTAACCTGGTCTACAGCGCCACCCAGGTGATCCGGGAGGAGGATCCCACGGCCAGGATCATCGCCGGGCCAGCGCCGGCCGTCTACGAGCAGGCCTGCTACGAGTATGAATTGGGCATCCTCTCCTCGGACGAGATCATGCCGCTGGTGGACGGCGTCTCGTGGCACCCGGGGCCTTATCCGGTGGAACTGGGAGGCGCCGTGACGCATCTCTATCGCGTGCCCGAGACGGTACGGGAGATGCAAATCACGGCCGAGGCCCACGGGTTCACCGGCGACTACATCCCAGAGGAGATTCAGTGGCCGACGGCGTATAATCCAAGTCCTAGCGAGCCGTGGAACGTCTACAGCGAGACCGTCGCGGCCAAGTACTACGGCCGCGGTATTCTCGACCATCGCGGGATGGGGATGCCTGCGCTGCTGGCGGGGACGGCGTCGGAGGGGAACCTGCCCAAGATGGACGTCATCCGCAACCTGGCCAATCTGCTTGCCGGAGCGGAGGCTGCGCCGCTGTCGCTGGAGATTCATAGCACGCTCACGGATGTGGTGAGCCATACCTTCGTGTACGGGAGTAGCGGGGACTACTTGGTGGGGGTGTGGCAAGACGGGTTTGCGAGCAACAAGATTGAACCGGGTACTTCTCTCACCCTGACGGTGCCCGGCTTGAAGGGCACGGAGCAGGGGCCAGGCGGGGGCGAGTGGCACGCGATCGGGTACGACGTGCTCCACGGCTTCCGGCAGCGGCTGGACGCGTACGGGGATGGCGACTCCCTGGTCATCCCCCGCCTGCGGGTGCGAGACTATCCGTTGGTGGTGAGACTGGCACGGACGAGACTTGTGTTCCTACCGACGGTGCTAAGGAGCGCCAATTAGCGACAGGGATGAAGCAGTTTCCGGAGGCCGGGGCAACTCCCCAATGGGGCTCAACCATCGTCGGGACGGACTCTGTTGCGGATCCAACTCTAGTCAGCTGATTTCTCCTTCAAATGGGGGTGGTGACCTGTGCAGTGAACCGCCGACCTTTTCGGTCGAACTGCGAAGGGTTGGGCTTGCTGGTAGCATTGGGTGGCCGGGGTCTGGTCAGTCGTCGCTCGCGTCAGCGGTGATAGCGAGGCAGGGCCCTGGCGAGGGTGTGAGTCGCATCGTTTGTCAGGGCCCGGTCATCACTCTGCCTGCTGCACTTGTAAGGACACGCGGCGGATAACCAAGCTTGTTCTACGCAGACCTCCTCAGACGGGAGACCACGGCTTCACGCTGCGCCCAGCCAGGCGGCTGGTAGGGGCCAGAAATGAAGATTAATTCCTCAAGGTTTAGGAAATGCGCAATCTCTCATTGCCCCTTAGGTAGCGATACTGCTCGACGGCACGAAGCTCGGCGAGAAAATTTGGGACGCGTAGTTCGAGGCTTGGCGGCAGAATGTGCCGGCGCTTGGAGGTGGCATCTCGAGCACGAGCACCTGGGTGTACAAGCTCCACGTGAGGACGACTATGCGGAACGATTAAGCTGTGCAGCTGCCCGTGCTCCGCAAGCTAGCCAAGTCCTTCTTGACCTAGGTGAACGAGAATGAGGCCGAGACTGTGCTGGCCAATGTGAAGGCGAAATTGGAGGCCTGAGGGCCCGGACGGGTTCGAAGCGCCCCTACAGGCGCTGGAAGCGGCCGGGGGGAAGCTGCTCGACTTGTATCTGACGATGGGGCCGCAAGACTACGTGGCGATCGCTGAAGGCGCCTACGAGTGAGGGCGAAGCCAGATGCCAGTGAGCCACCCCTTACATCTCGGTGATCACGATGTCGTTCGAGGATCACGGGTCTGTCGAAGTCGATACCCTCCTGGGATCTGCGTCGTCTCTCGCGGACGGCTAGCATGCGGCCAGGCTGCGGATAGAGGGTTGGGGAACGACCCCAACCTGGATCCGCGGCGGGCGTAGGTCGAGAGGCGGTTTGGTCCGCGAAAGGGGGCCGGCTACATCCAACCGCGACGCTGCATCCAGATCGCCATAGCGACTGGCGACAGGAGCATGGCAGCAAGCATCAAGGCGAAGGCGGTGGGACTCGTCCATGCCTCCAGGGGCACCGCGGGTTGGAAGAAGTTCATGCCGAAGAAACCGGCCAAAAACGAAAGCGGCATGAAGAGGGTGGTGATGACGGTCAGGACTTTCATCACTTCGTTCATACGGTTGTTTACCACCGAGAGATAGGTATCCAGGGCGCTGCCCGCCAGGTCGCGGAGCCCCTCGCTGATCTCATATAGTCTGACCAGGTGATCGTATGTGTCCCGGAAAAAGACCCGGTTCTCGGATGGGACCACGGCGAAGTCGCCGCGAGCCAGCTTGTTGAAGACCTCCCGCTCGGGGCCGATGATGCGTCGGAGACGGAGCAGGGCACGCCGGATGACGAAGATATCCTGAGGGGTGGAGGAGGTGGGATCGCCGAAGACCTGGTCCTCAATGGTGTCGATGGCGTCGTCCATTTCCTCGACGACGGGCATATAGTGGGATACCAACTCGTCGATCAGCCGGTACAGGAGGTATCCGGCGCTGTTCTGAAGGTGGCGCGCGTCATGGTCAGAGATCTCCCAGAGCCGGTCGACGCTGGCGATGGGCTCACTCCGGTGGGTGACCAGGTAGTTGGGACCCAGGAAGATGTCGAGCTCCGCGGTGGGCAGCGGGTCTTCAGCCCGGAGGTCGAAGCTGATGGCGTGCAGGACGAGATAGACGTACGCCTGCCAGTCGTCCACGCGGGGGACGTGGCGCTCCTCCAGCGCGTCCTCAATAGCGAGCGGGTGGAACTCGAAGACCTGGCGCAGAATCGGTGCGCACGACTCCGGCGGTTCACTGTAGAGATCGAGCCAGAGGAGTCCCTGGGAATCCTTCAGGGCGGCCGGTAGCGCCTCGACGCTCAACTCCTTTTTGAGGTCCCCGGCGCCAGTTCGGTACAGCGATCGGATCATGTTGTGCTCTCCTTTGTCTGAGCAGCTGCAATGCCGCGCGCCTGAAGAGGAGGGTGACGCGGCATCGCGCTTCATCGTCTTCTTCTGGACGTGCCGCCGACCTCGGGTCGCCCTTCTCCGGATGGGAGCTCAGGATCTGTTCCGGTCGGACCCTGTGTCTTGAGGCGCGGCTCGCCGCGGCGCGCGCCGCTGCCAGAGGCTGACGCCCCAGCGGACGATGGCTAGTTGAGAGAGACCAATCCAGATGAGGAGCAGCGTCGCACCCCAGGCGACCCTCCTGATCGTGCCGTCCACCTCCCGGCGGACGGCCCGCACCCGGGTCTGCAGCTCCCGAAGGGTGGTACGGTGACTGTTGAGAGCCGCGTCGGCGTCAACCGCGTTCTGGCGGATGCCCTTCATGTAGCCTCCCATCAGGACGATACCCTCCTGGACCTGTTCCAGGCTCGCGCTGGTCTCGTACAGCCCGGCGCCCATGGTGCGCAGACTCTCGGGCACTGGGTCCAGCCCGGCCCCGGCCTGGGCCACCGCCTGATCCAGGGGCATCTCTGGATCGTAGTTCCCGACGCCGAGGAGCTGGAGGCCCCGCAGCAGCTGGTCGATAACTCCAGCTGTCTCCTCCAGGGCCTCCAGGGCCACGAGTGAGGCCTCGATGCTCTGCGGCAGGTCATCCTCGGCCAGCCCGGCCATTTCGTCAATGGTCATCCGGGTGCTGCTCAGGGTCTCACTCACGTCGAGGGTGGTGGTGTAGAGGCCGTCGATGGCGAAGGTAGCCCCCTCCAGGGTGGTGGAGGCCACCTCGACGGAGCGATCGATGTCTGTCAAGGTGTCCGAGAGGACGGACAGGGTGTCCTCGGCAGCGGTGGTGACGTCGTCGGCCCCGCGCCAGATGGTGAGCACGCCCAAGGCGCTGAGGACGATGCCGAGGGTGCCGAGCAGGATCAGAAGCGTGCCTGCGGTGCGTCTAGCCATGTCTCTTCCTCCTGATGCCAGATGTTCCGTTCTTTGGGCGATGTCGGACCGCGAACATGATTATACGATAAGTTGCTCCGGGTCCCAAGCTGCGATTATGGTGACGTCGGCTCCGGGCGGGAGGGTAGGCGGCTGACCTATGGTCAGGCGATGGATCTGGCGATCCATCGCGAGCACGGGGAGGGGATGGGGGCTGGCTTGCCGTCAACGGGCGATGATGAGGGTGACCCCGACCTCCTCGGCGTGCTCCACGACGTCGCTTATGATGGGCTGGGGTGGGAGGGCCAGGTTCTGGGGCTCCATGCCGATCTGCTCGAGGGGTTCGGCGCCCCGCCAGATGACCTGGGCGCCGGATGGGAGCCGGTCGAGGGCGGTCAGGAGGTCCCCGACGGTCCCGGCGGTGAGGAGGGCACCGGGCGCGCTCTCCTGACCGGTGACCTCCGCGTACGTCTTGACGCGGTCGGTGCCGGTGAGGAGACTGAGATGCCATTCGCCGCCTTCCGGCCAGCTGTAGAGCTCGTATCCTTTCATCGCGCCGGAGGGGATTGGGGATGGCGGAGCTGGCTCTCCTGGAGCGAAGGTGATGCATTCTTCGGTGCCAGCACAGGCGGTGCCGCTGCCGCCGATCTGACCGGCGCCTGCGCGAAGGACGACGTGTTCAGGGGTCGGCGGACAGTCGCGGACGATGAGGGGGTCGGGGAAGGTCAGGGAACCGATGGTGAGCGGTTCCTCGCCGAGGTCGAGGACCTCCATCCGGGTGTCGTTGATGTTCGAGGGGCAGCCGTCCGGCCAGTCGCTCCGGTCCCGCGGGACGAAGGCGCGGATGATCTCTGAGCCGTCGGCGAGGGTGAGGACGGCGACCCGGGCTTCTCGGTCTATCTCGAGCTTGCGGATGTCTCTGGCGGCCATCTCGCTAGCCCGACCGGCACTCCGGACGATGGTGTAGGTGCCCGGCTCCACCGGGGCCCAGCGGTCGAGGAGGCAGCCGGTGAGGGACGAGAGGAGGCACGCGATGAGCGCGGCGAGGGTACGGAAGCGGGCGTCGTCGATCCGTTTCATGCTTTCATTCTCCTTTGATCGAGTGATGTCGGAGGTGGGGGAATCCGGCGACCCCCTGGTAGCAGCAGAGGGGGGCGGCTCATGGGACGAAGTGGAAGGTGCGGAGGACCGCAGTCAGTTTGTTCCTGACCATCTCTTCGTCGAACTCGGCGACGGTGCCCGGTTCGTAGACGCCTATGTTGGCGTAGTGGACGAAGAGGGTGATCTCGTAGCAAGTGTCGGCGTGGACGGTACAGTAGCTGGTGACGTCGTAGATGTGGCCGGTGGCGACGCCCCCCAGGGAGAAGATGGTGAAGGGGATGCCGTTGATATCCTCCTGGCCGACAAGACCCTCGTGGTCGTCCCGGGGCCGCGTGCAACTCTCACGGGCCTCCTCGCTGGGGCCGACGCGGATCGTTGCGCAGGCGTCGAGGAGGTTGGTGCCGCTGTAGTATCGAGTGCCCGTGAGGCGGAAGGTGACCAGGGGCTCGTCGATGATGGCCTCGGTGGGGCAGGTCAGCCCTGGCTCGACGTCCGGGGGATAGCGGAGCGCGAAGCCGTGTTCCTCGCTGTGGTATGTGCTGGCGTGGTTCGGCTCGACGTCCGATAGGTCTTGCTCCAGCTGGGTGACGTCGGCGCGGCCGCCCTCCATCGTGACGATGAACAGGGTGCCTTGGGAAAGGTCGTAGGGCTCCCCGGCGAGCCGGAACCGGGCGGTTTCTCCGTCGGTCGTCTCCACCTCCCACTCGAAGCGCTCCCCGTCCTCGGACTCGGCGTAGCCGTGGATGGTGTAGGTCGGGAGTTGGCCGAAGTTTCCGCCGCTGCTGGTGGAGGAGGATCCGGAGTCGCCGCGGAAGTCGTACCAGATCAGGATGGCGAGCCCCTCGTTCCAGCGGAGGAAGCGGTAGCCGGTCCCGTCGACGGCGCCGGCGGCCACGGCGGGGGCGGGGGGGGTTG
>Ga0207797_1000429_pt1 | contig 32549 bp, 41 predicted proteins | sample PRCRCaboRojoPR_6_FD_187275 | JGI IMG/M metagenome (GOLD analysis project Ga0207797, IMG submission 187275) | Marine sediment microbial community from Cabo Rojo, Puerto Rico - PR CR 10% Liquid 1 (SPAdes) | ecosystem: Environmental > Aquatic > Marine > Coastal > Sediment | place: Cabo Rojo, Puerto... | reverse complement strand
CTCATCAAACGACGATTCAGCATTGCCGAGCCGTCCCTCCAACACATCGACTTTCGTCCAACTATTAAGGGTGTAATCCGATACCCACAAGTCCCGACCAAGTTGTGCTACAGTCTTTTTCAGTCCAGGATGAAAATACCAGCCGTTGTGCTTGCCGCGAACGACACACTCATTACCTACTTTTTCCCCGGCAACTCTCACGCGGACATGAATATCATCAACATATTGCACGATTTCATCATTGTACCCATCATCCCATACAATAAAATTCAGCACATCGTCTTGCGAAAAGTTCGCATTGGGTGACGTTACCAAATGGCCTGACTTGCTGGCATTAAAAGAATCGCGGCTTGGTTGCGCCGGTAGAGGTGTTGTGGTATACAGCGGGCTGCCGAAGCGGCCTTGAATCCATCTGTCATACGCCACCGCGTTATACAACCGCATTACCGAATCCATTGGAAGGGTTGTGCCCGGTGGTCCCGAAATCATGGCGGAGCCAAAGGCGTACTGTTCACGATAGATTTCTCTATCGCCAAACGCCTTACTCTTGCTGCGAAAGGTACTGCGAGCCATTAGCAGGGCCTGCTTCGCATTAGGTTATTCTCAGGGGGGTTGTAGTTCAACTCTCCCCAAAATTCCGCTTCAAGTCGCTGCAGCCATGTTAGCCACGGGCTCTCATCGCCGTACTGCATCGGCTTAATGCGAGCTATAATACCGTCAAGCATGAGCCCTCTAAACTCCCACGGCACATCAGGCTCAGTATTTCCGTTTGTTGTAAGCAGCGTTGTAGGTAGTAAGTAATACTTGAGATAATATTTCTCAGTGGTCGTGCCTGGATCAGTGCGAAACGTTACTGTTGCCAACCTGTTAGGATCAATGTATCTGCGGGAAGTCGTCGGCTTGATGTAAAAACGCTTGCCGCGCCACACAGTTGTCTGATATGCTCCATATTCATCATAAGTGTCAGATGCATCTTCAGCCTCATAAAATACAGAAGCTACCTTGCGACAATTGCTCGGACAGTCATACTGTTGTGTCTCTGCAGTAGTTTCAAGAAACGGCGGCATTCCAGTGCTTTCGTCAACTACGACAGCATGGTCAATGTCCTTGCCCATCATGACCATGTTAATCTCGTTGGCTATGGGGATCAAACCACGATCCCCATAGTTACCCCATTCGGACGCCTGAATCTTTGCGAGTTCAACCATTTGGCTCAGTGTGTACATTGGCGATCTCTTCCCCTATCCAGGTTTGATACTCTTTTGTCAAGTCAACACGTTTGGTGCCGCTTGCTTTCATGCTTTCAATCTCGGCATGGTGTTTCTCATGGACGGTAAGTTTTATTCTCTTTTGCAACCCTTCGTCCAAGAGGCGAAATTGTTTCATCGCGTCCGCCGGGTCCACAGGCGCAGGAGCGGCTTCCGGTTCCGTCGTCGGTGGCGCGCTTGCTGGGGCACTTGTCTGCACTGGTTGCGCTGGTTGCGATTGTGTATGCGTTGCCGTCGGTGCCGGACCTTGGGTCACCTTCGCAAGTTCCTGCAACTTCTTTTCCAGTTCTGCATTGCGCTGCCTCAAAGCCTCACCTTCCCTCTTGAGTTTGTCCGTTGTGCTTTCCAGGTTCTTGAACTCCGGCGGCTTTGCTTCATAAGCATCGTCCCGTACAGGGGCAATGTTTTCAGCCTCTTTTGCGATCTGCGTTGCCACATCCTCTTGGTGAATAACCCAGCGGTTTGCACTATGATGTGTCGCCAACATTTTCAAATTCCGCTCAGTGGACGGGATATGGAGCATAAGCCCGGCATAATCAGGGTGGTCAATGAAGTTGGCACACTTGTCCACAATGCGGACCGTAACCCTATCCCGTAACCGCCCGGTGTTTTGTGCGACCGCTTCGTGGCGCAACTCAAACACATGGGCACCCCCCCAGAGGTGTCGGTCCTTGCTTTCGTCAGTCAGCTCCAACGTTATCGGACGATACTGCGGGTCTTGCCGCGCCCGAGCGTTGGCCTGTTTGAAAATCGTGTCTGCCATTGCAGGTGAATCTTCCTCCAACGCTTGTCTCTGTTGGTAATTCATGACACTCCCCCTCTTTGGCTGAGGATTACAACAAAGGGAGAGGCCACAAGGCCCCTCCCCACCTTCGGTTAATAGTTCTCAATGTCGCCGCGGCCAAAAATGCAAACCGCGCTCCATCGCTGTTCCAGACTGGTTGACGTCGGCGTAACATCGTCATACCACCGCAACTGCACACCACACTCCCCGAAATAGCCTTTCCCCTGCCATTTCTGGTAGTTGTAGTCGTCGTACTTGTGGTGGATAGGCCGATTGATCCAGTCAATGATCGGCGCCCGTCCGATGACAAAGCCGACATCGCGCGTGCCGACCGACGTGTCTCGCTGGTCGTTGTTACCGGGATAGACATATCCGGGTGTAAGCGTAAACGGTGCCGCTGATCCATTGACGGTCAGTGTCGGGGCACGTTCATCTTCCACCAGCCAGATATTTACCCAGCGGCCCAGCAGATCGGGCAAAACGGCCTGATCCTGCCCGTTCATCCTGGTGACATCCGTCCAGTAACGCGCAATGCTGTTGTCGTTGGTGAGGTCAAGAACGTGGAACTTTTGCGCAGGCGGGACCGTCAGTATGAACTGATTGGATTTTCCGCCAAGCTGCAGCCCCTCGTATCGGCCCATCGTCAACTGGTAATGCAACCAGTTCAGAAACGCACCATCAAGATGCGATGCCGTGCCTGCCTGCACACACGCTGTGCCGATGTTGTCGGTGTAGGTTTGCAACGTGGGGCTGTACTGCGGTTGCTGTGAAGTGGGGACCCCCTTCACAAAAACGTTCGAGTTCCACGGTTGCGTCACGGCCACGGGGCTCATGGTGAGATTCTGCGCGTATCGCTGCAGAACTGCCTGCCTGTAGTACAGGCCGCGCTTTTCTTCTGCGTGTGCGCCGAGCTTCCGCGTTGCGGTCTCCATGTTGAGGCCGTAAGCCTTCTGCTCATTGGCATGGATACCGTAGTCGTACACGCTCACAGCATGCGAATACTCGTTGTAGTAGACTTCCTGCTCTTTCTCACGAAAGGTTTCTTCGTTCATGATCTGCAACTGCTGATCGCCTTCACGGCCGGCACCCTGCAAAGCATGCAAAAACCCAATGTGTGCTGAGCGAAAGCCACTCTTCACTTGCGCATTCAGCTCCATGGTGATAGCGTTCATCGGAATGTCAACGTTGCTTGTTCTGTCGAACGGTGTTCGCAACGCCGAAAACACGTCCCGGAACAGAGTTTCATCCTGAAGTTTGGTGTCCCAATACTCCCGGATAAGGTTCTGTTGTAGGGTTGACGGAGTATTAATAGCCACAATGTCTCCTTGTTATCAGACCGGCTGCGATGGCTGCATCCCGATACTGGCCATTTTCTGCTCGATTGTTGCCATAGCAGCAGACCGTTGATCGGGAGGCATCGTAGATAGCCTGGATTGCAATTGTTTGATTTCCGACATTACTTGTTCTGCCGAAACCTTTTGCTGTTCTTGCGTGGTGGCAGCTTCACGTGCCGTAATTGACGGCGGAGCAGACTGCCGCTGCTGCACTACATCAAGAGCCTCTTTCGCTCCCTTTACACGAGCATCTTGCATTTCAGCCAAGTCCACGCCGTCACGCTGCTTTTTGATGGCCAACGCAGCAGTAAAATCGGGCCGTCCAGTGTTCGGCACCTCTTTGCCTTCTGCATCTCGCATCCGGTTCGTGTATAGGTTGTGATTGTTGGCAATCTGTACCAGTTCAGACAGCACCGAAAACTGCTTTAACCCTTCTGGGGGAGTCAGCCCTCTGGAGTTGACCAAATCCTGTACATCTTGATTGCCGCTAAGATACTCTTGAGGCAAATTACGCCCACGATATTTGGGGTCGGATTGGGAAAGGTAGTTCAGATCATTCATGAAACTGATATATTCCTTTTCCTTTTCTCCGACCGTTTTGTTGTCACCAAACTGGAACATCGGGTTTCGGCGCACAAAATCGTCGGCCGCGGATACCACTTCTTCGTGCGACCGCGCTTGAGCTTCCTTACGCTTGTTCTCTTCAACCTGCTGTTGCCAACTTTTTTTGTCGTCCTCGTGAGCTTTTTTGACGGCCTCCAATTCAGCCCTGAACTGAGCAGCCAATTCCTTTTTATCTCTTTCCCGCACTTTTTTCAGGTAATCAGCTTTCTCCTGTTCCGATGCCTCAGACCAATCCAATTCGGGAATCTCAGGCTCCTGGTTCGCAGTATCCTGCGATGCCCGATTGTCCGGCTGCGACGGTTGTTTTTGTTGGCCTTCAAGCTCCTTCAGTTGTGACTTCAAAGTTTGCACAGTCTGTTGAAGCGTATCCATTTGCGACTTTGTTGTCGTCGCATCATTCTTCCATCGCTGAAGGGCAGCCTGCGCCGCAGTCAACTGCTCCTTCTTGTTCTTCGCCCTTTGTATAAGATCGTGGGCATCCTTGATGTCGTCCCCGGTTTCCTTCCGTGCAGCAGCCAGAAAGTCCTTGAACGTTCTATATCGCACGGCATTTGGCTCAGGGGATTGCTCTTGTTTGGCAGGTTCCTGAGACTGCTCCGCAGACGGCTGTTGTGACTGCTCTTGCTGAGTTTCGGCCTGTGCCTGCTCAGCTTCCTTTTTGCTTGTGTCGAAATCAACCAGCTCGTTGATATAAGATTCTACATCAGTTCTGCTGGTATCGATTTCGCCCTTCGCCAACTTTTCGCGAAACTCATCAGGCGTCATTTTTGGTGTGGGTTGTTCTCCCTTTGGTTCTTCCGGGGTTTCCGGCTGCGCCTGCTGTTGTTCGCCCAAAGCCTGTTGGCCCTGGCCTTCGGTTTGCTGGGTGCCTTGGCTCTCGTCTGCCATTTTGTGCACTCCTTTGGTTTACGTGAGTCCCCGAGCTTCCATGTATTGCTCAGGGAGGTTGCCAATTCCAGGTTCTATTTTTTCCGGCTGTTGTGTTACTGCTCCCTCCACCGCTCCACCAGGGGCCATTTCAGCAGACGCTGATCCTAGCCCTTCAGGGGCTTGTTGAGGTTGTTGCCCTACCGATTGTTGTGCCGCTTGTGCCTGTGCCTGGGCAGCTACGATTGCCGCCTCTGTCTGTGCACGTAACCGTTCTCTGTCCAGCCCAACACTCTCCAAGGCAGCCTGTTTTTGAATCTCATCCATTTCAAGGCTGTTGATAAGTTGTTCCATAAATGTCATTGCTGCATTCGGAGCGAATTGCGCGTAGTTCTGGACCAAATTACTGTTAAGCTCCTGCTGTAGCAACCTGTTGTTGACGCCTGAAGGAGCCTCTGAAATAGTCACCCTGTGACGCGAAAGCGTTGAGAAGTCATTCGCGATTCTTTCCTCGCCGGTAAGAATATTGATTTGGGGATCATTAACAACGACCTTGAAAGATCCCTTCGCATCCGTGAATTCTCTGCGCCCCTGACTGTAAAGCTGTTTGGCTAAAAAGAAGTATGACTCAGCCAGGTCGTTCCACAACTGCTTTATTCCAGCCAACATGGTCGTCTGCATCGTCTTGGCAACTTCTACCTTTTGAGCATAGAGAATGCCGGATTCACCACTCCGCTCCGTCCGGCCCTCACTGGCCGCGGGTTGGGGCACCAGCCGATCCATGAGGTCAACCATCTGATTAGCGATCCCGAACAAGTCTCCTGGGATATTGTTGCCATCGTGCAGTCGGCTAACAGCGTCAGGAAATGCCCTTGATGTGCCCCGCTTCTGAAACAGAACATATTTTGGATTGCCGATATTTTGTTTTAGCTCTTCCTTTGCGTCGGCCCCGTTAAGGATGGCTTCATCTACTCTCATAGGGCTATTGATAGCTGCTTCAGCGGCATTTGTTATTTGTGACTGACGCTTGTTAAATTCCAGTTGTGCATCGCGCAACTGGTCCATCATAGGGCTCGGCTTCCCATTGACATACTCCGTAGACCACGGAAAGAACAACAGGCGCCCTACTTGAAATTCGTCTTTCTGATTCACAGCGAAAAACGCTTGCGTCAAACCCGGTACAGTAGCCTTCGTGTAAGCAGCTTTATCTCTTACCTTAATAGTGGTGATATTGGTCGGATCAATGTTTTTTTCCATTGCTATATCGCGCTTCTGCTCATCACTCATCCACTCCCAAAAAACCGTGCCTGTAACGGGATCAAACTCTCGCTCAACCTGTTCTTCCTCAAGGTAATGGTGTTCCACTACCAAAAATTGACTGCCGTGTATGTCGGGAATGTCTTTGTTCCAATCAATCTCATCTTGTTTGTATTGTGGGCCGAATTGGCTTAAGAGCCACAGCTCCCGCTCTATCAAGTCTCGCTTCATTTCGTATTTTGCTTTTAATTGATCGGCAGTATAATAGCCCAACACCCATATATGATTGAGTTCTTTGCTGCTGAGCTGCTTCCAGTTGGGATCAACGATGCAACTTCCAGGCGGCATACACTCAATTGCAATGTTGCCCATGGGAGATGCAGGATGATCGGTCTTAATGTGCATGCGAAGTACAGATTGATAGATATTGCCGAGGCGCACTGCTTCATGATAGTATTGTATCCAATCCATCAACTCCTTGTCACTCATATATGCGGCCTGAAGGGCCATCGTTTTCTGCGTGTCTTCTATTTCATCCGCTACAAATGTAGCGTCGAAAGGGTTTCGCACAATACTACCGGCAATTCCATTGAGTTTCATTTTGACAAAGTTGTAGGTTCCCAGGTGGGTGAAATCCCCGTAATTTGTGCCGCGGTTTTCCTGCATGAGAAAACTTTGTAAATCATCCGGCCATTGCGAATTATCAATGCCTGCGTATGTCTTAAGGTTTTCAAATTCCCGCGCCCGCTCTCGCCTTCGTGCGGTTTTGGCTCCTTGATACAGGTTGAGTTCTTTCAACACTTCGCTATCAGCTTGCCGGCTGAACTGCTTGCCGGCCACCTCAATCATCGGAGTCGTCGGGTTTGATACCACTATTTCTTATCCTTTGTTTTGACGAACTCGCCCTTGGAGTACAGAGGGTGCTTTTCGCTGGGCAGGTATTTTTTTGTTGTTGGGATATATACCGAACATGCTCCAGCCTTGTTAAATTCGACAAAGCATTGTGCTCCACATGCCGGGCAAATCACACATAATAGGCTATCTCTCTGTGCTCCGTTGACATGGCAGAGAGTATAATCGCAGGGGACGGCGGCGTGCCCTCTACGCTTATTCGGGCATTTAATGCGAAACCATTGTTGCATAGCAAAAAGGGCGCGGCATAGCCCCCGTCCCCGGTTCTCCCGCACGTGCGGGTGTAATGGCTTTGCCGTGCCCATAAGAGGCATAAAGGCAGAGCACCTGCCCCAATACACACCTCTATGTATAAATATACCATAAAACGGCAAAGTTGTCAACACCTTATGCACATAATATGCACAAGTTATCCACAAGTTGCCAACAAGTTATCCACACGCCATGTAATTACGGGGGTGAAAAAGAGAAAGAAGAGGGGGTGGTTAGTCTACAATCTCAAGCCAGCGCTTTGAGCTTTTCCAGGTATCCACAAAAAGGAGTATTTTGCGCCTGCTTGCATGCACACTTGCGCGGGGAGTGCGCCAATCGGGGTATAGCTCATCCAACAATGATCCATATTTGGAAGGGATATTTACCTTGATCCCGTGAAACTGGTAAGGAATCAATGCATCGAAACAGCTTAAGGTGTTGCCTTTGGCGATAGCCTTGTATGCTTTGTAATTCCTTGGCCCTTTGCTTTGCACTGATTGCCGTCCGCCTATCTTGTGCACCCAATTTTTTCCCTTTGTGTGCCACAAATGCCCATTCCATGGAAACATGAACCACACGCATCCTCGATCCCACTTGAGTTTGCGCCGCATACTGATATGTAACCAGCGCCCGTTGTCATCCCTGAATTGCGCCGATCGTCTGTACTCAAAATAGCCGTACCTTTTCAGACAATCCACAAATGCCGATTCCTGGTCTTTCGTAATCCAGTCCACCCTGATACCAATATCAGTATCATCATCGTGGGGAATAATTGCATCGTCGCGCACACAACCGAGGAGCGTACCAAACATGAGGAAGGTGGCTTTTGATATGCCACACTCATCGGCGCACTTGTATATGCCCTCAATGTGCCTATACGCAGTTTGAACGTTTCTCAATGTAGTTTCTCAGCCGTTGTGCTATGCATTCTATTGATAGAAGTTGATGCCCACCTGGCCCATAACCCGTTGACTTTGTTTCACGTGAAACAATATCCCAGAATCGGCTTTTTGTTGTTGTTGTCACCGGTAGCACCGGCGCCTGTGTTGCGTCCAAACTAACCACCGGTAGTCCACATGCCAACATCTCCACTATCGCCCTCGGACCACTATCATCCGCCGTGTACGGGGCTATTCCTACCTTACACTTATTCATCATTGTGGGCATTTTTTCTCTTTTTACATACCGTACTGTGAAGTTTTCGGGTGCCCTCACCTTCGGGGCATACCCCAACTGTAATACCTTCAAATCCTGCGGACAGGTCTTGTACACCCACCTACACCGCTTCCTGGCATCTTCCGGGTGGACAGCTACATAGCAGACATCGTATTCCTTTTCTATCCGCGGCAGTGGCCTGAATTGATTCGGGGCAGCCTTCTCTATGAGCCCTACCTGCAGATCGGGAAACTCAGCCTGAACCGCATATACCTGCTCATAAGTATCCGCCAATACCAAATCATAGTCCGTGAAGCCCGGCTGCGGGGCATACCGCTTGCCTGCTCCGTAGTATATCTTGAATGCATCGGGATACCGCTTGAGTATTCTGTGATATTCGGGGAATCCACCCCTCGCAAAAATCACCGTGGGCTGTCGCGTCGGTTTGTAATCTTTCAACCGCTTTGTCCATATTTCCCATGCATTGTAATCAATGAACTTCTTGCGGTCCCGGCCCCAATAGACTACCTCACACCAATCATCCTTGCCCCTGGTCATGTGATATGCCAACAGTGTATAGAAGTCCACGCACTGCGTGATATTGGGATAGGTTATCTCTTTCCAGCCGTGCCTGCCGCGATCCGTCGGCACCTGCCCGCGAAGCAGAACCATGTTCATCGGTTGGCCTCGCTAAAAAACTTATACTTGTCGAGCCGCGGGTATGTTTCGTGTTCCATTATTCTCCCCTCACCATGCCATTGCAATTGTTCTAACCCTCTTGCCGCTTGCTCCGGTGTCATATACATGTTCCACCCGGCCATTGCGAAAGTGTCGTCCATTAGCGAACACTTGTGCCTTCCATCGAATCGAGCGCATTCAAACCATTCTACTTCTTCCTTTGTCCGGCACAGTATCATGCCGCCACGCCCTATTTTCAGCGACTTCTTTCCGTGAAACGACAAACACACCAGATTGCCGTTCAGATTCGACTCTTCGGCGTACATCCCCCTGGTAAGCCGTTTTGCGGAATCAACTACCGGCAATGGGGATAACTGATAATACCCTTTCGTTTGCCAGCTTATATCTTCAAAGCGTATTCGTGCGCCCGCATGCACTGCCTGCGCGGCAACAGATACATACGTCTGCGCGGGCACAATGATTTCCGGGTATTTATCGGCTGCCACGTATTTCATGCACAGGAACAATGCGGCAGAACAACTGTCCACAGCAACGGCGTATGGAGCCCTGGTGTACCTTGCCATTGCTTCCTCGAAATTATCAACTACCGTGTAAGCATGCGCCTGCCTCACCACTATGCCCCCAGATGTTGCCTTCATTCGGTTTCTTCATATATGGCCATCTGCCCTTCCACCGATAGCTTCATTCTTTTTCCTTTGCATGCCGCCTTCATTTTTGCAATATTCCCGAGACCTTTGGCCTGCCCGTAGTAATCATGCGTTATGAATCGGACCGGACCATCAAAAGCAGCGGTAATTAGTTCCGCGTCCCCTGCCTTAAGCGTAGCATCGGCAAATACCAAATGACACTTTCGGGAAATCAGTCGTTTCAAAAAATCCGTACTGTGCATGTGATAGTATTTTACACTTTCTTCAAAGTCTGTTAAGGAAACAAATACATCATGTTTGTCACATGTTCTTACAGTGGCATACTCGGCTCCTATATCCCTAACTGCCTGTGCCATGATGTAGGCGCTGGTTCCAAACCATGTGCCAAATTCCCAAATGTTCAAGGGCCGATGCTTTTGCACATAATCGTAGAGGAATAGCGCGTCGTCTTTTGTTATTGCTCCAGAGTCATCAATGTTGTTCGGGTCGGCATATTTCGGATCATCCATCCGATTTCTGTCGCGACCTAAATCCAGAAACTTTTTTTGGGTCTTGCCAAGGCGTATAATCTTCTCACGTAATTCAGCAATAGCCATTTTAACTCCTTCGCCCCAGTTCTTTCGCCAGCGTTCGCAATCGGTTATCAATAGTGTGTGCTTCAAAGACATGCTTACGGGAAGCACGCACGATAGAACAGTAATCTTCGGGGTTTTGAATGGCATCCTCTATGGCACTGAGAACATTGTCCTGAGTCACTTCCACGTAATGTGTGCCAGGCACAAAGCCAGCCCTGTCCAAATCAGCAACCCTACGACCAAGAAGAAGCGTGTTTGCCGCAGGAATTAACATGTATTTTTCGAGAACGTAATTTGTATTTTTGGAGCCACAAAACGCGCAGGCATGCCTATTCACCATATCTGCAAAGCGGTCCCCTATAATATACTCTCCCATCGGCAACTTGCCGTAACCGGGATGCTTCAAATGCGTTATGTTGCCTTTGCCGTTTTTTATCAGGTAGCTTCTTAGTGCGTACTCAGCCTTGGCCTTGCCCGCAACCAAGCATCGTCGTAGTTCCCAATTCTTATCCGGTTGATTTTGATACCGCCACGTCGCTATAACAGCTTTTGGGAACCATACGTATTTGCGCCGAAGATCGCTCCATGCATCAGCAAAACGATTAACAAAATACTCGTGCATATCCCCAAGAATGATGTGTGCGCGATACAGCAATTTGATCTGTAACGCAGCGTATGCTTCTATGTCATAGGCTTTGTTGTGCTTAGATGGTAACTCAATATCAAGGGCATAGACAATTACTTTCGTTTTCAAGGGTAGGGTTAATAACTGTGCGGTTGCCTCAATGTGTTTTTTTCTCAGGTATTTGCGCGGGTCTATCATAACCCAATCAAAGCCCACGAGGACATCCTTCATCGGTACACTGTCGGTTGTTAATATGTCCCACCCCAATTTGTTGGCAATCGCCTTGTAAAGCAGTCGGCGGTTATCAGACACCCTGCATGGCTCCATAATGGCGGGTGGTGTCAATATTATGCCGCTCATGTGTATCCCAGTAATTTGTTCATCTTTGTGCCACCAGCCCTCTCAAACACCAGAAGGTCTTGGTCATCGTAACAGTCACGGTGAGTTATTGCCGTTGCCCCCCCCATGTGTTTGTCAACAAACTGTTTCGATGTTGTTTTTTCGACCATATCGCTCTTGCCGTAGTGCGCCTGCATCAGGGCTATGGTATGCGGATTACCCCGCAGTCCGTGATATTCACCCTCCCAAAAATGTCGCATCGATCGAGTATAATCAATTCCTACATAATCGCAACACTCTTGTAGGCCATCGCTATTGCAAATGTCTTCATAATGTACCCTCAAATGGCGTTTTGACTCCAAAAACTTCAACGTTCGGCGCTCATGTTTTACCCACCGTCTAACAGCATCCTCGGTGAGCTTGCCGTTGCGCACAAAAGACGCATGGATTCGGTCGAGCCCATTGCGCACTAGATGTATCATTTGTGTCTGTCCGCGGTGGCCGCACTGGCTTATCCACCACGTTTTTTTGCTGGCATCTACAAGCACGTCAACACCAAATTGTTTGGCGGCAACTTCGTGCCAAGTCATCGGTACGGCACCAACAATGGGGGGCCAGTAATCACATCCAATTCCGCAAAGAGAACACCATCCATCCCTGGCGATAACCTTCGTGTGCTCTGGTGTTCGGTTTGCACTGCTTGCGAGATAAAAATGACCTAGCCCAGCTACGCCTTCGTTTCGCGACAACATCATGTCCAACATAGTGCTCCCCACGTGCGAACTTCCGAGAATGAAAACACACTTTGTCACTTCTGCACCTCCCACATTGTATGCACCGGATTCCGCACGATTCCCTCATAACACTCATTGACTGCGCGTTTGACCCCAACATAATGCCCGATGTAATCATGCCCGCATAAGATGCCACCGGGCCGCACTTTTACACTCCACACTGCGATGTCGTTTTTTACTCCTTCATAAGAATGGTCTGCGTCGATAAATACCACATCAATCGTCCCATCAGCGAACCAACGGGCGGCCTCGACGGTGCTCGTAGCAAGCGTTATGTGCGGCCATTTTTTCATGCGCCTTTCAAACCGCGCACGAACAGTCCCCTTGGCAAATTCCGCCGCCATTTTTGCCTCGCTGGGACGTAGCGCATTGTTCTTATTAAAGGGATTCTTGAAATGATCGACGCAGAACAGCTTTGCATTCCGACACCATTTTTTCAATCCTTTAGCCAACGCCTCACTGCTGTCGCCAAGGTACGAGCCAAGCTCTACGACAACTGCCCCATCTTGCCGTACTCGATGCATTAGATCGGTCAGATATTTTCGCTCTTCTTTTTTCACGAGATAAACCTTGTTTTTAGATTGCTAACCTGTGGGCGACAACTTGTCAACTTTAACAGCCCACTGCCGCAAACCACTATTGGACAACCTCCTCTTATCGCAAATACCTTTCCTGCGGTGCGGTTCACTATAACAACGTCCCCAACTTCTTGCGTCTCCGTTATCATGTACTTCTGCCCGTTTGTGCCTACGGTATACGCGCCCAAGTAGGGATACCCCACCGCATCAACATGGCGCCGAATAGCTACCGCGCTCTGCTGCCAATTGATTTTATAATCCTCTCCATCCCGCCACAAGCTATACGAGTCCCATTTGGTCGAGCTTACAGAATCCCCGGTTCCAGCCAGAACCTGCTCAATAACGCTTAACTGGCACTGGACAAGCTGTTCGTATACAGTTTTTATTTTAATTGGATAATGGATTGTAATCCCGCTTTGTCCAACAATTTTTCCGTTATCCGGCTCATCCGTCGGCAAAAATGCCGTTACCCCAACTGCCGTATCCCCATTAATTAGTGCTGTTGGCACCGGACAATGCCCTTTGTATCTCGGAAGTAACGAATCATGCAATACAACCATCTTGTTTTGTGTCGGCACTAACTTTGGCCAGCCCACCAGAACCCATAGGTCATATTCGCCCCCGCCCTCATAGCGGGTTGCATACTCAGATAATTCATCGCCTATATCAGATGCAATTTGCTTGTGGGCCACTTCGACCGCGACTACCTTATATCGCCTTATCGCCTCGCGCACAAAAAGGCAACCTTGGTAACCAGATGCACTAATCTTTAACCGTGGTGTTGTCATGGTTTTTTTTTCAAGCAAGTCCACTCGTCTCCTCCTTGATTATGCGCAAAATCTTTTGGGGTAATCTGTATCCGAACGATACTGGTCGAGGGTCGAACCCAACCGTATTCAAAAATTCCTTGTTGTTGCCTTTCCATCTCTTCTGTAAGCCTTGGTATTTGTTCACGAGTGACATGGCAGATGGGGCACCGACAATGGGATGCATTGGCTTTTCCCAATACCTATACATGGATTCATTGACATCCAACCCAATGTGGTCTCCCACACGTTGTAATGTCGATATGTCGAAAGCCTTCTCATAATCAATAACAACATGATCGTGTTCAGCCAACCACTTTTGTTTTGCCATCACACCTTTTATCCACTTGCGTGCGTGCTCTTCAGCACCCAAGCCACGAGCATAATAGTGGTAAATCGCATCAGCAGGATTGCGGTTAATCCAAACAATTCGCATTTCAATTGGCACGTTCTTTTGCACATACTCGATATAATCAATTTTTTTGCTTGAATCTATTAAAACTTCAGCGCCGGTTTTTTCGGCGATATGATTATACATAGCACCAATATCGTGTCCTCGTGCTTTCACCGCCTTCCAAAACTTGCACTGCCCCCTACATACAGCGCATGGCGCTGCAGTTTTCGCCTTGTGTGCTGCCAACCTCTTGAATCGCTTTGTCAATCTGTATAGTTCACCAACAGCTATAGCGTTTTTATGGGCGCCAAGAACAAGGCATAACCACGTCGTGCCCGAATGCGCACCACCTACGACAAATACTACTCGTTCCACGGATAACCTCCTAACCGGTCTATCCCATTTTGCAAATACCCTTGATATTTTTCCTGAAACACCGGCTCTTCGAAGTGGTGTTCTTTGCTGTGCCAAATCACACTATCCCGCTTGAACTTGCTGTCATTGTACTTGCTCGTCAACGGGATCAGTTGAATGTCATCACGATACAACGCCCACAATTCATAGAGGGATTCCTGATCCTTGTACCAGCGTATGTCCTCACTGACTTCAATGTTCCACTTGCCCACCATTTCTCTCATAGCGGCACCGTTGCCGAAACCCACCACGGCCGCTTGAAATCGCCTGTTCGTCTTTTTCTTGGGCCGATATATACATCGTAATACATTCTCATCTATGTCACCCCAAAACTCATCCAAGCTATCTCGCACCAGGCAGTCTACATCCATCCATGCAACGGCATCATATCCTTCCTCCAACGCCTCACCAACAAGCATGGCCCTAAGACACACCATGTATCCCCGCTTGTCGACATGTTTTACAGGAGCAAAATTGATTGCCTCTACATTGCGGTACGCTCCACGCAATTGTTTGGCGAACTGTGCATTCCCATCATGTGTAATAATCCGTACCTTATTCGGTGAGTTGAGGGCTATCGATTCAAGAAACGCCACACACTGCTCTTTGTATTTCTGCTCGTCACTAATTGCACTGACGATCAATCTGCTGTCAAACATTTGCAACTCCTCAATGCTTCACTATATTGCCGCGCAACCGTGCTGATGTCTATCCAGTCAGGCACGCGCTTCTGTGAGTCCGACAACTTGTCCAACACCGATTGTACTACAGCACTGATTTTCTCCTCTGTCAACTTCGGCGGATTATGTGCAAGCAACTGCGGCTTCATTGTTTTGTCTGTCTTGATTACCCGCCCTGTACTGATCTCAGCGTGCCCGCCGTTGTTACTTACCACTCCCCACAACCCGGCCCCTCCCATTTCTACTACAGCGTTGGGGCACCAGTCAAAGTAAGGGATATATACAAACCCGTCCGCCATTTTGATATATTGCCGAAGCACATCCTGATCAAGCCACCCTGTGTACCGCAGCCTGTCACACTCATAGTATTTCTTGTGGATATTACCGATAATCCAGCAGCCCAACTCTTTGTCAGCCTCACAGCAGGCAGCCATCACCTTTGCAGTATCCTTCAACCGCTTATGCCGTCGTGGCGATCCATCCTTGTAGCTCCACTTCGCACATGCTATTACATTGCGCTTGAAGGGGCTGTCAGCAGGCACCACACTATGATATATCTTGGGGTCAATCCCGTTGAATATCGTGTAATTGCGCGGCGCGTAACCTAACATTCCACCGACAATGTTTCTACAAAACTGCGACTGCCATATTGCCACGTCAGCTTGTGCAATAGCCTTCGATATCTGTCCGTTGCGCCAGCCAACTCGCTTGTTGGCTACCATGTGCACGCCATCTAATCGCAGCACCTTCGGTAATCGCCCGGACTCCTTGCGCCAATGAGTAAATGACAGTGTGGCATCACAACCCTTGTAAGTGTCATATTTGAACTCAATGCCGTACTGAGCAATACTCCGCTCAAGGCGCTGCAGGAACAACCCCTTGCCGGTCCTGTTCGGCTCATATTGAACAAATACTTGCAAACCTAAAACTCCGCGATATAATTCGTGTTCAAACGGCGGTCCAAGTCCTTTTCATAATCGGGATTCTTTTCCCACCAATCCGCATCGTAATGTTTGTTGTACTCTTTCAGTTTCCGGGACATTCTCTTCGCCATGCTTTCGCATTCAGACAGCTTCTTCCTGACCACCTTGTCGTGCTTCGCGTGTCGATCTTGATGCAAATCAGCTATCTCACGAAATACTTCGCAGATAGTTCTGCTTGCACACGCATGTTTCATCGAATCAGCCATGATGATTCTTCTCAAATAACAGTGCCCGCACAACTTTCTTGCCGTCCACGGGCATTTTCGAAGTCAACGCAATTAGTCGCTCATCTTCAATTCCAGTCGGCTTGAACACTGCTCGTTGCGAGTCTTTGAATGTCTTTACCACTTCAGCACCTGCATCGGCCAACACAGTCCTCTTGCCCTTGGCATTGACAACATACTTTACCCTATATCCATGCCGCAACAAAAGCCGCATAACATTGCCGAAATTGTTGTCATTACTATATTGCGCAGGGTGAACCTCCACGAGTATTTTGATATTTTGCAGATACGCCAGCGTTGTCCAGCCCCCGTGTAATGCGGGGACTTCCGCCCCCTCAATGTCCATCTTAATGAAGTTTGGTTCAATGTTATATGATTGACACAGATGATCCAGACTCACCGTAACCACATCGACTGTTTTAATTACTTCGCATGCCGTCTCATGCATTGTACTCAGGTTGGGGCGCTTTGTTATCTTGAACGGCACTACATCTTCTTTCTCCGCCAATGCGTATGTCAATACCGTCACGTTGGGCAATCCCTTGACGTTGCGCCTCAATATTGCTCGTGAACGCTTGTCCGGCTCCAGGGCATACACATGGTCACATTTCTCCGCTAAACTCATTGTGCAATAGCCTATGTTTGCCCCAACATCCAAGGCTTGACCGCCCGCCTCATGCCGCAGTATCCACATAAAAGCAGGTTCACGGTATCCAATCGCATTCAGCCGCTGTCCCACGCCGTGGTCTTTGGGGTCCAGCCACATTGGGCGACCCTCAATTGTCTTGTGTATCAAGCGCTTTGTCAAAATTCCACACCCCTTTAATAGAAGCCAACTTCTCAGCAAACCGGCCTTTGTCGCCGGTTCCGGGTTTTCTATCGATACCTATCTTAGCCGGGATAGTCTCCCACCCTAACACGTATGCAGCAGAGCAGCGCCCGCCACCATCCCATATTTCAGGTCCACGAAGCCAAGGGGCTTCATAACCGAACCTGGTTTTCCAAAACGGCTCAGATAGTATCAATACGGGTCTTTCTCTCCCGTCCTTTTTCTTGTATCGAGCAGGATCAAAGCCATGCTTTTTGAGGCTTCTGTATGTGTTCCAACGCACCTGAATGTGTTTCTTGATATATTCCTCGGTCCACTGTCTCATTCCAATGGCACAACGATGTCGGCGCTCTTTGACATACCGGGTATCTTTTAGTATATCCCAATTCAGCCCGTGTTTGCGGATAAGCTGTAAAAGTTCCACATGAGGCGATGTTTCCAAACACATGTCGTGATTCCACACCTCTATCGGCGTCACGTTGTGCACATACTGAATGTGCAAATCAGCCAACTTCACATCCTGTAGTTTGCCTACTATTTTTACTTCATCGTTAGCCATCCGCAAACCTCGTATTGCTTCGTGTGATGCCGTCTTTCTGTAGCTGTTTTATTCTCCTCTGAAATGTTCTATCTACCTCTTTATACCAGGCTTTGTTCCTCACTCGCTTCTTGTGTTTGGCATCGGGGTGCCTCCGGTAGATCACGCAGTCATACTTGAGTTTCCTGGCTTTTATCAGCTTCGGCAATGGACTATCGGGATGGAGCCCGTATCTGAACAACATCTCCTTGTCTTCTTTAGAGCGTAAGCCCTCATAGTAAAGCCCGTGTTTTTCAAGAGCCGACCGACGCCACATTAATGTCTGTGCATTTAGACGACGCGAATACCGCTCCAACCGCCCACAGTTGGCTTCGTGTAAGCATGCGGCAAATGGGTAGCGCCAATTGCCACGCGCTTCATTGATTTTCAGCGCATTTGCCCACACCATATCCACACCAGTATGTTTCTCCAAATAGCCCACTCGTTTCGCTATGCCTCCAGGAATAGCCATATCATCAGCATCGAGAAACCAGATATATTCGCCAGTGCTCCTGAGAAATCCTTCATTACGGGCATGAGCAACCCCGGCATTGGTGGGCAGAACAACGTTTTTCCATGCCACCTGAAATAATACCGGTTGCTTACACCCGTCATGTACTATAATGATTTCTTTGGGGTCATAGTCATCTTGTATCAGCGAATTCACACAATGCAACAACCAGTGCTCGTAATTGTAACACGGAACGATAATGCTCACAGTCGGCTTCACGAGGCCAACACCTTCTCGAAAAACCTCAAATACTTGTCCGCTATGGTGCTAATATGCACATGTTCTGCGGCTCGCGCTTGGTATTCTTTGGATACCACCCCAGACGCAGCTAGTTGCATTGCGTCATTCAATGATTTTCTATTGATATGTGGTGGTTTGCGCCTATTGTACGGCTTCTCCGGGGGCATCCGATGATCCCCGTCAACTATTATCGAATACAGGTAACTCAACAGCATTTCGTACTGTCCTCCACATGGTGTCGCTATCACTTTGCAACCGGCGCACATGGCCTCGCACAACGCATTCGGGCACGCATCGACATAGACACAATGGAGGAACACATCACACAATCGCAACAATTTCACGACTTCATCACGGGACAACTGACCGAGGAATCTGACATTGTGTCGCGCATACTTCTTTTCAAATTTCCGCTGTTCCGGCGGAAACCGCTTCGGGGTATCCCACACCTGTCCGGCAATCCACAAGCACGAGTTTTCCGGGGGGTTGTACAGGTAGCCCTCGATAACATCTCCAAGGCGTTTTTCCCACACATATTCCCTCGTACTCAGCACAAAATTCGTGGCGAACTCATTCTTGACGGGATGCGGGGGCATATACTCTTGCGGATCAGCCCCATTGAAAATAACAGCTTCTTCCTGTCCACGCTTCGGGCGCCCCAGGAAAGCATAGTTCATATCTCTGGCAAACCGTGATTGGTATATGATGCCGTGGCACCGCTTGCGATATTTCTTTGCTATCTTCCACTGTTCTTGTAAATCTTTGCGCATGGTATCATACTCAACAGGCCCTAATCGCAGAATCCGCTTCCCGGCATTATCAGGCACATATAATGGCTTACTGATACACACGTCAATATCAACAGGCTCATGCTTATCTTCCGTCCACTGCACACCGCGTTTGTCGAACTCTTTATACAACCGCTGCACGAACAGTCCCTTTCCCGTGCGCGCGCGCGTCACCTTCCCCTCTCGCATTTGAAAGCGCACTTTCATCGGACGTCTACCAATCGCCATGATGAGGTCCTCGGGCTCCACATAATATTGACGTTTTTGAATGAATCCGCACAGTTGGATATGCCGGTTTGCTTGACGACCTTCCGCAGTCTTTTCTTGAACTTCCCCAACGACCCGTGATCTTTGTGTTTTTTGCAATGTTCTACTTCTATGGCCGGCACAACCTTTCGTATTCTTTTTCCATTGCACGTTATATCCAGCGAAACTCCCTTTAATGCATAGGGCTTGACGCCGACCCCCAATCTATACAGAGTTCTCATGTGCCGATATATCTCCGCAGTCTTTTTGTTACTTGTCTCCATCCGGCTCTGCAAGCCGTAGAATACCTTGACACCACGAGTCCGTGATGTTTTCCAATAGAACGCCACCCTCCCCCGCGGCACGCGCCGTCCTTGAATTCGCGCACAACCCTTCAGTATCTTTACCTTTCCTTTGATACGCATCACCGCTGTCCCACGATAGTGATAAACTGGCGCTTTATCGGCTGCCACCGCTTTTCTACTATCTTGAATCCCGCATTTTTGAGAAAGCGAATTGTGTTGTTTGGCTTTTCAAAAGCATAGCCATTCTTAATCGTCTTGCGCTTTCCATTGCGCAACTGTATTAACACCGTATCACATTGTGGTAATACGGTGTTTCTGAAAACCTCTATTTCCCGCGGATAGAAGTGGTACAGCACAAACAGGCCGACGAAGGCATTGTATGTCAGGGCAGGCGGCATCGTAAGCAAGTCACAATGAAAGAAAGCTGTATCCGGGTTTTGTATATAGTTGTGCGTTTTCTCTGCCTGGGCGTAATAGAACGCCTCTTTTTCGAGCCCGATGTACGACTCCGCATGCTCTGTAATTTCATAAGCAAATATCCCGGCATTAACGCCTACTTCCAATACATTCTTGCCGGCCAGATAATGCAGGTACTTGCGTAGAATCTTAACGCGGGGTAGAATCCACTCATCACTGTAGATTCTACCCTTCCACTGTGCTCGAATGCGTCTGTAGAGTTTTTTGGTTAGCATTACTTCTTCTTTCTGCCGGTCCCGCGGGGCGGCAGCTTCGTCGTTCCATACAGCTTTTTGTGTCGTGCTTTCCGCTCTTTTTCCGTGCGCGGATTACCATTCCGTCGTGCTCCTGCCAGCATATCAGCCCCCTTGATTGAGCGTTGCAATCAACTTCTTCATATTGTCTTCCGCTGTTCCGATCTTCCGCCGAATTACATCTTTCGCTCGTTGTACCATTTCTGGTCTTGGCTCACTAATGCTTCGGATAATGCGCTCACAATCCTTAATATCACCTTGCTTATATGTGAAGCCTGTTTCACCATCAATGCAATAATCTCCAGTGCCACCAGCAGGAATAGCGTTACACACGAGAATGCACCCACACAAAGCCGCTTCCATAGGAACATTATGTAACCCCTCATACGTTGAGGTCGCAACCCAAATATGCGCCGTGTTATAAAATGCCGTCAATGATTCCCCGGACAAATTGCATCCGGCCACATTTCTTGTGCCGTCCGGCCGACGTTTCAACAGCTTGCGCTCAGTCGTCAATATCGCAGAGTTGTAATCACCGGCCAGCCGCTTCAATAATGCCGCCCCGTTATCAAATCCTTTCCTTTTTTTTGAGGAAGCCAACAGGCCGATACGCGGCCTATCCCATACTCTGATATTATAATCTTTCCACCTATCCAATTCAATGCCTTGATAAATCAGCGTCGGCGACACTTCCGCCAACACATCCATTTGCCACTCGCTATTGACAAATACTTTGTCTACTTTTTGCAGCAATCTCAGCGGCATTGTTGGGTGTTTCAATTGCCATAATTCCACGGGCCGCGCCCAATACGCAGTCATTGCTCCCGCCGGCGCTTTTTTGAGCATTGGCTTGATGTCGCTAATTGCGACTGCGATACACACATCGGTGTCGCGCTTGATTTTCTTGTGTGTTGTGTGTGCCAACCACGTATGCTTGTCCGTCGGCGTAACGATATAAGCATCATGACCAAGCCGCCGCAAAGCACGCACTGCACGAATGATTGTGCACGACCCTCCGTTGTTCTGTAGGCCGTGCCAATAGCGATCCAAGCTACAAAACGCAATCTTCATTCGTGTACCTTTGCCTTAGCTGAAATCGTTTGGGCCGCCTTTGCCAAAGCTCTTTTATTTCGCCGACGATTTTTTTCACGCTCGGTTGCCAACCTTCATCATCGACGACGATCACCGGCGTATGGAAAGCCCGCCACGCTGTTTCGTACCGCCACCGATTCGTGCGCCGCTTTGGCCCGAACAGGGGCAGGGGCTTGTTGTCCGTCCACACAATGATGGGCGCTCCACAAGTATGCGCCAAATGCATGGGGCCGGATGACGGCCCTATAACAGTTCTTGCCGCAGCCAATGTTTCACACAGCGTTTGATACGGCACCCCTCGCAAATCATCAGTTCCTTCAATGTGATGCGCCTTCCCTTTCAACCCAATCGATGCGGCCTTGGGGTTGCCACATTTCTCCAAGACTTTCGCATATTTGCTTGTCGGCCAGTTTCTATATTCCTGGTTGTACTTGTTTTCAGCACGAGCATGTATCACAATTTCATATTCAGTAATATCCGGGCCGTAAGGAAACCCATATCGGAAATATGTGCACGGCAACATACGGCCGGTATTATCACGTTTTCTCAGCATCCTTGTCTTATCCGGCTCTATAAATCGGTAGCCTTTATATTTCTCTTTCAAATGTTTCGGCAGTTTGTTTTTCACGGTAGGATATCGACTGACATACCACTGGTCATGTTGCCCTTTTCGCGTATAGTGCTCGAACGTATCACAAAAGTCGGAATAAAGGTATTCGTTAGCCGGGTCGCATACTACCACAACATCTTGTTTGTTTGTCCACCTATTTCGCAATATAGGTATCCACATGGAAACCAGCCAACCCAACTCCATGGAATCAGTACCGGCAAGAATGGGGCGGTGTCCGCATCGAAGAGGCATCAAAACATCCTTGGTTGCGATGGCTTAGCCCGAACAAGTTGTTCGCATCGCTTTTGTTTGCGCACGTTTGTTTTCCACGGTGTGCGGTCCTGCCAATAATATATTAATTTGTGGACATGCCTGCAATGCTCTAGTCCAGCTATTTCTATTAACGGTAGCATCAAAGCCACGTCGGATGCTGCTTCCAACCATTTCCCATCATGGAGAAAACAATCCTTCGGCACATGCTTGAACAGTGAATACTTGAATGTTTTTAGGTGGCTGGCCCGCCATGGATAGCTGCGCACATCGACCCCCTTGGGATACGGATAACTAATCTTAGTGCGTCTACCTTTGGACACTTTGATATAGCTCCCGTAGGTGAGGTATGTATTGGGGGCTTCATAGACTCGTGCGACAGTCGCCAGTGCATCGCGAGCCAGCCAGTCATCTGCATCAAGGAGTGTAATAATATCATCGTCATCGGGCTCAGTGTTTGTCCATTTGGACAATTGCGGGATGTTATGCCAGAGGTTCCAACATAAACCGCGGTGTTTCTCATTTACTTTCAGCAGCACCTTGTTTTTGAGCTTCAATGCGGCAATGGCTTTTTGCGTTTTCGCCCACGAATTATCCTCGGGGGCATCAAGCACAACCATTGCCCACCAGTCCTGCTTTTGCATAGCCAGACTATGCAGGCACCATTCAATATACCGCTGACAGTTGCGTCCTCTAATCAATACCTTAAACATTGTCGCCAACTCGCCCAAAAGACGAACTTTTCACACCCGCTTGACATACTCTTTCATGTTATGTACTCTACGCCTGACGGTTTCATTCGTAGTAGCCATTTTCTCGGCAATCGCCCATCCGTCCTCTTTTTGCAATTCCTTAAATGCTTTGATGTTGTCTTTGTGAATCCATCCCGGGCGTCGCAATCGCTTTTTGAACTTGAAGTCTCCCAAGTGGATGTCGCGGTATAGTCGGTTGAATGGTTTGTTCGACAAGGTACATCCAGCGCGCTTGGGGATTTTCAGCTTGGAATCGACACAAATCCGATACAACATTACCTCATCATATTCTCGATACGATGCTGGTTTGATACGGTCGCACGGGTCTTGCCGTCGCTTCTTCAAGATGGCTGCGTATTTTCGACGCGCTGCCCGTGTTTTCTTAAACCACTGCGGCACTCTTAGCATAAGGTTTCCCGATGATATTCGCGTGAATGCCCCGGTCCACCCCAAGCCGGTGACCCCCCGTCGCCGGAAGCCACGTATGGGTCCTCGAAACCCCGCATACGGTTGTTTGCTTTTATCCATTTCGATTTTGAAATAATCCAAGTGCGATTTTTTGTGCCGTAGCGCAACAAAGTCAACATCAGTAACATAGACATACTGATATCCGGTGAAGTCCTTTTCGGGGAGCAGGTGTCGCAATGCGTTGCACATCGACACTCCGTTCGGATACTTTTTGAAGGCATTGGCGCGGATCGCCCACCCTTCTTCACATTCCGGCAGCCTACGCAACGTGACCAGGGCGGCGGCGAGCTTGGGGTTGAGCTTTCCCTTTACAAAAACCATAACATGGTATTCCGGGTAAGCCCGCCGCCACGAGTAGACAAACGTTGGTATATACCACTGATAGTCGTCGGCTGATACCACGGTCGTTACGCAGACTCTGGCCATTGCACTTTCTCATACCTGTTGGCATGCAATTCAGCACATGACTTGCACTTGAGTATATATGGTGCGGCTGATACTTCTTTTCGTCTTTGCAACCAGTGCGGATACCATATATCCAGTATCGTCCCGTACCGCAACGGGATTTTCCCCTCCATCATGCTTCCGGCAATGTCCTCTATGCTGGTATATTCTTCCAGAAGGCTTGCGTCAATCCCCTTGAAATAATATGTTTTCGGTATGCCGGACTTGGGGTTCTCGAAGTTTATATCATACGTATGATACCGTTGCTTCCGGTGTTTGTACCAGAAGAAAATATCAATATGCACATCTCCTACGTCCTGCGCACAATCTTTGTTCGGGGACAAGGAAACATACAGGGGCTTTTTATCAATGTCATTGATAATGCGCTTGTCCTCTTTGAATCCGCACAAACGGCATATCTGCCGAATACACTCCTCTCCCGTTTCTTCATAGAAGACACCAATGTCTACATCGTCGCGCTCCGGGAATGTACCCTTATCCCGCACTAATGTCAGCAGGGTGCCGAAACAAAAGAACCACCGTGAACCCATCTGCGGGATCACGGAGCACAGCATGTGAAACAACTTAGTCCAATTAACCGGCAGGTTTTTGCTTTTGTCCATTCAGCAAGCCCTTTTTGTCAGTTTCATCAGGCGCCATCACGAATTACTTTGTGTAACCTTCGCATGCATGCATGGTCCACTTGCCCTTGTACGGAATTTCGACGCCGCGACAACCTTCGTTTTGGCACGTATCACAAAGGTCCGGGGAGCGGACTGTTGCCGGGGAATCAGCCAGTGCTGTTTTTATGCGGGACCACGGTTCTAACATTTCGATAACACCGCTATCCTTGATAAAAGAATCTACTGCTGATACATCGTTCTCACTGAGCATAAAAACCTCCAACATGGTTTCCCGGTAATTGCAGCCAACGTGCTCAGGCACCCGCCCGAAGTTGATCAATAGCGTCCGCGATAACACCGCGAACCTTATGTATTTCCTCTGACGACATACCATTTTTAACAAGCGGCAAAGATGCCGACAAGCTATTGAGCAATTTTGGGCTGCCTGTGTTGGTGGATGTAAATTTTTCTTCCACATGTTTCCACATGGCCCAGGTCCAAATCCGATACGACTTCGGAATGTTGTGATCCTCACAGTATCTTTGAAACTCAGCGCTTCCGACCATGTGGTATAACCTCCAGAGGAAAATTTATTTACACCAACTTGGGCAAAGGCGCACTTTTACTTCTTGCGTCCTTTGGTTTTGTGAACTCCCTTGACTGTCCCTTTGTTAGCCGATGCATAGAACACCTGCTCACCTTTCTTTTTGCCGTATTCTTTCTTCATCGCCTTTTTCACCTTCTTCCCCTTCTTTGTCAGCGGCATCGTGCTGCTCCTTGTCTCTTGTGGTCCACTCCCCATTCAGTACATCGTTGATACGGTTACGTGTATCCGGTGTCAGCGATACTTTGAACTCATATCGGCCGAGCGGGTCGGCCAGTTCGTTCGCAATATCATGTATCAAATCACGCAGTTTTATCACTTCATCAAAAAGCGCTATGTTCTGGTTGACAACCGTTACAATGTCGTTTGCGGCTTTTTCGTAGTCGTCCATACCAGCCAATCCCCTGCTCTTCTAAAGCCGAGGTGTAGAAGCACATCTATTGCCTGCTTCGTTGACGCCGATGCCTGTGTTCTCAGAATCTTGAATTGTCCCTTCGCTTCTTCTATTATACCTTTCATGTATCCCATATTTCTATATTTTTTCCTTGTTGTCATGTAATATATGACTCCATCTCCTCCGGGTTGAGCGACAATCAAAGCGTAAGCACGTGGTTTACTTTTTCCGTCTGCATCCTCGCGCCGTTTGAATGCCAGGTAGTTAATCGGCACTCCTGTATGCTCTGCTTGGTGAATGTACACTCCGGGTTTTTCTCCGTGGCTTTGTTATGCCGGTGTTGTTTTCCAATAATGTTGTTGTAGTGTTTGGTCTCTACGCAATTCGTGATATTCTTCCAGTCGGTTTACGAGGTTGCATAGTGCCAATGCAAGCTCCATGCGTGATTTGTCCGGGGTGTTTTTTGTCCGCTTGAATGCCTGGAGTTGCGTCTGCAATTGTTCGCACTGCGGGTCGATTTGTATTCTGTTTTGCTCGAACAGTTGGTTAATGGTTGCTATTGCGGTCAATTCGTTATAGAGGGCATTTTCGTTGACAAGTATTCCGTATCCGAGATATTGTGAGAATAGGTCGTCGGCGCCTTTTTTGAACATGTCGGCATTTCCGATATACTCATGGTGTTGGCCGTGGAACTTCAGGTTGAGGTTTGCGACCATATTGGACACACTGGTATTTACAACAGACATCTCGCCACAGACAACAAGCTGTTGGCTTTGTGGTTGCCAGATTGCATGTATTGCGGCGCAATTGAGTGTTTTGCCGTGATAAATCGACACGTAGGACACCGCCCCCCTCCCTCCGGTCGCCATGTGTCTTGTGCTTGGGCGTGCAATCGGGGAGCGCTGTTGTTTGTATTTGGTGACGACACGGGTGTGGGCCATCTCATCAGCGAGGGAGAGGAGGAAGGCGTCGAAGTAGTCTGGAGAGCCGACGCCTCGTCTGACCATGTCTTCTTTTGACTCCAGGCGCCACTTTGATTTCATCATGAGGCGCTCGGGGGTACTTAAATCCTGGCGGAGTTTCTGATTATCCGGGAGTGCCACCATATCCTCTATATCATGCGGAATGCCTCTCATAATGAATTCATAGGTATTTTCCAGCTTTTTCCGGGCGATCATCATTAGTTCGGCGCGTCTATTGGCGCACCGTTCGTATGCGGGCTTTGTGTCGCCTTGCAATGGTACGTCTGAGGGAGTAGACCGGTAGTCTACCGGCACAAAAAGTACATTGTAGCTATCCTTTTCTTTTTCATACGTTGATTTAACGCCTGTGCCGCAGGAGATTGGGTCGAAGTTGAGCGTGGAGTTGTTGCGTTGTTCGCACCAGGCGCCTGCTCGTCTGGCGATATCGGTTGTATTAGATATATTCCATTCTTCAACATCCCCGATCATGGCTCCTTTTCTTTCGAGGATAACGGTTCTGTGTCGTCCGCCGGAAGCAACGTCCATACCGGCTGTTCCTTCCGCGGGCGCATTGTACTGATATTCTCCTTTTTGGATAAGCTGAAAGAGTCTGACGGCGCAGTCTACCCACTCGGACGGCAGGGCTGTTCCGCCGACGAATGCATCGAAGGATTTGAATACTTCTTGTGCTACGACGGCTTCATCTTTTCCAGCCTTGTAGTTTTCCAGCCAATCATCGGATTTGCGCGGGTCATCCCAATAGTCGAAGGAGAATACGGGTAATGCGCCGGACGCCACTTTTTGCGCATAGTCGTTATCTCGTCCGATTGGGGTGCCGGTATAGATTCTGCAGGGGGTATTTGATGCCAGGTTACTTTCGACGAGTCGGTCGTGTTCGACTTTGGCCCATTCATCAATATCGTACAGCGACGCGCGCCCCCCTCGGCCCATGTTGTCACCTTGTTGTCCTGAGATAGTGGCATTGTTGGATGGGTTGAACAGTTTCATTTTTGTGTCGTATTTGTTGTTTTGGTCGACCAACAGTGGCGGCAGCATCCATTTGGGGAGGCTATAAATAATAGTTCTGAGCTTTTGGAAGAGGGAATCGGGGTCGTTTTTGTCATCGACTTCTTCGGCCTTCAAGGATCCAATGCGGCCCTGATATCCTGGTTCAAATATGAAATGGAACGCTTGGTGAGCGACATTGAGCCACGACACGCCGACATCCCGGCATTTGAATACCACGCCGGACTGGTTTTTGCGATACAATTGTTCTCGCCACCGAATGTACTCGACTTGTTTTGGAAAGAGTACAAAGGGGATCTTAAAGGGCATTTCGTACTTTGTGATATGCGGTGAGAGGGTCCAGCACCAGTTGTCTATCCACCAGACGATATTATCTCCTATTTGTTCGTCTCCCTGGTCGGGCTGTAGTGTGCGGCAGCGTTGCATAATTGCTTTTTGCAGCACCGTGTCCTTGTGTGCGTTTTCGGCTGCTTTGAGGCGGACTTTGAGGATTGCTGTTATTTTGGCGTCAATTTGTTGAATGCACTGAGAGAGGTACTCGTCATCGACGTCGACTTTCCTGCATGGTTCTCCATTGTGCTCGGTTCTGGTTTCGAGCAGGGCGATGCTTTCGAGGAATTCTATTTGCAACTGCCGGAGATTAGGCATGGTTCCACCCCTGCCACTCTTTGAGCAGTTCCCTTTGTTTTTGGGTAAACTTGCCCCTGACGACTTCGGACAGCTTGCCGGCCAGTGTGAAATACGATATTCCTAAATAGTCGGGTAGTTCTTTGCGCTTATGTTGTGGGAGGGCGCGTATTTTTTTTCGCCAGAACTCATCTATAAGTTTGTCGGCCGGGGTTTTTTTTGTTTGTGTCGGCACCTATGCGCCTCCGAACAGGTTTTGTATTTTCTGTGCGAGGCGATATTCCGTGGATTTGTAGTGGTAGGCTCGCGGAACGAATTCAACGGCATACCCGAGTTGTTCCATATTTTTGAGGCACTGTCGGTTTCCTGATCCGTATACATCGAAGTCGATATCGAGGCCGGTGACATCATCTCGTTCGATTGTCTCGAAGTTTTTGTCATTGGCAATGACGATATATTCTCCTTTGGAGTTATCGAGGATTTCCTTGAGTATAGCCACTCTTAATTGTACGGGGTCTTGTTGTTCCTGGTGGTCGAGTACGACGACGTAGACGCATGCGTATTGTTTTCCCAATCGCTGAATAGTGGCTATATGCCCTGGGTTTGGTGGGTCGAAGCGGCCGGAGAAGAGCATTTTCACAGTGCGTTCCTCAGCGGGTATGGGCTTACAATGCGCTGCCGTGAAAACACCACCTGCACGGATTCCTCGAATCCAGCCGGTGCCTCAACGGCGCCGGTCAAAATCGCATCTAACTGCTTTATGTCCAAGCCCAGCCCGCTCGCTAATTCATAGACCGTCATAGACTCCATTTTCAACGAATTCAGAATCCACCGATAGTCACGAATTACCACTAGTATCCCCATGGAAGGGCGTCTTGCGTCCGACAAATGGTGAAGTAGCGAAGCTATTTGCCTTGTGCCGAAGCACCATTTGTTTGTTGTGCGTTGGCCTGCGATTCTTCCTTAGCTTTCAGCCGCGCCTTCGCACCCTCTCGAAACACATGGTAGTCTTCCTTTTGACAATCAACCTTGCGACCGCACACGTCACACGTTCGGACACCAAGACACCCTACGCATAATGATTCCACCTCGTCTGATTTGTCGGCACAACCAGTACAGAAAAACTCAGTCATAATCCAACCTTTCTTGGCGCGGTCTACAAATTCAGAGAATCGCAGGCTTGCGCACAACTCATCGCACTATGCACCAGTAATATAATACATTTTTTCTACAACAACAACAAAAATCTTGCAAAGAAGAAAAAAATATAGTATATTGTCTTCGTACCACCTATTAGGCGCGTTTTGACACGAAGGCCCGCCATGAACATGAATACCGACCACCTCGGGAACACGAATAACCCTTCGACGAAAAAACCGTCGGTAACCTCCACAAACCCTTATAATGATGACAACGAGTCGACCATCACCGTGTCCTCCCTCAACAACGCCGTCACCCTCTCACACGACCAAATAGAAGCCGTGTGCGATGACATCCTCTCCTCCATCACGCCCCTGAAATCCCTCTGCCATAAACACGGCGTATCAGTACAAGCATTCTATAAAACCATCCAAGAAAACCAAGATGATATGCAAACCTATATCAACGCCACAAACACACGACAACTACGCGCCTATGAAACCCTCTTTGAGAAAATAGAGGAACTCGACCACATCCAAAGCAATCAAACCATTGCAACAGCCCAGAGAAAACAATGCTCCAAACGCGACCCGCAAATGATCTTCGCAAGAGTCTCCACCCTCAAAACCATGATCTCAGAACTCCGATGGATCGCATCAAGGAACCCAGCCCTCTCAGACAAACAAACCATCGGCCTCGCCGACCTGTCAAAAAACGCCAACGCAAAACAACTCAATGCAAATACCGACGCACTCAAACTTATACCCCAAATCGACCAAGCCCTCGAAAAATAACAGAAACCGTATGCACATTTTTGGCATAGGATTATCCAGAACCGGCACATCCTCATTATGTCGCGCTTTAACAATCCTCAAGTATAGGTGTCTACACTTCCCACAGGGTAAAGACATAAATCAGTTTGTCATTGATCGCATCCTGGGAAAACACCCGACACTCGTACTCCCTTGGCTCAATAACATCGATTGCTTAACCGATACGCCCGTATGCGTTATCTATAAAGACCTGGAAAAAGCCTACCCCAACAGCAAATTTATCCTAACAATACGCGATCATCACACCTGGCTTAAGTCCATGAAAGCACTGCTCGCAAAGTCAAAAAACAAAAGAGGTTACCCGCAACAAATAGATAACTACCTGTACGGAACAAATACCTTCAAACCTAACACTATCAAAAACCACTATGAAAATTACGTCACAGAAGCAAAAAACTACTTCAAAAAGAAACCCCAAAAACTGTTAGTCTGGAACCTATGCGAAAACCCAAAATGGAGCATCCTATGTAACTTCCTAAAATGCGAAAAACCACATAAGCCATTTCCACACAAAAATAAATCCACACCAAACTAAAGGAGAAAAACCATGAATCCAACAAAAACCATGGTCGAACTCGGAAAACTCCTCTCCGCTACCGCACCAAACGATACCGCCCGAATACTAACCATCTGTATCGATGTCCTCACAGAAACACGAGATAACCTTAAAGAAAAAACCGAAAAACAAACAAACCCACACCCATACCCCAGCACCAAAACAACCAACCAGTAATACGCTCCCACTAAATAACCCCCCTTTAGGAAATTACCCGCGTAGAATGAGGGGGTATAACATCCACACATGAAAGAGGTACCCGGTCCCCTAGTCCCCAAGGTGGGGGGAGGGGTGCCGATCGCCTATTTAAGCTCTTAAGTTTACATATAAAATGTTATACGCAACCCATATTACCCATTTACACGATTAAAAAGCCATTCGTTTACATTGTGTGTGGTATTATTGCACTACATTGGGCTGATTGTGTTGTTATTGCTACTGTAATTACATTGTACGTACTCACACAATCAATACAATGAAGCACAATGAGCACGTGACAAGTATGTTATGATGTTCCCGGGCACACGCGGTGATGGACCGTGTGTTATGTGTCATGTTCCACAATGGCACAAATGGCAACTAGTCATCCGGCTCGCTAGCGCTTCTCATGGTTAGTTGGATATCCTCGCTGTCCCCACATTTGGAGTAATTACAATGTTCTTACGTTTGTGGGGTTTGGTTGTTTGTTGCGCTTTCGGTGGTTTGTATACCGGGTTACTTTGTTGGCAATACAGGGTTAGTATAATGCGGGGGAGTATTAGTCGGTAAGGTATTATGTTGGCTTAATAGACGGGCGGAGGGGCACCGGTCATTACGAGAGCTGGGATTGCTCCCGGCGCCGGTCCTGCATGCCCGTGTATGCACTCCGCGGGCTGGTCCGATGCTCACCCGCGGCATTGTCTACCGGCGACTACCTGGCGAGCTGTAGAGCCCACACCTTGGTTGTCAGGCGGTCACGCCAAATAGTGATTGGCTGCCAACCGGTTGGCCGGTGCTTCGCGGATTTGCGCCGCGCGTGACCCTATATTGATAATAATACATTATTGCGTCTGCTACGTCAATAGCTCGCAATATTTTTTTTCATTTTTTTTCACTCCCCCACAATGTGCCGTCACCACTACATATTGTGGTTTTGTGTGTGCTGGTGTCGTTTTTGGTCCTTTTGGGGCAGGATACCACAATATCTTGTGGGTTGACAGGCTTTGATTTTTGTGGTATCTTTATGGCATACCGATTGAGGAATACCGAATGGAGAATAGAGGGAACACACACACTAAGCCCGGACGCAGGGCGTAAAAGTCGCGAGGAAGGTTGTATTATGTCACCCACACCTAAAATCCAAATCAACCATGTCGCGGTGGAGAAAATCCTGGACCCAAATGCAGACACAAGCCATATCGGAGAATACACAGACCAAGCTTCGCCCGAATGCATAGAACGACGCAGCGGTGAATATATCGGCGACATAGAGCGTCGAAGAGAGATTGATAAAATAGAATCTACGGGCGAAACTGAATTAAGCCCGAAACTTAGCCGTGAATATAGCTACTTTCGGCCTTACGCCGGTGGTGAGCAATGGCCGTCTGCAGACTATCGTAAATACGGCCACCAAGATTTCCACCAAATGGAACAACTCCAACGCGGCGAATGGAGCTTTGTCGGCATTGTCGCAACCGCGACAATCCTTGTGCCGAATAACAATGGCTCCAAAACAATACAAACCATTCACAG
>Ga0207797_1000428_pt1 | contig 32583 bp, 36 predicted proteins | sample PRCRCaboRojoPR_6_FD_187275 | JGI IMG/M metagenome (GOLD analysis project Ga0207797, IMG submission 187275) | Marine sediment microbial community from Cabo Rojo, Puerto Rico - PR CR 10% Liquid 1 (SPAdes) | ecosystem: Environmental > Aquatic > Marine > Coastal > Sediment | place: Cabo Rojo, Puerto... | reverse complement strand
GGAAGGGCAGGAAGGACCGGGGAGACCGCAAGGGGAGGAAGGACCGGGGAGACCAGAAGGGCAGGAGGGGCGCGGGAGAGCGGGACCCTTTCCCATCCCCCATCCGCAACAGCCAGTTCCGGGCCCCGCGGGCCCCGGCGGCGGTCGTCGCCTCCCGTTATGTTATCGTGTACTGTTGCTTTTCACTATCTCCTATATTGCTGATATACTATTATCGGATCTCGTATTAGTATTCCAATAGTAATTGTGTGCGCGGTGGCACCGCTGCACCTACTCGATCTGGCTCGCCGCGACCACGACTTGACCATAGGAGAGGCCCGCGTCGCCCGGAGGGACCACCTCTTGGGCCAGGAACGTCAGGTCCGCCGCCTCGACCCGGTCGCGAATCCGCCGGAAGATGGCATCGTTGTAGGCGACCCCGCCGGTGAACCCCACGGCCGACACGTCGCGGTCGGCGGCTGCTTCCACAGCGATCGAGGCCAGGCCGTCGGCGAGAGCCGCCTGGGCCGTCGCTGCCAGGACGGATGGGGACTCATCGCCGCCCAGATCCGCAAGTGTACCCGCAAGGGCTGCGACGTCAACCACCCGCTGCCCATCACGGGTGGCGAAGGGGACGTCCAGTTCGAGCGGGTCGGCTCCGGCTGCCGCAGCCTCGAGCCGCATGGCGGGCTCGCCCTCGTAGTGGCGCCGTGTGCACACCCCCAGGAGGGCGCTCATCGCATCGAGGAAGCGCCCGGCGCTCGTCGTCCGCGGGGTATTCACCCCCTGACGAGCTTGCTTGATGACGGTCCGTGCCGCGTCCCGGTCGGCCACTGCCTCGCGTTCGACCAGCAGGTCGGCCAGCCCCGCCCGGTCTGCCAGGAGATCCGCGAGAATCCGTGCCGGCGAGCGGATCGCCGCTTCGCCGCCCGGCAACCCGAACGTGTCGACACCGCCGACCCGCTCGTAGTCGCCTCGGGTCGCGTCCAGCACCTCTCCGCCCCATATCGACCCGTCGGGCCCGTAGCCCGTCCCGTCGGCGGCGATAACGATGGCCCGGTCGTGGTCGTGCTCACCCAGCAATGCTCCCGCGTGGGCGTGGTGGTGTTGGACCCTGCGGACCGGGAGCGGATCGCTTCCCGCGACACCCGATTCCCCGTAGCGCTCGGCCTCCGCCGTCGTGAGGAAGTCGGGATGCAGGTCACACACGACGACCTCCGGTGTGACCCCCAACAGCCCGGTCAGGTGGTCGACCACCGAGCGGTGATACGCGAGGGTCTCGGGGTTGTCCACATCGCCGACGTGCTGGGACGGGATCACGTCCCCGTCCTGGGAGACCGCGACCGTCGCGTCGAATTCGGCCCCCAGTGCGAGTACGTCCGGCATCGCTGCACCGTCGCCCGGAGCAGGGCCGCCGAGCGGGATCCGCTCCGGAACCCAGCCCCGGGATCGCCGGATAAATCGCCTCGACCCGCCAGTAAACCGGACGACGCTGTCGTCGCAGCGTGCGACGATCTCACGGTCGTGGTCGAGAATGGCGTCGACCACGTCCCCGAGACGGTCCCGGATGGCCGCCCGGTCGAGACACATCGGCCGACCGGGGCGATTCGCGCTGGTGAGCACGAGCGGTTCGTCGAGATAATCGAAGAGCAGGTGATGGAGCCCGGCGTACGGAAGCATCACGCCCACTGTGTGAAGCCCCGGGGCGACGCGCTGCAGCCAGTCCGCCTCGGTCGCGGTTTCCAGCAAGACGATCGGTCGACGCGTCGTCTCCAGGGTCGCGGCCTCCGCGTCCGAGAGCGATGCGAATTCCCGGACCCGGTCGACTGAGGGGGCCATCACCGCGAACGGTTTCGCGGGCCTGCCGGTCCGCTCGCGCAGCTCGTCGATTGCCGCGGCATCGGTCGCGAGGCAGGCAAGGTGCGTTCCGCCGATCCCTTTGACAGCCAGAATATCCCCGTCCTGGAGTCGTCGGGCGGCGGTCTGGATCGAGGCCTGACCCGCCTCGAGCGGGTCGCCCTCCGGGTCACGCAGAGCGAGCTGGGGGCCGCAGTCCGGGCACGCGATCGTCTGGGCGTGATACCGGCGGTCGGCGGGGGCCTCGTATTCGGCCTGGCACGACTCGCACATCGGGAACGCGTCCATGGAGGTGGTGGGACGGTCGTAGGGCAACTCGCGGATGACCGTGTATCGTGGTCCACAGTCGACACAGGACGTTGCCCAGTACCCGTGATAGCGGGAGTCCGGATCGCGGACGTCCTCGAGGCACGCTTCGCAGATCCCGGTGTCCGGGGGGATGCTTCCCGCGCCGCCCTCGGCGTCCGCGGAGGGCACGATCTCGAAGCCAGTTGCTCCCTCGGGCGCCGCGTCGGCGACCGCCACTGTTTCGACGCGGGCGAGCGGGGGCGGCGAGTTCTGGAGCGCGTCCATGAACGCCTCGACGTCGGCGGGGGCACCCTCGATCTCGATCTCGACGCCCGCGTCGCCGGTGTTCCGGACCCATCCGCCGAGGTCGTGCTCGACGGCTGTTCGATAGACGAACGGCCGGAAGCCGACGCCCTGGACCACGCCGTTGACGGCCACCGAGACGCGGGCCCGCTCGCCCGCTCCGTCGGTCATCGTCCGGCGTCGGTGACCGCCTCGTCGTGGTGGTGCGTGCGCACCTCGGCCAGGAACGCCTCGAGCTCGTCGATCCCGGTATTCTCGGCCGCGCTCGTCGAAAAGAGCGGGAGGTCCGGGGCCACCTCGGCGACGTCTGCCTCCATGCGGGCCACGTCGGCTCCCACCGCGTCGGCGATGTCGGTCTTGTTGACCACCGCGGCGTCCGCAGCCTGGAACAGGAGCGGGTGCTTCCGCACCACGTCGTCACCTTCTGTCGTGCTCACGACCAAGAGGCGGGCCTCGGCGCCGAGCGGGAAGTCTGCCGGACAGACCATGTTGCCGACGTTCTCGACGTAGAGGGTGTCCAACGCCTCGAGGTCGAAGGTGTCCAGGGCCTGCTCGACCAACGTCGGGTCGAGATGGCACTCCTTGCCCGTGTTCACGTTGGCCACGTCCACCCCGAGCGAGCGGTAGCGTCGGGCGTCGTCCTCACCCGCGACGTCCCCGACGATCACGCCGATCCGCTCCTCGGACGGAGCGTTTTCAATAATACGCTCCAGGATGGCGGTCTTGCCGCTCCCCGTACTGCCCATCACCTCGACGACGAAGACCCCCTTTTCGTGGGAGAGGTGCTCGTGGAGGCGCTCGGCCTCCCGCCTGATCGCCGCCAGGACGTCGTCCTCGTCGACGGTTCCCGACGCCTCACTGTGCTCACCGTGCTCCCCGTGGACGTGACCGCCGCGGTGAGCGCGGAGGGGCAGTCCGATCCCGCTGACGAGTTCCTCGACGATCCGCAGGTGGCGGCTCGGCTCAGTTCGACCGACGACGAGCGACGGGGTGACGTGGCGGTTCATGCGTTGATAGCTCCTGTAGCACCCAGTCATTGTGAATCATTGGGGTGGGTCTCGGGCCCAGCGGGGTCGGCCTGGGCCTCATCCGATCGACCATCGGCGACTTCCGCGTCGGGTAGCGTGATCGTCTCGAGGCGACACTCGGTCCCGGCGGTGAGCGAGGTGGTCGCCCCACACTCCGGACACCGGCGGTCGGGAGCCGGCCCGATGGGTGCATCCAGGGAGGGGAGTCGGCCCGACCACCCGCAACTGCATTCGCCCTCCGCAGGGACCCGCCGGATCTCGATCGTGGCACCCGCGGCGGCCGTGTCTGCCCCCAGTTCCGCCAGCCAGAACTCCAGCTGGGTCGGATTGAGATGGGTGGCCTCCCCCACGGCGACCCGCAACTCCTCGATCCGATCGCTGCCTTCGGCGGCTGCGGCCTCGATAGCCCGGTCCAGCAGCCTGTCGGCGACGGTGATCTCGTGCATCAGCAGATCCTGGGGAGCTGGTCGCCCTCGGGTTCTCTCAGGTACCGGCGTCCGATCCCCGTGTCGAGGACCACGCTCCCCTCGTTGTCCGCGGTGGCTTGGCCCACGATGGCGGCGTCCGCGCCGAGGGGATGGTCGCGGACCGCGGCCAGGATCGCGTCCGCGTCGGCGGGGTCGCACCCGAACACCACGACACCCTCGTTCGCGACCATCATCGGGTCGATGCCCAGCACCGAGCCCGCGGACGCGACGGCGCTCGCGATGGGCACGTCGGCCTCCCTGATCTCGATGCCGACCCCGCTCTTCGTGGCCATCTCGTTGAGGGCGCCGGCGAGGCCGCTCCGCGTGGGATCCTTCATCGCGGTCACGCCGCCAGCTTCGAGCGCTGCCGCCACGAGCCCGTTGAGGGGAGCCACGTCGCTCTCCAGCTCCCCCTCGAAGTCGAATCCTTCGCGGGCAGCGAGCAGCGAGATTCCGTGATCGCCAACCGTGCCCGAGACGACGATGGCGTCTCCAGGGGAGAGCCCCGCATCCGGGACGAACTGGCCGGTCGGCACCAGGGCGACGCCGGTCGTGTTGACGACGAGGGTATCGATCTCCCCCGAACCCATCACCTTGGTGTCGCCCGTGACGACCGAACAGCCCGCCTCCGCACAGGCGACCCGCATGGACTCGACGACGCGTTCGACGAGGTCGACGGACGTCCCCTCTTCGACTACAAGGGAGCAGGTGAGTCCCAGCGGACGGGTGCCACCCATGACGGCGAGGTCGTTCACCGTACCCGAGACGGCCAGCCGGCCGATATCGCCGCCCGGGAACTCGAGCGGCGAGACGACGTGGGAGTCGGTGGTGAAGACGAGTGAATCGTCGCCGATCGGGATGACGGCCCCGTCGTCGAACGCGTCCAGCCCGACGCCGCCCTCGATCGCCACGTCGAATCGACCGCCTACGAGACGGTCGACGAGTTTCCGCATGCGTTCGCCACCCGCCCCGTGGGCGGTCGTGATGACCTCGCCTGTCGATTCGGAGCGAGCGCTTCCCGACTCGGGTTCGCCCATCGCCTGCGTGTTGCTCTCCTTGCGCATTAGTACTAGTCCGTTAGAGGTCCGGATGGCCGCCGTACTCGTACCAGATCTTGCAGGTGCCCTCGGAGCTCACCATGCAGGCACCGACTGGATCCGACGGGACACACGCACCCCCGAAGAGTGGGCAGTCCTCGGGGGACGCCTTGCCGGCCATGATGTCGCCACAGCGGCACTGTTCGGTGAGCGGGTCGACCGTCGCGGCCGCCGGCTCGACGTCGAATCGCTCCCTCGCGTTCCAGTCGGCATACGCCGGGGCCAGGTCGAGACATCCCGCCGGTATCTCGGCGAGTCCGCGCCATTCCCCGGTCCGCTGTTCGAATACCCGCCACATCGCGTCCTGGGCGGCCACGTTGCCCGCCTCGGAGACGCACCGGGGATAGGCGTTCTCGAGTCCGGGCTGGCCGCTCGCGACGAGTTCGAGCAGGGCGACGAGTCCGCCGAGGACGTCCAGGGGCTCGAACCCGCCGACGACGACCGGGATACCGTACTCCTCGACGAAGGACTCGAAGATGCCGGAGCCGGTGATGGTCGCTGCGTGGCCAGCCGCCAGGAACCCGTCGACGTCCGTGTCCGGCATCTCGGCGATGGCCGCCATCGCCGGCGGGACGTACTTGTGCGCGGAGAGCACCGAGAGGTTGTCCGGCGGATCGGCTTCGAGCATCGCGGCCGTGGGCGCCGCCGTGGTCTCGAAGCCGGTCGCGAAGAAGACGACCTCTCGGTCGGGATGCTCCCTGGCGAGCGCTGCGACGTCCATGGCGCTGTACACGACCCGTACGTCCGCACCCTCCGCCTTCGCATCGGCCAGGCTCCGGGCAGTCCCGGGCACACGGAACATGTCGCCGTAGGTAGCCACGATGGCCCCGCTATCGGCGATTGCGAGGGCTTCGTCGACCTCGCGCATGGTCGTCACGCACACTGGACATCCCGGCCCCATCCTGACCGAGAGACCGTCCGGCAGCCGACTCCGGAGCCCGAACTTCGCGATCACCTGCTCATGGGTCCCGCAGACGTGCATGATCGCCACCGGCTCCCCGATCTGGTCCTGCAGCGTCGCGAGCCGGTCGGCGAGGACGTCCGCTTTCGCCGGGTCGCGGAACTGGAGGTCCTCAACGTCCGGCCTCATGCTCACGACTTCTCGCCTCCGTCTACGGAGCTCACGTCTCGTCGTCTCCATCCTCGGAGTCCTGCGGCGTCTCCTCACCCGTCGTCGCCGGCAACGCCCCGGCTTCCTCCAGCCGCTCGGTCTCGGTGAGCAACGCCTCGTAGGTCTCGATGGTGGCACGGGCTTCATCCTCGGGGATCTTCCGGATCGCGAATCCCGCGTGATTGAGGACGAAATCGCCCTCCTCGACCGTATCGCCCACGATGTCGAGGCGGATCTCCTTCTCGACGTCGCCGAAATCGACGCGGGCGACCGGGCCCGATCGCTCCACGATCTGCCCGGGGATACCCAGGCACATCAGGGTGCCACCGCCCGTTCGCCGTTTTGTCGTGTTCGAGTCATAGCTGTTCGATCGCCTCCGCGAGCGCCGATTCGAGTGCGGGGAGTCGGGCTTCCAGCGCGGCACTCAACCCGGGCCCCATCGCCATGGGGCCCGGTTCGATCCCGAATATCCGGAGCCGGTCCGGGCCGTCGCCCAATTCCCGCGCCAGGGCGACGACCTCGAGCAGGTCCGGGTCGTGGGACACCCCTGAGGCCGATCGTGAGACCACCTCGTCCGGCGTACAGACCACGTACTCGCCGGGCTCCCCGCCGAACCGCATCGCGTCGACGACCAGCACGCGGTCGAAGGACGCGAGCGCGTGGACCAGGCGAAGCGAGGCGTCCCCGAACTCGAGCAGGTCCGCGTCCTCGGGCATATCCCCGTCGCGAAGCCGGGCGAACAACGCGGGAACCACGCCGTCGTCGCCGCGAAGCGGGTTGCCCAGCCCGATGACACCACGGCTACCAGCCATCTCGACCGCCCGGTCGGGGCCGGTGGCACGTGGCGCGGACATCTCAGGCCTCCCCGTCGACGAACTCCACTTCGAGGTAGTGCGTCGAGCAGGAGATACACGGGTCGTAGGCGCGGACGAGCATCTCCAGGGTGTGTTCGATCTCGGCCTCCGGGCGGTCGAGGATGGTCGGGACCATCGCCTCCATGTCCGCCTGGATGTTCCCGTGATTCTGGTTCGTGGGGATAACCGAGTTGGCGGCCCGGCACGTTCCATCTTCGAACGTGTAATCGTGGATCAGGAGCCCACGGGGTGCCTCGACGAGGCCGATGCCCCGGCCGTCCTCGGGGTCGATCTCGGGCCGGTTGTAGTCCGACTGGGGTTCCAGCCCGGCCTCGAGCAGCTCGTCGATGAGCTCGATCGAGGTCTCGAACAGGTGTGCGGTCTCGACCACCTGGGCGACGTTGTTCATGAACGGGTTGTGACAGACCGGTTCGAGCCCGAAGGTCTCGGCGACGGCCTTCGCTTTGGGCGACAGCTGCTCGTAGCTATTATTAAGTCGCGCGAGCGCGCCCACGAAGTACGACTCCCGCTCGTGTCTCGCGAACTTGGCCGTGGACTGCTCGGTGACGTACTCGTTGACGACCGACTCGTAATCGGCGTTCGAGAGTTCGCCGACGTCCGAGGAGTACAGAGTGCCGTCGTAGAGGGCGTACTCGTCGGGATGGGTCAGCGAGATGAACTCCGTCTCGCGTTCGAAGGCGGGCAGCCGGTCGGCGAGCTCGGCGAGCAGGTCGACGAGGGCCTCGAGGTCCTCGAAAGCTCCAGCGAGCGATTCCCGTAGCTCCCGAAGTTCGTCCTCCGAGGGGATCTTCGAGAAGCCGCCCGGGACGAGCCGCTGGGAGTGGACCGACCGGCCCGCGACGGCTTCGAGCATCTCGTTGCCGAGCCGGTGGAGCCGGATCACGGTCCTGACCTCCGCCTCGTGGGTGTTGGCAAGCGGGATCACCGACTTCGAGTCCAGCAGGTCCGGAAGCGCGAGATAACCCACGTGTAAGACGTGACTCTGGATGATCTCGGCGTTGAGCGAGAGCTTGCGCAACAGCTCGTCCTGGCGGGAGATCGAGACGCCGATCGCGTCCTCGACGGCTTTGAGCGAGGCGTTTACGTGACTCGCCGAACAGATGCCACAGATCCGCGAGGTCATGTGCGGGACCGCCTCGTAATCCTTGCCGACGAACATCGACTCGAAGAACCGCGGGGACTCGACGACCTGCCACTCGCAGTCCTCGACCGTGCCATCGGCCACGTTAACCACGATGTTCCCGTGGCCCTCCACGCGAGTTACGTACTCGTCCTGGATGGATATCTCAGTCATCACCACACCCCCGGGGTGGGCCGGCGGTCAGCCTCATCCTTGCACCTCCGGCGATTCCTCGGCGTCGATGGCACCGCCGTTCGCCCGCTGCCAGCCGAAGTACAGGTCGTACATGTCGATGACCTCCTCGGGGGTGAGCCCGTGTTCCTCCAGGACGTCGAAGGCCGCCTCCTCGTTCGGGTTATCGATCAGTCCGCGGCAGCCCCAGCATCGAGTCCCTTCGGAGACGCAGACCGCGTCGCAGCCGCCCCGGGTCACGGGTCCGAGACAGACGTCGTCCCGGAGGAACGCACAGGTGTTCTCGTTTAACTTGCACTCGAGACAGACCGGATGGGTAGGCAGCTTGGGTTCCCGCCCGCGAACCAGCGCCGTGACGACGCGGAGGAACTCCTCCTTGTCGATCGGACAGCCGGGAATCTCGTAATCGACCTCGATGACCGCCGAGGCGGGCTTGGCCTCCGGCCAGGCATCGAACAGGTCGGCGTCCTCGCCGTAGACCCGCTCGCGGACCTGCGCGAAGTCCTGGGCGTTCCGCACTGCGTTGATGCCGCCGATCGTGGCACACGAACCCAGCGCGACCACCGTGTCGGCGTGCTCGCGGATCGCTTCGAGCCGCTCGGCGTCGTGGTCGGTCGTCGCCGAGCCCTCCACGAATGCGATCTGGTAGTCGTCGCTGTGGGCGGAGGTCGCCTCGCGGAAGCTCGCGACGTCGACGATCTCGACGAGTTCGAGTAGCTGTTCCTCCAGGTTGATGACCTGGAGCTGGTCGCCCTCACAGCCCGTAAAGTCGAAGAAGGCCACCTGTGGTTTCATGGTCTCTGTACTCATGCGAGTGCCTCCGGCCGCTCCTTGATGACCTCGTAGTTGAACACCGGCCCGTCCTGGCAGACGTAAAGGTCGTTGATCTGGCAGTGGCCACAGAGCCCGACCCCGCAGTGCATGCGGCGCTCGAGCGAGAGGTAGATGTGGTCGTGGGGAATCTCCTTCTCGTCGAGTTCCTCCTGGACGAACTGGAACATCACCGGCGGGCCACAGACGATCGTGTAGGTGTTCTCGGGGTCGACGTCGAGGCCGGGGATCAGGGTCGTGATGACCCCCACGTGGCCGTCCCACTCCTGGCCCTCCGGGACCTCGTCGACGGTCATCCGGAAGTCGACGGCCGTCGAGTCGCTCCAGCGCGCGACCTCGTCGGGGAACAGCACCTCCGCGGGCTCCTTGCACCCGTAAAGCACCGTCACGTCGTCGAACCAGTCGCGGTTCGCAATCGAGTAGTTGATCATCGACCGGAGAGGTGCCAATCCGATGCCCCCGGCCACGAACAGCAGGTCGTGGTCCCGGAAGGTGGGGATGTCACAGACCTCGCCGAATGGGCCCCGGATCCCGACCTGGTCGCCGATTTCCAGGTCGTGAATGGCCCTTGTCACCGCTCCGACCTCACGGATGCACAGCTCGAAGGGGCCCCCGGACGTCGGGGAGGAACTGACCGAGAACGGCGCCTCGCCCACTCCCGGGATGAACAACTGGACGAACTGCCCCGGCAAGTGCCCGAGTTCCGCCCGCTCTTCGAGTTCGAAAGCGAACACCGAGTCCACCTCGGTGAAGGCCTCTCGGCGCACCAGCGTCGCCGGTTCGGGTTGGTAGTGGACCGATTCGACGTCCCCCGTGCCGAGTGGCTCAGGCATGGACACTCCTCCAGAGTTCGTTGTAGATTTCGCTCGGATCCGCCACGTCCGCCACGCAGTGCTGGGTGCAGCGACCGCATCCCACGCAAGCGATGTCGCCGTATCGCTCGTAGATGTAGTTCCCCTTGCGCATCAGTCGATGCCGGTGTCGTTCCACACGTTCCTCCCGGAAGTTCTCGCCTCCGGCGACCGCGGCGAAGTCCTCGAGGAGACACCCGTCCCACCGCCGGACGGTCCCGCCGACGTCGTCGGTGAGGTAATCCACCACGTCGACGTTGAAGCAGTAACAGGTGGGACAGATCACGTTACAGGTCCCACACGAGAGACAGCCCTCCGCGTACTCGTTCCAGACCGCCATCGCGTCGTAGTTCTGGTCCAGCAGCGAGGGCAGCTGGGCCGGCGGGAACTCGATCTCCTTCTCGAACTCGTCCTCGATAGCCGCCTTCTCGCTCTCTACGGCCTCGACCTCCTCGATCGTGGCCTCTCGCGTCTTTGCGTCTTCGAGGAGTTCGCTGCCCTTCCGTGACCCGATCTCGATGGCGTAGCTATCCGGCAGCTCGGTCACCATGAGGTCGTAGCCGGAATCGGTCGTCGCGGTGCCCATGCTGCCCGCGAAAGACCACTCCGAGACCGACTGCATGGTCACGCCGATCAAGACGGAGTTCTCCCGCTTGCGCCGGTAGGGTTCATCGCCCTGTTCGTCGATGAAGATGGTATCGAGTTGCTCGATGGCCACCAGATCGTATGGGTGGACCCCCACGATGATCCGCCCCGCCTCGCTCCAGTCCGCGATGACGTCGTAGCCCTCCTCCCCGGTGCCGTACTGTACCAGCCGCTCCCGCTGGGGGAAGAAGTACTTCTTCGGCGAAAGCATGGTGACGTCGTAGTCGAGGCACAGGTCGCCGGCCTCGACCAGCTCGTCGAAGACGTACTTCGACCCGTCGTGCTGGACCCCGACGACCTCGCGTGGGTCCGCCGCGATGAGCCCGTTTACGAGGTCCTCGAAGTCCGGTTTGTCCAGGATTTTCATTCTATCGCCTGCCCACCGTTGGCCCGTGCGCGTGAGATGCTACGCGGGGGACGGTCTAATCCCGCGCGACGGTTACAATTGATTGAAAATTGTACACTATTCTCCGTAGGTAATGGCCGCGTCTTCCGGCGAGTTCGGCACGATCCGTCTCGCCAGCGTAACGGATTTGACACTCGGAACCGACACCCAGCGACCCCAGGGACTGCCCGGCAGGCCCGGTCCGGGACGGCGTCGGCGCCGGTGCGACCGCGGTCGCCCACGGTAATATTTACAATAATAATTAAGGATATTGAACGATTATTACACGACTCCACTCGGTCCGGCACCTCGGTTGCCGTGCCGGCCGGTGTCGGCTCGCTCCTGGGCGAGGAGTGGCCCGGCGGCCGAGTCGACTCCGGTCACCCCTCCCTCTCGTTTTCGAGTGCACGTGGATCGGCCGGCAGCAACCGATCGGGGCGGAGGACGCCGATCACGTGGTGGCCCCGCGCCTCGTGAGCCGGAATCTCCTCGCGTGACAGCCGCGAATCGCAGTCCGTGCAGTACCAGGTTGCGGTCATGCGATCGGTTGCGGAAGCGGGCGGTCGAGTTCCGCGAGCACCCGCTCGACCAGCGCCGGCAGCGCCCGCTCGACGACCTCGCTCAGGGCGTCACCGGCTTCGACTCGTTCCGGCACCAGACCCAGCAAGACGATCTCCTCGGGGAGTTCGTAGGCTAGTTCGCCGATCTCCAGGGCGTCGCCGAAGGAGAAATCGTGCATCAAGACCTCCGGCGGCTCCGGGTCCGGTACCGCTCCGTCCGGTGGCTCCCGGTTCCGAGCGCTGCTCAGCGGGTACCGGTGGATGGATCCCGGGTCCGCCCCGGGCACGTTGATCGCGTCTACGACCACGGCCCGGTCCATCCCGCTCATCGCTTCCAGCGCGAGAAACGCGGTCGTTCCGGCGAAACAGACCTCCGCGGGGACGTCCGGGGGCAGGCGTTCGACGGCGTGGCGCCCGAGGCCGTCGTCGCACATGATCGGATTCCCGACACCGACGACCACCTGGGCCACCATCAGTCCGCCTCCTCGCCCCCGTTCGTGCTCACGAGGAACGCGTAGATGCGCCCCGTGACCATGCTCCGGAGGACGTCCCAGTTCCCCGGCAGCAAGGGGAAGTAGGCGTGAAATGCCACCGCCCCGACCCACGCGAAGGCCAGGAAGTGATGGCCCATCTTGAGTACCTCGTATGAGACGTACTCCTGGAAGATGCCGAGCCAGTGAACCCACCAGGGGGTCTGGGTGGTGATGTACTCGAACATGCCGAAGCCGGTGACCACCACCCCCACGAGGAGCCCCATCTGTATCCAGAAGAAGAGCTTCTGCATCGGGTGGTAGGCCACCCATTCGCCCTCGTCCTCGTTGAAGCTCCGCCGGGCGTCGTGGTACTTCGAGATGTACCGACGCAGCCCGACGAAGGCGGCCCCGATAGCCAGCAGCTCCCGGACGTCCTTCAACTGGCGAAGCTCCGCCGTCGTCGGCCAGGGCCGATGGCCGTCGACCACGATGTGATAGAAGGGAAACAGCAGGAACCCCACCGGCAGGACCAGGATCGCAGTCCACATGTGGATCCCGAAGGCCTTGTAGTAGCCGCCCCAGACCTGGTCGTTGAGCACGGCGTAGACGCCGGTCCACATCAGGAAGCCGGTGATCGCCATCAGCGCCACCAGCGCGAAGAGCGACCAGTGGGTCAGCCGGGAGCCCAGCCCGTGCCGCTTGACGATCCCGCGTCGGACCGCCGGGAAGACCCCCGAGTACTCGTGATCGACGGTTATCGTCTCCCGCCTGATCCATTCCTTGAACCCGTCGATGGCGCTCATGGGAGATCACCGGTCGGGCTAGCCGGTTCGACGGTGGTCTCGAAGCGCTCCTCCGGACTTTCGACGTGGACCGAACACGCCAGACACGGGTCGAAGGACCGGATGGTCCGCAGGACGTCGATCGGATTCCCGACGTCCTCGACCGCCATCCCCTCGACTGACTCCTCGAAGATGCTGGGGTTGTCGGCGTTGTCCCGCGGCCCGAGGTTCCAGAGGGTCGGCGTGATGACCTGGTAGTTCGTCACATGGCCGTTCTCGACCTCGACCCAGTGGGACAGCGCCCCGCGGGAGGCTTCCCAGAGGCCGTAGCCGCTGCCGCTGAAGCCGTCGTCCCAGCCCACGTTGAACGGACGCCGGGGGTCGATCGCGTCGAGCCAGTCCAGGACCTGGTCGCGGACGATCAGTGCCTCCTGGGCCCGCGCGATCAGTCGGTTCAGCGTGTTGCTCTTCGTCGTTCCGCCGCCGAGGGTCGCCCGCAGGTCGAATGGGTCCGCCTCGGCGGCGACGAGTCGGGCGAGCGGCCCGACCTCCATCGTGCGGCCCTCGTACCTCGGTGCTTTGCCCCAGGAGTAGGCGCCCTCTTTGCCCGGAGCCGGTTCCGGTGGCTTCTCCTCGGCAGGGTGGCCCCCGGAGTCGTCGGTGTACCAGGACCGGGCCGTGCTCTCGCTGAGCTTCGACGCGATGGTCTCCCTCGAGGGGCGGCGCAGTTCGCCGTCCATGTACACGCCCGGCGGAAGCACCCGCGAATCGTCGTCGGTCCCGTAGAAGACCCCATTCGAATAGTAGCGGTCGGGCCCGAGCCCGAACGAGTCCGCCCCCACCTGCTTGGCAGCCACGATGATGCTCACGAGGTCGTGGAGTCCCTGGGCCGTGTCCGACTCGACGGTCCCGTTCGTCACGTTCTCGATGACCTCGGGGACGGCCTCGGTCGGGCCCAGCCAGTCCGAGACCTCCGCGACCTGGGCCCGGACCGAGGTGATGGTCCCCGCGTCAGGAGCCGTGGCCATCCCGCCCGGCGCGTAGGTGAGCGGATGGGGCGTCCGGCCGCCGAACTCGGTAAATGCCTGGAGGAGCTTCCGCTGTTGTTTCAGCGCCTCGACGTAGCCCTCGCCCTCGAGCGGATCGAGGCGGTCGAAGCCGGTGTCCGCTACCGCGTCGCTGTAATCGGGCCCTGCAAGGGCGATGAGGTGAACGGCGTGGTTCCAGAGGAAGAAGATGCCCTCCATTACGTCCCGGAGGAGCCTGGCGTTCCGGGGGACCACGTCGAACATCCCCGCGTTCCGAGCGGCGTCCTCGATGGCCAGTATCGAGGTCATCCGGTGGCAGGTGAAACACACCCCACAGATCATCCCGGTGAAGTGCGGGGCGTCCGAGGGCGGCCGATCGAGGGTGACGAGTTCCACGCCCCGGAACATGTCCATGTGGCTTTTCGCCTCCGTGATCTCGCCGTTCTCGACCTGCAGCGTCGTACTGTGGTGGCCCTCGATTCGCGTCGTCGGGTCGATGGTGATCTCTGGCATGGTCAGTCCTCCCCACCGGACTCGGTCTCTTCGAGGGGTTCGACCTCCTCCTCGGTCCCGTAACCCGTCAATTTCCGGGCGTAATGGGCCCCGATGCCGACGGCCGCCCCGCCGAGGGCGACCTTCCCGGCGGTGTCGGCGTCGATGCCGAAGACGTTCTGGGCCTCGACGGGCGTGTAAAACGGGGAAAATCGGTCCCAGAACGCCGGTTCCATGCACCCGACACAGGGGGCGCCCACGTTCCGGCACACGGATGTGCGGCCGTTCCAGAGCCGCATCGAGTCATCGCAGTAGGTGTACGGCCCGGCACAGCCGACCTTGTACAGACAGCCCGGATCGCCGGGTTTCTCGGCGAATTCGCCTCGGTCGAAGTACCCACGGAGGGCACACTCGTCGTGGAGGTTCGGATCGAAAAACGGGGAGGGACGGTGGTACTCGTCGATCTCCGGGGTATTCCCGTTGATCACCGTCGCCAGCGTCAAGAGGAGGTAATCCGGGTGCATCGGACACCCCGCGATGTTGACGACGCCCAGCCCCGACTTCGAGGTGAAGTCCGGTCCGAGGACTCCACCCTTTGCCCGACCCTCGAACTGCAGTCCCTGGGCCCCGGTCACGTTGGCGCCGAGTCCGTACCGGCGTTGTTTGTTCTCCGCTGCCGGCCAGCCCCCGAACGCGGCGCAGTTGCCCGCCGCGACGACGTAGTTCGAGGCCGGAGCGAGTTCCTCGACCCATTCGGCGATGGGTTTGTGATGGCCCTGTTCGTCGACCCCAAGGGTCGCAGCCTCGGGCATCCCCGTCGGGATGGACCCCTCGACGACGAGGACGTCCGGTGATTTCGTCATCGATGCGATGGCGTCATCGCCGGCGGGGCCCATCAACGTCGGATGGAAGGTGACCGCCAGCCGGAAATCGTCGATGGCGCCCTCCAGCGAGGGGTATTCCCCCTGCAAGAGCGAAATCGTACAGCCTGTACAACACTGTCCCTGCAACCAGACGACCTCTACGTCGCCCTCCGTCGCCGCCGCGAGTGCCGCCCCGATCTCCGAGGCGTGCTCGGAGATGACGGTGCCGGCGCTCGCCGCGCCGGCGAGTTTCAGGAAGTTCCGTCGTGACGTGGTGCTCATAACATGCCTGCCTCCTGCCCTGTCTGGCGAGTCCACTGCCCCACCTGGTGCAGTCGCTCACCCGCTTGGTGCTACTTGACTGGACGGTTTGGGTCCACACCCTGTTTCGCAGGGTGCGATAATCAACATAGAAATTTATGATAAATGGGGCGTAGACTAACGTCAGGTCAACCCTAACAGTTATCAGGAGCTTCGCCGAGCCTTCGACGGGGATCGACGGAGGGCGGCGTCTATGGCCGCTCGAACGGCAACGACCGACCCGTGAAAAGCAGTTGGTGACCGGACCGACCGCACGCAACCGCTACCGCGGCCAGGTCAGGCAGACTCGACACCCAGCGCCACCACTTTGGCCTGGCTGACTCCCTCGATTGCCCGCAAGCGGTTGGCGAGTTCCGTGATCTCTGCCGCTGGGCCGTGGACGGTAAGCGTCTCGAGGCATTCCTCGTGCGAGACGTGGATGTGCTGGACCGCCACCACCAGGTCGGCGTGTTCGTGCTGGACCGCCTGGACGCGGTCCGCAATGTCGTGGCCGTGGTGGTCGTGGACGAGCACGATCGATCCGTACTGGTCCCCGCCCACCCCCGTCTCCCAGTCGTAGTCGGTGAGGAAATCCCGGACGGCGTCCCGGACCGCTGCCGACCGGCTCGGGTACTCCCAGTCCTCGATGATCGCGTCCAGCCGGTCGACCATCCCTGCGGGCAGGGTCAGGCTCACCCGATCGAGTGCATCGTTCATACCGGCACGTAGGGGACACGTGACCTAAAGGTTCGACCGTCTGGACCCGGCTACGGAGGCGCCCGCCGGCACAATCGAGAGAGAGAGAGAGAGAGAGAGAGAGTGACGATCCAGTATTACGAGAACCGTCGAAAGTATTATTGAGTATTTCTAATAATCGTTTATTATGCACATCCCGGACGGGTTCCTCGACCTGCCCCAGGCGGGCCTGCTGGTGGTCGCCACTGCGATTCTGTTGGGGATCGCGGCCAAGCGAGCGGAGGGATCGCTCGAACGGGGGGCCGGACCACTCGTCGGTGTGATGGCGGCCGGCATCTTCGCGGCCCAGATGCTCAACTGGCCGCTCCCAGGCGGAACGAGTGCACACTTCGTCGGTGGCGCGCTGGTGGCCATCCTCCTCGGGCCCCACCTCGGTGCGCTCGCGATGGCGAGCGTGGTGACGATTCAGGCGATAGTCTTCGGGGACGGCGGAGTACTGGCCCTCGGTGCCAACGTGTTCAACATGGCGATCGTCGACGTCTACGTCGGCTACGTCGTCTACCGACTGCTCGCAGATCGAAACCGGGCAGTCGCGGTCTTTGCCGCCGGCTGGCTCGGCATCACGGCCGCCGCGTTGGCCGCCGCCGTCCAGCTGGGCCTCTCGAGCGCGTTCGCCTACGACGTCGGGACCGTCGTGACCATCATGGGCGTTGGACACCTCCTGTTGGGTCTGATCGAAGGGGCGATCACCCTGTTGGTCTACCGGGCCGTCGCCTCGAGCCGTCCCGACGTGTTGGAGTGGGGACTCGACCGGGGGGTCGGCGCATGAACGGGCTCCGAGCGGAGCGCAGGTGGCTGACCACCTCGATGGCCCTCGTCCTGGGACTCGTCGTGCTTTCGCCGCTTTTCGCGTGGGCCGCGAGCGAGGTCGGCTACGCGGAACCGCTCGAACACGCCGCTGCAGCGACGGGTGCTGCCGATTCGGCCACAGTCCTGCTCCCGGGACTCCTTCCCGGTTACGGTGTGCCCGGGCTCGGCCCCCACCTCGGTACGTTCCTCGCCGGCCTGGTGGGAGTCGCGCTGGCGCTCGTGATCGGCGCCGCGATCGGTCGCGGATTGGCGGAATGACAGCTCGCCGGGGAATCAGCGGGAGTCGGGCCGACCTCGCCACGCTTCCCCGAGCACTCGCGCACTCTCGCGAGACCGCCGCTCGAGACGGTTTCCTCCAGCGAGTGCACCCGACGGTCAAACTCGTGGGGCTCCTCGCGCTCGTCGTCATGGCGGCCGGCAGCAACGATTCGATCCGTTTGAGTGCGCTGCTGGCGCTCGCGGTCGGTCTGGGGCTCATCTCCAAGATTTCGCTGCGGCCCTACGCCGCGAAGGTGGCCATCGCGACGACCTTCGCCGTCATCGTCGTGGCGCCGCATGCCGTCCTCACCTCGGGTCCGAGGATCGGGGCGCTGCCGGTCACCACCACTGGCGTGGGCTACGTCGGACTTTTCGGGCTCAGGGTAGGGACCTGCGTGGCCATTGTCGCCCTGTTGCCCGCAACCACCAGGTTCGCCGACCTCCTCGATGCGCTCCGCCGGCTTCGGCTGCCCGCCGGGCTCGTGGCCGTGGTCGGCCTCACCCATCGATACCTCCACCAGATGGCCCTGGACCTGGACCGAACGATGCTCGCCCAGCGCAGTCGGTCGATCAGCCGGGCCAGCTATCGGACGACCTGGCGTTCATGGGGCCGACTGCTCGGTGCCTTCTTCCTCCGGGCGTTCGAGCGGGCAGAAGGGGTGAGTCGCGCCGCCCAGGCCCGGGGCGGGCGCATCCCGAACCCCTACGCCGAGCGGCGAACGCTGGGAGCTCGCGATCTGGGCTTTGCGGGCCTGGTACTCGCGGTGGTAATGATGGTGCTGGTACCGTGAGCCCAGTCATCGACGCTACGGGGCTTTCCTACGAGTACCCGGACGGGACCAACGCGATCGAGGACGTGGATTTCACGGCCCGTACCGGTGAGCGCATCGGTATCCTCGGTCCCAACGGAGCGGGGAAAAGCACCCTACTCATGCTCCTCGGGGGCTTGCTCGAGCCATCTGCCGGCCACGTCCAGTACTTCGACGGGACCGCCGACGCCGACGGGGTCCGGGACAGGCTCGCGGTGGTGCTCCAGGAGCCCGACGAGTACCTGTTCAACCCCACCATTCGCGAGGATCTCGAATACGGCCCCGCTCAGCTCGACATTCCGGCCGGGGAGGCGGAGCGTCGGGTGTCGACCATCGCCGCCGAACTCTCGCTTGCCCGATATCTCGACCAGCCGCCGTTTCGGCTGAGCGGCGGCGAAAAACGACGGGCAGCGCTTGCCGCAGGTCTCACCCCACATCCCGAGGTCGTCCTCGTCGATGAGCCCTTCAGCGACGTCGACGCGACCCACACAGAGGCCGTGATCGAACGGCTCGAGGGGGTGGTGGCGTCGGGCGGGACGACCGTCGTCGCCATCTCGGACACCGACCTGCTCCCGCGCGTCGCAGACCGGGTCTACCTGCTCGACGACGTCGGAACTGTCGTCGAGAACGGGCCGACGCGAGAGGTCCTAACGGACGCCGAGACGCTGGCGACTTGTGGGCTCAGGCCCCCACGGATCACCCGCGTGTTCCAGGCAGCCGGTGATCCAGAACCCCCACTCACCATCGAAGCAGGGGTCGAGCGGCTGATGGCGGTCCTCGAGTCGTCCTGGCCGCCAATCGCGCCGGATTGCGAACCCAAATAGGTTTCAATCGAGTCGTCCTGGCCGCCAATCGCGCCGGATTGCGAACCCAAGTAGGTTTCAATCGAGGCGTCCTGGCCGCCAATCGCCCCGGATTGCGAACCCAAGTAGGTTTCAATCGAGGCGTCCTGGCCGCCAATCGCGCCGGATTGGGACACACGCCGTCCCGGTCGGCCGTTCCTGGCCGCCAGCCACACTGCATCCACACCCGGACCAGTCTGGGAATCCGGCGGGAGGCGAACCATGAGTTGCCAGAGAGCCGACTCGCCCAGGGGCGAAACCGTCGTCCAAGTCATCTTGTAATACCTTCTTTCTTGGGAGGGGGGGTTATCCCGGCGGGCGTGCAAGTATCAGTTGTCCACGATGTCGACCCCCGACACAGGGGTAACTGCGGGTACCGAGATCAGTTTCCGGGTCCAGTTACCCGACGAGTGTCCACTCTACGGGCGGACGGGAGAGATCGTCTCGGCCACCCCACACTTCGTGGACACCATCTGTCGCTGCGAGTTCGTCCTTCGCCCGACGAACGGCACGGAGTACACCATCGTGATGTCGTCGAACCCGATGGGAGGCAGTTCCTGTATCTGCCAGGACATCCAGGACCGGGGCGCCATCCCCATCTTTGACCGGGTCGACGGCGATACCCTCTCCGTTGCGACCTTGCTCGACGCGCGGGAGGACGCGTACGCCCTCTACGAGGACCTCAAGGGACACGCACCCGACGTGGAGGTGCTCCGCATCGCCACCGACCGTTCGACCGGGGGCGGGCAGGACCGCGTGGACGTCGATACGACCGTCCTGACGGAGAAACAGCGGCGCGCGCTCGAACTGGCGGTCTGTGAGGGTTACTACTGTAGCCCCCGCGAGATCGACCTCGAGACGATGGCAGGCATGCTCGACATCTCGCGGCAGGCTTTCTCCCATCGCCTGCGACAGGCAGAATCAAAGGTTCTCTCCCAGATCTGTCCCGAGGAGTACGACGGCCACGACTGATCGCCGATAGTGGACCGTTTCAGTGGCCCGAGATGGGGCCGATCCCGAGCGAATCGGTCCCATATGCCAACGATTTATAAGGGGCTCCACCGGCGCGGGCTCGCTGGGGACAGACGACCGGCCTTTATCAGCAGTACAGTTTCGTATTCAAGTTAGCTATAAGAGAGTTTGACACGGCCTTAGGGTGTGTCACGAAACTGCCCGCTTCGACGACCCGCCCATCGGGCCGATTCGACTGGTTCCTTTATAATAGACAGCCTTTCCTATTCAATTCCAACATATGTCCAAGTCACTATTAGTAAGATTATATATCATCAATCTGTCCGCTCGTTGTAACGCCATTTTCTGGCGTTTTAGGCGTTTTAGCCGCTATTGTGCCCCGCCACGACTACTTCCAGAATTCTGCGAATTAATATTAATCGGCTCGCTATATGTTTATTTACAAATAAGTTTATGCATCCGCCAACCCAATTATAAATCGAGGCGAAGGACAGTGACCAATGCGAAATATGCGCGGTTCGTCCGAAACATGGACGAGCCACCGACGGTGGATACAGATGACGTCGTATACGGTGCCGAGATCGTCACTGGCGATGGCGCCAGCGGTCCGGATACCGTCGTCCTCGTGACGACGGACCGGGTCATGGCCGGGCCGATCGCCGGGATGGCCGGGGAGTCGCGACTCGACTTCGATCTCGCTCTGGCCGACCTGGAGTCCGTGGAGTGTGAGGGATTCTTCTCCGAGACGGTGTCCCTCGAGACCGCAGACGATCGGTACCTCGTGCCCTCCCGGGGCATGGACGCCGTGGACTTCACGTGCAACGTCGTCGAGCACAGCCACCTGACCAACCGGTGTGAGCGCTTCGGGTTCGGGCGAACCAGGTTCGCGGTCTGTAAGTGGTCCGCCTGTCTGGGATGCGCCCTCATCCTGGTCGGGGTCGGGTTCAGCATCACCATGATCGGGATTCTCGTCGGGCTCCCGTTCATCGGCGCCGGCGCGGCCCTGCTGCTCGTCGCGTTCGCCTACAAGAAACTCGGCGAGTATATGGAGGACAACGTCTGGACGCGCGAGGAGATCGAACAACCCAACGCGGTCTAGACCACCAGGCCTCTTTCTCCGGTCCCTGCTCCTCGCCGGCGTTTCCACGGCGTGTCTCGGGTCCGGCACTGTTTCTGTAATCATCCGGGGATCCAGCACTGTTTCTATAACCATCCGGGGATCCAGCACTGTTTCGATAATCATCCGTTTCCCGATCTTTCCGCGCGGTCCGTGCGTGTCATCCCGTCACGTCACGGGAAGACTCGGACGATCCTCCGCCCCCTAGTCGCGCTCGGTCGGCAAGAGGGCTCGTGATACCTGGAGCCGGACCGCGCACCCTCGTTGCATATGCCTAGTGCGTTTCGCACAGAGGATTGTACACTTTGTTCCACAGCCCACACAAGTACCCCGATTACTGACCCATCGCGCCGCCGTTCCCGGCGGGTAAGTCGACCACGCTACATCGACGTACCCGCTCAGTCCCGTACGAACAGGACAGAGAAGGGTTGGCAACCTTGGAAGCGCTGCAGTTTGTCTTCGCGCCGCGGAGGCTTCAACGTGCGTGCCGACTGTCAATTTGTGCGAACCGCACACTCCTCGTCCGTGGAACCGCGTCTCGAAGCCGCTCCGTGAAAAATTCCGGGTCCTGAGGCGATAGAGACCAGAAATAAGCGCCAGGAATCGGCGCGAAATCGTGCCGAGTAGTACCACGGATTCGCCCCACGCGACGGTGGTCACACTATATTCATGGATTGCATTCTTTATCCCGCTCCGTGTACCTTCACCCGAGGGTCATCTATGGGCGTACGCAACGTTGCCGTCGTCGGTTCGACGAAGATCAGTCTCGAACGGGCCGCGATCGCGGTCTTGGTCGCCATCATCGGTACACTCGGACTCTTCTGGTCGATGCTCCAGCTGGAGCTGGCCGGGAGTTCCTGGCAGTTGGCCGGTGGCTACATCTCGGTGCAGTTCCCCTTCCGGGTGTACAACGTGATTTGGCTCGCGGCCCGGGCCATCCTGGGACTGTACATCTCCTTCGTCGTCGTCGTGATCACGTTCCAACTACTCGGCTCCTACCGCCAGATGGTCGCGGGCGAGCACGCGGACGAACGGACCGTCTCCCGGGACGCCCCCACAGAGCGGCCCGTGACGGGGCTCGCGCGATTCAATCAGGTGCAGGTGTGGACCCACGGCTCGCTCGCGCTCGCGATCCTGGTCCTCTGGGTGACCGGCCTGCCGATCACCTTCCATGGGGCGCTCGGATGGTTCTTCGACCTCGTGGGCGGCCAGAACGCGATCACCGTCCACATCGTCGCCGGCGGGCTCCTCACCGCCACCATCCTCTTCATCATGATCTACGGCTTCGTCGGCCTCCTCGTCGGGGAGTCGACGGCCCGTAACATCGCCCCAAGACCGCGGGACCTGTACGAGGGTATCGATCAGCTGAAGTTCCTGCTCGGGCGGGGCCCACAGCCCGAATCCGGCAAGTACACAGTCCTGCAGAAGGCCGAGTCCTGGATCATCGCCTTCGAGTCGATCGTGATGATGTGGACCGGGCTGATGCTGTGGAGCGCTACCCGGACAACCAGAGCACCCGCTCTCGACACCCTGTTGACCCAGTGGCCGGCCCCGTTCATGATGATCCTGCGGGACATCCACGCCATCGTCGGGATCACCATGCTTGCGGGTATCACCTTCCACCTCTTCATGACCCACATCAAGGAGTGGCCCATCGACACCTCGATTTTCACCGGCGTCGTGGGCCTCGATCGGGCCTGCGAGGAGTGGGCCCAGTGGGCCGAAGAACGCACCGGCATCTCGGATCTCCCCTGCGAGGAGTACGCCTGGCGTCCCGCGCTGACTGTCGGCGCGCTGGTGGGCATGGGCGTGTTCGCGATCGTGTGGCTCGGGGCCGTCCTGCAGTATACGCTGGCGCCGCTCCCGACCGGGGGCCTGAGCGTCCTCGAGGATATCCGTCCCGCCGGCCTCCCCGGTGGATTGCTCGGTGAGGTCTTCTCGCTCGGGTTGAATCTCGCCTTCCTGATCGTGGTCCTGGCCATCCTCGCCCTGGCCTGGGGATTCACCATCCGCTACCGGAAGGCCGAGGGGTGAGCCGATGAGTCCGCTCCTGTCGTGGCCTCCGACCGTGGACGTCGCCGGGAGCCGTGGGATAGCGGGGTCGAAGACGCGGCTCCCGAACCGCTTCTTCGTACCCCGTAGACCCGTCCTTCCCCCAAATATTCGTAACGTCGAAATCTATTCCAAGCTCGCACGCGTAGGAGGGACCGACCCGTGTCGGTAAGAGAACGCAACGTGCAGGTCACGGTCGAATTCATCCCCCCGGCAGAGTGCCCGCTCCGGAACATCGAGTCCGAGATCGGCAAGGTACTGGTAGATCGTGAGGGGAATACCTGCCGGTGTGACGTTGTCATCTCGGTCGAGACCGAAGACGAGGTTGGCTCGATGGTGGCCCAGATATTCGGCGACCTCGACCGGTGTGCGGGGTCGGTCTTCGAGGAGTTCGGCTGCGTGCCGGAGGTCACCGCGGTCAAGGACGAGCACATCGTCGTCCAGACCTACGTCGACGAGGAGACCGACATCGAGGCGCTTCTCGACGGCTTGCGCGAGGTCTGTGAGGACGTGACCCTCAAGCGGGTCAGCTCTGATTTCAAACACCACATCGCGAGCACCTTCCGCGACGTCGATATCACCTCGCTGACGTTGAAACAGCGCCAGGCCGTCGAAGCGGCGATCGATCGGGGGTACTACTCCCGACCCCGAGAGATCTCCCTGGAGGAGTTGGCGGCGAGTTTCGACATCTCCGAACAGGCCCTCGCCCAGCGACTCGCCCGGGCGGAGGAAACGATTATGAAACAGATCTTCTCCCGGGACTGACCCGGCCATCCCCTTTCCGCTGATATCGACCCCAGCCCCTACTCCTCCGGCTCGTGCCCAGGTGGATCCTGGTGGGCCGCACACACGTAACCCCGAGCGATGGCTTCCTCGAGCGGGAGCCGGGTCGGGCATTCGGTACAGGAGACAGTCGCCCCGATGGCGACGTCGACGGATTCCGGCGAAACGAACTCTCCCTTGGAATGCAGCGAGCGCAACGCCTGGATGGTCTTCTCCGTTGCCCGGTCCATCGCGATCTCGACGCTTTCTCGCTCCCAGTCCGTCCGGGCGGGTTGGATCTCCTTCTCGCCGTCGAGACAGTCATTGAGGTGGCGGCGCATCGTACTCCGGGAGACGAAGGACTCGAGCAGCCGCTCGCCGTCGATCCCGTCCGCTGCGAGGTCATCGAGCAGTTCCTGTTTGAGCAGGTCGTCCTCGCCCGTGAGCACGTCGTACTCGCTCTCGAGTCGGGCCGCCAGGGTGTCCCGCCCCTGCTCCTCGTAGACCCGCTTGAGGAGCCGTCGGTTCGTGAAATCCGCGAGGGTTCCGTAGCCGTCGCCCGGGAGGTCCCCGGCTCCGGTCCACCGGGCCAGCAAGTACTCGTCGAACGAGTCGTACCCGCGTTCGGCGGGGGCGAGGTCGTAGCGGTCGACGATGATGTCGATCTTGCACCCGTCGGTCCGACGTCCCATACACGCAACCTTGGACCGGGCATCCTAAAGCCCACCCCCGGCACACCGATCGCGCCGCCGAGCGGGTTTGCCTGACCGAAACCGCCGGGATTTTTCGTACTCCGCCTATTATATAATATCCCATCTCGACAAAAGTAATCACAATCCTCATGGTGCGTGCGGACGACTCTTCACTATGCCCCTCGAATCCGTCACGCTCGCCGACCTCCGGGATGCGCTTGCCGACACACCCGACAGGAAGGGGGCCATCCGACTGATGGCGGCTATCATCTACAAGAACGGTCCATCAGTCCCGACGATCGCCGCCTGGCTCGACCGGCGACCGGAGACGATCTACCGGTGGTTCGAGCGGATGGAGGAGGAACCGCTCCAAACGGCCGTCCTGGACCGCTCCCGGCCCGGCCGCCCACGAAAGCTCGAGGCCCACGAGCGAGCGGCCTTCGACGCCGCGATCGCCCGCAGCCCCGCGGAATCGGGGTTCTCGGCTCCCGCATGGACGCCGCAGCTGGCCCAGACCTACATCGAGCGGAAGTTCGGGACCTCGTACTCGCTGCGGCACGTCAGGCGGTTGCTCGCGGACGCCGGCTCCGGGAGGGCGTGATAGCCAACTGGCTTCCGAGGTCTCGATCCCGATCCGGGGCGTCCCAAATCGTCCACCCATCGATTGACCATTTATTTGTGATTACTTCTGTCTTTCTTTTGTTACTGAATACAGATAGGTCAGCCGTCCGGGTTCGACACAACCGGTCTTCCCGTTGCGTTCCAGGTCCAGTCAGCGACGGGCCACTCTCGTGACCGACCACCGCTTGTTGGATTGGGCCGGGGCCCGGCGCCGCCACACCCCCACAGCGAAACTATTTATGTCAATGCGGAGAACCATAATGATTGTACCAACGCGGTGAGCCCATCATGGCAGACGACAAACCACACCAGAACCTGGCCATCATCGGCCACGTCGACCACGGGAAAAGCACCCTCGTCGGCCGGTTGCTCTTCGAGACCGGGAGCGTGCCCGAGCACGTCATCGAGCAGTACCGCGAAGAAGCCGAGGAAAAGGGCAAGGGCGGCTTCGAGTTCGCCTACGTCATGGACAACCTCGCCGAAGAACGGGAGCGGGGTCTGACCATCGATATCGCCCACCAGGAGTTCGACACCGATCAGTACTTTTTCACCATCGTCGATACACCGGGCCACCGGGACTTCGTGAAGAACATGATCACTGGGGCCTCCCAGGCGGACCACGCCGTCCTGGTCGTCGCGGCCGACGACGGCGTCCAGCCCCAGACCCGCGAGCACGTCTTCCTGGCACGCACGCTAGGCATCGAGGAACTTATCGTCGCGGTCAACAAGATGGACCTCGTCGAGTACGAGGAGACCCGGTACCGAGAGGTCGTCGAAGAGGTCAAGAACCTACTGAACCAGGTCCAGTTCGCCACGGAAGACGCTTCCTTCATCCCCATTTCCGCCTTCGAGGGGGACAACGTCGAACACCAGAGCGACAACACGCCCTGGTACGAGGGCCGCACGGTCCTCGAGGCGCTCAACGACCTGCCCGAGCCCTCCCCGCCGACTGACGCCCCGCTCCGGCTGCCCATCCAGGACGTCTACACCATCTCCGGTATCGGCACCGTGCCAGTCGGACGCGTGGAGACGGGGATCATGTCGGTGGGCGATAACGTCTCCTTCCAGCCCTCTGACGTCGCCGGCGAGGTCAAATCGATCGAGATGCATCACGAGGAGATTCCGGAGGCGGGCCCCGGGGATAACGTGGGCTTCAACGTCCGGGGCATTGGCAAAGACGACATCCGGCGCGGCGACGTGTGTGGGCCCGCCGACGCACCCCCCACAGTCGCGGAGACGTTCACGGCCCAGATCGTGGTGATGCAGCACCCGAGCGTCATCACGGCTGGCTACACGCCGGTCTTCCACGCACACACCGCACAGGTGGCGTGCACGGTCGAGCAGATCGACCAGAAGATCGACCCCTCTTCCGGCGAAGTCCTGGAGGAGAACCCCGACTTCATCGAGACCGGCGACGCGGCGATCGTCACGGTACGGCCGCAGAAACCCTTGAGCCTCGAGCCGTCGAGCGAGATCCCCGAACTCGGTTCGTTCGCAGTGCGGGACATGGGCCAGACCGTGGCCGCCGGCCGCGTGCTGGAAATCACGCCGCGGTAAGCAGCCCGCTCCAGGTCCTGTCCGGCCACCACCGGGCTCGCCCGACCCAGGGCAACCTCTCGGTCCGCCGGAAAATCGGGGGCGCACTGTCCGGGTGTGGCTCACCGCCGTCGAACTCGACGGCAGGGCGAAATCCCTGCCTCAGCAAGAAGGCCGGATCGCGGGCTTCCGGTTACTCGCCACCGGTCACCGCGACGGGCATGTCCGCGTTCAGGATGACCTTCTGGGTGACACTCCCCAGGATCGCCTTCTCCGCCGGGCTCCGTTTGCGGCCACCCATCACGATCTGGTCGAAATCCTCCTCGGCGGCAAGATCGAGGATCCCCTCCGCGGGCGGCGACGAGAGTTCCCGCGTCTCGTGTTCGACGCCGGCCTCCTCGAGGATCTCCGTCGCCCGCCGAACGGTCTCGACCCGGTCGACCCGTTGCATGGCCTCGGGGACGCTCCGTTCTTCGCTGGTGAGCGCATGGGCCAGGACCGCCACGACCTGGTCCTCCGCGCACGGGAGCGAGGCCGCGTAGCTCGCCTGGCGTCGGGCCCGCTCCAGCGTGTCGTCGAGTGGCAGCAGCACGCGATACATTGGTAGGTCCGAGTTCGACCGGATGGCTCATAAAAGCCCCCGGCGATTCCCGCCGCAGCAGCCCGACAGCGCCCGTGATCCTGGGTCTTGCTGGCACGCACCGCTGATTGGCGCCGCCCCGACACCACCGCCGCGTCGCGCTCTCCCCCCTAGCTCCTCGGGACCCCCTCGACCGCCCAGCCTGGCGTCGGGCCGTGCGAGACCCTTAACCACCCCCGACCCGAACGATTGGCCATGCCGTTGACGCTCGTCGGAACGCGGCTGGCCGAACCCGGCACGGAGTTCGTCTTCCGGGGCGAGGCCAGCGGCTGTGCGGGCTGTCCCTACCGGAAGCAGTGCCTGAATCTCGAGGCCGGGACCCGCTACGCCGTCACCGAGGTCCGGGAGGGAGGCCAGGTGCTCGACTGTGCGGTCCACGACGAGGGCGTCCTGGCCGTGGAGGTCGAGGAGACGACCTTCGAAGCCAACGTCCCCTCGAAAGGCGCCTACGCGGGGAGCAAAGTCGGGATGGCGGGCGAGTGTTCCCACACTGAGTGTCCGAGCCACCACCTCTGTGAGCCCGTCGGCGTGGATCTGGACGGCGAGTTCCGCATCGTCGACGTGCGCGGCGACCCGCCACACGACCACTGTGCGCTCGGCCGTGAACTGACGAAAGTGGAACTCGCCGAGTCCTCGGATTAACCAGGCGTGAGCGCCCCGGTCTTCTGGCTCTCGTACCCGAAGATGTCCCGGTACCCGTACGCGGAGAGCAGCACCGGCCAGAACGGTTCCTCGGCGCGGAGCGGATGTTCGTCCGCCCTCGCGAAGGCTTCTCCGGGGTCGACCCGCGTGAAATTCTCCACCAGCACGTCGTAGGTCTCGGCAGGGGGTTTCTCGATGGACGGCCCCAGTTCGTACAGCGGAACCCTCGTCGGGGCCGTGTCGCCCGGCAACGAGCCCGTGGCGGTCAGAAACTCCCGCGCCAGCCGGTAAGCGTTCTCTGCCGCCGCCTGGCTGCCCTGGAGACCCGCTTCGACCTCGATGATAGTGGCGGCCGTCTCGAAGATCCGACCCTCGACCGCCTCGCCGGCGTCGACCAGCGCATCCACCGACAGCCGGGGGACGACCGAACGCACCGCGGGCGCGATGCCCGAGGTGATCGCGAATGGGTTCCGATAGGACTGCGTCGAGTGGATCGCGAGGGTGACCGTGTCGGCGAGTTCGTCCCGGAGCCGGTCGGCAAGCACCCGTTCGTGGGCCGTGGCCGGCACCGAGCCGTCGAAGGCCCGGTTGAGGTCCGCGTCGACGTAGCGCTCCTCGCGGTCCAGGGCCTCCTCGTTCGCCACGATCAGCTTGACCGGCCGCTCCAGGGCCGGGCCGTCCGAGAGCAGGCGTTCGACGGCGCGAACTCCGCAGGGCTCGTCGCCGTGGATCCCGCCGACGATGGCGAGTTCGGGTGTGCCCTCGCCCAACGTCTCGACGCGCATCAGGAGTAGGTCGGCTATGCCGTCGGAAAAACTCTTGGGCTCGCTCCTGCGCTCGATTCGCCGGCAGCCTCGCCGGCCGTCGACGTGCGGCTATGGCAACGAAGCCGCGTACTCCAGGTCTGCGTCGTCCGCGGTGGGCTCGTCGCCGTCGAGGGAGATCCGCCAGTCCGCCAGATCCTCGGGGGCTGCCAGAACCGCCTCCACGTCCCGCCGCAACCGCGCCACGTCGACGCCGTAGTAATCCTCGGGCACGTCGTCGAGGTAGCCACGACCTGTGGTCAGCAGCTTCTCCATCCCGGTCACGTTGTCGAACCCGACCAGCTTGTACGCCCCTGCGGCAACCTGGACCATCCCCTGCAGGAAGTCCTTCTCAAGGGTCCCGTGGCCGTAGTTGAACCACTCGTCTTCGAAGCAGTCGTGTGACTCGTGGTACTCGGCCGCGTTGAACAGCCGGACCCCGTGGATGGTCGCCCGGCGTAGCGTATCATGTTCCCAGCGGTCCTCGGCCGGCAGCCACCCGCTCGGGCACTGGCCCTCGGGCGGCGGCGCGACGCTGGGGTCCCGGGTGTGCTCGTCCATGCCCTCCGTAGGTCGTTTGGGACCGTCAACGCACTGGTGGCGACACGCGATTCCGGTTCCGTCGACAAACGGTGGCTGCGCCACCCCGGCGGCCGCTCCAGCCGCGGGCTATCCATCGCCAATAATGGGCCATCGTCATACTTATCTTGCCCGCGAGGGCGCGCAAGCGCGAGAAGTAGGACACGGCCGCAACGATGGAGCATACGGCCGAAGCGATGGAGCGGCCACAACGAGAGACCACACAGTCGAAGCGATGGAGCGGCCACAACGATGGAACCGCTCGAACTCCCGAGAACTGCAGGAGCGGATCGATAGCCGGCGCTGGTCGGGTCTTCTTCGAGAGAGTTTGCGAGGGAAGACCGCTCCGCGGGCCTTCCGCACTTTGCAGTGCGAGGGAAGGGATTTGAACCCTTGGACCCCTACGGGAGCGGATCTTGAGTCCGCCGCCGTTTCCTAGCTTGGCTACCCTCGCACGCATCGGGACTGTGGGTGGGCCGGTCGCTTTAGCGTTGCGAAGGCCGTCGGGCGGGCGGCGGCCACCAGGCCACGGATTCGTACCAATATATGCACTGCACGACACGCCTAAGAGAGCACCTCCGTTGTGTGTGGGTATATGACCGTAGCACAGGACCACGGCGCCCGCCCACTTCCAGGCGGTGAGGGCCAGTGACCACGGCGACGGTGGTCGGCGGGAGCGGCTTCGCTGGCGGCGAACTCCTGCGGCTGCTCGCCGCCCATCCGGACATCGCGCTGGTCGGGGCGACCAGCCGGCAGTTCACGAACAAGACCGTCGGGTCGGTCCACCCCAATCTGCGCGACCTCGATCTCCGCTTCTCGGATCCCACCGATCTCGATCCCGTAGACGTGCTCTTCGCCGCGACGCCCCACGGCGTCTCCATGGAGCGCATCGAGGAGTTCCGCGAGGCTGCGGACACCGTCGTCGACCTCAGCGCCGACTTCCGCCTCGAGGACCAGGCCGACTACGACACCTGGTACGACGGCCACGTCGCGCCCGAGCACCTCGCCGAGGCCGTCTACGGGCTTCCCGAACTCAATCGCGATACGCTTCCCGGGGCCTCGCTCATCGCCTCGGGCGGCTGCAACGCCACCGTCGCGATACTGGGCCTCCACCCGTTCGTCGAGCACGACCTGCTCGCACCGGGTGACCGGGTCGTAAGCGACCTGAAGGTCGGCTCGTCGGAGGGGGGCTCCGGCGGCGGGCCGGCCTCCTCGCATCCCGAGCGGTCGGGGGTCGTGCGCCCGTACGCGCCGACGGGCCACCGCCACGAGGCCGAGATCGAGCAGGAGCTGGGCCTGGGCGTCTCCTTTACGGTTCACGCAGTGGACATGGTGCGGGGCGCGGCGGCCACGAGTCACCTCTACCCGACCGAGATGCCGGCGAAGGCCGACGTCTGGCAGGCCGTCCGTGAGACCTATGACGAGGAGCCCTTCGTCCGTATCGTTGCCGGTGGCAGCGGGGTGTATCGCTATCCCGAGCCCAAGGCCGTCGCGGGAACGAACGTGGCCGAGGTCGGGTTCGAGATCGACGAGCGGAACGACCGCATCGTCGTCTTCAGCGCGATCGACAACATGATGAAAGGAGCCGCGGGTCAGGCCGTCCACGCGGCGAACCTCGCACTCGGGTTCGACGAGACCGCCGGGCTCGAGTTCGCCGGTCTCCACCCGGTCGGGTCGCCATGACGGTCGTGGTCAAGATCGGCGGCGCGAAGGCCGTCGACCCCGAGGGCGCACTGGCCGACGTGGCCGCGCTCGTTAACGCAGGAGAGTCAGTCGTCGTGGTCCACGGCGGCTCGACGGCGGTCGACGACGCCCTGGAACGGTTGGACATCGAACCGGACTACGTTGAGACCCCCAGCGGCGTCGTCGGCCGGTTCACCGACGCCGAGACGATGGACGTGTTCAAGATGGTCTTCGGCCGGCTGAACACCGACATCGTCGCCCGACTCCAGTCGATGGCCGTCGACGCGGTGGGGCTCTCCGGCGTCGACGGCGGCCTCTTGAGGGGCTCCCGGAAGTCCGCGATTCGGGTGCTCGAGGACGGCAAACGGAAGATCCGCCGCGGGGATCACTCGGGAACTATCGCGGCCGTCAACGACGAGTTGCTGGAGCTGTTGCTCGACGCCGGGTACACGCCCGTCGCGACGGTACCGATGCTCGCGGACGACGGCACGCCAGTCAATAGTGACGCCGACCGCGCGGCCGCGGCGATCGCGGGGGAGTTGGGTGCAACCCTGGTCGAACTCACGGACGTGCCGGGCGTCTTCGCGGACCCGGACGACCCGGAAACGTTGATCAATGCGGTCGAGACGCCCGAGGAGTTCGCGGCGCTGGTAGACGCCGCCGAGGGGTTCATGGGCCGGAAGGTGATGGCAGCCGAGGAGGCGCTCGCCGCGGGGGCGACGCGGGTCGTCGTCGCCGACGCCAACGCCGACGAACCGATCCGGTCTGCCCTCGATGGAGCGGGGACGACCGTGCACCCCGGAGCAGTGAGTGCCGACGCGGACGCCGAGGAGGCAGCGAAATGAGCGGCTTCGTGTTCTCGGAGAAGCCCATCGAGATCGAATCGGGCCAGGGGGTCACCCTCACCGACGCCTCCGGCAACGAGTACCTCGACATGGGTGCGAGCTACGCGTGCACGCCCCTGGGCCACTCCCACCCCGAGGTCGTGGAGGCGATCGCGGAGCAGGCCGCGGCGCTCACGTACGTCCAGGGATCGTATCCGGTGGCGGCCCGAGACGCCCTCCACGAACGGCTCGCGGCAGTGGCGCCGGCGGCCCTCGAAAACGTCTGGCTGAGCAACTCGGGGACGGAGGCCAACGAGGCGGCGCTCAAGTTCGCGCGGCACGCGACCGGCCGGTCGAGGATCGTCGCGACGACGGGCGCCTTCCACGGCCGGACGATGGGCTCACTGGCTGCCACCTGGAAGCAGAAATACCGGGACGGGTTCGAGCCCCTGGCTGGCGACGTCGAGTTCGTCCAGTTCGGCGACGGCGAGGATCTCGTGGACGCCGTCGACGAGGAGACAGCCGCGGTCCTCGTGGAACCAATCCAGGGAGAGGGCGGCGTCAATCCCGCCCCGGAGGGCTATCTCGAGGTCGCGAGGGAAGTCACGGAGGATGCCGGGGCGGCACTCGTCTTCGACGAGATCCAGACCGGGCTCGG
>Ga0207797_1000427_pt1 | contig 32591 bp, 28 predicted proteins | sample PRCRCaboRojoPR_6_FD_187275 | JGI IMG/M metagenome (GOLD analysis project Ga0207797, IMG submission 187275) | Marine sediment microbial community from Cabo Rojo, Puerto Rico - PR CR 10% Liquid 1 (SPAdes) | ecosystem: Environmental > Aquatic > Marine > Coastal > Sediment | place: Cabo Rojo, Puerto... | reverse complement strand
GGATTACGCCATCGTCTACAGCCGGGGGAACCTGGATCAAAAAATACTAACTGAACAACCCACCATCTATTCCGTGACCCGCGCCGGGGCAACGCTAGCGGTCGTCAAAGACATCACCCCTTAATTTAAGCCTTAAAGGATCCTTATCCCAAAACAAAAAACCCGCTTGCTTGTTTCTCTCCGCAGGCGGGTAATTAGGCGTGTCCCTATCTCTACTCCCCTTTTTCGCGCAAGTGGGGAAACAATAACACTTCACGAATGCTGTGTTTATCGGTCAGGAGCATGACAAATCTGTCAACCCCCATCCCAAATCCCCCGTTAGGCGGCATGCCGTACCGCATGGCACGCAAATAATCCTCATCCAAGGGATGCCGCTCCTCATCCCCCTCTTCATAGGACCTTCCCATCTCTAAAAATCGTTCCTCTTGGTCTAAGGGATCATTTAACTCCGTGAAAGCGTTGCATAATTCCATGCCCCCTACAAACCCTTCAAAACGTTCGACCGTTTGGGGATCATCTTTTTTGCTTTTTGCCAACGGAGAGATTTCCCGCGGGTAATCATAAATGATCGTAGGTTGAATCAAGGTGGGTTCCAAACAAGAATCAATCAGATCATCAATCAATTTTCCCCGCGATTCCTCAGGATTGAATTCAATATCAAGATCACCCATCGCATTCGCCAAACTATCCCCTGTGTCATGCGCTTTAATGTCGATCCCTGTTCTGTCAAGGAGCGCTTCTCTGAGTCCGATCCTTTCCCAGGGGATATCAAATGAGATCTCCTCACCCTGGTAAGAAAGCTTTTTCTCTCCCACGACTTGATCCACCACGAAAGCCACCATCTCTTCTGTGAGGTCCATGATGTCATGATAATCAGCGTACGCCCAATAGAACTCTATCTGGGTGAACTCAGGATTATGCTTGAAAGATACACCCTCATTTCGGAAATCCCGCCCAATCTCATACACACGTTCAAACCCTCCCACTAACAATCGTTTTAAATACAGCTCAAAGGAAATCCGGAGGTACAAATCTTGCTTGAGCTGATTGTGATGTGTGGTAAAGGGTTTCGCCGCAGCTCCTCCATAAATCGGCTGCAGGATGGGCGTTTCCACCTCTAAAAAACCCCGTTCATCCAAAAAGGTTTGCATCGCCCGGATGGCAGATGTCCGGGTCCGAAATATATCCCGCACATCCCGGTTTACAGCCAGATCTGCATACCGCTGTCGATAACGGGTTTCAGGATCCGCCAAGCTGGCATACTTAATCACCTCACCGTCCACGACTTCTTCCTTGGCGGCCGGTAAAGGTGAAAGAGATTTGGAGATCATCTTGAAGGAAGAAACTGACAGGGTGATCTCTCCCGACCGAGTCCGGAAAATTTCCCCTTTTGCCTGCACGAAATCTCCCAAGTCAAAGTATTGAGTGAAAAAATCGAGCTGTTCTTCGCCCAGGGTATCCGCCCTGAAGAAAAGTTGAATTTGGTCTGTTCCATCTTCAATATCCGCAAATGTGATCTTTCCCATCGGTCTCATCGACCGCAAGCGACCTACAAGCGCGGCCTGGATAGGTTCCGCGTCCTCTAAGTCTTCCATCCTTTTAAATTCCTCAATGGCTTCTTGAGCTGTATGTGTTCGCTCTACCCGACGGGGAAAAGGGTCGACCCCCATTTCGCGGAGCTCACGCAATTTTTCCAAACGAACTTTTTCCAATTTTGTATATTCTGCCATGGGATCAATCCTCAATATTAAAAAATCCCCGCGCGGAATTCAGACGCACGGGGATGGCTGGAATCCAATCAAATTCAGGATATTTTTGTGATCTTAACTGTATATATACCGCCTGGGGCCAAGACATCCACTTCATCTCCCTTGGAATGCCCCAACAGAGCGCTCCCCAAAGGGGATTCATTGGAGATTCGCCCCTCAATAGGATCCGCTTCCGCCCGCCCGACGATCGTAAAGGTTTCTTTTTCGTTTTCCGAAGTTTTGATGGTAACTTCAGTTCCAATTTGAACCACATCCGTTTCAGAAAGGTGATTGACGATTTCTGCTTGGTTAAGGATCCCTTGCAAGTACTGAATTCGCCCTTCCACAAAGGCCTGGGCGTTCTTCGCTGCTTCCACCTCCACGTCAGCATCCACCCCTAACGGGCTGCCATCCAATGCTTCCCGAAGACGGTTAGCGACCTCTTCTCTCTTTTCCGTCTTCAAATATTCCAATTCTTTCTTTAGTTTATCATAACCTTCTTGGGTTAAATATGAGGTAGCCATACAAAATATCCTATGATTGTATATGATCTATTTAATAACAAAAGAGCTTTTCCAAGAGTTTCACACTCCCAAAAGCCCTCATTTCGTGAAAGTGCGGCTATTCTATCATAAGCATTGCAGAACTTCAAGCCTGTCCAGGGTGAAATGCCAATGGACGTCATCTGCCGATGATCATTCCTGGTTCTTCATCCAGAGTTTCACTCCGGACATCAAAGCGGCATATTCTTCCAGCTCCTGCCTCAATTCATCTTCCCCCTCCCAAAACAATTTGATCTGGGAGCTGTATAAGGCGCTGGCTCGTTTCCAGGCAGCCAGGGATGAAGGGGACAACTTATATTGGATTTCCCTCCACTCCTCAGAACCAGCCATCACCTTAATGATTGATTGATTCTGGGGCTCACGCACGTAGGGGTAATCTGCATAAAATCGCAGATCCCGTTTCAGGCGGTGAGCTGCTTTGCGCGTTAATTCATGATCGACATGATTTCCAATCCCCAGGGGGGGAACGAGGATCTCATCCTTTGCCAAGGCCTGGGATAATTGCCAAGATACCTTTTCTATCAATGGCATTTCCAGCGGGTTTAGGCCCCCAAAGATCGCTTCCTCTCCAGGATATAACCACTCACCATCTCCCGGAGAACGGCGATAAATACAATCTGGGATTTTAAAATGTTTTGCCAAAGCCCCCAACTCTTTACAAGCCAATGTATCCTCTTCCCGCCTGTGCTGAACGACATCCCCTTCCACCTGCCACGTCGCATGAAGGGAACATGCGAAAGAGGACAGCTCATTTTTTGGTGCATCGCCAGCACAGATGGTCCAGACTTCTACCTGGTTCCCGGCTTGAACCAGTTCCCAGATCAAAGCCCCGCATGAAAACACAGCATCATCCAAATGTGGAGATAAGAAGATCCATTTCATAAAACACTTTGTACCACACTTACGGCAGCCGAGCTACATCAATCCACATTTGTTGACCGTCAGTGGTAAATTCAATCCAACCATGCACATCAGTTCGAAGCAGAGAATATCCAGCCATGTCCTCCAATAATGCTGGAGAGGGCAGTCCATCCGGATCATCCGGAGCAACGCTTAAAACGATCAGGCGGGGATTTAAATTGCCGATCCATTTCTTGGGATTACTGGCGTAATAACCATTATCTGCCAACAATAACAGGGAAATTGGACCGATATCTCGGCCTTGACGAAGGTCATGAAAACAATCTTTTGAAACACCAAATGGGAGCAAGGCCCGAAGTCGGTCATACGTTATGAAAAGGATCCCTCCGCGCTCTGTTTCAGTCAACACCTCCAACACTAACTTCTCTCCAATTTGCACGCTCGTACCTACCTCCCCATCCAAAATGCGAACGTCGCTCTCTTGTAAACTAGCCCGGAGGTAATCCGCTGCCCGGGAAGGGCTGCGCGCTCCAACCCAGAGCACGCTTTGCGGCGGGTTTATCTCCACCAAGCGCGTCAGAGCTGCAATATCCTCCTCCAGGGGAGAAGCAATCACCCAGAGATCTATCTCCTTATCCAAAACGGATAAACGACGACCCAGCCCGTCTGCAAGGGCACTGCTGCTGGGTCCTCCATTGATCAGCACACGTTCTCCCCTAGGAGAACGGAGCAGGATCGCACTACCCGTTCCCACCTCCAAAAAAGAAAGGCGAAGATATCCATCAGGGGCGTGAAACAGGGATCGCCAGACCAACATATTTCCGCACGCCAGGATGAGAATGACCACAGCGGGGTCCACAAGTCTGCTTAACGCTCCAAGCCACTTCCTGCCAAAAGTCATTCCAGCCAAGATGCCATAAAAAAGGATCACAAAAAACAAACCGATCCTTTCTGTGTGAATAACGCCACTCTCCAACCCAGCAAATAGTTCCACAAATCGAATGGTATAGGTAACAAAAGGGTAAACTGACAAACCGATCCATTTACCCAAAGGCAACCATAATAACCCAAAAATCAAGGCTACCCCTCCCAGGATCATGATCGGTGGTTGAGCCGGTAAAATGACAGGATTGGCAAGAAAACCAATCCAGGAAAGAGATTGAAAATGATATAAGAGCACAGGAAGCGTAGTTATTTGTGCGGCAAATGTAAAGAGCACATATTCGCTGACAGGTTTTGCCAACCGTTGAGCGCGATCTGAGGAGATCACATGAGTGGCGATCTTCATAAACCACTCAGTCAGATCCTCTGCATAAAGGACCAAACCCAGCGTAGCTGCCAGAGAAAGTTGAAAGGAGATATCCCAGGGGATATGGGGGTTGCATATGGCCATGATCAATGCTGCAAAAGCCACAGCGTTTATTCCATGTTGGCGGCGACCCACTTGACGGGCAAACAAAGCCAAACCCCCCATCCATGCCGCACGCACAACCGCTGCATCAGCACCCACTAAAATGGTATACACACTGATCCCGAGCACTGCACCTAACGCTCCCCAGAAAGGTTTGAACAATCTGCTGAACGCTGCAGCCAGAAACCCGGAGACAATCGTGATGTTAAATCCTGAAATAGCGATGATATGTGAGGTTCCTGTGTCTCGAAAAGCTCGTTCTACAGAATCTGGAATGCCGCTTTCTTCCCCAAGAAGTATCCCCGCTAACAGAGAAGCTTCCGGATCGGGCCATAATTTATAAATCTTCTGTAAACTTGCCCTTTTCAAAGAAGAAATGGCTCTCATAAAAAATGTTCCCTGTCCGGATTCTAAGACGCCCATTTTTGCATTAGGCATGTAAGCATACATACCTCGCCGGGCAAGAAACGCCCGGTACGAGAAACCTTCACGTTCCGGTGGTTGTCTCAACAACCCGCGCAGCATAATGCGGTCCCCATATTGAACTTCTTCACCTACAGGCACCCGAGCCAGAATCTTACCTTCCACATTCATGTGAATGGGATTCGAAGAATCCCGGAGTTTCTCAGTCTCAACAATTATGCTGGTATACTCATCCTGAATTTTTGGAAATCCTTTGACAACCCCATTCACAACCACACTCCGGGTAGGATCAACATGATTCGCGATGAATTCCGGGTTTCCATGATCAGGGAAAGAGCGTAGATAACGAATCGCGCCCAGAGAGAAGGACGCCGCACATACAAGGCCCAGCGTCCAAAACGGGATGTTCGAAAATTCAACCTCCATCCAGATGGGAATCAATAAGCGCCCCGAAAGCAAAAAGAGCATGATGCCCAAAAAGACAAACCATGGAAGCTCAGACCAGGGTAGTAAATCAGCGGTCAAAATTCCCCCCAAAAAAGCAGCTGAAATCCAGATCAGCGGCATAGATCTCTATTCTCCCTTTAAGATCCACCCTCCTGTCTGTTGGTTAACAAAGGAAGGAAAGCATGCAGCTGTTATGAGATATGTATCTCCCCGTCAGGGGTCTATTCCCTGTAATCTGAAAATCGATACTGCAGATCGCCACGTTTCCCCCTTAGAAAAGATCCACCATGGACACAGAAAGTCATTAACCTCAGCCCGTATCCCTTTCCCCCCGTTATTTTTCAATATCAACCAGCATGAAATCCTCTCTGGGACTCCTCTTCTCTTCTTCTCCCTGGCTTGCTCGCCACATCAGCTGCTGGGCGAGAATTGCTGTAGCGAATACAAACAAACGCCTCGGAGTGGGGTTTTCTTCTTTCAGGATTACCTCTCGAGGGATCTTGAGCTTTAAGCAGAGCTTGGTGATTTCCTCTTCGTCAAATTTCCCTTCATCTAGGTCCTGGATAAAACGGTTACGTATATGCCAGATAATTACCAGATCGTGATATTCTTTTTTGCTTATCAACCCCAAACCATACACCGCTTTTATCCGGGAACCAAATGTACCCAGGGGACTCTCTTCCCCCAGCAACATCTGAGCCACTCTCTCATCGGGGATGAAAAAACACTCCAAGACACGACTTAAATGGGTGTTCAAATACACCGCACCTGTGATAGCTGCTGCTCGATCACTTTTATGTTGAAATTCGAGAACCAACCTTTCCCACTCTTGTGTGTTATCTGAACCAGCCCTTGCCATAATTCATCCCTTTTGATTGCTTGAATATGGAGTTCAATTTTGATTATACATCAGAACTTTGGTTTTCTAGATCCTGAAACCTGTCGATTGAGAAGAGTCCCGCCGCCGAAACGCAGTTCACCGAAGGTGATTAAACAGGAATTATGGGCCACCTTTCCGATACACACGTTGGAACTCTTGATCAAATATGTCACCCAACGCTGCATTGTGGATGATTAACACATTCTCATCATTGACCTTTTCAGCGCTCTCCGTGAAATTGTACGAACCCATAATGAGGATTTTCCCATCGATAAGTATAAATTTGTGATGCATCTTATCGGGATTTCCATCCATACGGACATCCACGCCGTTTTTCTTAAATCGTTCCCATTCGCTTCCCATTTCAGAATACGACTGAGATGTGTCGATCACACCCTGGACAAGGACCCCCCTTTCAGAACATCGAATCATCGCCTGGGCGATGGGATCTGAGGTAAAAGAATACGCCAAAAACTTAATTTGATCCTCCGCGCCTTGGATCAACTCGATAATTCGCTTTTGGGGATGGTCATCAGGAGAGAAATAGGTTTCCACTAAACCACCCTGGATTTCGAGCTTTGGATGAGGGGTATTGTCCCTGATCCGATCCCCAAACAATTGATCCTCAAACATCTCCTTGAATTCCACGGTGTAATTCTCTGCCAGGGAAGGAGACTGAAAATGGATCAGGTGGTTGTCATTCCGGTAAACACCCCGGAGTGTAAAATTCATGGATCCTGTCCAGACATCGCGCTGATCGATGATGATAAATTTCTGGTGCATCAACCCCCTTCTTTGGTCACCAACCACAGGGATCCCTGCCGATCGAAGGGCTTCGATCTCAGCTTCTTCCGCGCGGTCACTTTCCACGACCACACGGACGGTTACCCCCCGTTGATGAGCTCGCAATAAGGCATCCCGGATACTCCAAAGATCAAGGTCATATACAGCGAGATCCACCCGGAAACGAGCCTGATCAATCGCACCTGCCAGCACCTCATCTGCTCCTCCTCGATAAGAATCCGCCGTGGGGCTGCCAGCTTCAGAAAAATAAACGCCAATCTGACCCAGATCCTGAGGCTTCTCCGCGGGTTTCCCTGTCGGCAGCGGCTCCAGGAGAACAGCGGTCGGTTCTTGACAAGCGGAGAGGATAAAGATCAACCATAAACCCACCAAGGATTGAAGGAAACCCTCTCGAAATCTTTTCATGAGAAACTTATCTGTCCTTAACTAGCTTCCAAACACCGGATTAATACTTTTCTCCGTGAGCCTGATGCCCGGTGCTCAAATAGATATACGCCCTGCCAGCGCCCCATATTCATCTCCCCATTGTCAACGGGAATGCTCAAGCTCGTTGCTGTCAGCATGGCTCGCATATGAGAAGGAGAGTCGTCTTTTCCCTCCAGTGTATGCCGGTGCCAAGATTCTCCTTCCGGAGCGAGTTTATCCATGAACGTTTCCAGATCCTGTTTTGCAGTGGGATCATAACTTTCACTGATCACAAGGGATGCGCTGGTATGCTGGATATAAAGATGGCAGATCCCTTCCCTGACCCCCCACTGCCCCAATTTTTCTTTGATTTGGTCTGTAAATGGATATAACCCTTTTCCCTCCGTACGGATAATAACGTCACCTTTCTTCCAGTTCACGTCTCCTCCTGAGTCTGTCCGGTGTTTCTTTCATTGTACCGATCAGCCACTTTTAAATCAAAAAGAGCAGTCAGGTGACTGCTCTTTTTTTATATTCAATTTTTTAGATCTAACTTAGAATAGGCTTTCAGATTCGTCATCGACGTCGAATGTGTCTTCAAAGTCATCTGAGCTCTCAGCCAGAGAAGATACATCCTGTGCCTGAGGGCCTTTCTCACTTTCGACCACATCAAATTCTACACGTTCCCCCTCATCCAGCGTCTTGAATCCGGTCCCATTGATTGCGCTGTAGTGAACGAAGACATCGCCTTCGCCATTATCGCGCTCAATAAAACCATACCCCTTTCCAGCGTTAAACCACTTTACTGTACCGGTCTCACGCTCTGCCATAAGAAATTCTCCTTCGTACTAGTGTAATTAAAAACTCAGCAGGGCGTTCCCCCTCGTTCTAAACAAAAAATTGCTCAAGAAACAAACGTTCTGCTACTGCAGTAAGGTTATACGTTACCTTACTACACCACAAAATATAGCATGATCTTCCTCGATCGTCAACATTTTCAAACATATTGTTTAGACAATTCCGGGGTTTTCGGGGGAGAAAAAGCGCCTATCTGTCCAGTTTTCCATCGAAAAGCAGTAAAGGTCAATTCTCTATCCATAAACTCCTCCCCCAAACATCGAAGAAAAGCTAATTCAGAGACATATCACCTTACCCCTATGTAGAGAATGGATATAATCATAGATGAGCATTTGTGCTTCCTATCCTGGTTGATGTCTTTCCATCCGGGACCATTGCGGGGAGCGCAGGTAAGGTGATCACCTGGGAAGGTCACCGCGCAGGGAGGGCTCCGGACACCGCCGTCGGCGCTGTAACACCTGTGAATTCAGGCGAAATTGAGATCGTTGATGTCAAAGGCATACACCTCATCGGCCATCCAATAAATTAATCATGGATATCATTCTTCTGTTCTACATTTTTCTGGCTGTTCTTTTTCTTGTCATCTTTGGGGGTTTCAGTTTGATCTCCTGGCAAGAGGGAGAACAGCGAGCAAGAAATCGTTCAGCACTTATCGCAGGGTTGGGGGCCGCGCTCAGCCTGTGCGTCCTCCTCCTGCCCATTCCCGTCCAAAAAGGGATCATTGTTTTTTCCCTTTTCCTATTTCTGGCTGCCGCTGCATCATATTTCCTGCCAATGGGAAAAGTTTCGGAAACGAGAGAGGTACCGAATACGCGCCAAGACGAACGGGAGATCATGTTTGCTCGAGCGCGGCTGGAGCCGGGCAGTCCAGCATACAAAGAATATTACCGGATCCATCCTGAACATAAAATCAAAGACGACGAAACCCGGGCCAGACCAGGTCTGCTTTCTCCGCGAGCTCAATTCACAGATCCCCTCCATACAGCAGCAACAGAGGCAAGTTTCCAATTCACGGAGACACTCCGGCATGCAGTGGATGGCCCCCTCAACCCGGATCGGAAATCTTTTTCTTCGCAAGAGATGACGTCCTATGTAAAATCTCTAACAAATTATTATGGGGCCGTAGATGTCGGGATAACCCGTCTCAAGCCGCACCACATATACACTCACATTGGCCGGGGAAGCGGATCATACGGCGCCCCGGTTGAACTCCCACACACATACGCGATCGCTTTCACAGTGGAAATGGATTTTGAGATGACCTGCGCCGCACCTTATCCCCCCTTAACAATGGAGTCCGGCAAGCAATACGTACAGGCGGCTCAGATCGCTGTTCAGCTGGCATCCGCAATCCGCAACCTGGGACATCAAGCCCGGGCTCACATCGACGGCAACTATCGAGTCATAGCACCTCTGGTGGCCCGGGACGCGGGGTTAGGAGAAATCGGGCGAATGGGAATACTGATGACAGATAGCTTTGGCCCCCGCGTCCGCTTAGGGGTGGTCACGACCACGCTTGCATTGGAAACGGATTCCTATACACCCAACACCGCGGTAATTGACTTCTGCAATATTTGCCAGAAATGTGCCCAGAACTGTCCCAGCCAATCCATCCCTTTTGGACCCCGAAAGGAAATCGATGGAGCGCTGCAGTGGAAGATAGATCCCGATTCCTGCTTCCGGTACTGGACAGTTGTCGGCACAGACTGTGGACGGTGTATGTCCGTTTGTCCTTTCTCTCACCCGAACACATTCGCTCACAGGTTAATCCGCCGGGGCATAAAGGGGTCAGGGCTCTTTCGACGCTTTGCCCTCTGGATGGACGATTTCTTTTATGGAACATCTCCCTCCCCAAAATACTCACCGAACTCATTTCTCCCTCACGATTGAATAGAACATGGATCCGTTGAAAAGGTAATAACTGCCCCAGAAAGATCTTATAGTAGGTGACATAGGGCTGGACCAGAGAGTTGGACCACGCTCCAAGCAATCTTCTCAGCGCAGGAAATTTCGCGAGTAGTGCCTGTTGATTCACAAATCCAAAAATGATTTGCTTGAATTCTCAATATGATTTTACAGGGTTAGTGTTATAATCCAAAAACAAGTTCTTCCCATAATCAGACAGCTAAATAACCATTAGACACAGAATATCAAAGGAGTAATAAATGACGAAACTTGAGAAAGTAGAAGGAATCGGACACACCTTTGCGGGGAAACTGAGGAAAATCGGGATCCGGAGTGCAAACAGCCTTTTGAAAAAAGGGGCTACAGCACACGGCCGTGAAGAGATCGCCCAAAAGAGCGGTGTCAGCGAGAAATTAGTTCTGGAATGGGTCAATCATGTGGACTTATTCCGCGTCAAAGGAGTTGGTGAGGAATACGCCGACCTTTTAGAAGAAGCCGGCGTGGATACCGTCCCTGAATTAGCTCAACGCAATCCGGGCAATCTGCATCAAACCATCCTTGAGACAAACAAAAAGAAACGCCTTGTCCGCCGCCCTCCCTCAAAAAACATGGTCCAAGACTGGGTAAAGCAGGCCAAATCACTGCCGAGGGTGATCCAATACTAACCCAGCGGAGTCAGATCCGGACCGAGGGCTGCTGCTCCCCCCACCGATTTACTTAAAGCTTACTGCCTCTCACCGGAAAGTTCTAGAAAATGGGAGATGAAAAAAGGACCGCTGGAAAAAAACGCGGTCCTTTTTATTATCGGTTGGTATTGGCCCCCATTTTAGATCCCTTACCACGTTTCCTAGTGTACCGCTTCTCGAAAAGCACGACGCCCCCCTTTCTGGGGAGGTCTTGTAAGCGCATCCTCTTTTTCTGGATAACCGAAGGACAGGGCAAGATAACATTCCTTTTCTACCGGGTATGCCAAAATCGCTCGAACTTTTTCCCCCTCGTAAATCGCCGCCGGCACAGAACCGATCCTCATTTCCCAGGCAGCAAGCTGCATGTAGGCTGCCGCCTGGCCGGGGTCGAACATGATGCTGAAACGCTGTGTAAATGGAATGGAAAAGAAAAATCCCTCATATTTTTTCAATATGAGGGATGATTTGATTTCCATGTAGGATGAGCCGTTACGCAATCCACCCTTGATCAAAGAGGAATTTCGTAATCACGGGGATTTCAAGCCTCTTCCCTTGATATGCTTCATAAGCAGGCCACAGGGTGACCAGCCAGAAAATGGGCGCGCAAAGGGAACCAAAGCCCAAGGTGATCAAGGTCAGGATTAAAAATACAACCCATAAAACTACATTCACAGCCAAGGATTGTACTGCGTGGAACTTAATAAAAGGGCGTTCCCGTTTTTCTTCCATTAACAAAGCTATGATGGGAAGAATGGGAATGGGATATCCTAGCGCAGCCCACAACTTATCATCATCGCTGATCCCTGTTTCCTCCATCTGGGGTTCTTCTGTTATATTTTTTTCTTCCTCTGTCATGTTTCCTCCAAGGTACTGGGTGTGTGAATACTCATTCAAATTATAAGCGAGTATGGGATCTTATGCAAAGGCCAAATTCCAGAAAAAAGCCCTTTTAACCCAATCAGGCAAGGAACAAACTCAAAGACAACAAAGCGGGTGTGGATACGGACAGGATCACATTCATACCTAAAGCCGGAACCAATTCAGGGATCTCCCGGGCATGCTGCTGCACACTTCGAAATGTTTTCCATCCTAAAGGTGAGGTGATCAGGGTGATAAGGCTGAGAACGGGAAGCAGCTGCAAGATGACGCCCACAACCACAGCAAGATAAGCCAATAAGAGAAAAATGCCGTAAATCACCGCGCTCGCTTCTCTTCCAAGCAGAATCGGGAAGTGCCTGCGGCCAATGCTCCGGTCAGCTTCTACATCCGGGAATTGGTTCAACAACAGGAGATCACTGACCAGGAAAGTGGGTAAAAGGGAAGCGATAAAAGCCCCCCAGCTGTACACACCTGTCAAAGCAAAGTGCGTCCCCAATACCATCATCAGCCCAAATCCAATACCCGGAGCAAGCAGGGAAAGGACCGGCTGATATACCCAAAAGACGGTATATGTGACCAGCAGGACCATACCCAGAATCCCCACCAGCACCAACTGCCATCCCTGAACCAATACAAAATACAGGCCAATGGCTCCGGTGATCATAAACATCAGCCACCCGAGAAGCATCGTCTCCTTTTCCATTTCAGGATGGGCAGGGAGCATCCCGCTCCCCCCACTGAAGGGAGTCGGCTTTGTTTTCTCATCCAGGCCAGTTTTAAAATCATAATACTCATTAAAGACGTTTACGGAAATATGGGCCGATAAGCCGCCCAGGAAAACCAACAGCACATCCCAGCCCCCGATCCCACCCGACTGCCAATATGCGGTGCCCACGCCCACGGAAACACAAGCCGGGGCGAGTATCAGAAAAGGCAACCGCATGGGTTGAAGCAATAATTTCAATCTTTGCATATCTACCCCACAACTTCTTTATGCCCAGAAAAACCTATTGTACACCCAACTAGGCCTCAGGCATCCGATTCCCCCAACAGATCCAAGGTCCCCTGATGGCCTTCCTGGTAAGCCTGCCAGATTTTCTCCGCCACTTTAGCGGGCGGATACGTGTGAGCAGGTTTCTTAAAGGGTACCTTCTCCCACAGATCTGTGTCCACTGCCCCCGGACGAATCACAGAAAATTTCTTCCGGCGTTCTTCCTTACGCAAAGCGACCGCCATGGCTTCCAAACCGGCCTTGGCCGCAACATAGGCCGTCAAGCCGGGGAGCTGCAGCCGTTCGCTGACCGCTCCCAGCAGGAAAACATGGGCGTCCTCGACAAGCAGGGGCAAACTGACGTGTAGAGTCTGGAACACCGCTGTTAAGTTATTGTCCAAAATCTGCTCCCAGCGATCCGGGTCCGCTTCACGAACTTTCGCGGCCCCAATATCCCCCCCTGCAAAGACAAAAACGTCAAAAACAAGATTCCGCTGACGGAGATCCTCCGCCACCACCCTGACCTGTTCTGGGTCCGTGAAATCCGCTTCATACGTCCAGTCCGCGTCCGCGCTCAGACCAGTAATTTGCCTGGCTGCCCCGGCAACCTGCCAGCCTTGACGATCAAACTCGCTGAGGATCGCCCGCCCGATCCCTCCTTCACATCCCCAAATCAGCACTTTCTTCATCAGATAACTCCTTCAATTCACGAATTGCCACCCATATTATCCCCCACTCTTGACAATTTGTCAATATATTGTAAAGTTAATATAGAGTATATGCCATCTTTTACGGGGGGCTGGGTTTTCGCTGTTGTCCTGCAGATCGGGCTGGATGCTTCCCCCAGGAGAGATTATATATAATGGATGTATCAGGAGAAGTCACACTCATGACCCAACCCATCTCAATCTGGATCCTCGGAAACCAATTGCTCATCGACCACCCTGCCCTCTCGCATGCGGAAGAACAGGCTGCCAGGCAGGATATCCGGGTTTTGTTAATTGAAAGCCAATACCTTCTGGATCATCGACCTGCCCATCCCGCGAGATTGATCTTGTTGCTCAGCGCCATGCAACATTACGCGGATCATTTGCACAAAGCGGGTTTTGAGGTGGATTACCGGAAGGCCCCTACGTTTCGAAAAGGTATCCAGGACCACCTGGAGATGTACAATCCCTCGCGGCTGCTGAGTATGGCTGCCAGCGGCCACAGCGGGAAGCAATTTCAGAAAAACACACTCCCAGGAATAACATCCCTGCCCACAGAAGTATTACCTAATACACAATTCCTGGTCGGTCAATTCAACCCCTACCCACAGCCAGACCCTGATAAGCAATACATCATGGAATATTTCTACCGCGAGCTCAGGAAATATTTTCAAATTCTGGTTGATGGGCAGGGAAAACCCGCTGGTGGAAAGTGGAACTACGACCAGCAAAACCGCAAACCCCTCCCCGAGGACGTCCAGATCCCCCCGCTTCCCACCTTTCCCCCAGACAAAGTCACCCAGCAGGTGACCGCTCAGCTTTCTCCCCGCTTCAAACCCAGAAAGATGGGTTTCGATTTCAACCTGGCGGTCACCCATGAACAGGCCGCGCGGGCTTTGGAGGATTTCATCCAAAACAGACTGGGTAATTTTGGTCCATATGAAGACGCTATGACCTCCCGCTCGTCAGTTATTTTTCACTCTCATCTTTCACCTTATCTGAACATAGGATTGCTGACCCCGCTTCAGGTCATCCACGCTGTACAGCAAGCGTATCAAAGCAGCAAGATCCCCCTAAATTCTGCTGAGGGGTTCATACGCCAGGTATTGGGCTGGCGAGAATTCATGTACTGGCAGTATCAACGGGATATGCCTGAACTAAAAAATGGAAATTACTGGCATGCAGACAACCCCCTCCCGGCTTTTTTCTGGGATGGGGAAACGAAATTAAATTGCCTCCAAGAAGTGATACACCGAGCGCTGACCACCGGATACAACCACCATATCGAACGCTTGATGATTTTAGGCAATTTTTGCACGCTGGCAGGGATCAACCCTCAGCAAGTATTGGACTGGTTTATGTCCAACTATGTGGATGCCTATCCCTGGGTGATGGTTCCCAACGTCATCGGCATGGGTCTCCATGCAGACGGCGGGAAGATAGGAACCAAACCTTATATCTCCTCCGCAAATTACATCCAGAAAATGAGTGATTATTGCCAGGATTGTAAATTCGACCATCATGCCCGCACCGGGTCAGGGGCTTGCCCATTTAATTACCTTTACTGGAACTTTTTACTTCACCACCAGGAACGTTTGAAATCCAATCCCCGTATGGCGCTCAGCCTCAGTAACCTCCGTCACCTGGACCAGGAGGAACGGGAGAAAGTTAAGGAGCAGGCAGATACATTTATATCCCGCCTCGAGTGAGAAAATAAACATACATGTGGAGATATGTTGATGGCTGAAACAAAACTAAAAAGGATCCTGGTCACCGGCGCTACAGGGTATATCGGGGGAAGACTCGTCCCCCGTTTGCTTGAACGCGGGTATGAAATCAGGGTCTTTGTCCGCGACGCTTCCCGGCTCCAAGGGCGTCCCTGGCTGGGCAGGGTGGATATCGTAGAAGGAGATGTCCTCAAACCAGAGGACCTCCCGGAAGCTTTAAAAGGCATCGACGCTGCTTACTACCTGATCCATAACATGAGCGAGAAAAAGGGCTACCGCCAACAAGAAATCCTCGGGGCCCGGAATTTTGGCAGCGCTGCCAAAAAGGCCGGTGTGAAGCGGATCATTTACCTGGGAGGATTGGGGGACCCCGCGGATGATCTGGCCGCACATCTCCGCTCCCGGCAGGCTACCGGTCAAGAGTTAGCAAAACACGGTGTCCCTGTGACTGAATTCCGGGCAGCGATCATCGTCGGTTCGGGAAGCATGTCATTTGAAATGATCCGCTATCTGACCGAACGCCTGCCGGTGATGATCTGCCCCCGGTGGGTATATCAAAAGGTCCAGCCCATTGCCGTTGACGATGTCCTGGCCTACCTCAGTGGGGCTCTAACAACGCCAAAAAGCGTAGGCAAAGTGATTGAGATCGGTGGAACGGATGTCATACCTTACGCTGAGATGATGAAGACCTATGCCCGACTGCGGGGGCTGAAGCGCTGGTTGATCCCCGTTCCCGTGCTGACACCAGGGTTATCCTCCCACTGGGTCCATTGGATGACACCAGTTCCGGCGAGCCTGACCAGACCCTTGATTGAAGGACTGCGAAACGAGATCGTCGTTCGCGATCATTCTGTGGAAGAGATCTTTCCCACCATCTCTCCCAGCTCCTACGAAGAAGCAGTCAGAAAAGCGCTATCTAAACTCGAAGCTGGTAAGGTTGAAACGCGCTGGACGGATGCCCTTCAATCCAGTCAAGGGAACGAGTATCCTGTATCACTAAAAACCCAAGAAGGGCTGATCCTGGAACAGCGTGAAACCCTGGTGGAAGCCAGCAACGAGAAGGTTTTCAAGGTATACACCAGTCTGGGCGGTAAGCGGGGTTGGCTGTATCTGGACTGGATCTGGAAGATCAGGGGACGCATAGACCGTTTTCTGGGCGGCTCCGGTTTACGCCGCGGCAGGCGTGATCCGCACCAACTCCGTGTGGGGGATGCCGTGGACTTCTGGAGGGTAGAGGAAGTTGAAAATCCCTCCCTTCTTCGCCTGCGGGCAGAGATGATCCTCCCCGGTGAAGCCTGGCTGCAGTTTGAATCAAAACCTATTCAGGAGGAACAAACCGCCCTCCAGCAGACCGCTTTTTTCGCCCCCAAAGGATTGGCCGGCTTTTTATATTGGTACCTGCTTTACCCCGCGCACAGGATCGGTTTCTCAGGATTGTTAAGAAACCTGAAAAAGGAAGCTGAAGCAAGCTAACAACGGAGAATACCCATGTCACCCTCTTTGTCCCCCTATCAAGATTTCCTTCAAAACGTGAAAATCCCTCTTCGCCTCTCATGTAGAACGCAATCAGGATGGCCGATGATCCTCTCTTTATGGTACCTGTACGAAGACGAGCGCCTTTTCTGTGCGACACAGGCGACCGCCAAGGTGGTGAGCTACCTGAAAAGCGAACCTCGCTGTGCTTTTGAAATTGCCGGGGACTACCCACCTTACTGTGGAATTCGGGGCCAGTCCCGAGCTGTTATAGACCCATCGCGCGGAATCGAGATCCTGGAAAAATTACTCATCCGCTATCAGGGAAGCACAGACACCCCCTTGGCAAAAACTCTTCTCGCCAAAAAAGAGAACGAGGTAGCCCTCGTCCTCAAACCCACCACCCTTTACCAATGGGACTTTTCAAATCGGATGGAGCTTGTTCAACCGTCGACATTGGACCTGGAGACCTGCCCCGGAACCAAATGAAATAAATTCAATCAATCCATTACAGAGCAATTTAGATCACACTCGCAATGAATCCAGCGAGACCTGCTAAAGAAAACCTTTCAATTGGATCAGATTTGGTCAAAATTTTCAATAAGTCAGAATATACTCTTGCTAGGAAAATGGGGTTTTGATATATTGAAGCTGTAGGCATCTTTAATCACTGATCTGACTGGATTCAACATGATTATTCTGCCTATTAAAAAACCTTAACCAATATAAATCCATCCCAAGGGGTAAAACGTGCCCACAAACAAAAATTACCTTCGCTTGCTGACAGCGTTCCTTTTCCTATCCTTATCAGCCTGTTCCATTCTTCTCGGAGAAGAGCCCACTCCCACTCTGACCTCCACCCCACCGCCACCTACCAGTACGCCCTCCCCCTCCCCTTCGCCTACACCTTCAAACCGGATCACAAAACTGGAAGATGTGAAGAAAGCTGTTATCCAGATTGAAGCTCAGGGAACATTTATTGACCCTGAGTTCGGCGAATTAAGCGGAGCCGGACTGGGATCTGGCTTCATCATCGATTCCTCCGGACTTGCCATCACGAACAACCACGTTGTCACCGGGGCTGCCTTGTTAAACGTATGGGTGGGAGGTGATACCACCCAGACCTACAATGCCAAAATCATCGCTGTTTCAGAATGTTCAGATCTGGCCCTAATTGACATAAACGGAGAGGATTTTCCGTATCTGACGTGGTATGAAGACCCCATCAATGTGGGTCTAGAGGTATATGCTGCAGGGTTCCCACTGGGAGATCCCGAATATACTCTCACCAAAGGTATCATCTCCAAAGAAAACGCAAACGGCGATACCAGCTGGGCATCCGTAAATAAAGTCATTGAGCACGACGCGACCATCAATCCAGGGAACTCCGGAGGCCCCCTGGTTACTGCAGATGGGCAAGTGGTGGGTGTTAACTACGCTGTCTACTCCGCTGCCAACCAGTATTTCGCCATCGGAAGACAGGCAGCACTGCCTGTGATTGAAGAACTAAAAACCGGACAGGATTTGAATTCTTTGGGTATCAACGGGATGGCGGTTTCAAACGAAGAGGAAACAATTACCGGTATCTGGGTTTCGTCTGTATCTTCAGGTTCTCCAGCCGATCAATCGGGTTTAGAGCCAGGGGATTTAATCACCAGCATGGAAAACCTGACCTTAGCATCCGACAGCACCATGGCAGATTACTGCGGTATCCTCCGCACACACGGTCCAGAAAACACTCTCAATCTCGAAGTGATCCGCTCTTCTACCTCTGAGATTTTAGAAGGGCAAATTAATGGAGATAAATTAACTGTGGTTTCAAGCGCTCCTGAGGGTGAAAGAGATATCCCGACAGGAGAGGAATTCATCATCATTGAAGATAACAGCGGGGCGCTTTCTATCTATGTCCCCCCTTCATGGGATGAAATTGATGGGCGTCTATGGGAGGGTGAAATTGAAGGAAACAGCTTCCTAGCAGCTTCCCTGCAGATCTCTCCTGATTTGGAAGGGTTTCAATCCTTTTATGATGTCAGCGGCGTCGACTTTGCGGCATCCCGGGACTGGGTCAAACTAGGGGGTTATGATCAACTCCTGGATAAAACGGAATGGTGGTACTCCGAGGCCTGCAGTAAGGAAGGTCGCTATGAATACGTGGACGAAGCCTATGAAGGGAGCTATGAATTATGGGAATGCGGACAGGATTCCGCTTTATTCATCCTGGCAGCCCAACCCATCCAGGACCCCGATTCCTTCTTGATTCTCCTCAGAGTCCAGCTCAATACCGAGGCTGACACGAACGCGCTGGAACTCATTCTGACATCCTTCGACGTCGTGGATTCATTACCCTGATGGCCCCTATATGACACAGAAAGAAGCTTGTCGACAACGTTCGACGGGCTTCTTTTTAATTTAAATTGCTAGCTTTTTGCGAAGGGAAGCAAAGCAAAGACCCCCTACTCCTTTTCCCGGTCATAATCTACCTGCAGAGGAAACGATGTACAGATTCGAACGGCCTTTTTTGCCAATCTGGGTGAGAAAGCCGACTTTCCTCAGGCAATAGGCCATTTTTTGGCCTAACCAACGCGGGCCATTCAAAGCCTGCGCCAAATCACTGGTTGTAAACTCAACCGGCAGATCCTCCGGAAGCAGTTCCCCAATATCTTCTGGACTACGGAAAATATGTTGATCCAGGACCTGGAGTAAACGGCGCTCCACCGGCTCCCACCCGTTCCGCCACCACATCTTCCGCCCTGTAAACTTTCGCAGCTCTTCTTCCTGTATCATGACCACTTCCAGCGTGAAGTGATCATAGAGCAATAAATCGGGGAAGCTGACCAGCTCCCGGAAGATTTCTTCAACACGTCCCCGCTTGGGTGACTTTCGACGCCTCGGGCCCTCCCAATCCGCCTTAGGCAACTTATAAAGCCATTTTTCTTGGGCGATGGGGTATACCAGTTTCAAATCATGAGCCCGAGCTAACCTGCGAAACTTTTCTTTCACACTTGAAAAGTTTCCGGTCTGGATTTCGATCAGCTGACCGTCTTGCAGAATATCCACTATATAACCATCCACTTCCACCTCAACCCGATCACCGGGTCGAGCGTACCATGCTTTTAGAGACGCATGCAAAGACTTTTCATTCAATTCGCCTATTTGCATCATATATCTCTCCAGGCCATAGGCCCATCTCCACACCCCGGCGGATCGTCAACCGGCCTGTGAGCTGGCGGAGGAACTCAGCCTGGGCTTTCTCACCGCTAAAACCCTGATGGGTAGTCCAGGCGGCATCCCTGAACTAGTATCTGATTAGACATGCCAGCGTTATGGAGAAACGAAATTCCAGGGATTGACTTTTCCGTAAGTGGAGTGCCGGAGTTCAAAGTGCAGGTGAGACCCAAAGGAACGACCCGTATTCCCTACCGCGCCTATTCTTGTCCCCTTGGACACGTTTTGACCGCAGGTCACTGCTACAGCGTTGAGGTGGGCGTATGCTGACTGCCAACCGTTGCCGTGGTCCAGGACAATCAAATAGCCGTACCCATACTCGCTCCATCCCGCATAGACCACCACCCCGCTGTCCGCAGCGAAAACAGCATTGCCCACCGCGCCGGCGATATCGATCGCCGGGTGAATGGTTGGATGATAATCGTATCCGGAAAGCGAAGTCGCCATCGTGGGCCACACGAAAGAGCCCGTCCCTATCGCACCTTCATAGATTTGACCGCAGGACCCCCCACCATAATACGAAGCTGAAGCGGCGTTTTGCCGGGTAATGGCCGGAGGCCCCCAATCTTTCAGCGCCCGTTTTCCCCCCGGGATGATCAGCCACTTTCCCGCTTCAATCTCAGGATCATCCCAGTTTAATTCCACCAGATCAAAATCGTTCCCCGGATACTCCAGGATATCTTTCGGTTTGACGCCAAAAAAGGCAGCCACCTCACCCAGCTTATCCCCCTCATGCCACTGATAGTAGACCCCATTCACAGGCAATATATTTAACTCCTGTCCCATCTGAAGGGAGCGAGGGTTATCCTGTAAAACTTCATAATTTCCCCACAAAATGGTCTCAGGTTTTAGATTGAAGGATTCCGCAATAGCAAATACGTTATCCCCTTGTTGGACTTCGTAGGTGATGACCTCTACACGGGACCGTTCTGGTATACGGGTATCTACAACAGCCTGCCTCCGGATCCCCCCGTCATCTTCAGAGGAGGTAATTTGGAAAGAGGGCAGCCCAGAAGGTGACCACACGCTCTGGCTCTCAGGCGTGTCAGTGGGTACGAGCGTCGGGGTCTTTTGCCAAAAAGGGATTTCAGAGGACAAAGATGAACAACCACTCCCCCCCACAAGCAGGATGAGGAAAAACAGACATACTCTCCAAAACAGAGAGCGCATCCCGGAACCGGTCATAAATTGAACCTTTCTCCATCCTTTCACGGTGTTACCTTCCTCTATTACCCATCCTAATCCATCCATCGCCGCCTGAAACTGTTTCCCTGGGTAGGTTCCCGTTTCGTCCCGGGAATCGGACACAGGGTTGGATTGTCATTCTCACCTCTTCCGTGGACATGGTGAAGCTTGGAGGAGGGGCCAAAAATTTTATTCAGAGAGTTTTGCCAACTCCTCTTCTATGACCTCCTGAAACACCGGGTATTTTTGGGCACCGATAATGGGTTCACCATTGATCAAGAAAGTGGGGGTGCTGGAAACACCAATTTGCTGGGCAATGCTCCTTTGTCCCTGGACAAACTGTGAAAATTTCCCTGATTCCAAACATTCATTAAACACATCAGCGTCCAGATTCAGGGTCACCGCATACTGTTTTAAATCTTCTTTGCTATATCCCTGACTCTCGGTCTCAGGGCTGAATAGATAATCATGATACTCCCAGAATGCCCCCTGATCCCCAGCACACTCGCTGGCCTCCGCAGCCAGAACAGATTGATTGCCAAGAAACGGAAAATGCCAAAAACCTATCCGGACCAAGCCGTCTTCGATATACTCATCATTGATCTCAGTTCCCGTTTCCGTAGACCAGTCGCCACAGTATGGGCATCGGAAGTCACTGAATTCAATGATCGTTACCGGCGCATCTGATTCTCCCCGAAAGTGATTGATTTCTTTTACGAGAGAATTCATCAACTCCGCTTTTTGAGCCTCTCGATCCACCTCCTGGGCAAGATCAGCATTTGAATCCCCTTCCAATTCCGGAGCGACCTCACTGACAGGAGTGGTTCCCGAGCCCCCCCTGAGCAAGGGACGACCAAAATATCCACCCAATAATCCCACAACCAACATCACAACAGCAATGATCGGGGTCATCCAGGATTGAAACATGATCGTCAAAGCCGGAGCTTCCTGCTTTGATAAGGATACATCTCCTTTCTCTGTTTTGTTGTTGTGAGTGGTATCTGGCTCTCTATCCATATAACTTTCCTCATCCTTGGTCGTGAATTATGCGAAACTCAGGTAGCGATCATCCCGTGACTTATTCAATCGATTAAGAGATGATCATAGTCCTGCGAAACGCGCTGCTGATCTCCGCTAACACGGGAACATTATAACCCAGCTAATCTGACAATGGGAAAAAAGATGCAGGGGATTTCTTCCAGCTGTTTCAACTCCCTTAAGCCCCTCCAGAGTGGTACAGGTCTGGATCTACAGGGGTTTCCCCGGAGGGATCATATACATGAACCCAGTCCCCTTCTTCCGCCCATTCGAAGACCCAGTGTGCATCTCCAGGAGAGAGATTCACACACCCCCGAGATTGGGGGGTACCGAAGTCATCATGCCAGTAAGTGCCGTGCATCGCTCTCTGTTGGTCAAAATACATCGTCCAGGGGACATTTTCCAGGTAATAATAATCAGAACGATCCGCTGTGAAAGAACCCCTCATTAACTCAGTGGTTTTTTTTGTATCGATTTGGAATGTGCCTGGGCGCGTCCAATTTCCCTCCATTCCTGTGGCAACCAGGGTGGCAAAGATCAGCTCCCCATCTTCGTAAACTGCCAACGTCTGCTGTGCCAGGTTGATATCGATCCAGCGCTCGCCCTCCACATCCGGCGGCGGGTTCTCCTGCAAAGTAACCCTTCCCACTCGCTGAGCCGGCAGCCACTCCCCTTCGCCTATCCGCAGATAATCAACACCGTCCTCTTTTTGGGTTTCAAGGACAACGACTACGTCATAACGCTGATATGTGATGCCTGTGGAAACGGGAGCCTGACTGCCCGGCGAAACCTGGCTCTCGGCTTCTGCCAATACCCAACCGAATTCCTTTTCCGGCGGTTCTGGAAAAATGAGTCCCTGGAAGGTAGGGATCCTTCCGAAGTAAGCGGCCTCATCTCCCGGCATCCAGAATTGAGACGAGAGCCAATAGTACCACTTCCCCTTCACTTTAACTTGATTGGTAAATGAGACGTAATCGAAACCCGGAATAAGGCGGCGAGGAGAATTCTTTCCAGCCACCGCGTCCTCCAACGTTGAATAGAGCGGCACCCGGACATCCTTCACCTCCAGGTAATGATAAGGTAAAGAAGCCAGGTCAGGGTCGGGTCGTTTTCCCGGAAATGAGGATGCTCCTGAGTAAAGAGACTCATTTAAAGAACTCCGGGAGGGATACTTATCCACAGGAGGTTCTACAAAGGATTCCAGGCAGCTCCAGTCGCGTAAAATATAACGGGTATCCCGGCAGATTATCTCCCATTCCAGAGAATCCCCAGCCGCCTCCACAGGATCATAAACCCATATTCCAGCAAGCACAGCAAGGATCAGGACAGCAATGATCTTTCTATTCATATCTTGAAGACCTCATAAACCACGCACGTTTCACTCAGAAATCGATGATGGGAAGTGAACAGCGGATGTAACTATCCCAAAGAAAAAGGGAAATGGAGTCAAATGATCGACTTCCCACTAAAAGGTATCCCATTGCGTTGCCATTCAACTCTCCACTCGTCCAACATCTACTCTTGTTATGCCATTATATAGGACTTCGATTAATAAATGATGAAAACTTAGACAAGATAGGCCATGTGATCGTCAAAAAATCGGAAGATAGGAAGATCTGTGGCATTAATCCCATGTTAACTATCACATGAGTCTATTGCTGGTAAGATGTCAGAGCCAACCTGCATCTAAATATTGAGTAATAGAAATCTTTTCCCCATACGTCGTACAGGGAAATGATCACAAAACCGATTTAAGATAATAACGAACCATTTACAGGTGAGGAAACCATGAAGAAAGTGTTTTTTCCACTCTTAGCAGTTGTTTCCATCGCACTCTTGATCTTTCTTTTCTCAGGGAAGGGAAGTACTTCTCCAATAGCGGGATCCAGCAAACCCACGGCACCGGGGGAAGCACAGGCCACATTTGCTGGCGGTTGTTTCTGGTGCATGGAACCCCCTTTTGAAAAACTGGAGGGTGTGAGCGATGTCGTCGCCGGATACACAGGAGGTGATCTTGAGGACCCCACCTACTTTCAAGTATCCACAGGACAAACCGGCCATCTAGAAGCAGTCCAGATCACGTATGATCCACAAACCATCTCCTATCAGGAACTCCTGGAGGTGTATTGGAGGCAAATCGATCCGACCGACGCCGGGGGAGCTTTTGTCGACCGGGGAGAGCAGTACACTTCAGCGATTTTCTATCACAACCAGCAGCAAAAGGAGATCGCAGAAGATTCGAAACAAGACCTGGAACGATCCGGGCGTTTTGAGGATCCCATCTTCACCGAGATCCGCCCCCTTGAAACATTTTATAAGGCTGAGGAATACCACCAGGATTATTTCAAAAAGAAATCAGAAGCCTATCAAAGGTATAAAGCAGGATCAGGTCGGGAAGAGGTACTCTCCGAGATCTGGGGGGAGGATCTTTCCAGCGCTGAAGAAAAGGGAGAAGGAGCATATCAGAAACCCTCCCCGGAGGAACTCAAAGCTTCTCTGAGCGATCTTCAGTATTATGTCACCCAGCAAAACGGCACCGAACCCGCCTTCGACAACAAATACTGGGATAACAAGGAACCCGGAATTTATGTCGACATTGTCTCCGGTGAACCCCTATTCAGCTCCCTGGATAAGTTTCAATCCGGCACGGGTTGGCCCAGCTTCACACAGCCTATTGAACCTAATGTTGTGGTCGAAGTTGAAGACAAAAGTGGGGGGATGAGGAGGACGGAAGTACGCAGCAAAATAGCGGATTCCCACCTCGGCCACGTCTTCAACGACGGACCACAACCCACGGGGCTCCGATACTGCATCAATTCCGCTGCGTTGAGATTTATCCCTCTTGATGAAATGGAGGAGCAGGGCTACAGCGCATACCTGGAAAGATTTCAATAGTCCGTAACAAAACCTTGATCATCAACACAAACCCGACCTTCCCTGCCAGGGCGAGGTCGGGTTTGCTGTCATTCACGTGCTTACTCAAAGGAATATCCGCGGATGGCAACTCAGTTTGCTTACAGAAAAAACCTCATCCACCTTCCTGTATTAATCCACAATCTCAAGGAAATGATCCACAACCATGGGATCAAAGTGTTCTCCGGCCTGGTCAAGAATATACTGCTTGGCTTTTTCGCTGGACCAGGCATCCCGGTAAGGACGTTCCGAGGTAAGGGCATCATAGACATCAATGACCGCGAAAATTCGAGCCTTTAGGGGAATCTGATCCTTCTCAAGCCCTTTGGGATACCCAGACCCATCCCATTTTTCATGATGGTGATAGAGGATATCGATCGCTGGCTGAAGATATTCAATCTCTTCCAGCAGGTCACGCCCGTAGACAGGATGCTGCTCAATAAGCACCCTTTCCTGGTTTGTAAGCGGGCCTTTTTTATGTAAAATCCGGTCCGGAATACCCAGTTTGCCCAAATCGTGCAGAAGGGAACCCCAATACAGGTGCACCAATTCTCGATCATCCAAACCCAAAGCTTGCCCGAGCACACCCGCTAACTCTGACACGCGCCGTGAGTGCCCTTCCGTTTCAGCGTCCCTCAATTCCAGCGCTTTTGCCCACCCTTCCAGAGTCTTGTTATAAGTCTTTTGGAGATCGATATTTGCCTGTTGAAGGTCAGAAAAGACCATAATATTATCGATCGCGATCGCAGCCTGGTTCGCAAACGTTCGCAGTGATTCTATCCAATCTTGTTCGGGGTGCGCAGGTTTGCGGAAAAAGAGCTCAAGGACCCCTTTCACTTCTCCCTTGGCCACTAGAGGGACGGAGATATACGATTGAAACCCTTCCAGCTCCACAATCTTCTGGTGCCCATTCAAAAATTGTTCCACTTCCACTTCTGGAGCGATGACCATTTCCTGGTCTTGAAAAACCGTACCCAAGTACCCCTCTTTGACGCCAGAACGGAGTGGAAGATGATCGACATGGACAAAGCCTCTTCCCGCAAAGTAATCCAGCGTTTGGTTCTGTTGGTTGAATAATAGGACGCATAGAGCATCCACCTGCAATTGCACACTGACTTCTTTCAGGAAAACATTCAGGATAGGAGCCAGCTCAATATTGTTATTAATCGTTTGATCGATCTGGTGCAGTGCATTCTGGCGGTTCAACATCTGCCGGGTTTCATCAAACCAGCGGATACGATCTATGGCACTGGCCAATTGGCCTGCCAAGGTCGTTAAGAACCGCTCATCGGTTTCGCTGAAATAATCAACCTCGCGGCTGTCAACGTTTATAACCCCCAACAAATCCTCTCCTGCTTTAATGGGAACACACAACTCTGAGCGTATCGAAGGGTCATCTTCAATATAATAATCAATTTCCCGTACATCCGGGATTAAAAGCGGCGCCCCCGTGCTTGCTACTCTGCCTGTCACCCCCTCACCCACCGGGACCGAAACACCTTCCGAGGAAAAATCAATATTTGTGCTTGTCTCATGCAGGCGAAGGATATTTTTCTTCTTATCCAGGAGCATCACACTCAACCGCTCAGGGAGAAGCATCTCATTGACCACATCGACTGTTTGCTGTATCAATGTATCTTCATTCAGCGTTTTGGTTGCTGCGATGCTGACGTCATGCAGCACCTGCAGCTCTTCCAACTGTTCCTTTAGATCACGGGTTCGCTCGCGGACTTGCTCTTCCAGATGAAGCTTTAAGCCCTCTAAATTGCGGATGGACCGCACCCGGATGAAATGAACGATGATCGCCAGGCCTGTGGCTGTCGTCAGGGCATACCCGTAATGGATCCAGAGGGAAGATGGACCATCCATCCACATAAAAATACCCCATACCAACCAGGTCAGAAGCGAACCTAGAGCAAACCAGCGTGTGGATAAAAACAGAAACCCCATCCCCACAATTAAGAGCAAAAGGTTGGTCGTGTACTGGGGTTCCGTCATTAAACTTAAATGGACGATGTTGTTCCCCAGCACCAGCATCGCTACCAAAAAACTATACACATGGGCAAGAGATGTAGGTAGTTTTAGGAAGTCCAGGGCCAAACGAAAGAATACCAGCAGGGCACAAATCCCACTAGCAACCAAGGCAAGAATCGTAGCTTCTGGTTTCGGAAATGTGATTAAATATTTAATGGCGAAAAACTCAAACATCACCGCCAGGCCGAAACTGATTGTTTTCAGATTCTCATAGATGCGCTGGTTCACCGCCCCCTTAAGTGAGAGAACCTCAGAGTCAACTCTGGCGTTCTTTGCCGCAAAGCCTTTCTCCTCAAGGTTCCTTTTGAGAGGACCTGCCATTCGTCCAAAAGCCTTCATAGAAATCTCATTCCCTTCATCAATCAATACTACATCCTATTGTATGGTTTGATCCTCTCCCTGCCTTTACAAATCAGTTAAGTCTAAATTAAGGCAAGGGAATTCTGAAACCTCTCCAACGCTGATGATCTGAATCATATAAAGGTAATGTTACAATTTAATCGGAAGGGTGAAAACGCATACCCTTATTGCCATCTCAACCCCAAAGATAACAGCGACTCGTTTTTCCACTTTCGACACCATTTCTAAGGTAGCCGGATGCATTTACAAGAGATTTCCCACCCCAAGGTTGGAATCGTTGGCGGGGGACCAGGCGGAAGCTTCGCGGCTTTGCACTTCTTGAAACTCGCCCAAGAAGAGGGGATTTTTCCTCATCTCCTCATTTTCGAACCGCACGACTTTGACCAGCCAGGCCCTGAAAGCTGCAACCACTGCGCAGGCATCCTTTCCTCAAGGTTGATGAAGGGGCTGGAGAAATTGGACCTTGAGCTTCCCCCCAGGATCATCCAATCTGAAATACATAGCTATGCCCTCCATTTGAACCACGAGGTAATTCAGATCGCCCCACCGGATCCATCTCGAAGGATCGCCTCCGTTTACCGAAGCGGAGGTCCCCGACTACTGCATGAAAAACCTCTGGCAGGTTTAGACGGATACCTATTAACTCAAGCTTGCCAACGAGGCGCTCATCACATACCTCACCGTGTGGAGCACATAACCTGGGAAGAAAAGCCCATCATCCAAACGGCCAAAGAAGAGCATGAGGTCGACTTTCTGATCCTTGCCACTGGTGTCAACAGCCAAGCTCCCCTCTCACCCCATTTCGGATATCAACCCCCAAAAACAACTTTCATGGCCCAAGATGAGATACTTCGTCCTGCATCCTGGCCCGCAAACAGGGTCAACATATACTTCAATCAACCTCCAGAGTTGAAATTCGGGGTTATCATTCCTAAAGACAACTACCTGAATATTTCCTTGCTCGGGAAAGATATGAACCGGGTCTCCATTCAAGAATTCATCCACGCCCAAGCACTCCGGGATGAGCTGGCATACAGCCAATCCAGCAGTCTCTGCGGCTGTAATCCCCGCATCGCCGTTGGACCAGCCCACGGTTACTACGGAGATCGCTGGGTCGCTGTCGGGGATGCAGCTGTGAGCCGGCTCTATAAAGACGGGATCGGTTCAGCATTTTACACAGCCAAAAAGGCCGTTCAAGTGGCCCTCAAAAGCGGGATCTCAAAACGAGCATTCAAAAAGCAGTATGAACCCTACTGCCAGCAAATCCACCGGGATAACCGCTTTGGAAAATGGCTGTTCTCATTCTGGGAGTTCATGCTTCAAAAGCCTCTTCTGCTTAAGGCTTGGACGCGGGCCCTGCAGGCCGAAAAGGACCAGTCAGCCAAGACCCAGGCTCATATCCGCATCGTGTGGGGAATGTTCACAGGGGACGAACCGTACCGGGACCTTTTATATCTGGGCTTTCGTCCAAAAGCCCTCCGGAACCTGTTTTTCCCTCCTCAATAAGGAGCTCTCATTTCCATGTCCAGGGTAAAGCGCCCAACATTCAAAGGAAATATTGTCATCATTGGCGGAGGACCGGGAGGGACTGCCTGCGCTCTGGCACTCCAGTCTTTAGCCGCGGAGATGGAACGTGAGGTCAAGATCACCATTGTGGAAGGTAAGCTATTTACTGGCGAACAACACTACAACCAATGCATTGGAGTCCTATCCCCACCTCTCCCGCAGCTCCTCGAGGAAGCTCTGGGAGTCCCCTTCCCAGATTATCTTTGCCAACGGACCATCAAACGCTACATTCTCCACACGGAAAATGAACACATCACCGTCGCTGATGAGGAAAACCCCTCCTTTGCTTTGAGGCGCATCCAGTATGACACGTATATGCTCAAAACCGTTCAGGAGCGCGGGATCAACGTCGTTCATGCCCGGGCTGTTGACCTTGAGTTCCACCAGGATCGAGTCGTCATTTACACCGAAAATCTCCCCTTGGAAGCGGAGGTCGTGGTCGGCGCTTTCGGCCTCGATGAGGGCAGTGCCTCCATGTTCACCCGGCATACCAGTTACCAACCACCCCAAGCTCTTGGATCCATCGTCACAAAAGTCCATCCGCAACCTGAGGAGATGGGGGATTTCGCCATGGGCATTCATGCCTTTCTCCCCTCTCATCCCGGAATCGAATTCGGGGGCATCACACCTAAAGAAAATTACCTGGCCATCAACATAGCCGGGGGAAATGTGGATACTGATCTGATGAAGTATTTCCTCACCCTTCCCATGGTAAAAAAGGTGCTTTCCCTCCAGAAGCCACTGAGTACAAATCACCGAAACGACTTCCATTTCTTCAAAGGCCGTTTTCCCACCTCCCTTGCTAAAGGTTATTACGGTGATCGTTATATTACCGTAGGAGATGCGGCGGGTCTGGTCCGGGCCTTTAAAGGCAAAGGGATCACCTCCGCAGTGCAAAGCGGCATACGGGCAGCGGAGACCATCCTCACTGTGGGGACCACAAAAAAGGCCTTTCACAATCATTACCGGATTGCGAATCAAGATATCATCCGCGATTTACCGTATGGCAGGGCCATCCGCCTTTTAACCATCGCCCTGGCTCGCTTTCACCTTCTGGATCCGGTTTTGAGAGCAGCTGAAGATAACCAGCAACTCCGCACCGCCCTCTTTGAAGCTGTATCCGCACATGCCCCTTACCGTGATGTCGTGAAGCGTTCATTCCGCCCCCATACGTTGTGGTCCATACTGCGTAACCTGTGATCCCTGTTCTACAGTAAGGTGCGCTGCTAGATTCACCCAGCACTCAAGAACAAACTTCGAAATAAACTCAACAAAAAAGAACCCATTCCATCCCTCAGCTCTGGTTGTCTTTTCGACCCAACATGTGATATAATTTTTTCGGATTTTTCGGATAAGGGACTTTATGGCTGAATTAACTAGACGGCAAAGTGAATTTCTTTCCCAATTCCTGGAGCAGTATTACCAGGACGATAAAGCCCTGCATTACACAGACCTGGCGGATCAATTGGGTTTGGGAAAAGTCACCGTGTATGAAATGCTGCGGCTTCTGGAGGATCGGGGATACGTTCGCTCGGAATATCATCTACCTGAAGGTGACCGGGGACCGGGTCGTTCCACAGTCCATTTTCTTCCAACCCATAAAGCACGGGTCCTCCACCCTCACTTGAGCGGGGAGACCCCAGAAATGGAAGCCTGGGAAGAGGTCACCAACCATATCCTGAGTCAATTGGAAAAAATTAGACCCAAAGGATATGAGACATACCTCCAGGATCTTGTAGGACGGCTTTCGCAAGCCAAGTCACCATTCGTTTATCTCACTGAAATGAGCACAGCCATCATCCTCGCCCTGGGTTCACTCAAAGAGAAAGCTGAAGCCAGCCAGCCTGTGAAAAGACTGCACAGCCTGGGGTTGCCAGGAGAAATCGACCTCAGCGCTCTGCCGGGAATCGGGATCTCATTGGGCCTGATGGAACGCGTCAATCATCAGGTTGCGAATTTCCTCTCAGAGCAAAGCGGCAAGTACCAAACACTGCTGGAACAACTCGGACAGGAGAAACAGCGCTTGCTTCGGGAATTCACGCGCCAGGTATCTCACATCATATTCACAGAAAAAGATCCTCAAGACGCTTAATATTAAGTTTTTTTTATTTTATTTTTTCGTTTTTTTCGAGTGGAGGAAATCATGAATAAGATAGCCATCGTCACCGACAGCACCGCTTATCTCCCGCCAGAGGCGGTTCAAAAATACAACATCCACATCCTACCTCTCAAGCTGCATTGGAAAGGTAAAACGTATCTGGATGGAGTGGAAATCAAACCCCGAGATTTTTACACACAACTGGGTAATGGGGCCCCCATCCCTACCACCTCCCAACCTGCCATGTCTGAATTCTTAAACATCTACACGGATTTGGCTGATGAATACGAGGGCATCATAGTCCCTCTGATCTCTTCTGGGATCAGCGGCACGGTAAGTTCCGCGCAGGCCGCCGCGGAGGAATTTGACGGGGTGCCGGTCAAGGTGATCGACAGCAGGATAACCTCAGGAGGGTTGGCCCTGGTGGTATTAGCTGCAGCCCGGGCCATTGAATCCGGCGCTGACCTCAGCGAGGCAGCCCGGGTCGCGAGAAGTGTTTCCGAACGTGCCCAGGCCTACTTCGTGGTCGACACCCTGGAATATCTGCACAAAGGGGGACGGATCGGGGGCGCCAGCCGCTACCTTGGGTCCGCTCTCCGGATAAAACCCATCCTGACTTTCACGGAAGAAGGCACAATCGATGCCCTGGAACGCATTCGCACTAAACGTAAAGCTATACAGCGCTTGTTGGAGCTCGTTGAAGAACACGCAGACGGGCGCCCCATTCATGCCGGCGTAGTTCATGCTCATGCAGAAGACGCCCTGCAAGAACTCATGGCTCAGCTCAACGGCTGTGTGTCCTGCAAAGAACTGCACCAGTATGAACTCAGCCCCGTGATCGGCGCACATGTTGGACCGGGCACCCTGGGGGTGACATTTTATCCAGAAGAAAGGTAAGCAATGGTACATCCAATCCAAAGCTCATTTAAAACCCTTCCCAAATGATAAACGCCTAATTTAGATAACCCTCCACACTCACCTTAAATCATCCTCTCTGTCAAGAAGATCTTTGTTTATCACCATCAACGTGAATCTTCTCATTTATAGCTGTGTTAATTGACACACAAAGATAAATTCTCTGCAGCTTTTCAGGGCTATCAGACACCATTTGAAGACATCATCAACTTAGAATCTTCTCCCTAAGCGCAGTTAATGAGATCATCATTATTTTTTTAGTTTTGTTTAGCGGCAGCATTCTTCCAGAGACAGACTTGATTTCTCCCTCCTCGCTTGGCCTGGAAAAGGGCATCATCCGCCTGTTTGATCAGGTCCGGAACAGATTTCGGGGCATCATCTGCGAGGGAAGTCACCCCCAGACTGGCTGTGACTCCAAGCCGTTCTCCCTCATAGAAAATGGATGAATGGTCAACCTTTTTCCGGATCCGTTCTGCCAGCTCAAGCGCG
>Ga0207797_1000426_pt1 | contig 32610 bp, 40 predicted proteins | sample PRCRCaboRojoPR_6_FD_187275 | JGI IMG/M metagenome (GOLD analysis project Ga0207797, IMG submission 187275) | Marine sediment microbial community from Cabo Rojo, Puerto Rico - PR CR 10% Liquid 1 (SPAdes) | ecosystem: Environmental > Aquatic > Marine > Coastal > Sediment | place: Cabo Rojo, Puerto... | reverse complement strand
CTGATCCCATAACCAAAAGTCAATACGATTGTTAGCTGCGGCAGCAGCATCATGCATTGTCCGTATGGAATGTGCAAACCCTGACGAATTATAAGGATTCCCGTTGTAAGATAATATTATTTGCGAAGCATCCGAACTCCCAATTGAATCCCCACTCCTCAATTGCAGGCAATGTTTCGCGTCTCTGCTGCCAGTTATGTCCATATAGGCCAGAGGGACTACAACCCCAACACCAACCCGGCTATTCCCGTCATCCCAATATATCCCGCTGTCGCCAAACCGACTATTCCCATTATCCCAAAACGGTACATAGCCATCGCTCAGGTCAGTCGTATCAATAGCAACATCATTCGCATTTACAGTGATACCATTGCCCGCTCCCACTGCGAATGTGCGGTTAGCTGAAATATCTCCCCCACCGGTAAGACCATTCCCTGCCGTAAGGGTTACCGCAGTGTGATCAACATGCTCGTTCCCGACAAAACCGCTCAGGCTGTCATGGTTCAGCGTAGATTCAAAGTTTGCGAACGTTATTTTCTGTGAGCCATTGTCTGTAACATCTACCATTGCAATGTAATCACCCGCCGCAATAGCAGCCTCAACTCCAAGCTCGTTCAAGTCTACTGCAAAAGTTCTATTTGCGGATATATCACCGCCGCCAGACAAACCATTCCCTGCTGTTAAGGTTACAGACGTGTGGTCAATGTGTTCATTCGCAACAAAGTTTGTCAATGAATCATGGTCGTGGGCGTGAAGTGCATCGGCATTGCTTGTATCGGTGAGAGTTTCAAGCTCTGCTCCCGTTACGTCTGTTGCTCCATCATTTCCCGAAATGGTTGAATACGTTGCGGTAACATTCAAATTATTAGCTGTAATTCCAAGCCCTGTATTAGCTGTCAAAAATTCAAACTGGTTATCGCTGTCATCCCAAAACACTATCCTGTCCACTCCTGGGTCGGCAAGCGAGGTACTCCCTAAATCATCCAGGCTAAAACCAGATAGCGATACGTTCAGGTTGTTCCCCGTAACCGACAACCCGGTATTCGGCACAAGAAACTCAAACTGTGAATCTGAATCATCCCAAAACACTATATGGTCAGCCCCAGGGTCGGCGAGGCTTACATCATTCAAAGAGGCCATACTATGCACATGCAATGCATCCGCATCACTGCCGTCTGTTAACGTCTCTAATTCCGCACCAGTTACATCAGTATCCCCGTCATTTCCGCTTATTGTCGTGTATGTCGCCGTTACATTTAGGTTGTTTCCGGTTATTCCCAATCCAGTATTCGGAGCAAGGTATTCAATCGCAGAGTCCGAATCATCCCAAAACACTATCCTGTCTGCACCAGGATCGGCAAGTACCGAAAGAACCCCAGCCGCACTGCTTATTACCGGGCCTGAACCAAACGCTCCGACCTGCAAACTCAAGTCGATGAGAGCATTATCGACATTCATTGTATTTGTCGCATTATCGTAGGTAAAGGCTGCTTCGGCACCAAGGCTGCCAGTGTCGTTATACTGTATCTGGGTATCCGCGCCTGCTGCCGCCGCTGCTCCTGCCGCAATCCAGCCAAGATTCCCCGCTCCATCGGTTTTTAATATCTCACCAGCCCCTCCATCAGCATTCGGCAAAACCCATATCTGATCCGCCGCAAGTGCCGGAGCTTCAAATCCGACATAGTTTGCACCTTCGTAAAATCGGAGTTCGTTATTTGAGCCGCCGACATATATCCCCCTGCCGGTAATAGTCCCGGTAACATCAGCATTTTGGTCTACGTTCAGGTCGGCATTATTTATCTCTACCGCTCCAGCGCTGCATATTACTCTTTCCGTCTCAGTATCAGGAACGACAAGCACCCCATGGAAATGCTGGTCATTGACGTAGGTTTTGTCGTTATCCGGGAGCTTGTCTATAATGTCTTCAAATAGCTGGCGCTCCCTCGCACTCCAATCCGGCGGCTCATTTACATCGTTGAGGACGTATTCGCGTATTGTTGTCGGCATTGTTAGCTCCTGTCACGCAGCCACAAGATATGACCGATGTCTACTCCGTAAATACTTGCGCTCAAATTCCAAGACTCATAAAAGTCTCGCTTCACAATGTCCTGACCGGTAGAAGAATGCACACTCATATCGCCGAGGTCTTTGATGTATCCAAGGGCAGTGCATTGCCTCCAGGTATTATCGGTGCATCGAAGCTGAAACACTCCGTATGATATTTCCTGCAAACTCCCGAAATCAATACACCCCACCTGCGCGTCTATGATGTCCACAAACAAAAGTCCATAAACATCGCCAAACTCCGGTATAGTCGCAACATCCGGCTGGTTGGTAGGGCCACCCCAAAACGAGTTTGTACACCAGACCAAAAACTTATTCGGAGCCTTTTTTATTGTCTGGATGGAATCCTCAATCCGGTCTATTACCTGCCTGTTGGGTAAATAATAACCACCTATATATTTCTTATCTATAGGAAGATCACAATAGTATATCTTTGACCCGTTGCGAACAGCAGTAAGAAGAAATCCTGGTACTATCTCAAGGACATTTATATTCGGCATGGCCTGTCGGAAACGGTGCTCAAGAAGTCCCACATATTTCTCACCCTGCCGGTAACGCAGCTTATCATCTGTCACCGTGTCATTTATCACTCTACGAATGGGGTCAATGGTGAATCCTTGCTCCGCCCTGTCTCTACTTCCGCTCACCTTAAAACGGTTCGTGCCCTCAAAGGATGTAATATATCCATACCCTCCGGTAGACCAGTGAACGGTTTTGCCAACATCATCCGCCGTTACAGTCCCGCCCCCAAGAATAACAACCTCGTCGTCTGTTTGCGTCCCTCTGAAAACCCTGCCCCCACCAATAGCCGCAGCCATCCTTGTCTTTGCCTCGGCGTAGTAATATTCCTCTTCTCCACTCGCGGTTGTTCTGAACGAGGTCGATGAGATGTATGTGGTAACGGTATCAACCTCCCCGTCTTCCCATTCAAAAGGTGTTCCTTCATCCTCAAGCTGAATGCTCCCTATATGGATAGTCACAAGACCGCTGGTGTCTTTTGATGCAAGAAAGGCTCCAGCCACACGGATATCATGCGCCCAAGAAAACTTTAACGGCACAAGTTCTTCTCCGCTTGGCCCAACTCTCGGGGTAACACCTTTCTCTCCGATGTCTCCGGTTCGATACACCGTGTAATGAGTCCAGTGCTGCTCAGGTGTAGCCGGACGCGATGGACTCTTTGGTACATAGAACCATTGAACTTGATGGGGAGACTGAAATACATACGTGTTGTCCAGCGAAGCACCCTCCGCCGCTGTGATATTTATTATAGTCGATATGTCCGTGCCTGTCCCAGCCCCGGCTGCACCGTAATCCATCGTGCTGCCATCTACCTCACCAGAGGTAAAAACGAAATGGTCTTCAAGCCATTCACAGGTAGCATAAGGAAATGAAATTCGAATTGTATCCTGAATGGCGGTTGCCAGGTCATCCATACTCTGAACATTGTACCCGTCAATACCACAGTCAATCATAAACTCTTCTTCAATGTCATCAACGGTCAGCTTGAATATTGCAGAATCATCCCCGGTCAATCCTTGCCAATAAGAGGGCAATATATTCGCTGCCGCTACATTACCACAGACAAGCCGCCCTTGTGTAAGCTCGCCTCTTCCTATCTTCTTTGATATCCAGTTTGTGCCGTAGTCTCTCGGGGGTGAAGTGTTCGGGTTTAACGCACACGTCCCGCTTTCCTGCAATATATCCGCGCCATTCGCTGTTCTATCCCGTATCCCCGTCCCAAGCAATCGACACATTGAGTACGTGTAGTCATGGCGGTAAATACGTGTCTTTGACTTTGTGTTGCTCTCAATGAGGATAGAGGGGACTGGAGTATTCCTCTTGAAGTACTTCGCGGGAGAGGTGGACATATCAAGCAGGAATATTCCACCTGAATTGCCAATACAGGCATAGTCATCCTGTGGCGACCAATCAGATACAGAATTATTCAACCCATCCAGTGATAAGCAAAGTGCCTTTGTTTGAGCGGTTAAGGCTATTGAGTTGGCAATATATAACTCACTCCCCCATTGGTCTATCTTCTGCCTTTCGCTTTCGTGAAACACATTCAGGTTGCACTTGCCGTGCATCCAGCACCCGGTTGTTGCGGAATACGTGCTGGAGTCCCTTACCCTTACCTGCGTTTCAGATATAAACTCCTGTATCTCGTCATGGATATTCGGGTCACCCGGCCACACCCAATAATGAGAAACATCCGTTTCGCTGAATATGTCGCCGGAAAGGGAAGTTATAATATTGCCGGATTTACTTGCAGTATAACCCGTTCTACCACTTAATGCCGGGGGTTGTGCATCTGAGTATATCCGCGTCCCAAGTCGAGGTTGTATCTCGGTGGGATAAGCATGAGCATTGCGCAAATAAGCAACGGCCCCATCGGGGATGGCCTCATGAGGCGCATTCTTGACCATCCCTGAAGGGGCCCCCATTTGTGTGAAGGGGGCCTCATTACTGTCATTGAACTCACGAAACGTGCTCATTTACACGGTCACCAAGTCATCAAGCCGGTAAAACTTGAGACTCAGGCCGACCTCAATTGCTCCGCCTGAACGGTTCGTGATCTGAAATGCCGACCATACATTCTTTTTGAGAACGATAGGGCCAACAGAGTTCCCGCCAAGAACACCGGTTGCGATCTCAACGGTCTTCTTTGCACTGTTATAATTCAGCGCCCTCGTCACAATCAAGCCGCTGGCATCGGGAAAGTTCCGATTGCGGTTGCTGACATAGATTGACGAACCTTGACCATGCCGCTGGAAGTCGATATTCTCCCGGAAAGTGAAATGGAAGAACGGGTCTGTGCTGTCGCCATTCGGTTCGGCAACCACGGCCCAATCCTTATCATTGCATTTCACCCCAAGAGCGAAGTCCGCATTATCAGCAAGCGTGCCCTCAGAGACAAACGACGCCTGATATGCGATCCCGCTTGCAACGGCATACATTTCGTAGCCAAGGGTCGTCAACGCTCGGGCTTGCACCCTTGCGGTGAGGTCGCCTTCACCACCGTTAATTTGAGTCATCATAATACATCTCCTTGCTTAGTAAGCTCGTTTTGTACAAAAGTCACTTAGCCCCTGTTCCCCGCCGTCCATGTCATTAAACACAAGCGGTTTTAGAACAGTCCGTATATACTCCCTTGTCTCGGCAAACTTCTTGTGGTCGTTGATCGTCTCTATCAAAGAAATAGTCGCTGGCAACAAGTAGTCCATATCCGCCGAACCGGGGAGATCGTGCTGTATTGTATCGCTGGTGATTTCAGTTGGCCTTCGATAACAAAGCCTCCGATACGTCGTTGAAGCCGCACCGGGATTTACCCCGATGAACTGAACCCACGCATTTGCTCCTCTGGTATAATCCCGACTCCTGACATTCCGTATCCTCTTGAACGTCATCCCGCCAATCAGATAGTCCTCAAACTTCCAATCGGTGTTTGTGTGCAAGAGGGACGAATCGATATCAGATGTCTCGTCTACCAGAATAGCCTTGACCCGCCAAACCGTATCAGGCATGTTGTACCGATATGTTTTGTTCGACGTTACAAGGTAAGGCAAGTTACCGGTTGACTCATCCCAGATAATATTCTGCTCGCACTCCTGGTGCATAAGCAATCTATGAGCTTCATTAAGAAGGGAGCGAGTACCCTTGCTCCCTTCCCTGTTCCAACCGGTTTCAAGCTCAATCCATGTCAGTAGTTGGCTCGTTGAGGCCATTATCACCACCAATCATAACATATTGTCGTCATTGGAAGTATCCTGTTGCGGTTTTGCCGCCTCAGCTTCCTTCCGCTGCTTATTCAGTTTAGCGGTTTCCGCATGTCTGGCTTTTCGTCTTTGCTTCTTTTCCACCGTTGCTTCGTCATCCTCTTCCATGATAGCATCAGTACCAATAGCGGCAAGCTCTTTCTCGATTCGGCGTTTCTCACGAATAAGCATTTCTGCCTTGCTCGCTTCAACCTTGTAGTCTTTTCCGATAAGAAAGTGAATTGCTCGCCTTACGCTTTCGTCCACGGCCTCTATTCCGAAGTCGTGGTGTCTGGCGATAAAGTACCTGTTGTATTCATCGTCGAGGATGTCTGCGATAATATCACCGGTAAGACGGTCCTGCCGGAACTTTACTTCAGAAGTACCTATCCGCGTGGCCGGTTTACTCGCACCTGTCTCCGGGTCGGGCTCGTAGTAAACAATCACGTCATGCACATCTTTTATGCGAATGTTGATTACTCTCTGCGTTCCCTGCTCAACAACGGGGACAATTTTGCCATAGTACCGCACTCGAATAAAGTCATATCCCTGTCGGCGAACTTGCTCTATCCGTCTCGCCTCTTCAAGGTCTGCCTCTGCGGTCATTGCTTCATGAAGGATATTCATTCTGTCCTCTCTTTTAAAAAATGGGGACGGCGCTAACCGCCCCCCATTGGTTTATTGCTTACGGATTCGCGGATTCAATGATGCGCTCATTACGGGCACCTTCATATCGTCCTGCGATAATCATTGCAGAGCCCCAATATTCTCTGCCGGAACCGTCACTCGAAGACGGGTTGGTATCGAATTGGAGCTGCTGAATACCACGGACACCGGCGTATCCCTTACCCTTCCGGATGTCATAGTCATAGTCATCCTGGATAAGATGAAGTGGCTCGGCTTCCCAATTGACGAGAGCGCCCATGCCATGCAGTACATACACGTCGCGGGTTTCGTCGTTATCGAGATTCCGAAGGTCGTTGTCGGTAGGCCAGACATATCCTGCGGTCATACCGAAAGGCTCACTTGAACCGGAAACCAGAAGAGTAGCATGGCGTTCATCAACAACAACGTAGATGTCCGCACCAACCGCACTCTGCCATTTCCCAAGCAGCCCGTACCAGTTCTGTACCTTTTCGTTGGTAATCTGCCCGGCGGTTGTCCACCGAGAGGCCATTGAATCTGCAAAACCAGGGTCGCTGAACCGCTGTGCTCCGATAGGGGAAATGGTCATAACGAAAGCATGTCGCCCACCAATGGTGAGAGGCTTCATCCGCCGACGCAGTGCCCACCGAAGGATATTGTCCATCGTAACACCGGTAAGCATCTGGCGCGAAGACTGAGCAAATCGCCCATCTCCACCGGCGGCGTTATTGATCGCCGACGCGATGCGGTTGGTGTATGTGGCATAGTTGGGGTGGAAAAGAGGCTGGTTTGCGGCACCGATAACATAGCAGTTTCGGTTCCACTGTGACGGGCACACGTTTATTGTGCTACCTGCCATCAAGTTCCAGCCGTAGGTTTCGACAAGGGCCATGTGAATTTCCAAGTCCTCTTCCGCCGCAGCGTGGGGGGCAAGGCCATTCACATGTTCCTGATACAACCGATACGGTGCGGCATCCAGCTTATCCTCACCATATCCCGGTTCATCCTGGACAACAAACCGGTAGTTATTCCGGTAAATTGTCCCGGTTTTGATTGCCGGGGCGATTTCAGTACCGAGCGCAACACCACGCCCACGGATAATATTACCCGTGATGTTTTCCTTCATCACGATGCGGACATTGTTTGCTCCGGCGAGATCGCTGGTTTTGATTTTGGTGTAGATTCCATCAGGAATCGCCATCTCCTGCCCTTTGTAGAGCAGGGTTTCTCCACGAAGATGCGTGTAGATTGACTTCAGGATTGCCTTGCGGCGAAGCTCCGTCGAGAACCTCCTGATTACCGCATTGGAATCCAGATTGGTCAGTTGGGTATATTGAGCGACATTAGCACCCATAAAGCTAACCTCCGTTAGTGAAGTGTGACATCATTACGCGATAAAGAGGTACGCTTTTTATGGTGCTGCATTTTTAGGCGGGAGCAGCCATGTTCCGCTCGGGCGGCCAGTGAGGTTCGGGTTCAGATTCCGGAAATCCAAGTCTTTTCTGAGCTTTGTTGTACATGTTGAACCAATACCGGTTTCCTGTTGCTGCCCCCTGTTCAATCTTCATCTCAATTTCGGGAGTAGCAAACAGTATCCGTTTCGCTTCTTCTTCGCTCATATCATGACCTGCATCTTCCGGACTGCCTCCGTGCTCACTGCCAAGCTGAGGCGGGGACGTGTCGCGCTTCTGGAGAGAGCGTTGCAAACTTTCCTGCCCTCTCTTTTCAGCTTCTTCACGCATCCGGTTTATTTCAGCCTGTGTCACGCCCTTCTTGTCGAGCATGTATTTATATGCGGTTTCCAAGTCGGGGAAGTTTACCGGTTGGCCGTTAATCGGGTTAAGAACCTGGCGTGGTTGCCCGGTGTACTCATCGAACATGTACCCCTTGTTGTGCGCATCGATGTTACAGATAGTCATATAACTACGCAAATCATCTTTACTCACACCTACGCTCTCGGGTGAGATGCCGTTGTTCGCGCAAAACGCAACAAGGTCGGGGTCGTCTCTCAGATATTTGTTCAATATCTGGTTTGCAGGAGCCCATCCGGCACGAGTATCAAGCCCGCCTCCGGTCATCTGCCGCGCTATTTTGTCAGCAAACTCCCATGCTCCAGACTCAACGGTGTTCGTATCACCATTCGTGCTGAATACAGGCTTCCCGGTTTTTAGTTCAGGGAACTTGTCCTGCAACTTTTCGATTTCCCTTCTTTTCACCGCGAGGTGATGTTCTTCTCTCTTGCGCTTCTCTTCTTCCTTCTGTTGCGCAAGATAACCATCAAGGTTGGCTTTGAGGCTGTTTACCTCCTTGTCTCTTGTGTCCCGGTATTTCAGGAAATCGTCCTGAGTTTTCTTCATCTGCTGTCCGATATTGGTCAACTCACCAGTTGCGAGTTTGAGGGCATCGCGCATTGTCTTTGCCGATACATACTCGTCCTCGCTCATGGCATCCAGTACCGCAAGCTGTTTGTTCAACTCGTCGAAGCGATCGCCCATTTCCACTCGTTGCCGGGGGGTAGTCGGTTGGGTTTCCATGGACTGTTGAGCCGTGGCACTGGCCTTTTTGAGTTGCTCAATCTCCTTTTGCAGATTGGGGACAACACTCGCCGACTGCTGAAGCTCCTGCAATTTTGCCTGAGTTTCCTTCAGCGTAGACTCAAGAGAGTTGGCGTATTTCCGAGCGTGACCAAACTGCTTGATGATCTCACCGGGAGACTTGTAGTTTTGAAGCTCTTCCGGGAGATCACTTCGCTTCATCCTGCCAAAGTCGAGTTCTTCGTCAGTCGCGGGGGGAGTATCCGGCTGTGGAGGGGGAGATCCTTCGCCCGATTCCGCTGGCTGTGCTTCCGCGATCTTGGCATTTTCAATCTGATCACGCCTCCGGTCTATTTCCTCGTTCCACGCATCAATATCCATGACATCGCGTGAGGGTTCAACCGGCAGGGCATTCAAAGCCTTTTGACGTTCTTCCTCGCTTGTGAACGTCAATTCATTGGTGGTGTTTTCATCACCCATTGTACATCCTTTCGTTTGCCTTATCAGGGGGTCGTGTTGAATCAGGGGGCTTCATCTTCACGCTGCTTCGGCTGTTTATGGTTGAAACGTCCCTCGGCGGGTTTGTACTCCCGCTCCGGGGCGTTGGTCACTACTTGTCGGGCCTCCCTGCGAAGGGAGTGGCGGCTGCCCTCCGCCTGCTGCACTTACCTGTTGCGGGGGCGGGCCACCCTGGCTCATTGCTTGTGGAACTTGTGGCTGCTGCATCTGCGCTTGCATCTGTTGAAGCATACTCTGCGCTTGGTTCTGTAATACCTGGGCGTTAAGGCCCGCCGCCTTTAATTGCTCAATCTGGCTCAAAACATCGAGTATATCACGCATTTCTTCAAGTTGGGCCATCTGTTTGAGTTTTACCCGCTCCTCCGGTATTCTGTCCATTGTGTCCATAACATCATTGGCAAGAACACGAATTTGGTTCTTAAATAATTCCGGGTGAGCAGAAAGCATCTTGGTCAACTCGAAAAGCTCCATTCTCTTTGAGAGCCTTTCTGTCGGAGAGGTCTTTGCGAGCGTGATCACAACTCGGGCCGCCGGTAAATCCTCAACAGCATTCAAATAATATTTTTGCCCGTCAGTGCCATACTTGGGTGAGTTGAACTCCACAAGGCCACCCATATCATCTTTGACTTTGAAGTATTCATTGGAATAAACTATACGTGCCTGATTGTACCATGCCTCTGCTTTGTTCATAAGGAACTGCTGCCAGTTCTCATAAAGCATGAGCGTTCCGAGTTTGGTCACGGCATGTCGCATTTCAAAAAGAACACCACTTTCATCTTTGGTTGCCGCCCCTTCAAGGGCCGGGGTAACCGGGCTTACCCGGTCAAACATATCCACCAGAACGTTCATGTCCTGCCAGATAGAGTTCGGTACTTCTCCAGTAGGGAAGCGGGCAATTATCTTGTTCGGGTCTCCATGAACACCGAGAACAAAATCGGGTCGAGTCTTGTTTTGCTTTATCTTTTCGAGGTCACGTTCTTTATTTGGGAGGGCATCTATATCCACGGCACTCGCACCGGCGGCAGAGGAAGCTATAATTTCATCCTTCTTCGACTCCCGATAATTCAATGTTCTCTGGAGGTCGAGCAGATATTCCATTACGCCCTTGTTTATTCCCATCGTCCGGTAGGAAGAGAAGGGGAACAGCCCTATCATCCCGCACTGGATATCATGCTTGCCGTTGAATAAAACGGCATAGGGGCTTAGATTCGGGCATACGACGGCCACATATAAGCAGCTATCCTCATACGGGAACTCTTTCACATCGTCCGGGCTTATCTGGTAAAACTGCATGATGTTTTTGGCGCTTTCCTCATCAACGTCGAGAGGAAAGGCGATCCACTCGCCATCAGGCATCATGCCATGCAATCTGGTCGTTTTATACTTTTCAAGCCACCGGTATTGAATAACAAGCTCTTTTGAACCCCATGTCTGAGGGACGTACCGATAAACCTCAATGTCCCCAGTCGGTTCATAGTCGTGCCCGCTCATTCTATTTACCATTGCAGCCTGTTTTATGTACGGGTCTGTCGTGTCAAAGGTTTCCAGTATTTCTTGGGGGGTCATCCAGAAGTGCTCAATGGCCTCACGCCAATCGTGGAGGTCGTTCGTTTGCCAGTATGGGTCTTCGAGAACAGTACCGGGGATGGTTGGTTTAAACGCTATACCACCTGTTCTTCGTTTGGAATAGTCTACTTCCATTCGCTCATAGGCGACGTTAATCAGCCCGCCCTCAAGAGTCTGGCGTTCAGAGTGCCCGTAATTATAATCATCTTTATCTGCATAATATTTAAACTTTATATTCTTGGTGAGGGTAGTTTCGTTGTAATCGAGAGGGAGAAACTCGAAATCCCACTTTTCCGAATAAAGGCTACCCGCGAGTGACTGTAGTTTCTGGTGAGCAATGTTTATGGACGTAGCATGTCGTCCCTGTGCGATAAGGTCTTCTCTCTCACGCTTCGGCCATGACCCCGCGTTTATATCATAAAAAGCTCCAAGAGCCTCAAACATCCTGTCGCGGTTGTCTCGATGAGCATCAACCCATTTTTCGTTCTTGTCATGGATGTATCTCACGACCTCATGATCTGAGCCGCGCATCAACTTGGAGGTCTTTGTTGCGATATTAGGAGGGAGAAACTGCTGAGTCAGGGTCTTTTGCTCCGCCATCCGATTCGTCCTTTGAAACGTAAATGCACGCCGCTCGCTGTGCTTTGAATTTCGCTGACTTATCAAGCTCTTTAATCATCACGCCACCGTCTTTTTTAAAGCGGACATTAAACCATTCGCATCCGCGTATCCCGCAATGTATCCAGAAATTACGAGGCGTGTCATTGTCCTCTTCATGGTAGATAAGGAGAAGTTTTTCAATGTTTTTCTTCTTTCCCGTTCCCCGGTCAAATACCTGGTGGTCTTTCGGGCAGACTATTTTTTTTAATCTTGGCTTCATATAAAAAAGGCCTACATGGTGCATGGCCATGCAAGCCTCTCGTTTAACCAATTCTGGGGGATCAATCCAGAACTATATTATTATCCTCTATTGCTAAGTATATATATAGAACAGTTTGAAAGTCAAGTCTCCTCTGTTTCCGGCTCTTCGGGTGGGGGTTCAGCTTCTTCCTCGGCAATTGACTCTTCTTCCATTTCTTCCGGTTCTTCTTCAAGTAATCTTATAGGCTTTTCTTCTGGCATAACGAGTTCGCTGTCCATCAGTTCATCCTTTTGAAGTTCGTGAATCATGTCTTCCAATACGTCGATACGGCCTTCGATATTCTCAAGGCGGGTGATGAGTTCTGGCGTATCATCGCCCGGCCTCGCTGATTTCCAACGCAAATCGTCGTTCGTCCCTGCATACACTTTGCTCATAAAGCCTCCTGTTAAACCTGTTAAATACGAACCTTCCAAGTTTTTTTGTTGTCCCATTTCCCTACTACACACACAATATTCTTTTGGCTTGAGCCCCCGGACCTTGGCACTATCCAGTGTGGATACCAGAAATCCAAGCATGAACCATACCTCACCGGGATATTCACTTTCAGCCCGTGAAAGGATACCGTCTTGAGTTCTTCGACATACCCCTGTGGAATACCCTTGAATATGGCTTCATCTGAGTCCCGAAACTTAACCGTGTTTTGGTTGAACTTCCTCTTGTTTACCCACTTCCCTGCTTTTGTATGCCACATATACCCATTCCAAGGGAAGAAAAGCCAATGGCAAAACTTACAGTGATCATTATCTTTTCTCAGACTGAACCACGTCAGGCGACCAGTGTCGCCGCGATATGAGAATCGGCACCGCTTTGAGAACATTCCACACTTGGGTATTGAGGTCAGGCTTTTGAATGGTTCTTCCGCTTTAAACCCGTAGTTCTCATCCTCGGCAAGATAGTTCACATACGCCTTCTCCTGCTCCTCAGTAATCAGGTCGGCTCTCAGGCACATATCAACATCGTTGTCATGGCCGATAAAGTCTTTCTCTCGAACCATCCCGAGTAAAAGCCCAAACCCAACAAACAAGGCATGACGTATACCGGCTCTCTCCGCGCAATCATAGAAATACCCAATATCCTCAATGGCTTTTCTTTTCCTGTGCTTATTGAAATAACTCATAATTCTCTCGTGCTTTTTACTTCTTTCATCCACCGGCTTCTCGATTGTCCTTTGTCGGCGTGTCTGTACAGCCAATCGTTGTACCATTCGTCCAGAAGCGTACCGTAGGCATAGGGCATATAGAACCAGTAATCACCCATACCTTCAAATGCCGGGGCTTTGTATACACCCCACGGGGTAAGGAAGTTGGGGGCTTCGATGTTCGTAGCGGTCGGTTTCCTCCTGTGTTTTACTTCCTGCGGGTCTGGAATTATCCACTCTTTTTTTACCCCCTTGAACATGAAGTTGCTTGATTTCCCCCTGAAATAATCATACGTGTGATAAAGCATCCTTTTCGCCGGATACCAGGCATACACATCCAAATGGCTTTTCCCGTACCGATCGGTATCCACCGGTTTAAAACTAAGGTTTAACCCTTTCCCTGTAACGTCGTCGGCTATCTTCTGCTTGAGTTTATACCCGCTCCCCTCAATGACACGGGTCAAAGCTTTCTCGTTGTACTGGTCGAAAAGGACACCGACATCGATGTCATAATCGAGAGAAAATGTCCGGTTGCAAACAAACTCTTTAAGCGTTCCAAAACAAAAAAACCAGTGAAGAGGCTTTTCATCCAGCCCGATCATGCAGTTGAACATACTACAGATGCCGTCGAATACCTGCTTTTCTTTAATCACATAGCCTCCTTCATGATGTCTTTTATTTTATTGAACACCCGCTCATCCGTTGCGCTTATATCATCCGTTCTCGGGACATACTCAACGGCATAGCCGAGGCTCTCCATGTGCTTCAAGCAATCCATGTTCCCGCTTCCATACACGTCGAATGAATATTTCATTGACTGCTCAAATGTTATCTTCCCGAAATGCTCCTTGTTTACAACAACTTCGTAATTACCTTTTGCCATATCAAGTGTCTCTCGGAGCTTCTGGGCGCGGTATTGTACCGAGTATGTCTGTTCTGGGTAGTCAAGGACAACCACAAGAACCTTTCCATATCGTTGTCCAAGACGCATTATCGTCTCGTAATGCCCGCGATGAACGAAATCAAACCTACCGCTGAATAGAATGCATTTCTCTTTCAATGACATTTTTAATATACTCTGCTGTTGAATCTACCGTCAATATTTCTCTATCAAATACCGGAGGGACATGCGGGAGTTTAACGTAGCTTGAAACGTAATTCCAGAACGTCCCTTTGTCAAGATTGCCGAACCTAAAATTGTAAAATCTCTTATTATATAATACTGACTTTAATATAAATGGCTCTATATTACAGGCCATTAGTTCAGATATTATCCTCGGCCCTGAATCATCCTTGGTATACGGGACAATGCCTGCCTTACACTTGCAAAGCATCTCCGGCATTTTCTCTCGGGGGACATATTTCACCGTGAAATTCTTTGGTACTTTTGTGTTGTTTGGCTTATGCCCAAGCTGGAGAACCTTGAGATTCGGAGGGCAAGTCTTGTATACCCATTTAAGCCGCTTCCGCTCGTCTTCCGGAATCAGGGCCGTATAGCAAATGTCGTATTCCTTCTCTACCTTTCGAGGAAAGAAATGGAATGTTGCCGGTTTTCTGATAAGCTCAACCACGATGTGTGGGAATTTTCTTTTAACCGCCCGTTTCTGTTCTTCGGAATCGACAAAAACAAGGTTGTACTCAGTGAACCAGTCCTGCGGCATGAACCGCTTCCCGGCCCCGTAGTAAACCAGGAACTTATCCCGGTATCTCTGAAGTATACTTTTTGTTTCTTCAAACCCACCTCTTGCAAACACCACATCGGGGGTTCCACCCCAGATATGCTCGTACTTCTTTAATGACGGAACCCATATCACCCACATATTAGAACCGTAAAACTGAGCACGTTTCCCGCCCCAGTACAAAACGCAGCACTTGTCTTTTTTCACCTCCCGCGTCATGGCATAAGCAAGGTGCGTCCACATATCCGTCTCACGATTGATACAGTTGTATGCTATCTCTTTCGGTCTGTCGGCTTTGCCTCGGAGGAATAGTAGATTCATCTGTACTTTGTAAATTCCTTTCTCAGTTCCAAATTGGAAAATCCCTTTAGTCTGTTTCTATACTTCTTGTGTTCTTCCTTGCTCATGCCTATTTTTTTCCAATGAAACTCTATATATAATCTGTTTATATAATATATTGATCCATTATCCATCATCTTTTTGAGAACAGGATATTCAGCCCCCTCAATATCCATTTTCAGAACGATATAGTCTGTAGGTTCAAGGTTTATCACTGTCCACCGGTCAAAATCTATACACTCAACAATAGCGGGGTCTTTCCAAAGGACGTTGTTTTTATGCTTTAATAAACTATTCCCCTCCCCCTTCTTCCCGTCAAAATAAAACTTCTTTTTGCAGTCGTGTGTCCATACTGCGGTTTTATAAAGACGGCCTCCTTCTGGTATATCAACGTCGATATTAGGGTTCGGCTCGAACATTATGATATCATACTCGGGGTGCTTCCTGCTCCAATCTCTGGAAGACTCCCCCCAATGGGCGCCACAGTCAAGAAATACTTTTTTCATGTATTACCTTTTCAAATACCTTCGCCAATCGCTTGGCCGCCTCTTTCGGCTGGTGTAGTTTCCAATCGTATTCAGCGTATCTAAGCCGGATATTTTTTCTCTCTCTAATTGGCTTTAGCCGCTCAAGTATTTCTTTGGTATCTTCAAACCGTTTCGCTACAAGCCAGTTCAGCCCCATCTTGTCGTATGTTTCCCGGTATGCTTTTGTATCAGATACGATAGTTGGAATACCCATTGCCATAGCAACGAGGAGCTTCAAATTGCTTTTTCTATCGTCGTTGTGAGCAAGCAAACAAACGTCTCCCTTGCTCAAATCCTCGGTGAACGTGTCCAAATTCCAGGGGACGAACTTCCCTGCCCCTTCAATCGGCTTTGCGTTAATATGCCTGCATTCAATATCCACATACTTCATATACTTTGCCGAGTGGACAGCATTGGAATTGTTGCCAAAAGTTATCAGGATATTGACATCCCGCCTCAATCCCACCGGACGTATCATCCCGACGTAATCAAGGCATTCGGGAATCACAATGATATTTTCCACTCCCGACGCCTCTTTGAGTTGTTTGCCCCGCTCTTCTGTATCGGTCGTTACAGCATCAGCCAAAGCAAGCATGGTTGTCCTTCGAGAACCAGGCTTTTCCTTTGGATTATCATCACAGTCATAAACAATCGGGACACCGAGACTCTTTGCCTTTTTCGCTATCTTTACCGTCTCGTCATCGGCCTTTTTCTGAACATACAAAACATCTCCGAAGTTTTTCTTATGGTGTTCCCACTCGTAGCCTTCCGGGAGGTTGTTCAGATAGTAATAGAAATGCACCCGCGTCGAAACGGATGAGCCTTTTCTGGGTATTGCGGTTATTTTCATTTCAAGATACTCTCAAATGCGGCTTTGTACTTCATTGCCACATTGTCTATGTGAACATTCGGCTGCGTTATCCTGCTCTTACTTTCAAGCAAAGTAATAAGTGCACTCTCAGCCTCAGCATAATCAAAGCATGGCTTAACTCTCTCTTGTGTAAAATCAAGGCGTAACGGCCTCGTCTGTTCCAAACCGATCCCACAATCTCCGACGAGTTCCTGAACACCGCTCCCTTTCAAATAAACGACAGGCAATCCCGCGCAAAGCCCTTCAACGACCGCGTTTGGACACCAGTCGTAAGCAGCGAGGTACAAAAGAACATCAGCCATTCTCAAATACCTTCTCAACTCCGCATCTCCGAGGTGGCCGAGAAACTTTATTCTTTCATGTTTCACATGCAACTCTGTTTTTCCTGCTACCCAAAAGCAGACATTATCGCGGGTATCCACCATTTTTCGTGCAAGTTTAAGCATCTGCTTTAACCCCTTTTGCGGGCGATTCTTGAACCTGGCGCTCATAATGACATTATGCTTATACAGGCTTTCAACCGCATCTGTGTACTCAGACGGGTTAGCGCCGTTGAATATGACAAACTCTTTTTTGGGGCGAAGGCCATACATTTCCATACACATCTTCTTGCAAAATTCGCTTTGCCATATTATTCCATCACTTTTCTTTGCACTCTTTTTTATGGCTTTGTTGGCATGGCGCTGTTTGTCATGTATAAGCAGATGAACACCATCTATCCTTAGAAGCGTCGGTATTCCTTTTAAATTCTCTCTGAAATATGAAACGCATAATGCGGCATCACACTTTTTGGCACTGCCAAGTTCGGTTTTTACCTCCAACCGTTCCAACGCTGGGATCAGTCTCCGGATAAACTTGGCCTTTCCGGATATTTTATTCAGATCGTAATTGATAAACAGGCGCATAGTTATATCTCACAAGTGTACTTTTAAATTTTTTGCATATATCCAATATATTCTGCTCACTTAACGTTCTGTTGGCATACCCGTATTTTCCAACGCTAATAAAACGTAGCCCCCTTTTGTATTGTTTGTTCCTGCTTTCGTCATAAAAATTAGACTCTTCTTTTTTTTGTATAGCATCATTTTCTTCTTTTTGCATACGTTCAAGTGTCGTCATATCAACAGCCTTTTCGATGTTTTTTTCATGGCCGATATGCTTTGCGACTCCTTTTATTGACGGCCTTGCCCCCCTGCACATATCTTCGTATTTGACTGATACAACATCATTATCCGATGCCATCCAATAATTTACGTGGTCATCCCAAGGACCGAACGAGTTGTATCCGCCAGTAATAAACTTAAAAACGAAGTCATCCGCATTTCCATTGTTTCCCTTCAATTGTTCATACCGATACGCTGAAGCACAAACATCAACGGGGTGGCGGATTACATATATAACCTTACAACCTTTTATAGGAACACACCTATTGGTCTTTGCATACCTGTACTTTTTTGGCATGTTTCCATTTTGTGCATCAGCAACGAAGCTATCTATCTCTGTAAGACTATCATTCCCATACACAAGAATTGAAACGATATACCTCATCCACGTGCTGCCTGAGCGGGGATATGATGCTATCCAGGTCTCTTCACTCATAACTTTTTCAGGACTGAACATACAAGCGTCCCCTGCTTTCGTTCCAATAAGCCATCGTAAATCACTTCATATCCACGCTCTGCTGCCAGTAATACAAAAAAGTCTCTTGGGTAGTGATGGGGGGAGTGTCCGATATATGTCCCCTCAAGCGGCACGGTATGAACCATCGCCCCGCCTTTACTACATAAATCGTGAATGTTCTGAAAGCACTGCTCTTGATTTTCGACGTGTTCACTTGTCCCGAAGTTGGTTACGATGTCGAAACACCCGAGTTCAACTATCGGGCGAGACAAATCAAGTCTTTTCGCCCCGTCTTTCCCGTTCAAATCAATAGAAACATGGATAGCCCCCATCGCTCTAAAATATTCTTTCCCGGTTTTGTGCTTAGAAAATCTCATCCTTTGGTTTCCAAGCTCACAAATAGTCACACCCCTGTATGTGCATCTCCCAATAACAGCCAGAGATATATTCATGAGTTCGATTACACCTTTACTAATCCCCATGATTATCCTTTTTCTTTAGTGATACAATCGATATTTTTCCAAATTCGCTTTTTGCTGTCTTCCGAATAAGGGTCATGCCGTAACAATAAGGGAATGTTATTATTTCAGCATCCTCAAAATGTTTTTTCCTGAACCTGGTAACTGCACCCTTTACATTGTACTTGCTTACATCGGTATCATGAATTGCAAGGAAGCCATTCTGCTTCAATACCTTGAAAGCCTTCTTTATTTCTTTGTAGCAAGATAGTGCATCTGACTTCCGAGAAGAGAGATAATCAATAAAGATAAAATCCATGCCACCATTTTTCACCTCCTTATGGTTGTAAAAATCATCTGAGTAGCCTTTTATATAAAGAACGGGCAAATGCTCGACATACCTTCGATAATCGTATCGGTCGCAAACAATGTGTTTTATCCCCAAATGTTTAGCGACATCAGCCAAGACAATGGTTGAGCGCCCGAACCCTATTTCTCCAATCTTTTTTGCCTGTAACGATATAGGAATAGAATAAAGCATCCACAGGTGCTTTGATGTCGAATAATTGTCATGAAACCACCGGCAGATAAATGGGAACTCTCCATACATTTTCGAGGTAGAGATATCACTCTCAAACTCTTCTTGACAATGTATCCTATCGGAGCCCATGGCTTTCCCCTATTTTCTTAATGACATCCATAATCATCAACACCTCCGTCGTGGCGAGCCAAGGGTGCAAAGGTATATTCAACGCGTCCTCATTTAGCAGCTCACAGTTCGGGAGTACCTCTGCCGTTTGTTTGTATAACGGATTAAGGTGAAGCGGGTGGTATCTTAGGGTGGTATACACGCCAAGGTCTAAAAGTTCTTTTGCAAAGCTGTCCCTTCTGGGAATGCGAATGCAATATGTGAAGTATGAATGAGAATACCCGTCGGCAGGTGTCGTTATCCAGGGGACGGTATAAAATTCAGATTGATACTCTTGCCACAATTCCTGCCTTATTTCCTGCAATTCATCCAGACGCTCAAGTTGAGCCAAGGCGATAGATGCCGTGAGGTTTGTCGGTAGCATTCTTATAAACGGTTCTTTAATGTTGTACTCCCACCACCTCTGTCTTTTATTCTCGGTCATGGCAGCTTCAAATCCGCCTTTCCCAATGCCGCAATACCGAAGTGTCTTTGCTCGTTCATAATGTTCTTTACTCTTAAAGCATATCCCTCCGGCATCTCCAGCGCAAAGGTTTTTTATCGCATCGAAACTGAATACTCCAATGTCTCCAATATCACCGCAATATTTCCCTTTGTACTTTGAGTTTACAGCGTGGGCGGCATCCTCTACTACCGGGAGTCCGAAGCTCAATATCTCATCCATTTCACAAGGAAGTCCGGCATAATGCACCACCATTATCGCTGCGGCATCCCTGTGTTTCCTCAAGCATTCAAGAATTGAGGCTTTGTCAATATTCATAGTCCTGATATTCACGTCGGCGAATACCGGTTGGTATCCGGCGAGTAAAACCGCTTGAGCACACGAAACCCAAGTAAACGAAGGAACAATCACCTTTGAACCCGGTGGCAAGCCGAGAACCTTCATTGCCATATACAGACCGTTTGAACAATTATCTATCATGAGAAAGTTTTCGAGGTTATGATGTTCGGCAAACTTCTCCTCAAATTCCTCAACGACCTTACCCATGCCAAGCCATCGACTTTTCAAGCATTTCGTGACATACTCTATTTCTTTGTCACCGAGATTATTCCCGAATACACTTATCATAGAAACCTCGTATTCTCTTTGGTGATACCTTCCCGCCTCAATTGTTTTATCCTGCGCTTGAAGGTCTTTTTTATCTGCTCGTTGTATTTCGGCTTGAGGCGGCGTTGTTTGTGCATTGCAAGATCGTGTTTCCGGTATAATGCAACCACATCACTTATCTTCTTGTCTTTTATCTTTCGCGGGAGCGGGCTTTCTGGATGAACGCCCAGCCTGTAAATAAATTCCTTATCCGACATTGAACGGAGCGGTTCGTAGTAAAGCCCGTACTGAGAATAAACCCCCCGGCGATACATGCGGCCTTGAGCGTGGCAATAGGTTTTGGGGTTAAACCCCCTTGTTTCATTGCCGCCGTACCACCGGAGAGCTGTCCCATGAACCAATTGTACTTCAGGGAATCTATTAAAAACGGCAAGCCGTCTCTCGATACTGTCTTTGGTCAATTTATCGTCTGCATCAATGAGAACGATGAAGTCCCCGCGAGAGCAGACAACACCCTCATTCTTCGCCTTTGAGTACCCCAGGTTTTTTCCAAGTTCAACAAAGTGAATGCTTTTCTCGTTTTCATGGTAATGCTCAACCACCTGTGGGCCAAAATCTGTGCTGCAATCATCCACGACTATTATCTCGATATTCTTATATGTCTGAGCAAGGCATGAGTCGAGGCACTCGCTTATATAATCTTCATAATTATATAAAGATATTATAATACTAACTAAACCCGGCATACTTTTTTACCTCTTTCAGGTATTTCTTGTTTTTCCTATGGTGACCTTTACCATGCCATATTACCGAATCGCCCCTAAATTTAGAGTCGTTATATGTCTCTGGAAGTTCCAACATTTTTACCGACTGCTTATGCTCTTGGTATGCCTTGTAAAATCCCTCCTGTTCATCAAGCAGCCTTTTGGGATTTCTTGCTATCTCATACCACCTCATCACGAATTTTATTATTTCCGGGGAAACACCAAAGGCAATAACACCGGTATTGAACTTTGTTTCATCCGCACATTTGGGGCGGTAAATTATTTTGAATGTCCCCGGCTCAACCCCCTCCCATATTCCATCAACCGGTTTTCTCAAAATGGTGTCGGTATCGAGCCAAAGTACATGCTGAAAATTTCCATAAAGCATGGCATCAACAATAACTTTCGGCTTTGCGCTCATTGCCTCTTCCGGAGAATTTGCCCGGTCTAAAAGTATGCGCCTGTTAGAGCATGTGGGGGCATTCATGGAGGAAGAGTTAATCGACGCCATGATAAAAGGAAACTTAGCCATCGGCCTGTTGTCTGCGGAGATTATCAGCTTGCCCACACACCCTCCACATCCCGTAGTTTCGAGGCGAACTTACCCTTCTCTTTTGTATGGGGGTGGGCATCCGCACACCACATCGCTTTTATTCGTTTATATCCGAGGACATAGGCAGCCGATGCCCTCCCCGCTCCATTCCATATCTCCGGGCCATTCAATAAGGGAAGGAACACATTGAACCGGGTTTCCCAGAAAGGCTTTCTCAACACCTTAATCGGGTTTGCCCGGTCAATCTTCGGGTCGTATCCATGCTTCTTTATGCTCTTGAATATCTTGTATCGTGCTTTGATATGAGAGTATATCTTTTCCGTTGTCCATCGCTTCATGCCAATTTCATGCCGGTACTTTCTTTCAGCGTAATACCGGCTATTTTTTATTATCTCCCATTTACACCCGTGGGCGTTGAATATCTCCATCAACTCGACGTGGGGGCTGTTTTTCAAAGACATATCATCATGCCACAGGTGAAGCGGGGTAACCTTGGGGATATACCTGATATGCAAGTCCTTCAGGTCAACAGGCATTGGCTTGGATATTATTTCGTGTATTTCGTCCATTACAATATCTTCTCAAAAAACTTAATGTATTGCTTTGCTATATTGTCAATGTGCAGGTGGGGCACAGGGCTTGAAGCGTAATGCGGCTTCATCACATCGGCAAGGTGCTCAACCTTTATCTTAGGTGGCTTTAAAAGGTTTGTCGGATTAAAGTCATAAGGTTTTTCGGGAATTATCCATCCGTTGCCCCACACGAACTCCATTATACCGCCCTGATCGCCGCAGATTACCGGACACCCGGCAACCATAGCCTCAACCACACTGTTCGGGCAAGCATCAATATAAACCATGTGAATCATCGCGTCACATAGTTTGTACAATCGTGCGAGCGCGTGTGAATCCTTGATACCGAGATGACGTATTACCGTATCCCCATCGAACGGTGTAGGGGAGTCATGACCCATCGTATCCCCACAAACGAACAGACATGAGTCAGAGATATTCGCCAACATAAAAGCCTTCTCTATTTCCTTCAATCTTTTCTGAGGTAGCCATTTCCTCGTACTGGCAAGAAAGTTACGCTTGAACTCGGATTCGGCGGGCTCAACATCAAACTCTTTCGGATCAGCACCGTTGAATATTACGGCATCCGGGCATTTTGGTTTTCCAATGAATTTCCTGCATACTTTACGAGAGAACCGGCTTTGATAAACAACCCCGTCAATGCCTTTGAGAGACTTGGCTTTTTCTTTGTTTAGTTTCTTATAATTCTCATGGGTTGAGATATGCGCGGGGCCGAGGCGTAATATGTTCTTCTTGGCCTTGCTTTTATGGCGTACCCTTCCAATGTGGAGGGATATGTCGCATGGTTCGTCCTTCTCGGTAACCTCAATGCCCTGCTCTCTAAGGGCTGGAATAAGGCGGCAAACGAACTTGCTCTTTCCAGTTACCCCGTCCTTCCAGGGTTTATTTGGGTTGTGAATAGAGACTTTCATCCGCAGTCCACCAGATACCAACGGTTCTTTTCACAGCACCATACAACGTCACCGAGCTTTGGAGTCTTTTTCTCTTTAAACGGGTAGTCGCCGCATACCCCAACGCCAGTCTTTTTTAAAACACCAGTAAGTTTCTTACAAAACCGATGGTATCCGTCAGGTGAGTGGTCGGGGTGATCGACACATGAGAAATCATAAGGATGCCCTTGAGCATACTTGTCCCATGCTTCTTTCGGGTAATGGATAACTGCGGTCTTTATGGCATAGCTCCAGGTCTTTATTCTCTGTTTCTTGAATTTCACGTCAATGTTTACCTTGACTATCTTCGGCGAATCGGGGATAACGTCGTAAGGCTCAAGTTTTTTTCGCTTCCGCCATTCCTTCTTGACGGCTTTCAAGCTCTGTCGATAGCTCCCCTCGTTGTCTATCTTGTAGAAAACTTTGAGCCCATAATCTTTACTATATTGCCAGAAGAAGCCAGTTTGCCCTTTTGGTAAGAGCATATCGTTAAGCATGAAGCACCGAACGCCCTTTAAATAACCATCATGGATTGAGGCCCGGTGAACTCCATCATTCGGGGCTTTCACCCGAACCCGCTCAATCTCCCTTACCACTCCGCTTATTGTCTTCATCTTGTTATTGCCTGCCAGTAGTTGTACTCATGAGCCTTCTGGTCGAAAAGGACATGAACTTTAGAGTGGAGCGACCAGCCCTCATGAAGTTTCGTGTTTACCGCTGCGACAAGCTCTTCAATATCCTTGAATCGAAGGATATCAAACTTGGTCGGTTCCTCATGAGCGGGTGATGTCTGTACATCATTCGGTGTCGGTGAGTGTCCCATTGCTCTCTCCTTTTTTTCCTGTGATAACAGCAAACTTCTTGTCAGGTGAGTTATGTATTTCAGTGGTGAATCCAGCTCGTTGCAGCCATTTCGCCACGTTCTTCGGTTTCCAGAACTTGTATTTATTATAGAGCCGCATGGGAGATCGCTTCTGTGTGCGGGTTGATATAACCACGTCACTGCAACTTGGCAGAAGGCTCTCCGCTATGCGGTCAACCTCCTTGGTCGAGAAGTGATACAAGGCAAAAGATGAAAACAGAGCGTTCGGCATTTCCCCGGAGTCCTTGACCTTTTTGATATAATCCTTTATGTTCCCGCAAAGGAAGCTCACGTTTTCATTCTCGATATACCGCTTTGTGATGTTGGCCTGAGCAATATAATATTCTCCTTGGTCAACACCGACATACGACTTGGCGTGCTTGGCTATTTCGTATCCATAGACACCGGCGTTACAGCCAAGCTCGGCAACATCCTTGCCGTTAAACCGGTCAAAGAACTTCATGCAGAACGGGAGTCGACCTTCAATCCGGGAGCGTTTCTGGTATACCCCTCTCCCGACGGTGAGCCACTGCCGCTCTAATTTGGCGTAATCAATTTCTTGAGTTATCATCTTGTGCTGTCCATTCTCCGCAGTCATCCTCTTTGTTATGGGGACACCATTGCGGGAAGCGTTTACACATGCCGTCGGCAATTTTTATTTCTTCCGTGGCGTGCGGGTTAATCTGGTTTGGTTTTCGTACTACTTTCGTAACCTTCTCGTCTTCAAAATAGGCGCAATTTTCGCATTTAATCATCTTTTCTCCATTGTTGGCAGTAATGCTCGTCTTCTTCTCCAATATTTACCCATTCAGGCATAAGGGTACAAAGTCTTTCTTCGGCATAGCACGCGCAGTTAATACACGTTTTCGCTCTCTCAAACTCATCACAAGAGTCCGTTGCTTCGGTTTCTTCTCTGCCAGACATTTCATTATGGCACAGCCCCTTGTCAACGTATATGCTATGCTCAAACTCGAAATACTTGCAATTCTTACAAATAGACCTCACGATACAACCTCCAACAACCGGGTCATGTTTTTCCGCCTGTCTCCAATATCGTCTATGAGCTTTCTCATCATAGCCTGTACTTTCTTCTTGGCATCTTCAGTATCCATATTTTTAATAATGGCCGCTGCATCTTCAACAGTATCAAACGTATAGCCTGTGTCAGGCGTAAGGTAATCTGAAGTGCCGTTATGAGGGTGGTTATAACCCACAATAACGCACCCGCACAAAGCAGCTTCGGCAGGGCAGAGATGGAAACCTTCCAATTGGGAAGTAGCCAGCCAGATTTTGTACTTTGCATAGAATCGCTCCATATTTAGCTTGTCGTATGAGTCTTTACTTGATAAAGGAAGGTACGATACGTCGGCTATATTCACTATCTTTTTTGCCATTTTACTGTTTTTCGTTTTGTGAAAATGGTGTGTCAGAAAGCCAACATCATAAAACTTCCAATAAAAACGGTTTTCCTTAGACGGAAAGTCAAGCCCAGAAAACACCACCTCAGACTCAACATCATACTTCTTCAGCCACCGCTGAAGGTGAGTTGCATTCACGATAACCTTGAGTTTCTTTGCCCTCTTTATTATGTCTTTTTTAGGCATAACCCACTTCTCTATCCCGCGCATCCACCATATAGGTTTTGCCCCTCGCGGGAGTTTTTTCAGCATTTTGTCCACATCGGCCACGGAACAGGCAATGGCAATGTCAGTATCTTTGGGGATTTTCTTTATTGGCTTTGGATGTGGAAACCAGGTAAACTTGTCTTTTTGACACACGATGTCGCATTTCACCATTAGGTCTCTCAGTGTCTCACACGAGCGGATAATGGTCTTACAACCACCGGTATTGTTCAGTTGTCCCCAATATGGGTGGCCAGTGTAGAAGACGATTCTCATTTTTTCCTCCGTACCTTCCGGAGGGTATCGGTAACCGTATCAAATACAAACTTATCCGGTGGCCGCCAGCCGTATTCGTCAATGACGGTGACCGGAGTTTTAAAGGGATGCCAGTATTTTTTATATCTCCATTTATTAGTTCGATTGCCGAGTATTTTGTGCTTGCTGTCGTCAGTCCAGACAACCCTCGGGATACCACAAAGCTCACCAAGGTGCATCGGGCCGGAAGACTCCCCTATAAGGAGCTTTGAAGAGTGCAATATGTCGCAAAGTTGCGACAGTGGGATATTGGTTCTGTCATAAACATGGGGTATTTTGTATGCGTTTGTTCCGATACAGGCCACCCGGATATTCATCTGTTTCCGTATGGCTTTAACCAATCGGTAATATCTCTTTTCCCCCCAATTTCTACCGGTCTGGCCGTATTTATTCTCAGCCCGGGCGTGAATAACGAGATGAAACCAATCCTTTGTTCTCTCACCGTATCGCACATATTCAAGGGGACGATTCATGCAGTATTTCTTTTCGGGTTCCCAGACCTTATCGGCGTTTATCTTTTTCTTTAAAACGTCGGGTATTTTACATTCAACTATTGGGTCCCAATTCGCATACCACCGGTCGGGGCGTCGGTTAATTTCATGGTGGAAAAACCTGTCAGTGAAGTCTCGGTATAGATATTCGTTCTCTTTTCTGCAAACAACTACGGTATGGTCGTATTTACGCGACATTGCCCGGACAGCCGGTATCCATGACATAAGGAGCCAGCCAAATTCCATTGAGTCACAGCCTGCGAGAAAGGTACTCACAGATTTATCCTCTCAAAAGGTTTTTTGGCACGGATAATCTTGTTGCACCTCCTCTGAATAGCGACCTTCGTGTGGTGTTTGGCGTTGTTTCTCCAGTAATATATTGGTGCGGAGATATGCTTACATCTGTCCATACCGGCCATTTCCATGAGGGGTAGCATCATTGCTACATCGGAAGCAGCTTCGAGCCAGTTCCCATCCTCATTGAGAAAAGCGTCTTTTCTCAGGTGTTTGAGGAGTTTCCACTTAACGGTTTTTAAATGAGACCCGCGCCAGGGGGATCGTCTGACGCGGGCATCGGAGGGATAGGGCTGACTGATACGCGTAGTCCGCCCTTTCGTGGCCTTGATGTAGCTGCCATACGTTAGGAGGATCGTGGGGTTTTTCTCGTATTTATAGGCAACTATCTCAAGGGATTTTTTAGAGCAAAGGTAATCATCTGCGTCGAGTATGGCGACTATATCCTCGTCCTTTATCTTTGCAAACCGCATAAGTTCTATGCCATTCCAAAGGTTTTTGCAAAGACCAAGATGTTTTTTGCCGGCATCAACAATAATTTTTTCGCTTTTTTTTTGCGGCAATCTATCGATGAAGTCCCAGATAACCAACATCTCTTTTTTAATCTCTTTCGGGGCATCCAGAAGAACATAGGCTTTCCAGTCAGGGCATGTCTGTAAAACGAGGCTTTCCAGACACTTCCTGATATACAGGTGGCAATTCCGGCCTCTTATTATTATCCTGAACATTTTTTCACGTGAGAGTTAAGGTGACTCATTATTTCTTCTATTTCGTGATGTTGGGTGCATTGTTTGACGATATTGCACCAGCACGGGTCTTTTTGGAGTTTTTTGTATCCCTTGATATTTTCTTTCCTTATCCGTGGCTTTTTATCCATCTGTTTTCGGCGCTTCCCGAACTTAAAGTCTCCCAGATGGATATCACGGTACAGTGAGTTGAACTTTATATCTCCGATGTGGTGATTTCTTTTATTTGGAATGGGGATACCGGATTGAAGGCAGATTCGATATAACATCACCTCATCATATTCCCGGTAGCTGCACGGCTGGAGATCGTCAAATTCATCTGAGCGGTTCTTGGAAATAAGTGAGAGGTATTTTCTGCGATACCTTGATGTCTTCCGAAACCATCCCGGATTCTCCACCATAACCATGCCGCCTATGAGGCGGGTATGGTGGCCTATCCACCCGTGGGGCACACCTTCCCGCCTCGGGCGACGTAATGCACTTCTTATGACCGACATTGATACCCCCGTCCGTTTCATTATCTTCTTATGATAAGCAAGTAAAGAGGGGGTGTGTGGTAAGAAAATAAAGTCTACATCGGTGAAATAGACGTGGGTGAAGCCTTTGAAATACTTCTCCGGTATAAGGAACCGAAGAGAGTTACAGGTGGAGTCGTCCTTTTTAATGTCGGAGAAAACGCCTTCTTTTACGTCCCATTTGGTGTTGCAGGAGCGCATTGTTTTCATGTTTGAGAGGATATCTCTCACCGCAGGTTTAAGTTCGTCTTTGGCGAATATGCGAACGTATGCGTCGGGATACGCTCTTTTTGCTGAGTATACAAACATAGGTGTATACCAGCAGTAGTGGTTTGAAGAAACGACTGTGGTTATGCAGAATTTAGCCATTCTTTTTCTTCTTAGGCAGCTTCTTCCCTTTCGGAGTGTGTTTCTCCCATTTCTTCGCCATCTCCGGTTTGTTCTTGTGCATCCATTTTCTTTGTGATTCGGATTTGAAGGGCATTATTTCTTCCCCTTCTTCTTTACCGGGCAAGTCTCCCCGGCCATTTGCCTTCTGCCTTTACCGACAACCTCTCTTTGATACGAGCCTTTTCTCGGCCCTGTACCATCGCGTTTATTCGTTCCATACTTTGTAATTTTCGCGCTTCCTGACAGTGGTTTTGGTGCATTCATGATTTTCTCTCCTTTTTCCAGACAAAAACAGCTTCATCTTTTTTCTTCAATGCCGGTCTTAATTCAAAGCCGTTTTTCAGGAGCAGTTCCCGTCCGGCCTTGGACATGGCCTGGGAGTGTATTTCTTCAAACGCCTCTTTGAGCATATTAAGAAGATACGTTGCGTTCCCTTTTCTTCGGTCTTTTTCGTTATAAATGCAGATATCAAGGATGATTGGAATAGCCTGTTCATAGGTCGTCAGGAGTATGACTCTCCCGACGGCCTTCTTCTCCTTCTCCTCATAGAGGGTAACGATGGTAAGAACCCCGTCATCAATAGTTTGAACGGTTAAGTCTTTACCTTTTCCGGAGAAACGGATAACTTTTCCTATATCAGCCATTTGAGTCTTCCGAAAGCTCCTCGGGCGTAGGAATCTTGATGCCAAGTTCTGCTGCTTCATCGGCAGTTATGTACCCAACCAATGGTGATGCAACGCCGCAAAGGCGACAATACCCTGCCATCACTTCGCCAATACGAAGCGGAAGATTGCCTTTAAAGTTTTTCATTGCGCAGATATCACAGTAGTAAATTTTCTCAGCCATTGATATCGTTCATTTCTTTTGAGACGGCATCGCTTATTCTCTCCCCTGCTTTTTTAATGCCGAGCCGTTGTTGTGTAAGAACGTTATTGAGGGAGTTACAGATTCTCTCGGCGAGTTTTTGAAAGGGGACATTCTCAACGACGAAGACGTTTTTAAACATCACGTCGTATTTCCCGTCTTTTTCCCGCAATTTAAAGGCTGTTTTAGCGAGGGATTCAGAGATATTCTTGAGTTTTTGGATTTTGAATCCGAGGTGGTCTGAGAAGAGGTCGTATTGGACGAAATTCTGTTCGGATTCTTCGACTGGATCGGTGGGTGCCGAGGCTTGGACGTTTTCATCAGGCATGTCATGTTATTCCTGCTGAGGGTGGATAGCAACGTCATTAAAGAATATACTATGCGTACATAGAGAAATCAAGTTTTAGTGAGCCATCCACTCGTTATGGCTTTTTTTGTATTCTCTTGGGATGTAGATGGGTTTATAGTCTGGTTTTGGTCGTGGCTGTGGTGCGGATTTCATTCGTTGTCTCATTTCTGAGAGCATGAGGAGCAGGCACGAGCAGAATCCTTGTTCTTCGTCTGGTTTTCCGTTTTTCACCGTCCACAGTGCGACATCGGCCCGGGTTTGTTTCATTGATTCGTGGATTATTATTTTATTTCTCTGAAATAGTTGGTTTCCCATGGCTATTGCGCCAAATTCTTCATAATGCCGGGCGTTTCGTACGACGAGTCCTTCTGTTCTCAGTGCTTCTTGCAGTGGTCGTCGCCCATGTTCTTTGTGGAACATTTTTTCATTCCCGACGATATCGGGTCTTCGTTGGTCTTGATACAAACCGGCTCTTGAGTAGACTTTTACGGCTCTATTTATGAGTTCCGGGATGGGGTTTGCCTGTAAGAGTTCTTTGTATAGCCACAATTCCCCTTTAAAAAACTCATATATCCCAAAAAGGGCTGAAAAGGAGAGGTTTTCGTTGAAGTTCAGGGCTACGAAGTGCAGGACATTGACCATTTTCACGCCGTTGAAGTCATCATCGAAGACTTTTTCGTGTTCCCAATCCACCTCAAACTCTCTCACCATGCCTTCTTTGCTCTCGACATTTTGAAAGACTTTCCTTGGGCCTTCCGCGAAACACATAACGACGGCATCGGCTCTATCTGGTGACATTGAGTATCGTTTTTTGAAGTCAACTTTCTTTTCAATCTTTATTTTTCCATTATTTGTGTCCCATTCTCTTCCTGAGAGTTCTTCAATGAGGTTTGAGTCGTCCGGGATTTCCACTTTCGATATCAGATAGGCCATATTGAACCATATAATCGATCCATAATCGCTATATTCCTCATTTCCTTTGGCATTCACCCTTATAGGAACCACCTCGATATTATCTTTTTCATTCAGTGCGAGGTAATGTCTCACGGCGTTTCCGTAGCCGATATCGTCCACTTTCACTCTAATGGTGCTTTGGATGCCTGTTTTTGCTCTATATTCCCTCACCATTTTAGTAACTTGTGCCACGACCTCATGTGCCTGGGTTTTGGGAAATGTCCTCACTTCATGGAGTTTCATTCCTTGCCTTACCGCTATAGTCGTCAGGTCATCGCCTTCGCTTGCCGGGTCAACGCCAAATTCCAAAAAATCTCCCACGGCCACCGTCCTGTCCCTTGCTGCCAGCACATCTTCCAGAGGCATAATGGCTTTCGGGTTACCTCTTGGCGGCAATCCCAGCACCCGCACCCGATAAATATCCGAATCTTTGTTATACTTATCCCTTTGTTGTCTCAACCATGCTTTGGAAACAATCTTCGATTCCTCAGATGAGAACTGCATACAATGCCACAGGTGTTTTTCTTTCCCGAAGGCATTAAAGTGAAACCCGCTGGTTTTCGTCGGGTTACCCTGAATCAGCATTTTATTATGCTGTCCGGTCATCGCTCCCAACAATACCTCCAACACCTCATCACTCACTCCGCTTGCCTCATCAATAATAATCAGCATGTGGTCAGCGTGCTGTCCCGCCAGGTTCTCCGACTCATTCGATGTAAATATCTGCCCGAACCACGTCCCTGGAGAAGCATTGTGCCAAATCTTCTCACTGCTCCACCCAATTTCATCAATCAATAAACTTCTATCCAGCCACTTCTTAATCTCCGCCCACAATGTAGCCTTCAACTGGTCAAACTTCGGCCCGGTCACAATAACCCTTGCTTGGTGAAAACAGTACAAAAACCACAACGTAAGCCACGCCGCTGTCGCCGTCTTCGATATTCCATGCCCGCTTCTCACCGCCACCCGGTCGTGTGCCTCCACCGCACGCATAATCTCCTTCGTCTCAGGTTCTAACCTCCGATAAGGCTCATTCAACTCGTGATCCGCCAATGTCATCCGATATACCAAATCCTCCGTAAACGCCACAGGATCGCGCATATACCGCGTTAATTGCGTCTGCTCAAGCCTCATTTAATCCAACCAAACCACATTAAAATGGTCACACTTCTCACACCATGACCCTTCCCTGCAAAACCTCTGCTCTGGACGATACACCTGCACCGCCCCACATTTCTCACATCGAATATACTGCGTCCCTTCAGTCTCTATAAACCAATCCTCATGAACAGTACCACGTCCATTCTCAACTAATTCCGCCCATTTTCGGTCATTTTCGATCTTGTCTATCAGCGTTTCTTTTGGTCGCATCCCTATACCCCTTCTCATAAAACAGCTTCAACATCCTCTTTGCCTCGTCCTCACAATCATCACCGATACCTGTATCCTCTACCGATATCAACAACATATCCATGTCATTGTACCCATCCCAACCACACTCAGCATTCTCTTTTGTCGTTTCCTCATCCCACTCTTCAAATGCCCTTTCAAACCCATTATGAGCATCCGCGCAATAATCAGAGAGATTTCTCAATATCTCATTACCCACGCTAATCTCAGTTGCAGCCCAACGACGCTCAGGGGGGAATTGAGCCTTAAACTTCTTCATTTTACCCTCCTTTTCCGGATACCACTCCTCAATATACAATCGAGGGGGATACCGTATTATTCCATTAGTCATTATATTACCTCTTTGTCAAGGGAGTGACCGGGGAATTTTGATGGGAGTTTGGGGGGGATAGATATATATACATGAATCGAGCGGAGCCCAGGGGGGAACATACCCCCCGCACCCCCAATATGTGGTATCATGCGTCATTGGACATACAATATGTGGTGTATACATTGTTGGCGTGTGTGCCGTCCTGCCAGCCTTGTTGCCGGCTGTGTGTTGTTGTGCTCTCCTGCATTGTGT